>Ga0181612_167067_pt1 | contig 25453 bp, 16 predicted proteins | sample HoacroProtozoa21_FD_119630 | JGI IMG/M metagenome (GOLD analysis project Ga0181612, IMG submission 119630) | Hoatzin crop microbial communities from Cojedes, Venezuel. Combined Assembly of Gp0051906, Gp0051904, Gp0051908
ATAAGGCCCCCTCTCAGCCTTCTCCAGGTTAAACAAGTCCAGCTCCCTCAGCCTTTCCTCATAGGAGAGATGCTCCAGTCCCCTCATCATCTTCGTAGCCCTTGTCTGGACTCTCTCCAGTAGCTCCTCATCTTTCTTGAAGTGGGGAGCCCAGAACTGGACACAGTACTCCAGATGGGGCCTCACTGGGGCAGAGTAAAGGGGGAGGAGAACCTCCCTCAACCTGCTGGCCACACTCTTTTTAATGCATCCCAGGATCCCCTTGGCCTTCTTGGCAACCTTCTGTATTACCTGGCACCGCAGCAGTTAGGTGTGTTGCTTGAAACAAAAGAAATATTCTGTAGTGGAGCAGTTCCTACTTAAAGCAAATTGACTGTCATACTTTCTTGAAGTAGGATGAAATGCTGTGCTGCGTAGGCTGTAGTATCCGCGTACCACAGTCTGCAACAGAAAGAAGGTGACAAGCAAGCTGAAACCTTAGAGTGAGGGTGGATTTGTTGTTTTCAAAAACAAAACACCCCCCCCAAAAACTGTCTGCAGAGTGTTTGCCGTATTACAGCATCAGCAGGGCAAGTTGTTCACTGAGTTCTGCTCTGAAAAGCAACGTGCCTGAAGTGCTCAAATCACTTGTCAGGAAACGAATAGGAGAGGGAAGAAGGTTGTGCATATGCAGCTTTTTTTGAAGCTTCTTAATTATGTCTCAGTTCTTCTTGTATTGTTCTTTGGCTTCAGGATGGGATGAATGATGAGGTTGTGTCTGAAACTGTTTTCAAAGACACGTTTGTACTGTCAGTCTGTTTCAGAACTTGGTTGCAGAAGAAGGACCAGGTACAACAGAGAAGTAGCTAGCATTTGTTGGAACGAGTCTTTCTAAAAGAAGGGCTTCATTATCCAGCATGGTATCCCTACAATATTTTTCTGCAATGTTTTTTGAGAGCATCTTAATTCCTTACCAATTATATATTAAATTCCTGCATTAAGGAGACATGTTTGATGCCTTTTTGCACTAGCATAGCACTTTATCTTACCACTGATGTTAAGAATTCACCCTTTTGCTAGAATACGGCAGTGTGTGTTGAATCCATGTAATGGTGCAAGCGATGCTGGAGACCCGGAGACTGAAGTTTCAGATAGAAGGCAACTAAAAAATGGTAGAGAGCATATTTTTACATTTTCTAATAGTCTGGTACAACTGCAAAGCCACTAGGTACTTCAGCTGTTCAGTTGCAATGAATTGTGAATGTTAGCTGTGTGGATGAGTTGGTTTGCTGCGAGGTGATGGGTGAAACGTGTTGTTCCCAAGTGCTCAAAGGAGGGGCAGTTATCAGGAGCTTACTGGGGAACTACGATGTTTCTCTGCTTCCTTAACGAGGTCTTTCATGCAATGTCGATGCTAACAACAATTCCAAGTTGAAGTTTTTATTTACTTGCAACCTGAGAGTACTAAATAATGAATGTAGACTTTCTTCTTTGTCTTTTCCTTTCCCCGTCCCCCCCCCCCCCCCAGTTAATTGTGGATATAATAAATGTCCTCTGAGTGCTTACCTGGAGACCTTTGTAGTTGAATGTTTTTGAGGCTATTCTTGGTTACTACCCTCTGCGTTCCCTTTGATAGCAAATGTGGTTTTGGCTCTTTACCATGTCTAGAGAATGAGGTTTGAAGATTTAGACTAGCTTCTAGCTGGAGCACCCCAATTTGTGGATGCTTCAGTAAATGTGGGCTTGGACCGTTCACCTCTGTACATGCCTGATGTGCCAGTGGCTGTAACTTCTGAGAATTTTAGGGCTTCATTAGAAACTGGACTCAGCTAAAACGTACTTAATGGCACCATGCACAAATATTCTAACGCTAGTTTAAAAAAAAACTAGAGTTAACTACAAGCAATACTGGTAAAACGTTGCCTCTGCAATTATTGGTGTGTCTCTCCTAGGAAACAGCAGAGAAAGTATTCAGCCAGTCAGGTGAAACTTTACAATAGGTGTTAAAGCATATTTTAAGGAGCTTTTCAATATTGTTTAGGTAAAGAAGAGTATTTCAGGAAGAGTAAGATCGTTTTTTCTTAGATTGAGTACCCTCTAAAGATGTGAGCGGAAGTGGGATAACTAGAAACTTGAAGTCTTAAAATGAAAAATTAATAAACCCTTTGATAGTGTAGCTTACAGCAAGGAATGTGGAATGTTGGGGCTTTATGAATGCATACTCTCCATGGCACTCGTTTTCCTGGAGTTGTTACAGAATCTTTTTGCCCTTTGTGCAGAGCTCACGAAGATGGGGCTGGTGTATGCGTTGTGGTGTTCTGACTTTAGCAAAAAAGTATCTTCTAGGGGTGACTGTCTTGCTATTTCTGGCCCTTCTGGAGCAAATTGCGAGATTGCTTCTTCCTATCATTATCTTAGTCTTTTCTTCATGACTCATTACAGCTGAAACAAGAGTAGTTTAAAGTACTTTTTTTGTTTTGTTTTCTTAAATACATTGCCTGTTCTGATCCTCTGTTAGGACTGGAGGGGATTAAAGGGTAGGAGAGAAGAAGAAACTCTTAAATGGCGTTAGTGGACTGCACGGAGCAGATACAATGCTGTTCTCTTCCAGTTTCATTAACTACGCCTTCGTCAGTGCTTAATGTAATAAGGAATGGTTGTGTGTCAGGACAAAATGGAAGGGCAGGTTTGAAATGCATTTACCTCAGCACCTGACTGCACAATTCAGATTCTCATACTATCCATCGCTCATACCTAGAGCTTCAGGTGCTTCAGGTATTGCGTATGCAGGTGGTGGTCACTGAAAATTCATACTCTTTCTACAGGAAAATGTTTAAACTTGCATACCTAGCTCATTTTACATTTTAAGAACTAATGAACTATATTATGTTATCTACCTTATACACACCAGTTATTTTCTCTGTAATAGGATTTCGGTTGGGCACAATCATAAGCTGAAGGTGAAAACTAGAGCTTTAAACCTCAAAAAACCCCTCAAAGACTCTTCATAGACTTGAAATAGCTGTCATAAAATGACTTTTAAAATCAAAGAAATTACATATTAACCAGCATGTATTTTTCTCTTTTTAAAACCAGGTGAACCAGGGGTGATATTTCTAGAATATATTTGCTTTTTCTTCCAGATAGAAGATAAATGTGTTAAGCTGGCAGAGTAATTCTGGTAAGTGTTTTCCTGTTACTTCTGCAGTGAATGTTGCTATAAATATTCATAGTCTTGCCACTAAAAGGAGCTTTCTGTACCATGAGTGCTGAGAAACTTGCTCTTTCATACAAGATCTTATTTGTTACCTAATAATTGCATGTAGATGTTTCTAAGCAGTATTAATCCACCTGTTACATTTAAAAGTTATACTGAAAGTTATTCAGCTCTCTTTTTGCATGTTCTATGCTTGAACATGATAAAAATATTTGACTTTCAGTGATTTTACTTCAGCTGTTTATACTGAAACAAAAGGAGTTAAATACTCTCTAGTATTCATTAAGTGGGTTTTATGTGGATTAAATGTTCTTGTTTCTGTAGCGGCCATCACTGATTCTTGTTTTTGTTCTGCCTTCCTCAGTGATCCTCTTGAGGGTTTTCTACAGCTGAGTCTTGCATTTCTTGTCTTGTTTGATTTAATGTTTGTTTTAAATGTTTCAGCATGTACTAGTCCTCACCAGCCAAACCAAGCTGTGGCATAAGAGAAAACAAAGTGGTTTTAAAAGATAGAGTGAATAGGAGAAGTGCTGGAGTGCCTTGTGTGCATTATCTAAAGTAAAATTAATCAGTCTGGAAATCAGTACCAATGCTTTTGGTATTTTCTCCTGAACATGTGCAGTAGGATAGTATCTTGAATTAAGTACACTGTAGTAGTGACTGTCACCCACTTGGTCTTGCTTGAAGGAACACACTGTGAGAGCTGATCAGTCTAAAGCATTGTGTTTCTGAAACTCCCATATTTATCTTAACTCATTAATTTTTCTTCTTTTTTTCCCCCTTGAAACAATCTGCATACTGTTGGAATAGATAACATGGTAGAAGATAATGTGTTCAAATAAACAATTTAAAAATGTGTTTCCTGTGCAGTGCTGCATAAGAGCTGCCTGTTTTCCCCCTTATGCTTCATGTCAAATACCTTTTAGAAGCAGACGAAGGTTGAAGCTCACATCTAGGTTACAAAGAAAAGCTGAAATGAAATCATTAGCTTGAATTTGTGCAGTGGGAAGGAATACTGTATCATGGGCTTTTACCTGATAGATTTATAAAATGAGTGTTTGGGATCTTGAGCTGAAATAAATGAAACTCTGAGTTCGTCCTTCCCATTCCCTTCCACCCCACGCTGGTATATTGAGTCCTCAGTTCTGCAGACACTCCATATTTTGGCAGGAGTGGGGTATGGGGAGGAAGCACTCCTCTCAGTCTTTTTTTCCATAAGGAATGTATTTTCTGATGGATTTAATTTCTGTAGTTTTCCTCTACTTGCAGCTCAGACATGAGCAGTGCCAGTAACTCACTGGCACGGGAATTCTTGACGGATGTCAACAGACTTTGCAATGCAGTGGTACAGAGGGCAGAGGCCAAGGAAGATGAAGAAGAAGAAACTCATATGGCAGCACTGGGACAATACTTGGTTCAAGGCCGTGGGTTTATTTTGCTTACCACGCTGAACTCAACTATTGATCAGGTAATAGTTTTTTCTTACCTAGTTATAGTTTTTGTGTTGAGCTTTGACTGTGTGGATTTGTCTGGCTCGTAGTTGTCTTGGTGCTGGTTTTCTTGGCTATGTATGGTAGAGCATATGAGTTAATTGTGAAGACTAGAAATTCCAGAGGATGCGTTGCAGTTGCATTCTGTCCTTCAGCAGAACAGAAGGAAAAATGGGTAATCATATACCTGTTTGCCAGCTGATACTGGTGGTTGCTAGACTTTTGACTAGGTAAAGCGTGTGTGAAGCTCAAATGCAGTAGCTGAGTGGAAAGAGGCAATAGGTTAGAGTTTTCAAGAGATGAGTGTTTACTGAACCTGCAGTACAAATTGACAGTTTTTAATTTGAGAAGGTCCTTCTGGTTTAAGGCAATACAATAAAATTAAAATAGACACCTTTTTATTTTGCTTATGGACCGTAAGATATACTTTTGCTCTTCAAGTAACTTGCTCTTGAACATAATAGAAAGTAAATTATTTTGTAACTAGCTCAAAAGAGGAAGCATTGTAGAAGAGGTGGTCAGTTCATACTATTTTTTAATATAGAAAGTTTAGCACACATCCCTGTAGCTGCAGATGTCCGTTTCCTTCTCTTCTTTCTCATCTCCTTCTTCCTCAATGCTGTTGGATATGTACTAAGCAATGAGTAGGATGAGATGTGCATCAAGTCTTTGCACTTTGGAACTGCAGATCCCAGTGCTTAAAAATCATGAACCAAGTGAATCCTGGTTGAGTTTATTCAGCCCTTGTCCTAAGTGAGGTCAGCAGTTAATGCTGGTCAAACTCCTCTCGCTTTTGCTGCGTGAGGTGACTTGTGCTAGGACTGCAGCCAGGTCTGCTGGCTTGGTTCTGGGTTGCAGTAGGTGTGCTGGCTGAACAGTAAATCCCCAAGACTGCAGTTAGGTATAATTGCTGAGAAGAGTCCTTACCTCTTCTAGAGCTGTGGAGAATTCTGCATAGTTGCTGTTAGTAGAGGCTTCAGGACTAAAGCTGCTGGAAAAACAGCTGGCTTTCATGTAAGAAAAAAATGGGGGATTCCGTGTGCCTCCACTCCAATAAAAACACACTGCTGAAATAGAAAGGGGAAAAAAGCTTGTGGCATTCTTCACACAACATCAGCAATTCAGCAATTATTTCCTATGGAAATATGTTTTTTAAGAAGGTGGTGGGAAGAGGAACCTCATTAGTGAGGAAAGTCAAATTCTGGAAGTGTACCACTGAAATTCGACAAGTTAACTATTTTGCTTTTTCCAGTCTTCTTGTGCTTCAGACGCTGTATTGCTCATTCCCATTCCTAATTAGTCTTGCTGAGAATATCTTTAGTAGCAGAAGAGAGCTGGGAGAATGGCTGAAAAAGCATAGTTTTCAGGTCTAATTGTATTGTATCAGTAGTTTCAGATATTTAAAAAAATTAATTTAAATTGATAGTCTTGTCAGACTAATATTAACTATTTGTTATACATAGCTCTATAACTGTATATGTAAAACTGCATATATTTGTTATATGTTTAACTATTTAAGTTGCCTATCTCCATAGATTTTAATTTTGTTGCTACTTTGACTTTTTGGAGAAGGATGTTGCATCAACTGCATACCCCTGAACCACGTTAACTGCCAAAATGCTTGAGTCAGCTTTTTGAGTTTGAAAATTTTTGATCTTTAGGACTTAAACCATTCTGATAGTGCTGCATACCACCAAGTAAAGGAATTGTGTTTGAATTCTGTGCCTTCTGCTGTTCCTTTCTGCATTGAAATTCTTAGTGTAGAAGTCTTAGAATCCCAATAGGAGTGAGGGTGTTTTTACTGGTTATTCTGAATTTTGGGTTATTTTGGATTATTTTTTCTTTAAGAGTAACCTTCCCTCTTTCCTCCCATAAAACTTCACCTTTCTATTCTGAGTCAATAACATCACTTGGTAAATGTAAGCTTTTTTCATTTGCTTAAAGGTGTTGTTTTGGAGAAAGTAGAAGGCTTCCCATGAAGTTCTTCGAAGTTACATTTTTGAATCTACAGAAGTTTCAAACTTGCCCTGGGCTACTTGTTGGCTTGGTTTAAATCAACAGGTTATTTGCTTTTGACTTTTCTGGTTTTGTTCTTTGAGCAAGGGATTAGAGAGCTTCTTATAGAAGCAGTTGCAGAGCTGTAGTAAGTATCTTAGATGCTTTCTGATTGACTTTAGTTAATGATTATCGCACTCCTTGCAGTTCGGTCATTTTCCAGTGCATAAAAAAGCAGAAAGGCATAGGGAACTAAATCTTGAATAGCTTCGTAAAACAAGGTATGAAACCTTTTGTTTCCAACATAGGAGCTGACATGTCGGGAAGAACTTCTGACCCTCCTCCTGTCACTTCTGCCATTGGTGTGGAAAATCCCTGTCCAAGAAGAAAAAGCAATAGGTATGTTTTGTCACTTACAATATTAAGGACCTAAAAGAAGTGGTTTGTATATTACTACAGAGCCTAGGACTCCCGACTAAAGAGTAGTAGTTCATTGTCATGCACATCCTCTCAGCAAAGAATGAAGATGGGGATTCTGCAGAGAGCTTAAATACCGATGTTCTGTCAGCATACAGGGAAGATCCAAATTGTACAGAGTAGGTAAAGGCTCTTGGTCAGTGTGAAAAGCAATGCTTACGTTGCTGTGTAGCTGAACTTGGTGGTGAGGTTTTTTCTTTTTTTCAGTGATTTGGGGGGGAAAAGATATCTTTGCTAATGTAAAGTGTTTCATGACAAGTAGAGACAGAATGGAGACTGGTTTTTTCTTCTGAAATTGGAGAGATGGGAAGTAGAGAGTAAGCTTAAAGCTGAACAGTGGGCAACAGAGTACGAAAGAAGTGCCGTATTATCAGGGAGACGGGCCCTGAAAAACAGAATAATACTGGATGGTTATGAACAGAACCAGGCTTCATTCCTTAGAAAATATGATGTTCTTCGTCAGAATCTGATGTTCTAATGGAGGAATGAAATCACAAGGGTTCAACTGCCAAAGAGTCAATTTAAAGTGAATTAAAGACATGAAAGAGATGATACAAAATAAACTTTATGCAAAAACTGAACCTGGAAGTGGCAGCGATTTGCTTGTTTTGTTTTGGGCTCTTGCATTTGCCTTCCGATGCATTCTTTTTTTTCTACTGGAGGATAGGACAAAGAGGATGAAACAAATGAAGTTGCCTGTCTGTTGGAGAGAGTTCTTAAGAATTCTCACCAGAAGCTCTCCCAATGTTTTCTGCATTTTAAACTCCTGCAGATTGAGGGCTTTTGTTAATGTTTGTAGACTCGGAGTATTTAAAGTGCCAGTTTCATAGCACTTTATTATATAAACTTTCCAGCTTGCTCAGTGGCATTGTTCTTTCATGCTCTTGTAAGCAGGATCGAACTAAAGAAACATTTTGGTTATCTTAGGAGAGCTTAGTGAGTTTTCCAGGGTTAGTTTAAAATGCTGTTGTGTAAATATGTATTAAGATGTTCTGGTTTTGCACTCTTCATAATGTACAATTTTTGCTTCTACAAATTTCCCTCTGATAGTACTGATGCGGCAAACATGATGAGTATCCAGTTTTGCACCAAGAACTGTTGGGTTTTTTTGTTTTTTTTTTCTTCTTGGACTGAAATAAATCCACCTGTATTAGGCAGCTTTTTTTCCTCCTGTGCAGAAAATATCCTTTGATAAAGTACTCCCGGTTAGTTTGCTGCCTCTAATGCTGATGATGTTTCTTCCTTAAGCATCATAACCATGACTTTATGGAACAGCAAGGCACAGCCATATTTGCACATGGAAACATCTTTTCCTTCAGCTTGATTAATGATTGTATCTATTGTGTGGGCTTTTGGGGTTTGGAGGTGTGGGGCTGTTATTGTTAAATATCACTTTTTTCTAAATACTAAACTTACTGGATGGTGAATACTTGCAGTTGTTTTATGCTAGGTATTTTACTAGCCAAAGCATGCAGATACAGTTCTGTCACTATTTAAAAATGACGATGGATTTTTATCCCATAACATATAGATTTTCCTCTGCCTGCTTTTTTGACAGTTTATGATCTTGATTTTCCGGTACAAATTAACTGGTGGTGCTTGCTTTTTATTCTTCAAAATCTGCTTGCCCATTGAATCAGATTTAAATTTTATATTTGCTATTTTATACTGTGTGCTTGAAAATTGTTTTTTTTTGCTTGGCTTTTATGGGAATGTTCAGCACCCTAAACATTATTCTTTTCTGTATTCCTCTTGTCCCTTGTATTTCAAAATCCATTAATTTCTGCCTTTTTTCGTGTTTGAAACAATTATGCTGAAGTAAAGACTGAGATCTGTATACTTAAAGATCTACACTGTTTCGAAGTAGAGAAACTGATTTTTTTTTTTTTCTGTTAGCACGAGCATGCTAACACTTTCTTCTTTGTGCATTCTAAGAGGACTGAGTTAACGCACCAATTGCTATAGCAGAAGAGTTGCAAGAAGTGACAATGGGTCATCAAGTTGGAAAAGACCTTTTTCCTAGAGTTTTTCTTCACTTGTGGTACAGGGCCGTTTGGCAGTGCTTGTAGTGAGACTTTGAATATATCAGATGGTGTACATAAATGTTGCTTCAGTAGCTGGCTAGAACTGCTTCCATAGTGAAGTAATAGAGGAGATCTCAAAGCTGGTCTCCTGCTGATTAAGATTTTACCTCTAGTGTATTAGTATGTCTAACTTAGCCGAATTTAAATTGAATGTAACTAGAGGCTTGTGGCTATATTGTTCCTTTGTCTCCCGTCTGGCACAGGCCAAAAGATTTTTCAACTAAGCTTTCTTCCCTTTGCTTACCAAAAAGTCCTTTCACCTATGTTAACAACTTTTCTTAAGAGAATGGAATAGCTATGGCTACAAAAAAGTTTTAGGAAACCCTCTAGCACATTTTTGTGTAACCCTAGTTAGAAAATGAACTGATTTGTGTGGGCTTTGAAAGTAACGTGTGGTTCCTAAACATGAATTGTTGATGACTTTTTCTGATACTGAAAATGTCAGACATAGCTATGTGCAAAAACATGACCTATTAAAATACAAATTTATTTCATATTTTTAAGCTGAAAGTATTAAACTATAAAATTAGGAAAAATTCTTTACCTATTATAATGCTCCTTAATGTTCCTTTGTTATTTTTCTGTTTCAACAGATTTTAATATACCCTTTACAGTAGACATATGCCTGACCAAAGAGAACAATTCAAATTCCATGAAATCTACTCAGGAAAAACTTGGCTTAAATGGAAGCACTCGTTCATCCCTTCAGACTTCTGTAAAAGTAAATCCTCGGTCTCGAAAAAGTGGACGTCTGCGCAAAACCACCCATCGCTATTCTGTGCGAGATGCAAGGAGATCTCAGCTGTCCACGTCGGATTCAGAAAGCAATTCTGATGACAAGGCTACTGTACCAACGAAACACAGACGCTCCCAGTTACTGCAGCCTTTTTTAACACACCCAGTTAGGGACAGCTACCTTGCAGGTAGAAGTGATTGCCTGCCTGCAGAAGTGGTACTAAATTCTAATCGTGATGCCTCTAATCTAGAAAATTCCAGTAGAATTATTCCAGATGAGCTAAAGCCAGAGATTCTGAATGAGCCAGCTGCAGGGATTGCTGAGATCAACATGGATAACTCTCCTTTTGATTTATGCTATGTCTTATTGTCACTCCTAGAGAAAGTCTGCAAATTTGATATTACTTTGAATCACAGTTCTGCTCTTTCAGCTAGTGTGGTACCCACGTTGACTGAGTTCTTAGCAGGATTTGGAGACTGTTGCAGTGTAAGTAGTAACACAGAAAGTGAAGTTGTTTCTGCAGGGTGGACAGAAGAACCTGTGGCTCTGATCCAAAGGATGCTCTTTCGAACACTGCTGCACCTTATGTCTTTAGACATTAGCAATACAGAAACCATGCCTGACAATTTACGAAGAAATTTAACAGACTTACTTAAAGCAGCATTAAAAATCAGAATTTGCTTGGCAAAGCAACCTGATCCTTTTGCTCCAGGATACAAGAAAACACTACAGCAGCCGGTTCAGGATGACTTCGTATTTACTAGATATCATCACAGAGCCTTGCTTCTACCTGAGGTTATAGAAGGGGTCTTGCAGATTTTGATCTGCTGCCTGCAAAGTGCAGCCTCCAATCCATTCTACTTTAGCCAAGCTATAGATCTGGTTCATGAGTTCATACAGCATCAGGGGTTTGAGCTGTTTGAAGTAACAGTGCTTCAAATGGAATGGCTATGTATGAAGAATGAGGCAGTAACTGGGGAGGCCTCAGAGCATCTGAAAGCCCTGATCAACAGCATCATGAAAATAGTCAGCACGGTCAAAAAAGTGAAATCGGAGCAGCTCCATCAATCAATGTGTACAAGAAAGCGGCACAGACGATGTGACTACACCCACTTCATGCACCACCACAGAGATCTCTCTGGGCTCTCCGTATCTGCTTTTAAAAGCCAAGCTTCCAAAAACCCCTTTGAAACTGCTGATGGAGAAGTTCGTTATCCTGACAGATGCTGTTGCATTGCTGTTTGTGCACACCAGTGTTTGCACTTGTTGCAAGAAGTTTCTCTGAGCAGTACTTGTGTTCAGATTCTCTCGGGTGTACATAACGTAGGAATATGTTGTTGTATGGATCCAAAGTCTGTGATCGTCCCATTGCTTCATGCTTCCAAGTTACCGATACTAAAAAACTGTCAACAGCATATATTGAACATCCTTACCAAGTTTATATTGGACCAACTGGGAGGAGCAGAAGTTTCTCCAAAAGCTATACAAGCATCATGCAATATATGTACTGTTGACTGCGATCAGCTTGCTCAGCTGGAAGATGCCTTGCAGGGCAACTCTAGTGATGCTGGTCTCGCATCAAATTCCTCGTGCAGAGTTCAGGGAATTCTGCCTAGCAGTGGATCTGAAGACATGTTGTTGAGATGGGATGCGTTGGAGGCTTATCAGGACGTTGTTTTTGAAGAAGACAAGCTACGTGGCATGCAGATTGCAAGCCATATTTGCCACTTAATTCAAAAGGGGAATGCTGTGGTTCAGTGGAAGCTATATACCTGTATTTATAATCCTGCACTTCAGAGAGGGGTTGAGCTAGCTTGCCATGCTCAACAACTCGGACTAGCTACAGCTGATAAACACACATGCAGTTACCATAGCCAGTGTTTGCCTTCTGAAGTACTTCAGATTTACTTGCAGACACTTCCTGCGTTGCTTAAATCCAGGTTGGTTGGTTTTATGTTCATTAATGCAAAGCATGCTAATTATGTACAGAGCTTTGTGTATTTGTTACTGATCAGAATGTAAGTTTTACTTGGATTGAAGGCCACGCTTGAATATTGTAGGGATGGCAACAAGTTGAATGCTTGAATAACATAAGACTTAATCCTAGATTCATAAACCGTAGAAAGGCGGGCACTCTACCAATGAGTTATGGTCTTTAACAAGCCAAAGTGTGTAGAAGCAAATAAAATCTTTGTCCAATGTGATATGCTCTTTGCCTCTTCATTCCTCATGCTAAAGTGAGTCGAAGGAATGTTGAACAGATGGACATGTCACTTTTCTATGGGAATTGGACTACTTAATTTTCTGATCTCTTTCCCTTTTCTTTCTAGAATGGTCTTCATAGAAACCACCTTTCAGAAATAAGGCTTGAGAGGTTGACTTGTCCTGAAATAACTGTTTCCTAATTTACAAAATACTGTTCACTGAAGTGTAGGGGTTCTTTTTTTTAAAAAAAAAAAACCAACACAAAACAAAACCAAAAAAACCCACACAAATGTTCTTCACGGTGTGAAACAGAAACTTTCCTGTTTGTTGTTGAACGGATGAAACAGTTGTTTAATACAATATGGGGAAGTTTATTCAGAACATGAACGTGTCCTTTCATCCAGGAAAGATTCTGATCTTTTCTGTTGGAGTCCTGATAGACTGGAGTGAATTTAGTAGGGTTATTGGAGACAATTACAAAGAATAGACTAGTATTTCAGTTTAAGTAAATGAGTGTCTAATACATTTTTAACTTTTATCCTAACCTAAACTCTATCAGAAGCTATTAATTTTTGAAAGTGCACCTAGTAGCAAAGAGGCAAGAGAAGTAAAGTTTAAGTTACAGAAAGTTTGATACCCTTTTTTCTACAGGCTTAAAGAAGAGAATATACAAAGAAGTACAAGATTCATTTGATTGTAGAGTGTGTAGTTCAGTTACAGTAAAAACTGACCCTGGGGGAAAGATGGGAGGGTGAGGAAGGTGAATGTCTACAAGCAAACATAGTGCACTAAGACGCTTACAAATGCTTACCCCAAATTCTGTATGAACTCAGCGTAATACTTGGAGTAGAAAGAATCATAGAATGGTTCGGGTTGGAAGGGACTTTATAGATCATCTAGTTCCAACCCCTTTGCCTTGAGCCAAGAAGGAAAGAATGTACTTGGGAACAAATACACAGAAAGGGTTCTTTAACATTGGACGTCCTGGCCTAGCAATGGCACAAGAAGTTGTGCTGGAAAGGTACTCCTGATTTCTATCTGAAATGCATCTCCCATGCAATTGATAGACATAGCTAGTAAAATGTCTTAAAACTTCAAGTTTATTTGAGAAGGAGTCTCTGCTTTCTGCAGAAGTCACAGAACTGAGAGATATGAAGATGTTTACTAGCTCCAGTTCCTAATAGAGGGTGTACCACTAAAGAGCAAATGTCAACTACTAAAGAGCAAATGTCATACAGTTAATTAAACACCTTTAATGTTTTAAACATCATTTTTGCGGCCTACATTTTAGAGGTTAATCTATTTCCTACATTATATCTTACAAAAAAATGTGTCTTTTGCTACCAGATGGATGATGCTTATTTGCGATTCTAGAGTGCTGCAAACAAGTTCCTCCTTTCCTTAGTTTTCAGTAATTTATAGCAATTACTGTAAACGTGATTGATCCTTGGTGTTATTCAGGTGTGTAGAACAGAGTGTTAATTCTGGATAAGATGTGTCATCTGAACTATGTGACTTTGTGTCTGATTTAGAAGATAACTCTGCTTTCTCTTGCAGGGTAATTAGAGACTTGTTTTTGAGTTGTAATGGAGTGAATCAAATGATTGAGTTAAACTACTTGGATAGTTTAAGAAGCCATTCTTTGAAAGTGTTAGAGACTTTGATACTCTGCTTTGGTGATCAGCAGAAAGACCAAGCAATGCTGGAACTGGAAGGCCTGAACAGCGAACAAAAGCAATCCACATCTGACTTGCCTGCTTCTCTTTGTAGCCAGCATGCTGCTTCAGAAGTTCCTCAAAGCCTGAGCAAGTTTTATGCTGGCTTGAAAGAGGCTTACCCGAAAAAGAAAAAGTTTGTGAGCCAAGACATTCATGTCAACACAATAAACCTATTCCTGTGCGTTGCTTTTTTGTGTGTGAGTAAAGAAGCAGATGGTGATCTGGATTCAGCTAATGACTCGGAAGATACGTCAGGATATGATAGTACAGCTAGTGAGCCATTAGGCCACAAATTACCATATCTGTCACTGGAAAGCCTTACTTTGCCCTCTCTGGAACATGTTCACAGGGCTGCAGATATTTGGTCCATGTGTCGCTGCATCTATTTGTATAGTTCAGTTTTCCAGAGACAGTTCCATAGACTTGGAGGCTTTGAAGCATGCCATAGACTACTAATCCTGATAATTCAGAAACTTGCAAAAAATAAGGCAAAGGAGCAAGAAAAGAGGGAGAGAGTATTGAGTGAAAGCAACAGAAGTTCACATGGAAGTCCTCGTGGTGAGCTTCTCTGCAGGGATGACACTGTTCAGTTGGCTAAAAGCAGAGAGGTGACACAATTGGAGCCCAGTAATTCCGACGGTCTTGCTGGTGCAGAGCAGCTGGTGCCTGAATGCGTCTCCTGTGACAGCTCTTTGAGTAGGGAACACAATTCAGTTACTGCAGCTGTCGATCTTGAAGGGATGAAGACTTCTGTAAGAGAAGAGACCGAGTGGGCACTTCAAGGTATTAGACTTCTAGAAGCTCTGCTGGCAATCTGTCTACACAGTGCAAGCACCATGCAGCAGAAGATGGAAGTGGAGATGTTTCACCAGGTACTGTGCGACTTCCCTCAGCTTACTTTATTCATATTTGTTACATACAATGTTATTTTAACAGTAATTTAGTCAAAAGTTCTTTTAGAGGTGAAAAAAGCTTATGCTTTTGTTACGGTACCGTATTTTTTTTCTTACTGAAAGCATGCGGTTAAATGATGTGCTTGGCAGCCAAGGGCAGTGGTCAGCAGACATGAAGGATTGGGGGTGGGTGGGTGAACAAACTGGTGGCTGCTGTTTCTGAGGAGGCATCTTCCCATGTGTCAGCTTGTCACTTTCTATATTCAGCAAGATGCTGGTAAGGACCCTGCACCCCTCTCCTTGTTCTCCAACGTAATCTTTGCCCTCTGCTCTGTTGAGTTGGGTCCCTGTTCGTGCCAGTTACCTGCTTCTTGGAGGCTAGGAGAGAGCCTTCCAGAATGGAACACGGATCCAGGCTGGATGAGATTTTTTAACTTGCTTGCTTTCTTGAACTGTATTTCTGGTTTATTTTTCATGTATCTGTTACGGTTTGGGCCAGCATGGTCAGTGTGGTTGAGGGCTGAACTCAACATCAGCTGCTGTTTTCTGGGTTAATGTCTCTTGAGTCCCAGGGAAGACTGTGATCCTGGCAGATGAAGACACTTTCTTTTTTTTCTGCATGAAATGGTCCTGACTAGAAGAAAGGGATGGTTTCTTCTGACTGCAAAGGCAATAGTGGATGTCAACAGCTATGAAATGCGGGATGACTATGCCTGTATTCATTTTTCTGGTCAGTTAGGGCCTGCTTTTTCTATTTTTCCCGTGTAGTCTTTTGTCCAGTCCCACATTCTCCAGAGACTTCCTGAGCTGATGGAATTTGAATGGTGGGAAAGACTTGGGTTTTTTGAAAGGGTATTGAGTGAAAAATGTATGTGACAGATGTGGGACTGAAGTCGAGCTGCATCGGCAAGACGCGAGTGTTATACATAGTGACTCATCACATCTGAGGTTTTTGATGGCAGTTCTGAGCAGAGCATGGCACTTCAGAAAGAGGAATATTAGAGGGCACAGGTACTGAAAGGACACCTGAAAAGACTATTATTTAAGCCTTAGAAGTGAACTAATTCAGTGTCTCACAAAGTCTGGGAAACTGGAATTCTGTCTGGGCCACGTGCTATTCTTGTGGACTTGGACATGCCACCCTCTGTCTGGTTAACCTCTCTAGTGGGATTGTGGTGTGACCTGAACGCGCTGGGTACTTGAAACTCTTGCAGAGATGTTTATTTTTGAAACAGTGCTTGCACTTGCAATGTCTGGGAAACAGCATGTTGCCAGATTCTTTTCAGCATGCAGATTGCTGAACCAACGAAATCTCTGTCGTGACAAACAGGGTGGATCTTTCTTATTGCAAGCGACTGGGTGAAGTCTGATGGTTTGAGCTGAGAAGTCAGATTAGCATAGGTGGAAGGGGAAGTTCTTCAATGAAAGTGCTGGACTATTTCTGTTAACCAAAACAGCATAACATTAATCAAAACGTTTGTCTCCCCCCAAACACAGAATACCTGTGTGGATGATCTCTTAATTCAAATAAGAGAGGAGCTTGCTCAATCAAAAGTGATAGAAAGTGACTTGGCAAAGCCTCTGCTTGATTCACTGCTGCGTGTGGCGTTGGGAATGTTTTCTGCCGATCTGGATCGTTCTGAAGAAAAAATTGAGAAGGTATGAAATGCCAGCTAAGTAGCGTAATTCTAAATACAGCAAGGGTTGCTCAGTCAGGTTTATGGTATTTGGGTCTGATTTTAAACTCAGTAGGACATGTTGAAATGTGTTTGGTTATTGTGGCTGTTGAAGATTAATTTTTTGATTCTCATATGTAAGCATGTAATCTGAGTGCTGGTTATTGATATGCTCCCCATGTTTACTGCTCAGAAACGAGTCATGCCCCAAAAAGGAGCAAGCTGCGTTACGCTTTATGGACATACCCAAAACCTGGCGTTCCCTTCCCTCTTTCATCCCACAACAGAACGTGACAAATGCTGAAAGGGAGAGCTTCAAACAGGGATGTTGACTGACCCAAGTGGCTGCAGATGTATCTTCACGTTAGAGTGAATGACAAGGCTCATGTTTGTGGTGACAGTGATTTTGGAAACACAGTTATTTGTAATTCATTGGCCACCTGCTTACCAAAGCTTTGGTCAGGTAGTTAGAAAAATCCATCTTTGCAGAATCCATTTTCTATGTAAGAATGAAGTATCCATAAAAAGTATCTCAAGTTTCTTGAAAGTGTATGATCGGTTTGTTTCTTTGGCCAATGGGCTTGGAGAAAATAGGCATCTGGAAGGTTCTAAATTACTTGCTTTTCTGACCAAAGCTGGTAAATTTGTGTTCTACAGACCCATTACACTGAAAAGGAGCCTGTGCCACAACCAGGAGATATTTCTGAAGAAACTGAAGACTCACAGTGCTGTAGTCTTAAACTTTTTGCTGAAGAGGAAGGATATGAAGCAGATAGTGAAAGTAACCCTGATGATGGCGAAACCAAGAATGAAGGTAAATGTGAACTTGCTGACTAGACAAAGCAGTCTGTATGACACAACAAAGCTTCCTTCTCTTTTGAGGTGTACAAAAATAGGGTGAACATCAGAGACCTTTAACAGACTGAAATAGTTTAACTCTTTTACTTCCAGTAGGATGCCGTTACAGATGGAGAGATGATTAATATTCTTACTGAGTGTTAGAGGAACTGTTCTGTCTTGGCTTTCTTGGTTTCTGTGAATTCAGAGAAAGTCATGTGGCTCAAGTGTGTTACTGTGGTCTAGAAGCAGTTTTCTCCAGAGGTGCTTATCAGTAGTTTGTCTGAAAATCAATGCTCAATTTTTTATTTAGTATGACAACAATCTAGTAAAAATTAGATAGTCTAATTATATCTTTTTATATTCATTCACCAACTGATGTGCAGGTGTCTCGCTGTATTCTGTTTGAACATGAATTTGCTTTGATTTTTTCCTTCATGCTGAACATCTGGATGCTTACGTTCTTGTATGAGGACAGTGTGAACAGTAACAGCCTCCAATAGAACTGCTTGCAACTGTTGCTGTTTACCGGTGTGACTAGGCTTTATCAACAGATATACAACATTTTAAAAGCGTTTCTGTATTAAAAGTTTAATCTGAAATATTTCCATGAAACATTTGCAGGAAACTTATGTCTGTACCAAAGAATTTTAAGTAACGTGTTTTAAAGTCTCTCCAAGATGTAAGAGGAGAGGCTCAGATGTTGTGGGTATTTTCCTCTTTTGATTGTCATGGGGATATTCTGTCATGTGCTGTCACGTGCATTTTCTGAGTTAAATAACTAAACAAATGCTTCCCCCAACCTTTTAACAGGAAATAAAATCATTTACATTTATCTCCTTTCTTGGCAGGCTCAGAGTTCTGTTTAGAAGCTTGAAGCTCTATTACAATGAGTTTCCTGTCGTGTTTCATGAATTGCGTATTTCATCATTACTATGTGTGTGCGCTTCCCAGGAACTGAAGGCGCATGGTTTAAGAGCATATAATGGGAGAAAGGAATCCTTGCCCTTCTGTATTGGCAGGAAAATATGAAAAGATGAAGCAGAGTAGAAGATTGTACTACCTTCTGAAAACTGCTTATAAGCTAGTGACTATTTTTGTTTTGTACCTGTGAGAAGGTTGGAGAACGCATGTCCTTGGATGTTCTGCTTAAATCATGCAAACTGTATTCAGCTGAGTAAGTTCTAGTAAGACAAGTGTTTTCTTTCAGGAGCAGACACAAAGGCAGAGCCAGGATGTACTGGTCCTTCAGGTTATTTTAATGACCTACCTGAAAACATCAATCAAGGAGAATTAATGTATCCCGAAATCTGCATGTTAGAATTGAACTTGCTCTCAGCTGGTAATGCGAGTTTAGATGTGCTTGCTCATGTATTCCAAAGCTGCCTGAAAATCGTCAGCCAGAAGGAGAGAAATGCCACTGTACTTATAGAACAGGTAAAAATGTTATTAAACAAAGGCAACAGCTTAGCAGTTGTGTACATTATTTTCTTCAGTTTTATAGTACTAGTGTAGCTAATAGAGTGATCTCAGAAATACTCTCTTGTGGTATGGCATTTGATAAGACTTGAAACAAAGTAAATGACTGATATTACCAGCTACGTTGCGTTTAGTTAACTGTAGTTTCTATAGTTGCTGGTAACTTAATATATTGAAAGATACTTGACCTATAAAGCTTTCAAGTTTCAGTTGCGTAATTTTATCAGGACTGTTCAATCGCTAGAGCTATCGAGACAGATTTAATGACTGTCAGGCCATTGGAAAAAAAAACCCTAAAAATGCAAATATCTTCTTGTATATGTATATATGTAAACTTTCTAAATATGTATTAAATATGTACTTTTAGAAACTTTTGGTGATGTACCTCTAATATTTCATGCTTTTATTCTTCATAAGCTTATATTAGAAATTAGTTATGCACGTGTTTGATGTCTTCATGATCCCTCAGAATTTCTGATGGTTAGCTTGCTTTGTGTTTTTAATAACTAAATTGAGTATGCCTCTTTTGCAAAAGAGGAAAATACGGTTAAATAATCTAAGCTTAAAGTGCTTGTTTCTAAAATCATTTGACTAAGCAGCAGAGTTAATGCTTTACAGCTTAAACCAAAAGCAGGAACGGAAAACATTGATTTCAGTACTCCAATTTGATGTGTGAATTATTAGCTTTAAGTCACTAGTGCACGTTTCCTTTTTCTGAACTTCACATGAAATTACTTCTAAATCAAAATTTTACTTTCATTACTCTTGAATATTGTTTAAAAAGAGCAATCCATCACACTAATAAATTCAGAGATTTTGAATATCTTGGATAAAGGTGATTTGAAAAATCTCTAATTAAAGATGTGTTTGAAGGATGCTCATAAGTGGCTTTTTTTGTGAGTGTGATTACTCTCTAAAGTAATCTTGCATAAAAAGCTTGGGGAAAGGTTGAATTTGCTTTCACTGTTGTATCACTGTATACCAACATGCTCTATTTTCTCACAACCTGTCAAATACTGTAATTCTGTTATGGAGGAGAAGACAAGGGAAATCTCAGCTCCTGAATTGATAGTGGCCCAAAAGTTTCTTGCTAGAATCATTTGGATTTCAAAGTCTCTTCTGCAACAGAGTAATGAACATGAAATAGTTTTCATTAGGAAATACGAAAAATATTTCTGTAACAGAAATTGTCTTTAAAATCAATAGTAGACAAGAAGTGATTGAAAGAAATTATTTCCTAGTTCTTTGAGCTGGTGTATATTCCTCATGAATTTTCCCTGTATTTTTAACAGGGAGCTGTTAAACATCTTTTGGGAGGATTTCTGAACATACTGACACAAACGGAGTCTAGTTTTCATGGTGAGTTCGAGGTCTAAGTAACTTAAGTACTGCTTTTTGTAACTTAATTTCTACACACTCAAATTTTTAGTTCACAGTGCAAATGCAAAATTGACAAAGGAAATTCATTGGCATGTGTGGATTTATGCAGCTGCTTTGCCTTGTGGCAAGTGTCGAACTTGTGTGTAAATAGAGGGTTATTTCTGAGCGCGCAGAAATCTGCTATTTAGACACATGCTAGCAGATCTGAAAATGATAGTCGAAATCATAAACCTACGGTGACAGTGTTAATTAATATTGCTTGGAAAAAATAGCAGTTATCCTACTGTTTGAATTTGACTCCATCACAACATAAGTTTTTATTTCAGATTTCTTTGTAACACAGGTCTTAGTGATGTCTTGATTGAGTTTTAGTTCTAACCGGAAAGCAGCGAGCTAATCCAAGGATGTGGGAGCAAATGAAACACTTGCCCTAAGCTAGCCTCACAGAATGAGGTTGCTCCAGGGCAGGAGGTGATGTAAACCCACCCCAGGACTTTGATCCCTGGCTTTGTGGGGAGAGCCTTTGCAATGCAGAGCTAGATTCCCAGACTTCCAGACTCCCCTTTGCAAACCTAGGAGCCAGACTTGCTGTAGCCGTCTAGATGCCTTCAATGAAGTTTTGGATGACAGTGTCAGGAAGTACTGTTGGATCTCTCTGGAATCCATCTTGTAATCGTTATTGCTTCTTGAATTTGAAGTATTTTTGCAAAATACTCTGAATTCCAGGTTAATCTTTCCTCATAATATTATGGAATATGAATTTTTAAAGCTTTTGAAAAATTCTTTTCAAGAATTTTGTTTTGTCATTGTATTTTTAGCATGTCAGATGGTACTGGTAGACCTATTAGTTTCCTTGATGAGTTCACAGACTTGTTCAGAAGAGCTAACTCTTCTTCTGAGGATATTTTTGGAGAAGACACCTTGTACGGTATGTATGGAGTAGCACATAGTAAAATTCAGAGGCTTAATGGGAAAAATGGAGCAAAAAGAAAATCCTTTTGTGTCCAAGTATTTTAGGAAATAAGGAGACTGTAACAGCAGCATTTGAACTGATCAGAGCAAATAAAATTTGGTGGTTGAAATAATTCATTCTCAAAACACGAAATGAGAGAAGAAAAGAGAGTATTTTAAGGTGTGTGTTACTCCTGGGGGCTCTCTTCAGCACAAGAAAACAAGATTCCACTTGAGACTGACACAATGGTTATGGATGACAGAACACCAATACTGTAAAATTTGAAGTCATTCCTTTGAAGTTATAAAGTATCCCACTATTTCAGGAATGCTTTAGCAGCAGGAATTGCTTTCAAAACTGTCTTAAGTTGGTTTGTGTAATGCGGAAATCTGCAGCTTGTGTGGGATATACTGCTGAAATACCGAGCTGTTGGTTTGTGTGGGAGTGTGTAGAAAAAAAACAAGTGGAAGGAAATAAAAAAAAAAAAATACTATGAAGTCTGAAACAGTACCAAACCAAGAAAGGAGACGCAAGTCGATTTTTCAAAGTTAGCTTGCAATAATTGGTGAAGCGACTAGAGAAGCTTTGTAGCTTAAGGGCTGGGCTAGATTTTGTTACTGATTATGCAATAACAAAGTGATAGCCTGCGTGTGCATGCTTAACCAGCCTCGAACACGGGGTAAAAGGTGTGCTTTGCTGTTGAAGTGTGAGTTAATCGGTTAGCACATAACAAATGTGAGAGAAGATTGTGCAATGACCACCTGCTGTGGTGCAGCTGGTCCCGAAGCATGGCAGCTTCCAGACTGCTCTGCCCTGAGTAGATCCCCAGAACTGTTGGGCCGTAGTCTGTTGGAGTTGCTGCTTGACGCTTTGTACATGTCTGTCAGTTTGGATGTGGAAGTCCACCTCTGTTGGGAAAACATGAATCCAAATTTAAATGAAGACCGGGGCACTGTTTAATTAGATGACACTTGACTACATTCTGTAAACAGTTTGATTTTTTTTTTTTTCCTCACGTGTGTGGTTTATTTCTTCTAGGAGATACTACTCAAGGGTGTATTGAAGATTATAGAAACAAATATTTATATGAACCCATTACAGTACCTTGCCTTCCCTTTGCTGCACGGCACAAACTTGAATAGTAGTTCTTCACAAAAATCTGCTAGCACTTCCAACAGCAAAACTGCTGGACTATTAAAAAGAGCAAAATTTTCACAGAGTAGGAAAGAGGCAGATGGTGAAAATTTGCGTCACCAGCTGCTTTCTTCTTGGCATGTAGCCCCAATTCACTTGCCTTTAGTTGGACAAAACTGTTGGCCACACATGTCTGAAGGCTTCAGTGTCTCACTGTGGTTTCACTTGGAGTATGCTCATGAAACAGAAAATTCAACAGAGAAGGGGAAAAAAATCAAGAGGAGAAGCAGACTGGTAGCTGTAAGAGAGAACAGCTTTGACAGCACAGGTGAGGATACTTCCTACTTAGGTAGCACTGAAGGATTCTGGTTACAAGTATTACATATTGATGTGCCATATACAAAAGGTTGAATTTTTTTCTTATGATGGATATTTAACAGGAGCAGTAGTCTTTCTGATTTTTCTTTGAGTGCTGTACCATATAACTAAAACATTTCCAGTCTTAGTCCTTAAGTTTGATTAATGCCTGCTTCCTTAGAAATTTAGTGTTCTCATTGAATTTGTAACTTCAGTAAAATGTCTTTATGCTGCTTCATGTTATGCTGAAGAAAATATTAAATGCTGCAGCCGAAGGGTCGTGGGAAAAGACTGCTGTCAGGTTTATTTGCTGTCATGTACTGATGAGGCAAATGGCTTTTATGTTCTTTCTCTTTAATTGAGAGCTAGTAAATCCTTGTGATTTTGGATTTAAGTATTGGAACTCTTAGCTAAAAGATGTTCTGAATCCATCGGGTCAGAGCCTGTGGCTGACTCAGTATAAATACTCTACCTTTCCTTGTGTGTCTGCCATTGTAGATATTGGTGGCTGTACAACAGTTCTCTGTTTATACTTTTGTAGAGACTCAGCTGCTCCCAAACTCTTTTGAGCAGAATCTTTTAGATTATAATTTGTAGGACGAAAAATTCCTCAAATTATTTCAAATGCCTCCCAGTCACAACACTTGGAATACCTTTTACTGTACTTTTTTTTTTCTTTTTCACTGTGTTTGAATAAAAGAAGGGAAAACCCAACCTTGAATCTTGAAACTCACTAGTGCTGATTTTGTTAAAAGGTCTGGGTTTTTGTGCTTGGTAAAGTAAGAACATTGAATGGGAGATCATGCTGAAAGGGTGGTATGATTTGTGAAGAAAAATTTTACGATTTCCTGGTGCATACAAAGACTGGCAGTTCAGCATGGAAATGTAATATGATGTGGCATGTCGAGAGCATCACTGAATTAGAGTATATTGATGCTTAGTGTGTTTACGTGATTACCAGCAAAACCATGTGAAGTGCTGAGTTAATGTCAAGCTCCTCTGTTGCAGTATGAGATCTAGGTCGCTGAAGAGAATCATGCATATTGGTCAGCTCACTAAAAAAAAAAAACAAACCTACTAAACAAAAACCAATTCTCTGCAGTACCTGAACTATTTCTTTTCACACTTGATAGCTGGTAGGACAGACATTGTTGTTTTATTATATTGTAATTGTGTATAAACATGTTTATATTTGTAGAAGAAACAAAGTCTACAGGAATGGAATATCTAAGCCTGGGAGATAAACTTGTTGAAGATGGCTGTATTCATATAATTTCACTGGGTTCCAAAGCATTGATGATACAAGTGTGGGCAGACTTGAACACTGGAGCATTTATATTTCGGTATGGTGTCCAAAAGCAGTCTTGTGAATGTATGTATTGTTACTTCCAGTAGCAGCTGGCAGACCATACTGATGGGAGAGCAGAGAACTAATTTCTGTAGTAGAGTAATCTTGCACACTGATGGCAACATTAAGTAAGTTTATTGCAAACAGATCTACATGATTAGTTGCTTAAAATGTTAGTCTCTGGTCTTGCATGTTTCGTGTAGTCATATATAAATAATTTCCCAAAGCCAGATGCAAGGTCAGTCATAAACATAATGTAATGCGAGGCAGCATTTCAAGTATTAATGAAATTACACCATAAATGTGTGAAGATAAGCAAAAGCTTATGTAGCTGTAGGTTTTCACACTTCAGGTGTGAAAATTGCTGTTTAATACTTACCATGACAATCTTGGTTTTAATCTTCTGAAGACATTTTAGCCCTAACTTAGTTCTCGTAAGTAAAGTATCCTTAAAATTGGTCTAAAGCTGCAATCATAGAACACTTTATTTCACAGCATCCAAAGCACCTGCAATTTTTCAATAAACTGAACTTAACTTCTCTGTAGAGTAGAGATAATATCCTTATCTTAAATGTAAGCAGAACCATGCAAACAAGTTAAATAACTACGTTGAAACCATAATGTGAGGATTTCCCTAGCTTCTGTTGAGCACTCTAAATATAGTATTGTGATCAAAAAATTATCTGTGAAAGTTAAGGAATGTGATCTCAAAGTAACCGAGGCCAAAAAATTGCAAATTTGGGGCTTAAAATTCAAATTTGAAAACAAACATACACACTTGTGTTTTCCTTTTCTGTTGTTTTTCGTAGTATGTGCATGGATCCAAATGACGAGATGAAAGCTGGTCTGCTGGCACAGGCTGAATCTCCAGAGAATGTTTTCCTTGTGGGCAGGTGGCAGCATTTGGCAATAACATATCTGCAGCAGCCAGAAGGCAAGAAAAATATCCATGGAAAGCTGATGCTGTGGGTTTCTGGTCAGAGGTAAAGTATAGATTAGTTGCACCTAGATATTTATCTTCTTAAAAAGATGTTCACTGGTAGGAAAACATCTGCACTGTTTTGGCACAAGCTGAAGTTACGACTGGGTAGCCTGCTGGGGGTAGGAGAGTGGTGTCTTACACTGCTAGGAATTCCCTAGAAATATCCAGAGCAGTCTTGATTGCTTTGAAAATCCTCAGTTCATAACATGGACCAATGCAGACATCAGTGTTTTTCTTCATCACGAATAAGTGAAAGAGGTAAGTACTACAAGATTGCGTAAGATCTAAAAAAAGGCATGAGGTTAGCAGTTAGCATAATGCCTCTGGTGAGGTTAATCTGAATTAAGGAGGGTATAGTTCAGGTACTGGCAGTATTGTTCAAAGTAGGAATGAAGAGGAGATGGAGAGAAGGCAGACAGTTTGCTCCACTGAGAGAAATGGAGAGGGGAGCAGTTTAAAAAAAAAAAAATAAAAAAAAAAAAAAAAACTCAAAAAAACAAAATAAAACAACAAC
>Ga0181612_142728_pt1 | contig 25452 bp, 19 predicted proteins | sample HoacroProtozoa21_FD_119630 | JGI IMG/M metagenome (GOLD analysis project Ga0181612, IMG submission 119630) | Hoatzin crop microbial communities from Cojedes, Venezuel. Combined Assembly of Gp0051906, Gp0051904, Gp0051908
CAGCGTCGGCCTAATCGCTTTTCGGGCGCAAATGTACGCACAATGAGGGATATGCGAAAATTTCTTAGATTAGTTTACAAAAAAAAAAACATTTGTTTACAAAAAAGATGTTTACAAATTGAGAGTTGAAAATTGAAAGTTGAGAATGGAGAATTAGAACTAAAGGACTAAAAAACTGACGAACATTTTCGATAAGCCATGCGCAGAGGACAAGCTTGCTTGGACTATGCCGTGGCGAGAAAAGAGAGGATATAAATCCAACTAATTTGCTTCCAATAAAAAAAGAGAGAGCCAAAACCCTGCGTTTGGGGCTTTGGCTCTCTCTCTTGTTTGTTTTCTGGAATGATTACTTCTTCGGTGCCTCTTCCAGCACCTTCTTCAGCAGTTGCCAGAAGGGTTCGGCCGTCGGGATGAGGGCGCGCTCGGTGGTGGTGTGGGGGCTGCGGAGCGTCGGTCCGAGCGAAACCACGTCCATGTGGGGATATTTGCCGAGAATGATTGAGCACTCCAGTCCGGCGTGGTCCACCTGCACGATGCCTTCCGTGCCGAACAGCTCCTTGTGCAGACGGAGCAGCAGACCCAGAATCTCGCTCTTCGGGTTGGGGTCCCAGCCGCCGTAGCTGCCGTCGGTCTCCACCTTCATGCCGGCCATTGAGAAGCAGCTCTCGAGCGTCTTCACGATATAGTCTTTCATATCTTCGCGCGACGAGCGGGCCAGCACTTGCAGTTCGGCGTGGCCGCCCTCGATGTTGATGATGGCGAGGTTGCTCGATGTCTCCACCACGTCGGGGTAGGCGGGTATCATGCGTACCACGCCGTCGTGGCAGCCGTAGATGGCGCATATCAGATTGTCTTGTATCTCCACCGGCACCTCCGTCTTGGGCGTTGCCACCTCTTCGGCGAAGAACTCGATGCCGCTCTCGATGCCTTTGAACTCGTCTTCGAAGTCTTCTTTCCAGTCGGCCACGAGTTCTTTCAGCGGCTCCACGTTCTCCTTCGGCAGAGTGAGCACCACTTCGGCCTTAAAGGGAATGGCGTTGCGCATGTTGCCGCCGTGCCATGATGCCAGTCGTGCCTCGCACTCCTCGATGGCCTCGCGCACGAAGCGCACCATCAGTTTGTTGGCGTTGGCCCGCCCCTCGTGTATCTCCAGTCCTGAGTGTCCGCCGCGCAGTCCTTTCAGCGTTACTTTCACTGCTGCATCGTCGGCGTCGGTGTCGGCCTCCTTATAGTCGAGCGTGGCGGTGATGTCGATGCCGCCGGCCGAGCCGATGACGAATTTTCCCCATGTCTCCGAGTCGAGGTTGAGCAGTATGTCGCCCTTCAGCTCGCCTTCGGGCAGTTCGTTGGCGCCATACATTCCCGTCTCCTCGTCGCGCGTGATGAGTCCCTCCACTGGTCCGTGCTTCAGCGTCTTGTCCTCCATCACGGCCATTATGGCGGCCACGCCCAGTCCGTCGTCGGCTCCGAGCGTCGTGCCTTTCGCCTTCACCCACTCGCCGTCGATCCACGTCTCTATTGGGTCGGTCTCAAAGTTGTGGTTGCTTTCGGGCGTCTTCTGCGGCACCATGTCCATGTGTGCCTGCATGGTGATGCATTTGCGGTCTTCCATTCCTGGCGATGCCGGTTTGCGCATCACTATGTTTCCTGCGGGGTCTTGGAATGCCTCCACTCCCACGCGCTTGGCAAAGTCGAGCAGGAATTGTTGTACTTTCTCCACGTGTCCCGATGGGCGTGGCACTTGTGTCAGTGCGTCGAAGTTTCTCCAGATGCACTCTGGGCTAAGTTTTGCGATTTCGTTCATGGTTATTTGAATTTGGATTTGGATTTTAAGTTACGAGTTACGAATTACGAGTTTGGAGTTACGAATTACGAGTTTGGAGAGCGGCTGCTTCGTCATTCGACATTCACCACACCTGAAAATATTTGGCTTGTTGTCCCGTTTGGCGTTCATACTCCTCTTTCAGTTCTTTTTCAAGACGGGCAACAGCCTCGCGCTTGCGTTGGCGTGATGCTTCAAACCTTGCCAAAATTTCTTCTCTCGTCATATTCTTTCTTTCGTTTCTTCGGCAAAGATAATGATTTCTGCGGAAACAGCCAAAAGTTGCAGTGAAAAAATCAAAAGTTAGTGGGCAATGTCGCCTTTTATTGCTACCTTTGCACCATATATTACTAAAACGACGAAAGATATGAGCAAAAGCATTCTTGACGGGCGGCCTGCGCTTGAGCACGAGGTGCAGCAGGTGGCCGAAGTGGCCGGATACCTTTGGCAAAAAGGTTGGGCCGAGAGAAACGGAGGAAACATTACGGTGAACATCACCGAACACATCGACGATGAAATCCGGCAGATGCCGCCAATCAGCGAGGTGAAGCACATCGGAGTAACGCTGCCCCACCTGAAAGGCTGCTACTTCTTCTGCAAAGGGACAAACCGACGGATGCGCGACCTCGCGCGGTGGCCGATGCAAAACGGAAGCATCATCCGAATACTCGACGACTGCGAGAGCTACGTGATCATCGCCGACGAACCAGTGAACCCGACGAGCGAACTGCCCTCGCATCTGATGGTTCACGACCATCTCATAGAGAAAGGCTCGCCATATCGTGCGTCGCTCCACACTCATCCGATAGAGCTTGTGGCGATGACCCACATACGTCGATTTCTTGGGAAAGACGTTCTCTCTCGCCTCCTTTGGAGCATGATTCCCGAGACAAAGGCTTTCTGTCCGCGAGGCCTCGGCATCATACCCTACGAACTGCCCAGCAGCGTGAAGCTCGCAGAGGAGACGGTGCGCCAACTCGACGACTACGACGTGGCGATGTGGGAGAAGCACGGCGTGTTTGCCATCGACACCGACATAATGGCTGCCTTCGACCAAGTGGACGTGCTAAACAAGAGTGCCCTCATCTACATTGCAGCCCGAAACATGGGCGAGGAGCCCGAAGGCATGAGCGACGAGCAGATGCGCGAGATGAGCGTTGCCTTCAATCTGCCGAAGTAAGGCGGGAGTTATTGGGAGTTATTGGGAGTTATCTGGAGTTATCTGGAGTTATCTGGAGTTATCTGGAGTTATTGGGAGTTATCTGTATCGGAACATTCCGCTATCTTCCACTATCTTCCGCTAACTCCCGCTAACTTCCGCTAACTCGCACTCCTCACTCTTTCTGCAAACCTTGCAGAAATTTTGCGGTAAGGGAAAAAAGTGGTAATTTTGCCGTCGAAACAAAAAAAGGGACTATGAAAGAGAAAGAAACATACGACGCGCCGCCTTTGGATTTCGGCGAGACGGTGGACCGGTCGAAAGACATCATAAAAGTGATTGGCGTGGGCGGCGGAGGATGCAATGCCGTAAAGAATATGTATGAGGAGGGCATCGTAAACGTAACCTTCGCCGTCTGCAACACCGACAGCCAGTCGCTCTCCAAGTCGCCTGTGCCGGTGAAGATTCAGCTGGGTGCCACAGGTCTCGGCGTGGGCGGCAACCCCGATAAGGGCAAGGCCGAGGCGGAGCAAAACGTGGAAGACATCAAGCGGCTGCTCAACGACGGCACGCGAATGGCATTCGTTACGGCAGGCATGGGCGGAGGCACAGGCACCGGAGCAGGCCCCTACATCGCCGGCATAGCAAAGGAGATGGGCATCCTCACCATCGGCATCGTTACCATACCGTTTTTCTTCGAGAAAAAGAAAAAAATAATCAAGGCTCTCAAAGGCGTCGAGCAGATGAGGAAAAATGTTGACGCTCTGCTCATAATCAACAACGAGCGCCTCTGCGACGTCTATTCCAACACGTCGATAACGGTGAAGGAGGCGTTCCACCGCGCCGACGACATACTGAAAAACGCCACCAAGAGCATCTCGGAACTCATCACAGTGGAAGGCGACATCAATCTCGACTTCTGCGACATCGAGACCACCATGCGCGGCGGTGGCGGAGCAATCATGGCTATGGGAAGAGCGCGTGGCGAGCACCGAGTGCAAAACGCAATCATCGACGCGCTCGACTCACCGCTGCTCTATGGAAGCGACATAAACAAGGCGCAGCGCATTCTCTTCAACATCTATACGGGCAAGGACCATCCGCTGTTCGTAAACGAAATGTATGAGATTGACGCATTCATGGACACGCTCGACCCGAACATAGAAGTGATATGGGGCGTCTCCGACGACGACACGTTAGGCGAGGACGCCAAAGTGACAATTCTTGCCACCGGTCTCGACAATGGATATGCAGAGCGCGCCACATCGACCCTGATGGGAAGCCAAGACCGCAACTACGACGAGATAATAAAAGAGCTGTATCGCCCAGTGCCTTATCCCGGCAACAAGAAAGAGAAGGAAGGCCTGAAGCCAAACGAAATAGAGTTTCCAGTGGAGCCGACGGTGCAACCGGCGATTGAAGAAACGCCTGAAGATACGGGCAAGAGCGACTTCACGCCATCTGCTGCACCCGTAACTAATCAGAAGCCTGAACCGAGACAACCGTCGTTTGTGGAGCGGGTGAAACAGCGTATGAGAGAGATTGCCGCCGGAGTGTATAGCGACGAGGAATAAGTTGATGGACAAGGAGCAAACCACTCCCGAAGCCGTCGCTGAGCAAGTGCGGCGCAGCATCGGTTGGCTAAGGCAGCAGGGACGCGACGACCTGCTGCTCAGTGCCATTGGCCTTCCGCTCATCGAAGAACTGCGCATCGAGGCAGCCAAAGGTTCGCTCTCGCCGCTGCTCATCACGCGCGACTACCGGCTGCTGCTCACCGCATATAATAAAGAGGTGGAGCTGACGCCGGTTCATAAGGCCGTCTATCTGCTTTTCCTGAACCATCCGGAGGGCATCGAGTTCAAACTCTTGTCCGACTACCGTAACGAACTGTCGGAAATCTACAAAAAGATTTCCAACCGCCTCGACATAGAGAAGATTGAGGAGAGCATCGACCGGCTGACCAATCCGCTCGACAATGCCATCCACGAGAAGTGCTCGCGCATCAAGAGTGCCTTCACCGCCGTAATGGACGACTATTCCGCCAGTTATTACATCATCAGCAGCCATCGCAAGCGCACCGTCCCCGGCACCGACAAGATGTGGTATCAGCGTCGCAAGGTCATCAGTCTGCCGCGCCACCTCGTTGTCCGCGAGGATGTCTGATTGTTATGGAGATATTATTTGTCCGCTCCAAAGACGTTTAAGGAAATCGGTGGCTGGCCACACTTCAATGCCGTTCAACATTCTGGGCATTGGGTCCATGGACACAAGCATGAGGTGGGCTTCTGGATGTTCTTCTCCAAAAAATTTGAGACCTTTCATGTCGGAAGCGTTGGCATGGGTCGTCGATTTCACTTCGACTGCCAGCTCTGCGTCGCCAACCACCATATCTACCTCTTTATTGTCTGCCGTATGCCAATAAGACAACTGCTTGTCGGAGTGGTTGTAGCCTAGCCATGCCATGGTCTCTTGTACCAATAGGTGTTCCAGCGCATGACCGTAGTCGGCGGTGCCAGGGCGGAGAGGTGTCCGGTTGAGCAGATAGTTCGGTATGCCCACATCGAAATAATAGAATTTAGGTGCTTGTATCACCCTGCGCTTCACGGTCTTTGTGTAGGCAGGTATTGTATATCCGATGAGCGTCTCTTCGAGAATCGAGAAATATTCTTTCACCGATTTTGCCGTAATTAGATTTTTTTGTTTTTGCAAACTTTTCCCCTAACTTTTTAATACTTTTGCTGATTATTAGATAGTTAGGTTATGCAAATCGGAAGTGCTACTTCCGATTTGCATGGAAAATCCGAAGTAGCACTTCCGATTTGCAGGAGTTTCCTTATATCAACTGAGGCAGGAAACTCGAGATTATCAGCACTACAAGACCGACAACCAGCACCGCTATTGTCTTGGGCGAACAACCCTTCCACTCTTTCAGTATGATGCCCCAGACGTTGGAGAACACCACGTTGAGCGCCATCAGTATGCAGAAGGAGAACGTTACAAGCACTGGCGAGCTGGCCAAAAATCCCTTTCCGAGCGACAATCCGAAGAACTGGCTGTACCAGAGTGCGCCGGCCAGAAGGCAGAACAGCACGTTGCTGGTCAGCACCGGCCGCTTGGTGTAGTCGCCCCACGTGCCGTTTTTCTGGTTCTGATAGAGGCAGTAGGCGGCGTTGGTCGCAAATCCGCCCAGCGTTACGAGCAGCGTGGCCGGCAGGGTCTTGAATATTTCGGGCGACTGTGCGAAGCAGACGTTCTCGCCGAAGGACAGGCCCACGTTGAAGCATCCGCTCATGAAGCCGGCCAGCAGCGCGATGGCCAGGCCTTTGGGAAAGTTGAAGTCTTTCACCGCAGCGCGTTTCTCCTCTTCAGACAGCGACTGCGACTTCATGCTGCCTGCCACGCCGATGATGGCGATGCCGACGAGCGTCACGATTACTCCGATGATGACCGACGAGGTGAGCTTTTCCAGATGTCCGCCGTCGGGATAGATGAGGTGGAGCATCACGGGGCCGAGAATGGTGCCCAGTCCGGCGCAAGTGCCCAGAGCGATTGATTGTCCGAGAGCCACGCCGAGATAGCGCATCGAGAGGCCGAAGGTGAGTCCGCCCACGCCCCATAGCACTCCGAATAGCACCGTCATGCCGATGTTGAAGGCGTTTTCAGAGTTGAACAGTTCAAAGAGCGAGTGGCCCGCCGGCACTGCCAGCAGGGCTCCGAGGAAGGGCAGGACGAGCCATGCAAACACGCCCTGCACCATCCAGTAGCTCTCCCAGCTCCATTGGCGCACCTTGTTGATCGGCACATAGCAGCTCGACTGACAGAAGGCGCCAATGGCGATGATGATTAGTCCGATGACGATGTTCATGCCGGTTTATCGCTTGCTAAGCACGTCGTGCTCATACTTCTGGATTTCGGGTATGAAGTCCTCGCCAACAGGCACGCCGTTCTTCAGGTTGAAATAGTCGAACACAGCGCCCATCGGCAGGCTCTTGGCCTCTTCGAGCAGGGCGAGGCGCTCGAAGTATTGTCCGTTGTCTTCGTATTGGCGCAGTTTTGCCAGCGGCTCAAGCAGTGCCGATAGCACGCATTTCTGCGTTGCGCGCGTACCTATAATATATGCTCCTATTCGGTTGATTGAGGCGTCGAAATAGTCGAGGCCGATGTGTGCGCGGTGGATGGCGTCGGCGCGGACTAGCTCTTTGAAGAGGTCGAGCGTCTGGTCGTTCATGATGGTTACGTGGTCGCTGTCCCAGCGCACGGGGCGGCTGACGTGGAGCATCAGTTCTGGCACGAAGAGCAGCAGCGATGCCACCATGTCGCTCACGTTTTCGGTCTGCTCGTAGTGGCCCGTGTCGAGCGTGTACATCAGTTGGCGGCTGGTGCAGTAGCCCACGCAGAAGTCGTGGCTGCCCACGGTGTAGCTCTCCAGTCCGATGCCGAATAGTTTGGCCTCCAGGCAGTTTTTCACTCCGTCGAGTTTCTCTTTCAGGATTTCGTCGAGGCTTTCGGCGAAGATTTCGCGGTAGCGTTTGCGCTCAACGGTGAGGTCTTTCGAGCCGTCGTGCACCCAGATGTTCATTATGCAGGGGTCGCCCTGAGCCTTGCCCATAGCGTCGGCTATGTGGCGGCAGCGTTTGGTGTGTTCAATCCAGAAGTCGCGTATGGCCTTGTCGGGGTTTGCCAGCGAGAGGTCGCCGCTCTTCGGGTGGGAGAACGAGGTGCTGTTGAAGTCGAGCTTCATCTGCTGCTCCTTTGCCCACTCTATCCATCCCTGGAAGTGCTCCACGCCCACTTGGTCGCGGTCAACCATTTTTCCGCCGAACTCGCCGTAGATTTCGTGCAGGTTCAGGCGGTGGTTGCCTGCGAGCAGCGTTTTCACGTAGGCTATGTCCTGGCGCAGCTCGTCGATGTTTCTGGCTCTGCCGGGATAGTTGCCCGTTGTCTGGATGCCTCCCGAGAGGGCTTCGCCGCGCTCGAATCCCACCACGTCGTCGGCCTGCCAGCAGTGCAGAGAGATGGGCGTCTGTTCCAGTTGGCTGATTGCTTTGTCGGTGTCCACTCCGATGGCTGCGTATCGCTCTTTGGCGATGTCGTATGCCTTTCTGATTTGTTCTTCTTTCATCGTTTTAGTGATTTATTTTGTTGTTGATTTTATTGTTGATTTTGTTATTTTGTTGTCTCTGTATATTTGTCGTATGCCATTGCCCACACTGTCGGCTCTTTCGGCTCAAAGCGTTTCATCTCGATGCTGTCGGCGATGATTTTCCTCATTTGCCAGATGTCTTTCACGTCGCCTGCTGCCTTTGCTTGCAGCATGATGTTGCCCAGAGCAGTGCCTTCCATCGGGCCGGCCAGCACTGGCACTCCGCAGGAGTTGGCGGTCAGCTGGTCGAGCAGTTCGTTCTTCGAGCCGCCGCCGATGATGTGCAGCACGTCGATGGAGAATGGCGACATTTCTTTGAGCCATCCGAACACTTGGCGATAGCGCAGTGCGAGCGAGTCGAAGATGCATCGGCAGAGTTGCGGCGCGCTCTCTGGCACTGGCTCTGAGTGCTGGCGGCAATAGTTCTGTATTGCCTCCACCATCGATGTTGGGTTGGCAAACATTGGGTCGTCGGGGGCGATGAGCGAGCGGAACGGCTCTTCGCCCATGGCGGCCTGCTGCAGTTCTTGGTGGCTCTTGTCCTGCATGTCGGCGCGCTCTTTGCGGCAACGCTCGTAGAGCCACATTCCGCAGATGTTTTTCAGGAAGCGCGTGGTGCCGCAGATGCCACCCTCGTTGGTGAAGTTGCGGTTGTAGCTCTCTTCGTTGATTATCGGGTGGGGCGTCTCGATGCCCATCAGACTCCACGTGCCGCTGCTGAGGTAGGCAAAGTGCTCGTCGCGGGCTGGCACTGCGGCCACTGCCGATGCGGTGTCGTGGCCTGCCACGGCCACCACCGGCACTGCCCCCAGTCCGGTGAGGCTTTGCACCTCGTCGGTCAGAACTCCCACTGTTGTGGCAGGCTTCACCATGCGTCCGAACTTCGACGGCGACAGTCCTACTGAGGCGAGCAGACGGCGGTCGAGGTTGCCGGTGCGCGGGTTGAGCAGCTGGCTGGTCGAGGCGATGGTGTATTCGCACACCATGTTGCCGGTCAGCATGTAGCTCAGTGCGTCTGGCACGAAGAGCAGCCGTCCGGCGTGCTCCAGCGCTCGGTCGCCGTTGAGGCGCATGGCGTAGAGTTGGAAGAGCGAGTTGAAGTTCATCATCTGTATGCCCGTTTTTTCGTAAACGGTCTGCTTGTCGATGGCATGGCGGAAGTAGTCGTCCATCACTCCGAAGGTGTGCGGGTCGCGATAGGCCAGCGGATTGCGCAGGATGGCTCCGTCGGCGGCTATGCATACGAAGTCGACGCCCCATGTGTCGATGCCTATCGAGTCGATGCCGATGCCTTTGTCGGCAGCCAGTTTCAGTCCCTTCACAATCTCGTTGTAGAGTGCGAAGATGTCCCAATAGACGTGTCCGCCCGTCGTGATGAGATTGTTGTCGAATCGGGTCAGTTCTTGTTGCTCTATGCGTCCGTCGGCGAGCTTGCCGATGATGGTTCTGCCGCTTGTGGCGCCCAGGTCTACTGCGAAAAAGTGTTTGATGCTCATATTGTTCTTAGTTATTTCCGTTGCAAAGATAAACAAAAAAGAGGATTCGCGTCCGTAATTTTTGACACAAAGTCCTTGCTTTTTGATTTTTCTCCTCAGCCTCTCAGTTCCGACGGCTTCATGCCCGTCTTTGCCTTGAATTTGGCCGAGAAATAGTCGGGCGACTCAAAATTGAGCGCGTAGGCTATCTCCTTTATGCTCTTTGTGGTGGTGGCGAGCAGCTCTTTGGCGCGCTGCAGCTTCAGGTCTTGCTGGTAGAGGGCGGGACTGATGCCTGTGTACTCTTTGAACAGTTTCCGGAAGTTGGAGTAGCTTTGCCCCATCTCGGCCGCCAGCTGCTGTATGGTCAGCGTGCCTTCCACCGACTCGCGGATGCGCAGTCGGGCGCGGTTCACCATGTCAACGTGCGCTTGGTTTTTCGACAGGGCTATGTTGCGCTCGAGCGAATACATTATGCCCACCATGTGGTTCACGATGCCGGCAAGCAGTTGCTGCGAGTAGGCGGCCTCTTCGATGGAGGTGGCGTAGGCGCTTTCGTAGAGACGCACTATGGCGTCGGAAAATCCCACGTGGTAGATGGGTTTTTCGGGCGACAGGAAGCCTGCCTTCACGCGGTCATCGACGTTGCGTCCGCGGAAGCCTATCCAGTAGCTCTTCCATCCTTCTGCCGACGGACGGTAGCTGTGCCACTCTCCTGGAAAGAGCAGGAACAGGTCGCCAGCCTTCAGCGTGGCCTTTTCAACGTGTGCCGACGAGAAGGTGCCGCTGCCTGCGGTGAGGTAGAGCAGTTGGTATTCGTTGAGAGTGCGGCCGCGCGACGTGTCGAAATAGTAGCCGTCGGCATGTCCGCGTGTGGGGTAGGGGTCGCCAGAAGCAATCTCCTCGTAGCCTACGGTGCTTACGGTGAGTCCCCAGCGTGCGTCGCGCTCATTGGCCACGAGGTATTTGCTGCGTTGCATCTCCGTTGGTTTGGTTAGTAGATTTCCTGGCAGGGCACCCATATCCAGAAGGTGGAACCCTGCCCAATGTCTGATTTCACGCCTATCTGTCCGCCGCTCTTCTCGGCGATGGCGCGGCAGATGCTCAGTCCGAGACCTGTGCCCTGCACGTGGTCGTTCAGCTTCACAAAGCGGTCGAACACCGTCGGACACTGCTCTTTTGGTATGCCTGCGCCGGTGTCCTCGCAGTAGATGTAGAGTCCGCGCTGGCTGTTCAGCTTGTCGGTGGCGTCGGGCGCGGCGGTGTAGCGGTAGCCCACCTTGATGTGTCCCTGCTTGGTATATTTTATGGCGTTGGTCACGAAGTTGGTGATTACCTGCTGTATGCGCCCCATGTCGAGTTGGGTGATGAAGGTGGAGAAGGGATTTATCTTGACGAACTCCACGTTTGGATTGGTCACCCGTTGTCGGAGCGACTGACAGATGTCGTCGAAGGCTTTCGAGAAGTCGGCTTTCTCTGGCCGCATCACGAGGGCGTTGGAGTCCATTGCCGAGAGGTCGAGAATGTCGTCAATCAGTCGCAGGAGCATGTCGCAGTTGTTCTGGATGATGCGCACGAAGTTCTGCTTGTCCTCGTCGGTCTCCGCCGTTTCGAGCAGTTCGCTGAAGCCTACGATGGAGTTGAGCGGAGTGCGTATCTCGTGGCTCAGGTTGGCCAGGAAGACGCTCTTCACCTGGCCTGAGTTTTTGGCCTGCTGCTCCTCTTTCTTCAGCTGCTCGCGTATCTTCATTATCTCGGTTACGTCGATAGATATTCCGAAGTAGCCCGTCTTGCGGCCTTGTTCGTCGTGTTCGGGCGTTCCGCTGATGGCCATCCACGTCTCCTCCGAGCGGATGGCGTTGTAGCGCGCGTGCAGCACGGCGCTGATGGGTTTCTCCGAGTCGTTTTCCAGCAGCGGGCGTATCTGCTTGTCCCATATCTGCCGCGAGTCTTCGTGCATCAGCATTCCAAACTCGTCGTAGGTCATGCCGTGAGCCATGTTGGTGATGTCTTTTGTCACGAAGTAGCGTCCGCTCTCGCGGCTGCTCCGCCAGTAGGTCATGTCGGTGGAGCGCAGCAGATGGTTGAAGCGGTCGGCATAGTCGTTTATCTCGCGGTTGGCCTGCTTCGCCCGTCGGTCGTTGGCCGCCAGACTGTGATACACGTTGTGCTCTTCGGTCATGTCGTTCACCGACAGTCCGATGAACAGCAGCTCGCCATTGAGGATGCTGGGGAAGTAGCGCATCTCGAGGGCTATGTCGCCCTGTCCGTCCTTGCGATGATAGAGGTGGCACACGTGGAAGATGTCGGAATTGCCAAGTTCCAGCACGCCCTTCACCGGCGGATGGTCGTAGAGGTTGTTGTCTTTTATCATATCGACATCCGCTATCTGCGACATTATGTCGCTCATTCGGGGGTTCATTTCAATGAGATGTCCCTGACGGTCGAAGAAGGCCAGTCCCAGTCGCGACTGCTGGTATATCTGGCTGAATATGGCGTCCTGCTCGCGCACCTTCTCTTGGCGCTGGCTCTGCTCGGTGATGTCGTAGAGCGTGTTGAATATGTTTACTATGCGCCCCTTCTTGTCGCGCTCGGCGAGCGACATGTTTCTGAAGGTTACCCATCGCGGTTCCTGCTCGCTGCCAACGTTCCATCTGAAGATGCTTCGGCTGGTCTCTGCGCCGTTTTCTATCTCCATGCGCCCCTTCATGGCGCTCTCGAAGTCGTCGGGATGGGTGTGGGCAACCACCTCTTCGCCCGTCAGGCCTTCGGCGGGCAGAAGGTTGCCCATCAGGTTTCTCAGTCTTTGGTCGGCTGCGTTGAACACTGTTACGAGGTTGCCTTGTCCCAGTGCGCTCACCATGATGTCGTTCAGTTCGGAGGCCCTTGCCCTTGCGCGCTTGATGCGGTGGTTGGCGGCATAGCTGAGCAGTCCGACCACCACTGCTGCCAGCAGCGTGGAGAGGGCGATTACTATCCATGGGTTGGGCGCGTCGTTGTTTCCGCCAAGCCATTTTTCGCGCAGTTCTTTCACGTAGCCCTCGCGCTCCAGTCGGGCAAACTCTATGTCAATCTGCTCCATCAGCTGCTGGTCGTGCCCGATGAAGCGCGTGTCGGGCATGGCGGCGTCCAGACGGCACGTCTTCAGCTGCCGGTAGCCCTGACTGCCGATTGTCCGTTGCAGTGGCTCCTCGCCCCATAAGTAATAGGTGGCTTGTCCTGCCACTACGGCTTCGAGGCCGAAGCGCGGCGTTGACTGAGTTACGCGCTCCAGCGGGAAGTGCTTTTTGTCGAGATAGTAGAGGGCATAGTCGCGCGGCTTGATGCCGATGGTGGCTGTGGAGTCTATTTCGCCCAGACTGTGGATGTCGGGATTTTGCTTGAGCATGGCGAAGGCCAGTCCGTAGTAGGTTACGATGTTTGAACCGTAGTAGATGTCGTCGCCCTCAAACTCTTCGGCAAGGTCGATTATCAGGTCGCCCTGACCGTTCATGAAGTCGTTGCCCAGTTTCACAAAGTCTTCGTGCTTGATGACGTATGGCACTCCGAGCCGTTCCATCACCTTCTTTGTCAGGTCGATGTAGAGTCCTTTCGACCGCCCTTTCTCGTCGATGTATTCGTATGGCGGAAACTCCTTGTCGGCCAGGAAGATGAGAGGCGGCCCCTTTGTGTAGCTCAGGCGGCGGCGCTCCTTCTGGCTGTCGGAGCAGGCGGTCAGCGCAAGCACGAGCATGAGCAGCGTGCCGAGCAGCAGGTGGTGGCTGGGTCGTTTCATGTTCGTGGGGTTTCTTCGGTTGGTGGTTGGCATGGCACGCTGACGCTCACCGTAGTGCCGGCGTCGGCTGCCGATGTTATCTTTATCTCTCCGTTCATCAGCTCAGCCATTGCCTTGCAGACCGAGAGTCCCAGTCCGGCGCTGGTAGAGTTGTTGTTGCTTCCGAAGCGCTTGAAGATGTCGGGCAGTGCCTCTTGGCTGATGCCGCGTCCGGTGTCGGCAACGGTGATGTTGAGCCGTCCGTCGGAGTAGTCGTAGCTGCACTCCACGCTGCCCTTGTCGGTGTTCTCCTCTGCGTTTTCCACAATGTGGTGGATGATGGTGGAAATCATCGTGGTGTCGATGTTGAGCTTCAGCGGCTGGCCCTCCTTCACAATCAGTTCCACAGGCTTGTCGCTTTCCGTCCATCCCGCGCGGCACCATTCGCCGAACTGCTTTGCCACGTCGGCCGTCCGCAGCAGCGGCTGGCTCATGCCGGCGTCGATGCGGGCCAGCGTCAGCACGTTGTTTATGAGGTCGAGCAGGTGGAACGCGCTGCTCTTGATGATTTTCACAAACTTGTGCTCGTCGTCCTTTGAGTCGGCATGGGTGAACAGCTCCGAGAATCCCACAACGTTGTTCAGCGGCGTGCGTATCTCGTAGCTCATGTTGCGCAGGAAGTCGGTCATCTTCCGCTCCTCGCCGAGTGCTTCGCTGCGGCGCTTCTCCAGCTGGTGCCGCTGGTCGGCCATCTCGCTGATGTCGGAGTAGCTGCCGAAGTAGTTCTCCAGTTCACCGTCGCGGTTGGCCTGCGGCACGCCGTTCATGCGCACGTAGAGCGGCAGGCCGTCCTTGTTGTTCTTGTTCAGCCTCAGCGTGATGTCGAAGCTGAAGTTTTCGCGACGCTCTGCGCGGTCGAGCATGTCGGTCAGTTTCGCCCGATATTTCTCGTTGACAAGTTCAACAAACTGCTCGCGGGTGTATTGCGAGCTTATCTCGTTCATCGAGTTGTAGACGTGAAACGTCTTGTCGCTCGGCTCGTAGGTGAACAGCTTCAGTCCGCTCACTCTCAGGGCATAGTTGGCCTTCTCTATTATGCTGGCGGTGGCCTTGCCGGCCGCCTCTATCGTCTTGGCGTTCTTGATGAGCTGTTTCGATGTCTTCACCCACTCGGTGATGTCGTTGCCTCTCATGCAGAAGCCTATCGTCTCGCCCTTCTCGTCGCGTATGGTGATGAGCGACAAGCTGTAGTAGAACGGTTCGTCCAGCGTCATTTCGGGCATGGTTTGCTTCAGCGTCTCTATGTCGCGCGCCTCGTTGTAGGTAACGAGGTGGATGTTCTCGCAGTCGATGTTGGGGAAGTCCTCGTATCCCGGCACGTCGTTCACGTGGGTGCCGTGGCTCATGAGGGCCTTCACGTCGCTCACGTTGAAGTTCTCCGCAGCCTTCTTGTTCACGTCGATGAGTTTTCCCTCCTTGTCGTAGAGCGTCAGGTCGATGAGCGACTCGCTGAATATCTGTTTGTAGCGTTGGCCCACCTGCGCCTCCTCCTCCTGAAGCTTCGTCTCCTTGCTTATGTCGTGCTGGATGGTTATCAGCTGGCTGGGGCGGCCGTCGGGGTGGGTCTTCAGCACTCCTATGTTCATCTCCGCCACGTGGCGTTTGCCTTCGTCGTCGGTGACCAGCACTCGCAGCGACTCGCGCTTCGAATTGCCTGCCGAAAGCCGCTCTATGGCAGCCTTCACGTCGATGCCGTTTTGCTTGCCCAGATGGTTTTCCAAGTCTGAAAGGTTTCTCTGGCGAGGCCTGCCGTCGCCATGTCCGTACCACGTGATTGAGTGGTTGTCGATGTCGTAGGTCCACACGTCGGCCTCCACCGTCTGCAAAATCAGTGCCAGGCGCTTGTTCTGCACTCTGAGGTCGCCGATGGCTTTCTGCTCGCGGTGGCGGTAGAACATCCACGCCAGCAGTCCCAGCAGAACCACGCCGAGCAGCGACAGCACCGGCAAGGCATAGCGTTGAAACAGCGAGACGTTGCTCCTGACGTCGGGGTAGATCCATTTCGTGTAGAGGTCTTCCAGCTCGCCGTCCTTGCTCATTATGCTGTAGATGCTGTCGAGCGAGGTAATCAGCAGACTGTCGGAACCTATGAAGCGTCGCTTGCCCTGACGGGTGTCCAGACGCTGTATCTCAATGTTGTCCAGTCTGTTGGTCTTCTTCAGCCACTCCAGCGATAGGGCGTTGCCAATCATCTGTCCGGAGTTGTTGCTTGATATGCCGTAGAGCGACTCGCGCATGTCGCTCGAAGGGTCGATATTGCTGTCCCAGCCGCGCCCCGACAATTCGGCGAATATATGGCTCTGCTCATCCACGCTCACGCGCTGGCTGGCCACGTCGGCCATTGTCTCCACGTGAGGCTTTCCCTTTGGAAAGGCCACGCCGTAGCTCACGAGCGACACTATCGACTTCGACGGGTGGATGCTCTTGCCGAAACTGTCCGTCTCGCCCACGCAGAGCCTTATCGTGGAGTCTTGCAGCGCCTGGTCCAGCTTGCCGCGATTCATCGTCTCGAAACAGTAGGCAATGCCGAGCCGATCCAGAAGCCGCTCCATCACGTCAATCTCCAGACCCTTCGGCCTGCCGCCTTCGTCGGTGAAACTGTAAGGCCACAGGTTGTCGGCCGCGCCCACCACGAGAGGGCTCGTCTCCGTGTAGCCATAGTCGGCCACGTAGCCGCTGGCTCCCGTCGCTGCGGCTGCACTCGGCAGGAGCAGCAGGAGAATGGGCAAAAGCATACGGCGCAACAACTGCATATTCACTGTTATTTTTGGGCAAAGGTAGTAAAATTATGCCGATTTGATGCGTTGCAATTGCGAAAGAAAAGGTGCTGTTAGGAAATATTAACGTATGGCAACCCCTCTTTCTTTCCGAAAGTTGCTAACTTTGTGGCCGATTGTAACAAATAGACAATGAAGCCGCTGAAAATTCTTGCCGCCATCATTGTGGCAGTCGTCATCCTCCTGGCGGCGATGCTGGGCGGAGCAGCCTGTTGGCTCCACATCGACGAAGCCAAGACAAAAGTGATTGGACAAGCCACACGATTGCTTTCGGAAAAACTGCAGACGCGCGTCGCCATCGACAGCGCCAGCTTCGACGTGTTGCACCTCGACCTGAACCTCTACGGTCTCGACGTGGAGGACCAGCAGCAGCGCAAGCTGTTGCAGGCAGAACATCTGGCGGCGAAAATGCGACTGCTGCCGCTGCTGAGGCACGAGCTCGACGTGAACAAAGTGCTATTAAAAGGTGTGAAGGCCGACATCAGCAAGGATTCCGCAGGCCGCTACAACTATCAATTTATAGTGGATGCCTTCAAGAAAGACTCCACAAAGACCAAGAAAACCCCAACCGACAGCACCAAGAAGCACCCGATGACGTTTGACATCAAGCACGTCGCGCTGGAAGACATCGAGGTGCGCTTCGACGACAAGCACTTCTATCTGCAGCGGCTCGACTACAAATGCAAGAAGCGCATAGCCCACCATCTGGAAATAAAGGGACTGGAAGGGCAGTGGAAGTCGAAATCGAAGAAGGGACCCGTTGACAACCAAGCCCGCATAGGCGCGCTGAAAGGCTATATGAACGGCGGCGAGCGCTGGGTAACCATCGACCGCCTGCGCTATGCCACCGACAACCACCTGCCGAGAAAGAACACCGGCCGGCCTAAGTTCGGATTTTTCGACGCAGGCCACATGGACATCCTGGCGAAGGTGAGAATAAACGTGCTGCACGTCGCCAAAGACACAATAGTGGCAGAGGTGAGAGTGCCGAAGGCCGACGACGACAAGACGGGCTTCCACGTAACCGACCTGAATCTGGACGTGGCAGCCAACAAAAAGGTGGCAAACATCAGCGACTTCAGCTTCAAGCAACGCTCAACAACACTGCAGTTCAAAAAGGCCACCATCAACCTGCCGAACAAAAAGACCGGTGCAAAATTCTCATTCCAGACATCGCGCATCACCGGAGTAGCCATTCTGAAAGACATCGCAAAGCCTTTCGCGCCGCCATTGGCAGGATTTAAAATTCCGCTGCTCGTGAGCGTCTATTTCAGCGGCGACGACAACAACCTCTATTTCAAGAAGGCACACGTCTCGACCACCGACTATCGGCTCGACATAAAAGCCAACGGCCGGCTCCACGAACTCGTGAACAAATACAAGCTCGACATTCATTTCGACGTTGACCAGATGCAGGCGAAGAGAAACGTGGTGCAGGACATTATCAACCAGTTCCCCCTGAAAAAGAAATTCATGATGAAGGAGATGAGCAGGCTCGGCGTGATACGCTACAAAGGCGACTTCTGGGTGGGCTACAAGAAAGAGCGCTTCTGGGGAACTCTCTCCACCGCCGTAGGACGACTCTATGCCGACGTGCTGATCAACAACACTTCGAAATACATCACCGGAAGCATCAACACAAAGAACATACATCTCGGAAAGGTGTTCGAACTGGAGAATGTGGCCGACGTGAGCTGCAAGGCCGACTTCCAGTTCGACTTCGACAAAAAGCGCACCGCTGCGGTGAGACGCCGGCTGGGAGGCAAACTGCCCATCGGACACGTCGTGGCCGACGTGCCGGAGGCTACATATAAAATGTTGAAGGTGAAAAGGGTGCACGCCGAAATCCGAAGCGACGGAGCCGTCGCAAAAGGCAGCATCGTGCAGCGTAACAAAAACCTCGACTTGCTCTGCGACTTCACTTTCGACAACACCGACGGACTGAAGAAAATACGCCTGAAGCCAAACGTGAAGCTGCACTTTGGCGGCGCCGACGCCAAAAGTGAAAAGAGCCGAATGGAGAAAAAGGCGAAGAAAGAGGCACGAGCCAAAGAGAAAGCCAGAAAAAAGCAGGAGCGCGACGAGCAGCGCAAGGCCGAGAAAGCCGCCAAGGAGCAGCAACGGCTGGAAAAACAACAGCAGAAGGCTGAGGCAAAACGCCAGAAAGCTGCCGCCAAGGAGCAGCGTCGGCTGGAGAAACAGGCAAGAAAGAACGCTGCGAAAAATTCTGACTAAACGGCGTCCCGTCGCGGTGCAAAAAAATACCCACCCCGATTCTAAGAAACTTCCACCCCGATGCTTCTCAGTAAATCAAATTGATTTACCGAGCAAATCAAATTGATTTACCGACTAAATCAAATTGATTTACTGAGAGCCCTCCCGATGGATGTTCTGAACGACCCCGAAAACGCCCGCTTTCCGCTGGGAATGAAGCAGTTGCGCATGAGGGTGCCGATTGCCGGTTTTTGGGGCAAAAAGAGAGGGCTGCCGCCGCGGAACGCCATTTCCGCAGCGGCAGCCCTCTATATTTCACCCGATGGTAATTTTTTTACATTTTGACAGTCCGTCGCTTGCCTTTCGGCCGCTGGATGGTTCAGCCGATGGTGATGGTGTATTCGGCCATCCATGAAGCGCCGGATTGCAGGTGGTTCATCAGCGGCTTTTCCTTAAACTCACCTGTGAAGCCCGCTGGGTCGGCAATGCCGAACCATGGCTCTATGCAGACGAAGGGGGCGTGCTTGCCGTAGGGACTCCAGATGCCTACGGCAGGGTGGCGGAAGGCCACTGCCACATCGGCGCGGCCTTCGGCGTCGAGCAGTTCGATGCGGCCCACCTGCGAGTTGTCTATTATGATGGCGTCGTCGCGGAAGCTCTCCTCGTCGAAGCTCCACACACCTTCGTTGGTGGGCAGCGGGCTGTGGTCGGTGCCGATGCAGCCCTTCTCGGCCAGCACGAGCCGCTGGAGAGAAGTCTTGCGGTCGAAGCGCAGGGAGCCGCTGGCGGGCTTGGCCAGCGCGAAGGCCGGATGACCGCCTATCTGGAAGTGGATTTCGCGGTTGTCGCGGTTGTACACCTGCCATGCCACGTGCAGCGTGTTGCCCTCCAGGCGATAGCTGATGCAGAGGTGGAAGTGGTAGGGATAGCGGCTGAGCGTCGAGGCATCGTCGGTCAGCAGCAGGTTTGCCGTCGTCTCGTTTTGGGCTATTGTCTGAAATGTCATTTCGCGGGCGAAGCCATGTCGCGGCAGTTCGTATTCCTTGCCGTCGCAGCAGCAGCGGTTCTGCCACAGAGTGCCCACTATCGGGAAGAGTATCGGCGAGCGGCGCGCCCAGTAGCGAGGGTCGCCCTGCCACAGATATTCGCGGTTGTCTGTCAGTCGGCGTATGCTTTGCAGCTCTGCTCCGAGTTCGCTGATTGTTACGGCGATTTGTTTGTTCTTCAGTTCAATCATTGTTTCAGGAATTGTTTTCAGGGTTGTCGTTGTTTGATGTTCCGGCCACCATCTTTTCCAGTTCGGCGCGTGCCGTCTTGCCTGTTGCCGTCAGGGGGATGCGGTCGGTTGTAACTATGTTGCGCGGCTGCCAGTAGCGCGGCAGGTGGGCTTGGCAGGCACGTCGGAGTGCGTCTTTGTCGGCGGTTTCGCCCACCAGCACGAGTGCTTCGCCGAGCATGGGGTCGCGGCGCTTGGTGAAGGCTATCGGCGCGTTGACGTGGGGCTTCAGCAGTCGCTCGGCCTCCTCTATCTGTATTTTCACGCCACCGGAGCAGACGGTGTTGTCGCGCCGTCCGAGAATGCGGAAGCGTCCGTCGCGCAGTTCGGCAATGTCGTTGGTGACGATTTGCTGTGGGCATACTGCCGGTGCGTCGATTGTGAGGCAGCCGTCGGCATTGAGGCTCACGCTGACTCCCTCGAGCGGTGTGTACCAGAGCGAGGCCTCCTTGCCGTTCACTCGTCGCAGGGCGATGTGGGAGAGCGTCTCGGTCATGCCGTAGGTGCTCCAGATGGCGTTGGGCATCTGCCGGAGCTTCTCGGCCAGAGTGTCGTCGATTGCCCCTCCGCCGATGATGAGTTGCTTGATTGCTGCCAGGCACGTCCGCTCTTCCTCCACCTCAAGCGAGTGATAGACTTGCAGCGGCACCATGGCGGCGAAGTGGGGCGGCGACGTGAGTCCTTTCAGCGGATGGCCGCTCGGCTCCACTGCCTTCAGTTTCAGTCTGCAGGTCAGCGCTCTCACCACCATCATCTTGCCCGCGATGTAGTCGAGCGGCATACAGAGCAGAGCGGTGTCGCCCTCGCGCAGTCCGAGAAAGCGGCAGGTGATGCGTGCGCTTGCCTCCATGCGGCTCTTTTCCACCCAAAGCGGTTTGGGCTGGCCTGTCGAGCCGCTCGTGTGTACGAGCAGTAGCGGGTTGTCGTTGTGCCATTCGTCGAGAAACTCTTGCAGCGTCATCTGTTTGCGGTGGTCTGACAGTTCTGGGGTTCTTCTGTTTTCTTGTTTTTCAGGGATTGAAAAACAGTTTGTCGCCTCTTATTTCCAGCGGCAGGTCGAAGTTGTCGGTAAACAGTTGTCCGGTTCCGAGCCCTTGCGGCCGCTCTATGTTGTCGCCATAGACTGAGGCGGTGAAGTGGGCTATGGCGTTCAGTCCGATGTTGCTCTCCAGCGCGCTCGTTATCCACGAGCCGATGCCCCGCTCTCGGGCCAGGCTTATCCACTCTTTGCATCCGCTCATTCCTCCGTGAAGCGACGGCTTGAGCACAATATATTTCGGTTGCAGACGGTCGAGCAGCTCCACTTTCTCTTCGGTGGTGTTCACGCCGATCAGTTCTTCGTCGAAGGCAATCGGCAGTGGCGACTGTGCGCAGAGCCTTGCCATTTCGGCCGGTTGCCGCTGTCGGATGGGTTGCTCGATGGAGTGGATGTCGTAGCGGGCCAGCTGTTGCAGCCGCTCCATTGCCTCGTCGGGCGAGAAGCCTCCGTTGGCATCTACTCTCAGCTCCACCTTCTCCTTATTATAACGCGCGCGTATGTGGCGTATGAGGTCGAGTTCCTCTTCGAATCCGATTGCACCGATTTTCAGTTTCACGCATCTGAATCCGCTGTTCAGTTTCTCCTCCAGTCGGGCGAGCATCTCGTCGTGGTTGCCCATCCACACCAGTCCGTTGATGGTAATGCCGCTCTCGCCCCGTCCGAAGGCAGTGTCGGAGAGTTGCCACGAGCCCCGCTGCAGATGCCAGAGCGCCGTCTCCACTCCGAAGAGCATCGACGGGCATGAGCGCATGGCATCGGCATCGATGCCGCCCTGCTCCTCGATTGATTTCAGGCAGGTCAGCAGCCGTTCCTCGTAGTCGTCGCCGGCGTCGCACGAGAGGTCGGGCAGCGGAGCACATTCGCCCACTCCCCGCCGGTCGCCTTGCCGCGCCTCGACAATCCATATTTTCCGCTCGGTATAGATGCCGCGCGACGTTCCCGCCGGCTGGCGGAAGTGGAGCGTCTGCCGTCGGACGCTCATCGTGAGGCGTTGGGTCATGGCATTTTGGGATATTTGCTGAAGTCGGGTTTTCGCTTTTCCAGAAAGGCTTTTCCGCCTTCCTGCGCCTCGTCGAGGAAGTAGTAGAGCATGGTTGCGTCGCCCGCCAGTTGCTGTATGCCCGCCTGTCCGTCGAGCTCTGCGTTGAGGCCCGCCTTGATCATTCTGAGGGCCAGCGGTGAGTGTTGCATCATCTGCTCGGCCCACGCCACGCACTCATCCTCCAGTTGTGAGAGCGGCACTACTTTGTTTACGAGTCCCATGCGCTCGGCTTCGGCTGCGCTGTACTGCCGGCAAAGGAACCATATCTCGCGGGCTTTCTTCTGTCCCACGCAGCGTGCCAGATACGACGCTCCGAAGCCTGCGTCGAAAGAGCCTACCTTCGGCCCCGTCTGCCCGAAGATGGCGTTTTCGCTCGCTATGGTGAGGTCGCAGACCAGGTGAAGCACGTGGCCTCCGCCGATGGCGTAGCCGTTGACCATCGCGATGACGGGCTTTGGCAACCGGCGTATCTGCATCTGCACATCCAGCACGCTCAGGCGCGGCACTCCCTCCTCATCGACATATCCTCCTCTGCCTTTCACGTGCATGTCGCCGCCCGAGCAGAAGGCTTTGTCGCCTGCTCCGGTAAGGATTACCACACTGATGTTCTGCATTTCGCGGCAGAGCGCGAAGGCTTGGCTCAGTTCGAGCGTGGTCTTGGGCGTGAAGGCATTGCGGTAACGCGGGCGGTTGATGGTGATTTTGGCTATTCCGTTTGATTCCTCAAACAGTATTTCTTCAAACGTTCTGATGGTTTTCCATTCTCTTTTCATGTTGCGATAGACGTTGTGGGGTGATTAAAAGTGATAAAGGTCGCTGAAGGCTTGGGCGTCGGCTTGGGCATCGGTGAACACCTCCAGCACCATCGGTCGCGATGTTCCGCTGTTGATGAGCAGCTGGATGCCCGTCAGCAGTTCCTGCCCGTTGTGCGCACAGATGTATCCACAGTCGTTCTGCACGCAGATGCCCTGCGCTTTTGTCTGGTGGGCGGCGGCGACGAGCGGGTCGCGGGCCGCGCTCTGCTCCAGGCCTTTCAGTTGGCGGAAGATGCCTCCACCGCCATTGTTGAGCAGCAGCACGCGCAGATTGCCGCGCAAGTTGCTGTTCCAGAGGGCATTCTCGTCGTAGAAAAAGCTGAGGTCGCCAATGACGCAGAACACCATCTCGTCGGACGTGGCGGCGAAACCAGCGGCAACCGACAGCGACCCTTCGATGCCGTTGACGCCGCGGTTGCACCATGCGTGGCGCGTGGCGTAGAGGTTGGCCAGACGGACGGCCGAGCTGTTGGCATAGTGTATTTGGTAGTCGTAGTCGGCCTCCTCCAGTTGCGCTTCCAGCTCCTTCACTGCCGCCATCTGCGAGTAGGGCGGCTGGAATTGGGCTATGCGCTGGCGGGCTTCGTCGAGTGCGGTGTGCCATCGTTGCTGGAAGTCGGAGGCCGATGGCTCCTGACGGTTCAGAATGTCGGCTGCTGTGGCTACGGTCTCGGTGTCGGCCACCCATGCCAAATGCATAAAAGTGTCGGTGATGTCGCCGGCTCGGCAGACGGGAGTTCCGCTTTTTCGCAGGAATTTCTTTATTCGCTTGCTGACGAGCGTCCCTCCGACATAGAGAATGAAGTCGGGCGTGAGCGATGCCTCTCCGTCGGTGCCGTTGATGCGGTGAAGCACGATGTCGAATGGTTCGGCTTTGCCTGCGAGGGCTTCGGACAGCACGACGGCGTGGCGCTCCAGTGAGGCAAGCGTTGGGATGATAGGTGAACGGGGGGCGGTCTGTCCCACCACAACCATCGGCCGGCGAGCCTCGCGCAGATGTTCGGCAAGAGCATCACCGCTGATTCTGCGCACCACGCGCTCATTCGGCAATTCCGCCGTCGAAAAGTCGAACAGCGGTTCGCTGATTGGCACGTTGATATGTACGGGTCCGTCGGCCAGCAGTGCCTCGTTGCAGAGTCGGTTGCAGAGCCACCGCTGCTCGTCGTCGCGCGGTTCGGGCAGCGACACAGCCCTGACCACCCATTGCCGCAGTGCGTCGGGCTGGGGCAGCGTCTGTCCGTCGAGCTGGTCGATCCATTGCTGCGGACGGTCGGCCGAAATGATGATAATCGGCACCTGCTGATAGAAAGCCTCGGCGGCAGCGGGTGCCAGATTGAGCAGTGCCGAACCGCTGGTGCAGCACACTGCCGTGCGCTGTCCGGTGGATTGGGCAATGCCTATGGCAAAAAAACCGGCCGACCGCTCGTCGGTTACGGGATGGCACTCTATTTCGCCGCACTCGTTCAGATTGTGTACTATCGGGGCGTTGCGCGATCCTGGGCATACCACGGCATGACGCACGCCGTGGGCCACGAGCAGGGCCGTCAGTGTGTTTACGTTTTCTCGGTTGCTAAACATTGTCGCATCGTTTCAAGTTTCATCTCCGTCTCTTGCCACTCCTGCTCCTCCTGGCTCTCGGCGAGTATGCCTCCGCCGGCGTAGAGCTGGTAGCTGTTGCCTGCTATCTCCATGCATCGCAGTGAGACGTAGAGATGGGTTGCGCCGCTTTTGGGGAAGAGTGGTCCCATGAATCCGCTGTAATAGCGTCGCGGTGCCGACTCGTTGGCTCTGATGAAGTCGAAGGCCGCTTGTTTTGGCAGTCCGCATACGGCAGGCGTGGGGTGCAGTGCTTGCAGCAGGTCGCCGATGTGTGCCTCAGGATTCAGGCTGAAGCTGAAGTCGCTCCTCAGATGCACCAGGTTGGCCGCTCTTGCCGAGTAGGGTCCTTCTTCGCTGAAGTCGCTGCTGAACTGTTCGAGCGTCTCGGTGATATAGGTTGCCACCATCTGCTGCTCGGTGCGGTTTTTGTCGTTCCATTGCGGATTGTCGCTGTAGCGCATGGTGCCTGCCAGTGCCATTGTGCGCCACGTGCCTCCCTCGCCGTCGAGCAGCACTTCGGGCGAGGCGATGAGCCACGTGCCGCTGAGTCGCGTCGTTACGAGGGCGATGAACATTCGTGGATAGCGGGCGCAGGCTCTCAAGAAGAGTTCTTGCGGTGCAATGGGCTGTTTGGTCTGCTCTTGGGTGCGCCTGGCAAGCACGAGTTTCTGAAATTCGCCTGCCATCAGCTGCGAGTGGAAATTGGCAAAGTCGATGGAGTAGGGCAGCCGGCCTGACTGTTCAGCCTCTGCCGACGGCGGTTGTTGCTGTGGTGCTTCTTCCTGACTGGCCGCATTGGCGCACCGCTCGCCGACGACGGCTTGGTCGGCAGCTGTGGCAAGCGACAGCTGTTCGGCAGAGTCGGGACGGATGAGCAATACGGGATTTTCCGTTGATATGTCGAAAGGCGCCAAAACAAAGCCTTCTTGTCCGCTCAGTTCGGCGCAAGAAGGCAGCATAGTGGGTTCGCCCGACGTCTGCCTGATCAGTGTGCATCGGTCGGCGTGGGGCAGGCGGTAGATAGCGTAGGCCATGCTTTGTTGGAATTGACGATAAGATTGGTAACTTGGACGCTCGACACCAGTTTTCCTTCGGCGTTGTTGATTTCCACGTGCCAGCGGTGGAGCGTCTTCCCGCGATGCACGATGCGCGCTGTGGCTTCCACTGTCTCTCCTCGGAAGGCGGCTCTGATGTGGCTTGCCGACACTTCGATGCCCAAGCACTCCCTGCCCGGGCAGAGAGCGCACGAGCCCATGCCCGCGAGCGTCTCGGGCAAG
>Ga0181612_101070_pt1 | contig 25451 bp, 15 predicted proteins | sample HoacroProtozoa21_FD_119630 | JGI IMG/M metagenome (GOLD analysis project Ga0181612, IMG submission 119630) | Hoatzin crop microbial communities from Cojedes, Venezuel. Combined Assembly of Gp0051906, Gp0051904, Gp0051908
CAGCAGGCGGCGTTTGTCGAGTATCTTAAGAAGTTTCAGCATGTTGGACTGAGTGATGACGACGTCTTTGACAGCATACTTCATGACGATGACGAACTCTATCATTACGGACGCCTTGGAATGAAGTGGTATCAGCATATTTTTGGCAAAGAGCAAGGACACGCTAAGTATGCTGAGAAAGGCATTAAAAAAAATAAGTTAGAACGTTCTGTGAATTCGTATAGTTATAAGAGTTTGAACAATAAAACATACCAAGGAGATCCAGTCATGGAGCGCGGTAAACAAGCTCTTGACAAGTACTATGCAGAAGGCGACACAAAATACAAAAAAAGTTGTTGACAATTTTGCAGAGGTTGCTGGCGCATATCGGTCAGAAGTAGAACGTGTAAATTCTGAAGAGTTCCGAAATAGTAATCCTTACGCCAGGTATATGGCTGATAGGGGCTACAGTGCAGAAGAGTACGAAAAGACGTTTATAGATTCAACGTTACTTAATGCATATCGCGTTAATGAATATGCTTTTGAGTATGACACGATGCGTAAGATTGATAAAGATGAACAATTTTCTAGCCTTACTTGGCCTGAGAAGCGCGATGTTTACAGTGCTATGACTAATTACATGTACGATGCTGCAGATACTAAAAAGATTAACCCTAATAAATATTCAGATCCAACCAGCGACGAATGCAACCTTGTTATAAACTATTTTAAGAAAAACACAAAGTTTAGTGATGACGATGCCTTTATAAATAAACAATATGACAGACTTATGAGCAATGCTCCAGATGATGTTAAAAAGGCTATCGAAAAGTATAATTTCTTTAACGCAACAGATCCAAGCATTCCGGATTGGGACGGAACTTATGGAAGATACTTGGATATATTAGACAACCTCGAAGCAAGTGGTAAAAATAAACAGGCTAGAGAAGAGCGTATACAGAAGGAGTCCAAAACGTTAGAAAAACAGACTAATAACACGCAAGAGCTTAACACTGATAATAAATTAGAAGGTTAACCAGAAAGGAGGTGTCGTCGTGGCATTGTCGAATACGGCAGTCCCGTACTACTACGGCAAGTTCAGAGATTCTGTTATACGCGGCGACATCCCCGTAAACAGAGAGATTTCAATGGAGATGAATCGAATAGACGCTCTCATCGAGAATCCACGCTATTTTTATGATGACCAGGCAATTAACGGTTGGGTGAAATTCTGTGAGAACGAGCTAACCCTTACAGACGGTACAGATTTGACTCTCCTGGACACGTTCAAACTTTGGGGCGAGCAGGTCTTCGGTTGGTATTACTTTGTTGAACGTACAGTGTATAAGCGTAACGAAGACGGACACGGCGGTCACTACGTCAAACGTCGATTCAAGAAACGTTTGGTCAATAGACAGTATTTGATCGTTGGTCGAGGGGCGGCTAAGTCTCTTTACGACACCTGTATTCAGGCATATTTTCATTGTGTCGATACTTCGACAACTCACCAAGTCACGACTGCGCCAACCATGCGACAGGCCGAGGAAGTGATGCAACCATTCAGGACAGCTATCACCAGATCTCGTGGTTCATATTTCAAGTTCTTAACTATGGGTTCAATTAATAATACTACCGGTAATCGCTCGGAACGGGTGAAGTTGGCTTCAACTAAAAAGGGGATTGAAAACTTTATAACGGGGTCTCTCTTAGAGATTCGCCCGATGTCTATAGATAAGCTGCAAGGGCTTAGACTTAAGTGTGCCACCGTCGATGAATGGCTGTCAGGCGATATTCGTGAGGACGTTGTTGGTGCTCTTGAACAATCGGCATCTAAGGGTAACTTACCGGATTACTTGATCGTGGCCACCAGCTCGGAAGGTACGGTTCGTAATGGTTCTGGCGATGACATCAAGATGGAGTTGATGTCAATTCTGAAGGGTGAGTATAAGAATGATCATGTGTCGATCTGGTGGTATAAGCTTGATTCAATTGACGAGGTCGGTAATCCAGCGATGTGGCTTAAAGCTAATCCAAACCTTGGTCTGACTGTTGATTACGAAGTTTACCAGCAGGAGGTCGAGAGGGCAGAGAACGTACCGAGTCAGCGTAATGACATTCTTGCAAAGAGATTCGGCCTACCAATGGAAGGTTTCACCTACTTCTTTACCTATGACGAGACAATCCCATTCCAGCATAGAGATTACTGGGGCATGCCTTGTGCTATGGGGGCTGACTTGTCTCAGGGTGATGACTTCAACTCCTTCACGTTCATCTTCCCATTACACAATGGCTGTTATGGGATAAGATCCAGGAACTATGTCTCAGAGGCGACTATGATGAAGCTCCCGTTGTCGCTCAGGACCAAGTACGACGAGTTCATCAACGAGGGTAGCCTGATCGTTATGCCCGGTACTATCCTAAATCAGATGGACGTGTTCGACGATCTAGATCGCTATATTTCTGAGTGTGAGTATGAAGTAATCTGTTTTGGTTACGATCCGTACAACTCACATGAATTCGTGGATCGCTGGGCTCATGAGAATGGGGCATTTGGCATTGTTAAGGTTATACAGGGTGCAAGAACGGAATCGGTGCCCCTGGGTGAACTCAAGAAGCTCGCAAGCCAGAGAGCGCTATATTTTGATGAACAGATTATGTCGTTTGCCATGGGCAACTGTATAACCCTAGAAGACACAAATGGTAATCGCAAACTGTTCAAGAAACGTAGGGAGGCAAAGATCGACCCTGTGGCAGCTATGATGGACGGATGGTATGCATACAAACAGAATTTGGAGGCTTTTGAATGAGAAGGAATTCTGCAAATGACCACATCGCCCATCACGGTGTAAAAGGGATGAAGTGGGGCATACGACGTTATCAGTATGCAGATGGATCACTTACTCCTTTGGGGCGAAGTCATTACTACGGTACAAACTCTTTTGACGATCTAATACGTTCAACAGTTTCATCCATAACCACTCGCGATACTAAGCTTGGCGAGACGGTTATGGATGATTTCATTTCAAAAGGAACTACTCTTTCCAGAATTCAAGCGACAGATAAGTTAGACAAACAGTACGCTTTCTTTGCAACGTATAAGAAATCCGATGTAGACATGTACACTGGATTGTTTGGTAAGAATCTCGTGAATCGAGCAAACGCAGCAGCAAGGCATGCTGAACGCAAAGCAGCTAATTCGGATGATGCAGCACTTAAAGAAGAGGCTGCAAAGGCCAGAGAATACGCGGACAAACTAGCTGTGTATAAGCTGGACATCAAATCAACCGATAAGATTAAGATTCCGTCTACCGAGAATGCTGCAGACATCACAGGTAAGCTTTGCAAAGACTCAACATTTAAAGAGAACTTGTCTTTTTCGATCTCAGATTCAAAATCAAAGATGAGACGTCCTCAGCAGCAGGAACTTTTCGCTAAAGCTGAGTCTATTCTTAACAAAACGGGCGAATTGTCATCTAAAGATAAGAAGATCTTATACAAAGCTTTGAATCTGACTTTGACTAACCATAATGAAGCCGAGAACAGACTCCAAGATCAGTTCTATGCAGAGCTTAAGAAGAAGGGTTATAGCGCTATTGTTGACATTAACGACCAGCAATTCAGCTCATATCATGCTAAGAGACCGGTGATTGTCTTTGACGCTGCTAAAGTTGATTTGCAGGCGGCTACGCATATGTCTAATGATGAAATTGACTCGCTATATTCTGTGGAGAATGCTAAACGAATAGCAAGAGATGTTCCTAATCAGGTAATGACTGCTGTCAAATCCTATTCGAATGCTACTGTGTCACAGGCTCGAAACTACGTACAGCGTAATACTAATCAATGGTTGAATAAATGAGGGGGTGAGCCCATTTGATGGACGATCAGAGATTCGATGATCTCGTTGCAACTGGCGACGATTTCATAGAACATTACGGACGCCTTGGAATGAAGTGGTATCAGCATATATTTGGCGAAGAACAAGGACACGCCAAATATGCTAACAAGAGTGAGGCGAAGAATAAGGCGTTAGCGGCAAAGCAGGGTAAGTTTGAGAATAGCGGTAACTCAGCTAAAAAGAAGTCTAAGAAACAGCTTAAAGAAGAAGCTGAGGCAGAGAGATACAAAAAAGATGCCAAAGCTGCTTATGACGAAGATGTAAAGAAACTGAACGATAGAGCTGACCGTATTAGCATGATTTCTGGCGCTGCAGGTGGTATCCTTGGGGGTGTGCCTGTAGCTGTGGCTGCTGGGGTAAAAGCAAATAAAAAAGCAGCAAAACTTAGAGAAAAGTACGGCCTTAATGCAGAAGGTTATTCAAAAGAAGATCTGAAGAAAGGTCGGGTTGACGCTGATAAGTATGTTTCTGAAGTAGAGAATTACAATAAAGAGTTTAAAAAAGCGCAGAGTAAGCTGTCATTTAATCCGAATAAACATCTTCAGAAAGGTGTTGATAGTGTTAATAAAGCTAATGAACATCTTAAGCGTCTAGATGAGTCGTTAGGATATGATAGAAAATACGCGGCTGCCAAAGAAAAGATGATCAGAGCGGAAAACAATTATCGCAATTCAAATGAATATTATAAGGAAGATCAAACGGCAAAAGGTACTTCTGGTAAGGAAACAAAGACTCTTAAACGACTTTCTGACGCATATGAAAGCGCTAAAAAAGCCTATACTAAAGAGGCAGAGCGCGTAGTTAGGGATACCATTAAATCTAGTTACGATGACGTAAAGAAGAAGGACAAAGCTGCTATCAGTAAAGGACAGAGAATCGTAGATGCCTTGGTTTCTAAGAATGATGGTGCTAGCTATTCTCAGGAATATGGTAAGACACTCAAGTCTGAATCCAGCAGGAACACACGTATCAAATCGTCTCACAATACTCTTGAGAAGTACTTCAAGCAACAGGCGTCTAAAGGTACCTCCAGACAGGAAGCAATCAATAGCATGCCTAAGAATGTTCGGGAAGCTTATAACGTAGCTAACTATTACGATGAAGACGGTGCCTGGTATGTATTAGATAAGGCTTACCGTTCAAAATAAGAGAGAAGTTGGAATGAAGACCTATGAACATAATGATGTTAAGGGATTTGATTATGAAGAGAGAAAAATGATGAAATACATCGCTCATCATGGTGTAAAAGGGATGAAGTGGGGCATACGACGTTATCAGAATTATGACGGCTCTTACACCGAGTTGGGACAAAAACGGTACAATATTCAAACCGCTTCTAGAACAAAAAAAAATGTTGATGAAATCATAAATTCTTTAAGTATTAAGGATAAGAAGTTATTGAATATTAAAGAGGGTGATGAATACTTATCAGTACAGCAAGGTGAATACGTTGTAAAGCGTTTCCTACAAAAGTATGGTGATACCCCAGTCGCGTTTCTTGATCTATTAGATTCTGGCAATGGTAAGCTTGATGTCGTTATAGCAACACGATCAGGGAATCAGTATCGCGGAAAAGGCTATGGTAAGAAACTTGCAAATGATGCTGTTAAATGGCTAGATAAGAATCAGAATAAATGGAATTCAGTAGAATGGTCATATCAAAAAGGAAATGTTGCTTCTGAGAAAACGGCAAAAGCTGCAGGTTTTAAGAAGAATTATTATAAGTCCAAAACAGATAAAGATTGGGATGTGTATGAATACAAAAAGAAAAAGTAATGGAGGTACCCAATAATGGGTTTTCTAACACAAATTAAACATGGATGGGACGCCTTCTTAGGGCGAGATCCGACACCTTACTATGGTGGAGACCATGGTAATGGAACCGGTTATCGAACTAACCGAGTACGGTTCTCAAGAGGAAATGAGCGCTCCATTGTCTCTGCTGTTTACAATAGAATTTCGATGGACGCAGCAGCGATAGATCTTAAACATGTTAACGCTAACGAAAACGGAGATTTCGTATCAGAGCGTGATTCAGCCCTTAACAACTGTCTGCGGGTAGAAGCTAACCTGGATCAGACTGCAAGAAACTTCATACAAGATGTGGTCATGTCAATGCTGGACGAAGGTGTGGTAGCTATCGTTCCGACTGTGACAACTACGTTCCCTAAGAACCCAGGCGCTTTCGACATAGAAGAGATGCGCGTGGGTAAAATTTTGCAGTGGTATCCGGAGTCGGTTCTTGTAGATATTTACAATCCGCATACCGGGCAGCACGAGAATCGTGAGTTTATGAAGCGTTTTATCGGTATTGTCGAGAATCCTTTCTACGCTGTCATGAACGAACCCAATTCTACTCTAAAACGATTGATCCGTAAGTTAGCGATTCTTGATAACGTCGATGAACAGAAAGGCGCCGGCAAACTGGATCTGATTATTCAGTTGCCATACGTCATCAAAACCCAGGCCAGGAGAACCCAGGCAGAGAATCGGCGTAAAGACATTGAAACACAGCTTGAAGGTTCGAAGTACGGTATTGCTTATACCGATGGTACAGAGCGAGTAACTCAGCTTAATCGGTCGATAGATAACACACTACAAACACAAGTCGAATCACTCAAAGCACAGTTTTACACACAGCTCTCTATTACAGAGAATGTCATGAACGGTACTGCGAGTGAGACCGAGATGCAGAATTACTACACTCGTACTATCGAACCTATCGTTTCGGCGATTACTGATGAAATGACACGCAAATTCTTAACCAAAACCGCACGCAGTCAACATCAGGCAATCATGTTCTTCAGAGATCCATTCGAACTTGTTCCGGTCAGTGTTCTGTCCGACATTGGTGAGAGATTCACCAGAAACGAGATTCTGTCATCCAATGAAGTCAGAGCAATCATTGGTTACAAGCCAGTTGAGACTGAGAGAGCGAATTCTCTTGAGAACAAGAACATTAAACAACCTGGAACTCTCCCACAGCCAGAAGGTAACGAGGAAGAAACGCAGCCAGAAGAAACCACGAGTGAAGAAGACGCCATTGTTGATTCTCTGGTATCGACATAACGGAGACATACAGCCCGTAATGTTCAGAGATGGTGTTTCGCTTAGCTAAACAAGAAAGGAATTTCAAAATGGGTAAAAAAGCCTCGTATGATTTTAGTGGGTGGGCAGCAACAACCAATGTAGAATGCACAGACCACACTATCATTCGGCCAGGGGCGTTTGCTCATCAGGATGGGCATGATGTAACGATGGTATGGCAGCATAACCATGGTGACATCAGCAATGTTCTTGGCCATGCAATCTTAAAAGACCGTGGAGAGAAGGGCACTTACATGTATGGGTTCCTGAATAAAGATACTGAGCAGGGACGTAATGCAAAGGCCATGATCGAGCATGGTGACATTAAAGGCATTTCAATTTATGCTAACCAGCTTCAGCGTCGTGGTAAAGAGATTTTGCACGGCGACATCAAAGAAGTAAGTCTTGTACTCGCTACGGCAGACCCTGGTGCGTACATTGACTACGTTGCTCACTCCGAGAATGGGCAAATTGTACACTGCTCTGCAGAACAGGCGGAAGGAGCATGCATCTTTAATAACGCACAACTTATGCTGGCACACTCAGACGAGGAGGAAGACGATATGGGTGACTATTACGACGATGACGAAGACGAGCTGTATCACGCGGATGATGACGGAGACGAAGGTGAGTCCGGTGGTGGCGAAGAGACGGTTGGCGACATCGTTAACTCGATGAACGAGAAACAGGCAACTGTTCTTAAGGCACTTGTTGGCAAGGCTTACGAGAAGGGTAGAGCTGAGGCTGGTGGAAAGGCTTCCAATCAGGAAGACAATGACGACGATGAAGGAGATGAAAAGATGAAGCATGATGTGTTTGACTCTAACGATATGAGAACTGGCGCTGCTCTTTCTCATTCGGACCTTAACGAACTGTGCCGTGCAGCTTTCGAGGATACTCGCAATTACGGTGGTTCTTTCCATGATGCGTTCGTAGCACACGCCGACCAGGATTACGGTATCGGTAACATCGACCTGCTGTTCCCGGATGCCAAAGCTATCAATAACACTCCGGAATTCATCAAGAGAGAAACCGAGTGGGTTGCTGGCGTCATGAGCGGAACCAAGCATGTGCCGTATACCCGGATTAAGTCCCTGTTTGCTGACATCACGGCTGACGAAGCTCGGGCAAGAGGTTACATCAAGGGTAACAAGAAGATTGAGGAATTCTTCGCTCTGGCGAAGCGTGAGACTACTCCGCAGACGATTTACAAGAAACAGAAACTGGATCGCGATGATATCCTGGACGTTACCACAATTGATGTCGTCAATTGGTTGTGGTCTGAGATGCGGCTTATGCTGAACGAGGAACTTGCTCGGGCGTTCCTGATTGGTGATGGTAGAACTGTTGGTACTCAGGATAAGATCTCTGAAGATCACATCCGTCCGATTGTCAGTGACGCTGAACTGTTCATGGTCGCCGAAGCTCTGACTTCTGCTGCTTCCGAGAATGCCGCCACGATGGTCGAGGAGATTTCTAAGAAGCACAAGAATTACAAGGGAACCGGTTCGCCGACTTTCTTCACTACTGTTGATCAGCATACCAACATGCTGTGGATCAAGGATCTGAACGGTCGCAGAATCTACGAGTCTGATGAGCAGCTTTGCTCTGCACTGCGAGTCAGCAAGATCGTCGAGGTTCCGGTCATGGAGAGCTTCACCAAGACGTTCTCCGGAAGAACAGACATCGCTGACGGCACCTATACCCTGGCTGGTATCAAGGTCAATCTGTCTGACTACGCTGTCGGTACGGATAAGGGTGGCGAGATCAACTCCTTCGATGACTTCGACATTGATTACAACCAGTATAAGTATCTGCTTGAAACCAGATGCTCTGGCTGCCTGGTCAAGTATCATGCTGCACAGACCTTCTGGCTGCCGAGCGCAACCGCCGCGTCTTCGACTGACGAGGATGCCGAGGGTTAAACTTCTCGGTAATTTCAAAATGAATGGAAAAAGGTGATGAAATGGCTAAGTATGCTGGAAAGATCGGGTTTGTAGAGACAATTGAGACTCGACCCGGAGTCTGGGAAGAGAAAGTCGTTGCCGAACCTGAGTATTACGGCGACATTCTTCGACAATCAAGGATGTGGCAGGGTTCAGAGAATCTTAACGACGACCTGAATGTGAGCAACCAGATCAGTATTGTGGCGGATCCTTACGCATTTCATCACTTTCATTCGATGCGCTATATTTATTGGTTTGGAACGCGTTGGAAGATTAGCAATGTTGAGGTTAAGTTTCCCAGACTCATTCTAACATTGGGAGGTGTGTACAATGGGCAGCAGACTGGAACTGCATGAAGAACTCGTTGAAGTTCTCGGATCAAGGAATGTGTACTTTCAACCTCCGGAGTCTGTGAAGCTTCAGTATCCGTGCATTGTCTATCGACAGGGATCCGGTAAAGCATTCCGCGCAAACGATCGTCTGTACAATCATGTGAAATCGTATGAACTTACGTACGTCACAACTGATCCTGATACAGATGTTCCATTCAAACTGTTATCTAAGTTTCAATTGATTGATTTCAATCGGTTCTATGTCGCCGATAATCTCAATCACTATTCACTCACACTATATTTTTAGGAGGACAACTCTATGTCTAAACTTGTATGGGATGAAACTGGCGCACGTCTCTATGAGACTGGTGACAAAAAAGGCGTACTGTTCCCGTGGGATACCACTACAAAGACCTATGGCGCTGGCGTTGCCTGGAATGGTCTGACGGCTGTGTCCGAGAGTCCGTCTGGCGCTGAAGAGACCGCTCTGTACGCGGATGACATTAAGTATCTGTCTCTTCGTTCTAACGAGGAGTTCGGTTACACGATCGAAGCTTACACCTATCCGGACGAGTGGGCGGAGTGTGACGGCTCTGCGTTCCTTGCGTCTGGTGTGAAGATCGGTCAGCAGAAGCGTAAGATCTTCGGCTTCTCCTTCGTCAGTACGATCGGTAATGACACCGAGGGTAACGACTATGGATACAAGATTCATCTGATCTACAACTCTACGGCGTCTCCGTCTGAGAGATCTTATGCAACCATCAACGATTCTCCGGAAGCGATTACCTTCTCTTGGGAGGTTACGACGACTCCGATTGCGATCGAGGGCTTTAAGCCGTCTTCTGAGATTACGATTGACTCCACCGCGGTTGACGCTGAGGCTCTGGCTAAACTGGAGACGATCCTGTACGGCTCTGACGATGCTGAGCCGAGACTTCCGCTCCCGGAAGAAGTCATCGAGATCTTCACACCGGCCGCAGGCTGAACAACTGAATAAGGTATCTATTGGAGGGGCTGCTTCGGCAGCCTCTTTAAAAAAAGGAGGAATAACTAATGCTTAAGAAAACTATTACTTACACTGACTACGATGGAAATCAGAGAACTGAAGATCTGTACTTCAACCTTAACAAGGCGGAGATCGCCGAGCTGGAGCTTGAAACCCCTGGCGGTCTGAGCAAGAAACTGGAAGACATTGTGGCCGAGAAGGATTCTGGAGCCATGGTTAAGGTTTTCAAGGATCTGATTCTCAGGTCTTACGGCAAGAAGTCTGCGGATGGTCGGCAGTTCATCAAGAATAAGGAATTGGTTGATGAGTTTAAGCAGACTGAAGCGTTCTCCGAACTGTTCATGGAGCTGGCTTCGGATCCGGATGCGGCTACTGCCTTCGTTAACGGGATCATTCCGAAGGATCTGCAGGACGCTGCTAACGATGCAATTAAGAGCGGAAAAGCACCGGTCCTGGCACCGGTTGGTTAATAGAAAGGAGGGAGTGGAATGCTTCGAATTGTAGTGCCTGCCGTTGAGAAATTCGACGAAGAGCGGAATGAGTTCATTCAGACAAAAGAACAGGTCCTTCAGTTGGAGCATTCTCTCGTCTCAATTTCAAAATGGGAAGCAAAATGGAGGAAACCATTCCTCGTACAAGACGAAAAGTCGATTGAAGAGACGTTAGACTACATCAGATGTATGACCATCACGCAGAATGTGGATCCGAACGTCTATAGCAATCTTTCACGGCAGAACCTTAAAGACATTGACGAGTACATAAAAGCCCCAATGACCGCTACATGGTTCAGTGATGCCAATGGTAACAAAAAGAAGGGCCGAAAGAACGGCGAAGTTATTACTGCTGAGATCATCTACTACTGGATGTTCGCTTCGGGGATTCCGATCGACTGTCAGAAGTGGCATCTGAATCGTTTACTCACTTTGATCGAGGTATTTGAAAAGAAGAGCGAGAAGCCGAAGAAGATGTCCCAGAAAGAGATTTACAGCAAGAATCATGCTCTTAATGCGGCTCGTCGGAAAGCACACGGTACTAAGGGGTGATCTTATGGTTAAAGCCGAAGTGAAAGGTGGCTTTTCCAAAACACTTGGGCGTCTTGATAGCATGAGGAAGCGTAAGCAAAAAAAACTTCCTCAGATACTTGATAAGTACGGAAAGAAAGGGGTAGAGGCTTTGGCTGCAGCTACCCCTGTTGATACAGGTTTAACAGCAGCTTCGTGGGGGTATACTGTTACAATCACGGAGAATTCAGCGGAGCTTGCCTGGTATAACACGAACGTAAAACAGTACGTTAACATTGCTTTAATTATTCAAATGGGCCATGGTACACGTGGTGGTACATGGGTCGAAGGTAGAGACTACATCAACCCTGCTATTAAACCTATATTTGAAGAGATGGCTAGAGAATTGTGGAAGGAGGTGACGGCATGAGCACTAACATTGACGAAAGTATAGTACGTGTAAAATTTGAGAATGAAGGCTTCGACAAGAAGATTGAAGATAGCATTGAGTCGATAAACAAGTTTAAAGACAGTCTTAATCTGGAAAAGTCTGCAGATAGTCTCAAAGGTATTCAGAAGCAAGTTGATCAAATGGACTTCACTAAGCTGATGAACAACGTTGAAGAACTTAACAAGAAGTTCTCGGTAACCGGTATCGCAGCTCAGGAAGTAATTAGACGCGTTAGCAATAGTGCGATGAATGCCGTCAGCAACGTCTACAAGAGCACTCTTGGTAAAATTGGACCTACTGCTATTTGGAATCAGATTATGACCGGCGGTAAGTCCAGAGCATTGAAGTTGGAACATGCTAACTTCATGCTTGAAGGTATCTACAAGAACACCGAAAAAGTCGAAGCTGCTTTAAAGAGTGCTAACGATGCTGTTACCGGTACGGCTTATGGTTTAGATGCTGCTGCTAACGCTGCAGCTCAGTTCGCTGCTTCCGGTATGGAAGGCGGCGACGAAATGACTTCTGCTTTGAAGGGCATTTCGGGCGTTGCTTCCATGACAAGTTCAGAGTTTGAAGACATAGCTAGAATCTTTACTACAGTTTCTGGTAACGGTCGTCTTATGGGTGACCAATTACTTCAGCTTTCTGGCAGAGGTATCAACGCAGCAGCTGCTATTACCGACTTTTTCAATGGCGTTAGAGATGGTTCGATAGATCTTAAAGATGCCAATAGCGAAATTTCAGAAGCTAATGAAGAACTCATAAAATCTATTAAAACTTTGGATGGAGTTAGTGCTAGTGCTAAGCTTACAGAAGAAAACGTTCGAGACATGGTCTCTAAAGGCAAGATCAATTTCAAAATGTTCTATACAGCAATGGATCAAGCTTACGGAAAACAGGCTACTAAAGCTAATGAAACCTACACCGGTGCTATTTCGAATTTAAAAGCAGCTTTTTCCAGAATAGGTGCTAAATTCTGGACTCCGATGCTTACGAACATTAGAGATCTAGCTAATGCTGCCAGACCGTTAGTTAACGCGATTAACAACGCTATCACTCCATTCATTAATCTTATTAATGCAGCTACTCAGGCAGGCACCACGTTCATTGTTAATGTGCTGGAAAGAATGACTTCGGCAGTCGAAAAATTGGCTAAACCGATGTCAAACTTTACGACGCTCTTCGACTCGATCCTTGAGAATACGTCGGATACAATCAAAGATGCCGAAGGTAATGTCGTCGGTAGAGTTAATTCGTATTGGAAAGCCCTTACTTCTGCTTTTTCTCAGAGGGATAAGATTAAAGAAGCTACAGAGTATATGGCAGAACATGCCGATGATAAAACTCTTACCTTCGCGAAAGCCCTTGAAGCAGTTGGTGCGAGTTTCACCGCCGCCGGGGATGACGCTGAAAAAGCAGGGACTCAGATCGAAGAAACCCTTGTCGGCATTGGCGCGACTTCTGAGAAAACTGGTGAAGCCCTTACCGAATCGTTTACAGCGGCTAAAGAAGCTATAGAGAACATCCTTAGTTCGGAAAACAAGTATGGTAATGGTGACGAACGTATTGCGAATCTGGATAACGCTGGATTTAACGGACAGAAAATTCAGGATGCAGTTAATCTCGTAGTTAAATCTGGCTATTCTATTGAAGACGCGCTTAAAGAGGTTGGCTATACTGCTGAAGAAACGGGAGAGAAGATTGACGAAGCCCTGAATGGAGTTGAAGAGTCATCTGAAGAAGCAGAAAAGAAAGTCACAGCATCGTCTGATAAGATCAAGAAAGCTGTTGAAGAAATCTGGAAAGGCAATCTGGGTTCTGGTGATGAACGTAGAGCGCTGCTTGAATCTGATAAATGGGGGCTTGATCCTGATAAAGTTCAGGAAGTCGTCAATTACATGGACAAGTACAAAGTCTCTGTTGAAGAAGCAATGGAGGCTGTTGGCTATACTGTCGAAGAAACCGGTACTCAGATTGAAGAAACCCTGGTTGGTGTTGGCGCTACTACTCAGGCAGAAGGTGCGACTATTACTGAGAACGCCAAGACTATTAATGAGTCATTCGTAGCAATTGGCGATGATCTTAAAAATCTTGACTTCCGTGGTGCTTTTGATGAGTTCAGAAATTTCACTGTTCCTGCTGGTATCGAAAGACTTAAAGAGATAGCCGAGACGGTTGCGAAGGTGTTTGGTATTGAACTTCCTCGGTCTACGGAACGATCATTGGATCCTTTAGAAGATCTTGGCGATACGGTTGAGGGTGTTAGCGATAAGACACAATTCCTTGGAAAACCGTTGGTTTTCGTAACTCAACATCTCGAAAATCTTGGCATTAGCACCAAAGAGACCGGTAAACCGCTGGAGTTTCTCGCTAAGCAGCTCGGGGATTTAACAGGACCATCGGAGACATCTGGTGAAGCCCTTAACGTTCTTGCAAATAATATGGATTCAACCGGTGGATCTAGCGAGAGTCTGCTGACTAAGTTAATATCTTTTGTCACCAAACTTAGAGAGAGGCTTTCTAGTATTCGATCCAGTATCGCCGAGTTTGGTAAAAACATTTGGAATCTTGACTTTGATGCTGCTGGTAAACAAATCAAAGATGGTTTTAAAATATTACAAACTATAACTATTTCAAAAGTTGGCAAATTAAAGAATAAATTAGGTAAAGTCGGTGAAAAAATGAAAGATGTCTGGGCCGACATAGTAAGCTTTAACCACAAGTCTCTTGGTAATCGGCTTAAAACGGGCATCACAAGTATTTGGACAATAATTAAGACTAAGTTTTCTAGCGTTTCTGGTGGACTTAAGTCATTTAAAGATAATACGACAAGTGGCTTTCAATCGTTTATTACGAGTATTAAAGATAAATTTAAAGATTCAAAGTCTGCAATTGGACAATTTATATATAATACAGTAAGTGCTCTTGGTAACTTTGGAGACTCAGTTAAGCATAAGTTTAATGCCATTGCTCTTTTTCTTAAACCCATTGTAACTAGAATTAAATCTATATTTAAAGGGATTTCTAACGTTTTTAAAGGATTTACTGATTATGTTTCAGAAAATTTCGGTGATCTTCTTCTGTTTTTACAAGAATTAAACTTCGCTAGAAGCTTGTTTAAAATTACAACCGCTATTTCTAACTTTGGAAAGGTATTTAAATCCGTTTCTAAAGTTATTAAACGCTTTAGTCAAACAATCAAAGCGTACAATAAACAGCTGAAAGCTGCGGCTAGAAAAGATAACGCGACAGCGCTTTTGTACGTAGCCGGAGCACTTGGTATTCTTGCTGCATCATTGTGGGTACTTTCAAATATACCTACTGAAAAATTAGTAAAAGCTGGTGTAGCGCTAGTTATTCTCGGTGCTGCTCTACTTGCATTTATGTATGTTTATCAAAAGATCTCCGGTGCGAGTGGTAATAAAATTACAAAAAACCAGAATAAATTTTCAGATTTTTTAGAACAATTAAAAGATGGATTTAAAGATTTCGGTAAAGCAGCAAAATATTTAGCTCTTGCTATTCTAATTATGACTATCGTTGCGGCACTTGCTTTAATGATAGTCGTAATTAAGGCTTATGCAAACTTATTTGAAGATGACGAAATTAAAAAGGGCGGTCAGCGAGTTGCTCAGGTGCTTATCGCATTAGCTGGTTCTATTGCTGCTATGGGTTGGGCGTGTAAAGGTTCAGGTGCTTTTAATACAATAGGTATTGCCGCTGTTATCTTAGCTCTTGTACATGCTCTAAAAGAAATGGTTGATGTTATTAAAGAGTACGCGGCAATACCTATTGAAACATTAGGACCAGGATTACTTAAGGTTGTAGCAATTATTGGCGGTTTGGTGGCCGCGGTAGCAGCATTAAGCTACGTTTCGCAGAACGCCAACTTTGGTCAGTTGTTCGGCGTGGCTTTAGTTTTATTATCTCTATCTGTTACGCTTATTGCTATCGGAGGAGTGCTTAAAGAGCTGGTAGTACAACCTTGGGAGCAGATTGCTGCGGCCGGTCTTGTAATGATTGGCGTTCTTATTGCAATTGGATTTGCAATTTATTTAGCAACTAAAAATGGTTGCACAATACGAACAGCTATTACTCTTTTAGCAATGGCAGTGGTAGTCGTAGCTATAGGTGCAACGTTAGTAGCACTTACATTCTTTGCTTCAGAAAAAATGATTGACGCTGCAGTGGCTCTAGGCGGTGTTCTTTTAGCAATAGGTGGTGCAATAGCTCTTTCTAATATGAATGGTGGTTCGTTAGCCAATGCTATAACATGGTTGTCGATTACTGTTATAGTTGTGGCAGTTGCAGTGGCGTTAGTAGTATTAAGCACACTTCCGATGGAAAGTGTTGCTATGGCGACTGGTGCATTAGTTTCCGTCTTCGGTTCGATCGCTCTTGTTTTATATACAGCGAATAATTTAACTGGCTTTGGCACTGCTGGTTTGATTATTTGCACAGTTGCTATTGGGCTTATCGGGTACGTAATCTTTAAACTTAATGAAATGGAAGGTGGAGCAGACGCAGCACTTAAGATCGCTCTGGCATTGACTACTGTTATGCTTTCCCTTTCTTTGTTCATGGCAGTTTCTGCTTTGGTCGAACCTAACGGTTTACTTGGCATGGGTTTCGCCATGCTTGCTGTCGTTATTGTCGCTTCTTTAATCTGGAGTTTAAATAATGACATAGAAGACCCCGAACATGCACAAGCTGTTACTAACGTTTTAACTGATGTCATTAACTCAATGGCATTACTTTTGGCAGCTGCTGGTTTTGCTGGTTTATCTGGTGTTAATGGAATAATAAACTTAGTAGGTGGCGTATTAGCAGTTGCAGCGTTAATCTTTGCTCTCCATAAAATCGGACCGAAAGCAGAAGAAGTTATTCGAGAAACAATGCCTTCACTCGAAGCGTTTGGCGATGCTGTTGGTAGTTTCTTTGGTCATATTGTTGATTCGTTCTTGGAAGCAGCTGGATTTGATCTTCAAGGCATTGCTAACACACTTTGCGAGTTCATGGACGCTATTCAGCCGTTCATAGAGAAAGCTGAGCAAATGAACGGGCTAAATGGCGCAACTCAAGGTTGTTTACTAGTCGGAGAAGCTTGTTTAGCTTTTCTTGGTGGTAACTTCCTTGCTGCCATTGGCGGAGCAATTGGTGATCTGCTTGGCACAGACATCGTCGGTGCAGCTAAGAAGATGACACAGTTCATGGATGAGATCCAGCCATTCCTGGAAGCATCAGAAGAGCTGCCGTCTGAAGCGGTTGAGACTGCCGGCTATGATCTTCTGGCTGATTCGATGTGGGCATTCACTAAAGCTAACATCGCAGGCGCTGTCGGGAGTATCATAGATAACCTTATAGAGAATCCGATCTCCAATGCTGCAGCAGAAATGTCAAAGTTTATGGAGGAGATTCAGGGTTTCATTGATGCTCTGGATGACCTGCCGTCGGAAGAGGTTAGTACTGAAGGCTTTACCTTTGTTAAGAAGGCAATGTGGGCATTCACCGGTGCTAATCTTATAGGTGTGCTAGGCGGCATTATCGACAGTATCACCGAGAGTTCTATCTCAGATGTAGCGTCTACGATGTCCGAGTTCATGGAGAACATCCAGGGCTTCCTTGACGGTATAGAAGACATGCCTTCTGAAGAAGTCAGGACTGATGGGTTCAAGTTCTTAAAAGATGCTGTAGTAGCATTTAACGAAGCGTCGTTCCTTACGCTATTTTCTGATCTCCTGACGACTATTACAGATACCACGTTTTCTAGTATTGCGACAGAGATGTCAACTTTCATGGGGAATATTCAGGGTTTCCTTGAAGGTGCAAAAGGTATTGACGAGAGCGCTACAAACGGTATTACGTTCATGACCGAGGCTCTGGAGAAGTTTGGTGAAGCTAAGTTCAAGACTGCGCTAAGCGACGTTAAGTCGGGTATTCTTGAAGGTATATTTGGCGAAAGCGATACACTTGCTGACTTCGGTACTGATTTAACAAAGCTTGGTGGTTATCTTAAACAGTACGCAGACTCTGTCTCTGGTGTTGACCTGACTTCTGCGGAGAAGGCGACTAAACTTGCTGAGTCTCTGTCTGCGCTTAAAGCAGCTCTCCCATCTGACGGTGGCTGGTTTAGTGGTAATAAGACTCTTGAATCGTTCGGCGAAGATCTTGTTAAGTTCGGAGAGAAGCTTTCGGATTATGGTGGAAAGATTACTAATATCGACACTGAGAAACTGACGACCGTTGCTACAGCTGTCGGTGACATGGTTCAGATTCTCAACAATGCAAACAGTGATGAATCAAATCTTGATATTTCAAACATTACCGGAGCTCTTTCTGACCTGGCAGAACTCAGTATTGACGAGTATCTGGAAGGATTCGAATCTCCTGAAGATACGCACATTACGTCTGCAATTAACGCACTAGTTCAGAAACTTTGCACTGCTCTTGACGATAAGAAGTCTGATTATGAGACGCCGGGCGAGAATGTTATTACCAGTTTTATCACTGGTATGGCCAATAAGATTTCGGCACTTCAGACTATTGGTAAAGCTGTTGCAGACACTGTAATCAAGGCTATTACCGACAATACTTCTGAGTTCGAGAGTCCAGGTTCTGACTCGGTCCAGAGCTATATTTCTGGAATGGGAACCAAGATCTCCGCTCTTCAGACCATCGGTAAAGCTATTGCAGATACTGTAATTAAAGCTCTTAACGATAAGAAGTCTGAGTTTGAGACACCTGGAGCAGACGCCGTCCAGAGCTATATTTCTGGAATGGGCAGCAAACTTGCGGTTGTTAAGAGCGCTGCAACAGCCGTTGCCAATGAAGTCGAGAGAGCATTCGGCGAGAAGAAACAGAGCTTTGTGACTCTTGGTCAAGACATGATGCTCGGTTTGATGCAGGGTATCCAGAACAAGGCTACACAGGTAGCTCAGGCAGCAGCACAGGTGTCAGCTAATGCACTTACTGCAGCTAAAGCAGCGGTCGACTCTAATTCTCCGTCTAAGAAGTTCATCGAACTTGGTGGATTCATGGACGAGGGCTTGTCAATAGGTCTTGAAAAGAACGCTGCGATGGTTAACCAGTCATCTATATTTGTGGCCGATGGTCTTGTCAATGCGTTTAGAGATACGCTTGGTATTCATTCAGCATCTACTGAAGGCAAAGAACTCGGTTACTGGATGGATGTAGGTCTTGCAGAAGGGCTTGAGAACAACACTTCGTCTGTTACGACTGCTGGTGAAGCGGTTGGTGCAACAGTTACCAAAAGCATTACAAATAGTATTGATGTCGACGCAATTTCTGTTAGTGGAGAGGAAGCGGTCAAAGCTTTAGCTAACGCAGTTACGCTTGATGATCTTTATAGCAATATGTCTGTGCAAGGACCGCTCCATCTGGCGGATGCTCTTCTTTGGGATAGGAACGTAAGCGAGTCTTATGCCGGCCTTACAGATAGCGCTCAGAAAGTCATCGACAAGATGCGTGAAGCTGCCACTTCTGTAAAGAGTGAGATCGTTGCTTCATCAGACGACATTACTTCAACTTATATGACTAAGGCAGAAGAAACTTGGTCTAAGATGGGCGAGAGCAATAACAAGACTGTTGCAGATGAGCTGGCGTATTGGCAGAAACTTCTTGCTACTCAGAAGAAAGGTACTGAAGATTACGCGGCGATTGCACTTAAGGTATATGAACTTCAGACGCAACAGGCTACAGCTAAGATCGCAACTTGGCAGGCGATTATTGACGCTGAGAAACTTCAGCGTGATGTGAGCTTGTCGGAAGAGATTGCATATTGGCAGAAGCGTATCGTTAATCTTGACGAAGGGTCTGCTCTGTACAAGGCAGCAATGGATCGCCTCAATGCACTTGAGTCTGAGCTGATTACTCAGGCTGAAGAGCGGCTTGAGAAAGAAAGTTCTTACCGGTACATGAGTCTTGAACAGCAGAGAGCTTACTGGGAAGAATTCCTGCTTAACGAAGTCAACGGCGAAGAAGCTAAGAAAGAAATTCGAGAGAAGATTGCAGAGATTACGGTTGAACAGGGCGAAGAAGAGCTTGAGATGATCGGCAAAGTTCACGAGATGTCTCTTGAAGAGCAAAAGGAGTACTGGAAGAACTATCTGGAGACTGAGAATCTTAGCGTCGAGCAGAAGCAGGCGATTAAGGCTAAGATAGTCGAGCTTAACAGCGAACTTTCCGAAGACTTGGTTGACGGTTGGATCAAAAGAGTCGAGTACGAGCGTGAGTATCACGGCATGTCTCTTGAAGAAGAGATTGCGTTCTGGAAGAAGAAACTTGATAGTCTTAAAGAAGGTACAGAGACTTACAAGAGAGTCTACGCTATCTATTCTCAGCTTGTAGGAGAGGGTAATGGTTATCAGGCTTCTCGTATCGTGAAAGATGCCGAACAAGACCTTGAAATCATCAAGTCAGTACGAGACATGACTCTCAAAGAGGAACGTCGGTATTGGAAGGATCTTCTGGAGAATGAGAATCTCGGTGTCGAAGAGAAGCGATACATCAGAGAAAAGATCAGAGACCTTAACCTTGACATTCAGGATGAAGAATTCGATGCTATGGTATCTTACGTCAACGACCAGATCGACTTGCACGATTGGGACATTGATCAGGAGATTGCATACTGGAACGAAAAGCTTAAGAAAGCTACAGAAGGTACCAGACTCTACAAGAAGATCATGGCTCAGCTGGAGAAGATCAACAAAAAGAGCTACAAAGTTGAGCGTAAGAAGGCTAAGCAGGAACGTGTATCCAAGAGATCTTCGTCAAGTTCTTCGTCAAGTTCTTCGTCAGTTTCAAAATCATCCTCAAGATCGAGTGGTTCAAGCACTTCAGCAGCTGATAAAGCGGCTCAGAAGGAGCAAGAACGGCAGCAGAAAGAGAACGAACGCAACCAGAAGATTTATAACGAGGCTGAGAAATACATGTCTCGTCAGCAGAAGTTGCGCACTGTTGACCTGGAGGAACAGGAATCGTATTGGAACTCCAAACTTCTGTTACTTAGTGCTTCTTCGGATGAATACGAGAACATTCAGGATAAGTTGTTCGAACTGGAGGTTGAACAGGACGAAAAGAGGGTTGAAGGTTATGCTGCAACTTTGGATCTTCGTAAGAAGTATGATGATATTTCTACCGATAGCGAGCTTGAATATTGGCGTTTACGTCTCGGAGCTGCACGAGAAGGTTCAAGAGAGTATTATGCGATTCAAGAAAAGATTGACGAAGCTGAAGAGAATAGAGATGCACGAGCGAAGGAAGTACTTACGAACCAGATTGCTGACATGAAGAACCTGCATGAAGTTTCTACAGAGGAAGAACTTGGCTACTGGGAAGCTATATTTAAGACTATGAAGGATACTTCTGAAGCATACTTCGAGACGGAAGAGAAAATCGAAGAGTTAAAACGCACTCTCGCCGAAGAAGAAGTTGACGCTATGGCAAATCACATTGGGACTATGAAGGAACGTTACAAAACTTCTGTCGAAGATGAGATTCAGTATTGGCAGGACATGATGAATGGTGTGGAGTACGGATCCAGGAAGTATTATGCAATTCTTGAAAAGATTGATGAAGCCGAGAAGAACCGTAGCGACCGTGTGTACGAACTTGCTGAAGACTATATTTCTGAACAGAAGAAGTATCGGGAGATGACTACTGAAGAAGAAATGAGTATTTGGAAAGAACGTATGGAAGCTATGGAATCTAATTCAGATGCTTACTTCAAAGCGAGTGAACAATTGAAAGAGCTTCAGATCACCCTTGACGAGGAAGCAGTCGAAGAACTTGCTAACCAGGTGGATCTACAGAAGAAGTACGAGAGTATGTCTATTGACGACGAGATAGCGTATTGGAAAGCCCGGCTTCAGGAGGCAGAAGAGAATAGCCGTAAGTACTACGCGATTCAGGAGAAGCTTGCAGAAGTTGAGACTAACAGGGACGAGCGTACTTATGAACTCGCTGAGGAGAATCTAGAAGAGACTAAGAAAGTCAGGACGGTTTCTCTGAAGGAAGAAGCTAAGTACTGGAGTAAGGTCAAGAGTCAGCTTAGTGAGTATTCGGATGCTTACTATGAGGCGGCAGACAACATCTATGACGCTCAGGAACAGATCGTGTCAGATCTTACGGATCTTAACGAAGACTTCCTTGAGGATGTCACTGACATTAAGGACAATCTGGTGTCTGACATTAACGACGTCTGGGAAGAGTATGACGACGCAATCAAGAGCAGAGCTGACAGTCTTGAGAACATGACCAGTCTGTTTGAGTACTTCGAGTCAGATAGCTATGAAGACGCTGACAGTCTTCTGGAGAATCTAGAATCTCAGGTTGCTGGCATAGAGAAGTTCGAAGAGAACATCAACGCTCTTATGGAACGTGGAATCTCAGATAATCTGCTTGAGGATCTTCGAGAAATGGGTCCAAGTGCTAATGCCAATCTGGAGAACCTTCTGTCAATGACGGAAGATCAGTGGGCTCAGTATCTGCAGTTGTATGAAGATCGTGCCGCTAAAGCTACAGAGATTGCTACAAACGAGATCGACGCTACTGAATACAACGAACGTGTTAAGACTCTGATTCAGGATGCACAGACAGATCTCGATGAACTTAGTGCAAGTTACAAAGAGAGTCTGACCGACATCGGTGCTGATTTGGAGGATACCACGATTGAGATCGGTAGTCTTCTGGCGGACGGACTCGTTATTGGCATTCAGGAAGGTAAAGCTGACGTCGTAGCTGCAGCTCAGAATCTTGCTGACGCGGCTGTAGCGTCTGTACAGGACGTTCTGGATCTGCATTCGCCGTCCAGAGTCTTCATGTGGATTGGCGAAATGTGTGATATGGGCATCGTGAGCGGTATTAACAATTACAGTGACGTCGTCAAGAACGCTTCGAGTGGACTCGGTAATACAGCAGTAACAGCTATACAGAATTCAATGATGCAACTGTCTGATATGGATCTTGGGTTGAACGATTATCAGCCTGTAATTCGGCCTGTGTTGGATCTGAGTGACGTTCAGAATGGCATGAGCACGCTGGATGGGCTTATGACAGATGATTTAGCGCTTGATCCGGCTGGGTTGAATGCGATTAGTGCAATCAGCAGTACTCGTCGAAATCGAAGTGCTGACGAAATTCAAAATGGATTGTCATTTAAGGATCTTGAGAAGCTCGTTCAGGATACTGCGGACAATTCAACGACGTTTAACAACGAATTTAACATTACTGGTGCAGATCCGAGAGAGACTGCTAACGAAGTGTCCAGGATTCTGCAGTTACAAGTACGGAGTAGAGAGGCAGCATGGGCATAATTGTGTTTAATGGTAGGACTTCTAAGGAATTTCGGGTAGAGGTACAGCATCCACCCAAGTACATCATTCCGGAACGTGACTATACAGTAACAAGTATTCCTGGCAGAAATGGTGAGCTCGTATACGATAATGGTTCTTTCAAGAATACGACTCGTACTTACGAGATCGCCATTGACGCTACTCAGGAAGAGTATTCAAGAGTTGTAAGTAGTGTTGTAGCCTGGCTCCATTCGGCGTCAGGCTACGCTCGTCTTGAAGACAGTTACGATCCGGACTTCTATAGAATGGCCTTCTATCAGGATTCCTTGGAGATTGAGAATATTTTTCAGGAAGCAGGACAGGGCACACTGAGTTTCAAGTGTAAACCTCAGCGCTTTCTACGTAGTGGTGAATTGACGACCGAATTTACAGAGAGCGGTAAGATTTTTAATCCTACGTTTTTTAATGCTAAACCGCTATTGCACGTGTATGGTACTGGCTCTGTGACAATCAATAGTAAAGCTATATTTGTGACTGAAGCGTCATCGAATGGTGTGACTCTTGATTGCGAGAACCACGATGCATACGCTGGCACAATTAATTACAATGACAAGATAACTGGTGATTATCCGGAACTGATTCCTGGGGATAACGGGATCGGTATCAGCGGATTCACCAAGGTTATCGTTACACCAAGGTGGTGGACTATATGATTCCTATTCTATTCTCGGATTCGGCTACTACGTTCACCACTTACGGTGTTGGGCCGTTACCCGATGCTATTACATGTAAAGTAACAGAGGAACTCAATGGAACGTTCGAGCTGGAGATGACGTACCCAATTACGGGTTTACACTACATTGATATTTCTGAGAGGATGATCATTTATTCAGATGTGCGTCCAAGAGATACATCTCAAGCGTTCCGTATCTACAAGGTCACTAAACCACATAACGGAGTAGTGACTATCTATGCCAGGCACATCAGCTATGATCTGAGTGGTATCATTGTTAAACCGTTTACCGCAACGACTGTTACTTCAGTCTTCTCCGGATTTGTGGAGAATGCTAGTGTGACTTGCCCTTTTACCTTTCATACGAACGTGGTTGAAGAGCAGTCGTTTACGGTAAGCGTTCCATCAAGTATCAGATCGTTGCTTGGTACAAACGAAGGATGTATCCTGGATGTCTTTGGTGGAGAGTATACTTTCGACAATTACAAAGTCATTCTTAACGCTCAGAGGGGCACTGACCGAGGAGTTCGAATTGAGTACGGTGTTAATCTGACCAGTCTGACTCAGGATCGAAACGTGGAGAATGTCTACACCGGGATCTATCCGTACTATGCTTCGACCAGCGGATCCAAGACTAAGCTGATCACTCTGACTGATACTTCAGTCTGTGCTACAGCTCCTCTGGTTATGGTCGATGGGACATATAGCTATACCAAGATACTGGCAGTAGATCTGTCGTCAGAATTCGATAGAAAACCAACCCAGGCTAAACTCTACGAAAAAGCTCTGAAATACATCGAAGATAACAACATTGGCGTACCGGAAGTCTCGCTGCAGGTTTCTTACGAGGAGTTGACGCAGCAGACGGACTCTGAATTGTACAAACGCACTGATCTTGGCGACACCGTTACTGTGTACTTTCCAAACTTGGGAGTAAATTCAAAATCAAGGTGTGTTAAGACCATTTATGACGTTTTGCTTGACAAGTACGAGTCGATTGAGCTTGGTGAGTCTGAGACGACACTCGCTGAGACCATAGCTGTTCAGTCTAAGGAGACTAAAGAGAAGTATGCATCTGTGTTGAACTACATCGACTGGCAGACACAAGTAATAACAGGTAACAAGGGTGGTGCATTACTCATACACGACAGTGATGAAGACGGCTATCCGGACGAACTTCTCATCATGGACACCATGGATATTTCTACAGCCCAGAATGTCTGGAGATTCAATCAGTCCGGTTGGGGCCATTCCAGTAACGGTTACAACGGTAGCTTCAACATGGCTGCTACTCTGGACGGAGGGTTCTCTGCTGACTTCATCACAACTGGCTGCATTACTTCCATTGAGTACAACAACGGCAACGGTACGTTCTATGTTAGTCCAGAAGGCGCGCTGAAGTGCACTAAGGCGGATGTTACAGGTAAGGTCACAGCTACATCCGGGCTGATCGGACCATGGAACATTACAAGCTCGTCTATCTGGTATGGCAGTGCTGTGTACGGTAATGCGTCAGGCATCTACCTAGGCACTTCAGGACTGAGTTTGGGATCAGCGTTCAAGGTGAGTAATGCAGGGGCTCTGAACTGTACTGGGGCTAGTGTAAGTGGTACTCTGACGGCCGGCGCTGGTAGTAAGATCGGTCCGTGGGTGGTCACCGATACGTCGATCTACTACAAGAACTCTGCCTGGGGCAATGCTAACGG
>Ga0181612_160866_pt1 | contig 25450 bp, 13 predicted proteins | sample HoacroProtozoa21_FD_119630 | JGI IMG/M metagenome (GOLD analysis project Ga0181612, IMG submission 119630) | Hoatzin crop microbial communities from Cojedes, Venezuel. Combined Assembly of Gp0051906, Gp0051904, Gp0051908
AAATCTTACAGCATTTTTTTTTCTTTGAGATGGAAATAAAATCTCTTCACTAATTCATTTGGGGGTTTTGTATGGGTTTTTTTTGTTGTTTTGGGATTTTGGAGTTTTGGGAGGTTGTGTTCTTTTGGGGGAGGAGAGGTTCCCCTGTAGCAATAGGTAATAGATAAAAAAGTGTACTAATTAAATCATGAAGCAGAGCTCCTCCCCTGTCTTGCGTGGCACTTAGTGCCCATTTACTGGTGTATTTTGTGCTACCTGTGTGGACTAAGAATGTGAGGAAAAAAGACACAATATAAGATATAATTTACATAGGAACTGTTCCTATTCTGCTTGTTTTCTAAGTTTACACAGATGAAAAACTTCACTTTCTGAGGACAAGTGAAAGGACTGGAATGTTGATTTTATGGGAGTAACTGCTCTAGTTGAAGACAAATGTATTTGATTTTTAGTAGATTCTAGCAGTGTGTATTTATTTTAGATTTATTTGACACATTAAAAAGCACCCATCAGGGTTGGAAATGCCTTTGACATTTATTGAAAATGCATCCGTACTCTAAGGAATTCTTGATTCTTTCCATAATTATACAGCCTAGGACTCAGCAAAGCATCTATCTCACTTTAACTACACACTTAAATGCTCTGATGGATAGGACAGCTCGGCTACTACATGGCAGTGAGGAAGAATGAAAAGGAAAGGTCATGTTCGCTTCTCTGAGTCAATCTGCTAGGGCAAAGAAACCAGAAATTGGAGGAGTTTACTATGTGGATGTGGGACCAGCAGAGCCAGATTTTATTTCACTCTCTTTCAGAACAGTGCCAGAGAAATGTGAAGAGGCTCGTGGCAAGAACTTGTCAGCCTGCAACACATCCTATGGCTGTTACAACATCCGGTGAAAATGAGATTTGACATGATCTATGAGAGCTTAGGAGTTGATCGCAATCAGGGAGTTACAAAGCATATCTTTACCCTTGCCTTAAGCATACCTCAAACAAATGCAGTGTTACAATATTCGAAGTTAAGAAAATGTCCATCACTTAAAGATTCTTTTTTTCTGTTTGATTCATTAGGAAGATACTGTGCACTCCAGTTAACTTGATGGATACTTGAGACCAGTTTTATTGCTGCTTCCCCAGGCTCTGTTCAAGTAGTCTTCCTCAGACAAATGGCCCTTTTTTTAAAAAAAGGAGGGCGGAATCCCGGTATGATTCTCTGTAGATGCTGCATATTTTCATTTACCTACAAAATTTTTTCCACTACTTTATGTCTTTATTATGTAAATAAACACTGGGATTTAAGCCTCTCTGAAAGGGAAATGCTGCTAACAAAAGTATAAATGACTGCTCTGGTTACAAGTGTCTTTCTGCACCCATTTGAGGGGATAGAGTGAACTAGAGGATCTTCCTAATTTTCATTTTAAAGGAGAAAAACAGGTAGCACTGCTTTAAGTCACAGCTTAAAACAGTGACTCTGAAGTGTAGAAAAAATGGCAGCCCCATGTTCACTTAATGCTTTAGATCACATGTCTGAATTCTCAGTAGTTTCCAAGTGATCACTAAATAAGAAACCTTATTTAGTGGGGAAAGAAACTGAGTAAGTTTTATTAAAAACTCTTTGGTTAGGAAAGTAACCAACCTGCTGTGTGTGGAAGATAAAAAGATTGGTGTCACCAGGAGAATCCTGTAATCTGAAAAGTGAGGAATCTGTAGGTAACGGAGCCTTCCAGCACATGCTGCCCACACAGGTGTTGGATCCCAGGCTCTGACCACTTTTAGTCTAGAATAGGTGAAGGCTGAAGCAGATGGGTTCTGCTGAATAACTGAGCTAAGCACGTGATGTGGCTCAGCGACCCCAAGAGTACAGATAAATACACATCCGCGTGGGAGGGTGACATCTGGTTTATACCGTCTGTATAGAAAAATAGCCTTACAATTAAAGAAGGAAAAAGAAAAATACACTCTCAGATGATATTTTTAGGTTAGAAGATCCTACAGTGTAGCCAGTCCCTCCTTGACAGAAAGGAATCCCTTTCATTTAGGTACCTTTTTTGAAAGTATGTTCTTAATACAAAGTTGTACAGGCTTTCAAGAATATATTCAGCTTTATCCCCTTAAAGGAGGAGGAAACAGTGCAGGCTGTCCTTGGTTTGTAACCTCTTGCAAGTAAGCTGTGACCAAAAGAAAGAAGTCTCTATCAGAGATCCTTATTGTTTTTCTTCTGTGGGGATTTCCTGACTGCAGGCTGCATTGCAGTTAATCAGTTCCTATTGTATAATTCTACATATCCTACACGCGTGCACAGACACAAAAGGATATTGAAATTCCAGCATGGTACCTAGAAGTTCATTGAAATGACGCTAACTGATACCTCTAAAATGATAGTGTTGGTAGTTCATGTTGGACTGTCAAGTTGTCAGGAATGTTTTCTTAGCACTGAACACAGAGACAAGAACTCAAACAATATACAACTGGTCCAAAATTACTCTCTCACATTCATACCAAGCTTCTTGAAAGCCAGTGCTAACATATCTAAATACTGCCCTGCTCTCTAACCACATTCAATTCTTGTATCTAAACCCACTTTCTTTCTAAGAGAAATTTTCTGTAAACTTCCTTGAGGTTGGGTTGATGTTCATATTCTTTTGCTTTTGTGGTTTTTTTTACTCTTTTTCACAAAATTAAACTGTTGTTGATTTGAAGTAAAATTAAATAATTCTATAGTATCAATTCAATTTTGGGTACTTTTGCATTGCTATAGAGAGATTAATTCCCTCACCCCACCAAATCTTATTTCAAAGCAAAGACTGAGTTTTCAATCTAAGAAATCAGAAACAAAGTTCTAGCTTTTTTTCTGGAGTTTTGAACATCAAAAGCTGGCTTTAAATAAAATGGCCTTTTCTTTATAAAGGTGCTATGTAGCACCGTAGCTACATTTGCAAAGTTTGGTGTTCTGGAAAGAAGATTTCCTACCTTCATCTAGAATGACACATTAGACTGAGCATATCAGAAAACTGTGCCTCAGGTGTTGGGGCAATACTTTCATTTAGAAAGATTAAGAGAACAGGTAACAACTCAAGCAGAGAACCTGAGATGGAGAGGGGTAAATATTGGATACCAAGAAACAAATCCAGAAAGTGAATTAGAGAGATTAGAATTCTTGTACTAGAAATTTTATATCTGTGGGCTTTTTCAGTTTAATAAATATAGGCAGATATAGCTTCAATAGTATTGATATTAATAAATGGAGACAATTGTATTGCAGTACGTCAAAAGCCTGAAGTCATTCCCCTCCTCTCCCCAGATAAGATATTGACACATAAGGAGAAAAAAAGTAGTTTTTGAAATACCTTGAAATGTTGCGGAAGCTGCAGGCACTGGACTTCCGTTATTCATTTCATGAAATCAGCTATTGCCTACGCATACATTAATACATGAAATAGAAATAACAGCTTAATTGTTACACTGGATAAGGACTAAATAGCATGGTAGAAGCTGAAGCAAAATGAGAGGTTGACTTAGAAGTCTCATGCTAGTTTGAATGCTTGTTGCCACATGGGGTGGATTAACGCAAAACTATTTCTTAGCAGTGTTCCTGCATGGTTTATTTTACCCTTTTCCTTCATCAGTTTGTTTTTTTCTGCCAGTGGTCTGAAGTACTCTTGTAAAGCTGTGTCACTTTTGTCTTGACATTATCTGCTGTTGCTGTAAGTTCTTATGAGTGGGAAGTATACAAGTTTTCATGGAGTTTCATTGTGTAGTGTTTACATGTAGAATATGTATGCTAATCCACCTCCTGCAAACTTAGCTCTTTAGATCCTTAAAATAGTCCCTACAAAATACTCCAAAGAGGTGCCTATGTGGAAAGAGGAGAGCAGAATTATGCCACCCCATTACATAGATTTGACAGTGGCTATATATCTGCTACCGAATTTTCCACAACAAATGTGTTTGTGAAAGTTGCAAAATGGGAAAGTAGCTGAGCTCAAGAATAGGAAGAAGTTTACAATGAGAAGTATGAAAGTGATACAGACATTTCCTGTATTGTCTAACAACTTAGTCTCAGTTGATTCTGATGTAGATACCATGGGAGAACAGAGAAGAGCAGAGTTTTCATGGAGATCTGACCACATCTATTCCTTCAAATGAGCAACCCAAAACCACTAAAGGTGAGTAGTTCTTGAAACAGAGAAAACCTAAGATTTACTGGTTGAGATGGCTTAAATTAAAGGGTTTGAGAGCAAATCTCTCTTACACCTCCTCCCCGCCCACTGTGTTTGCTGAGTGGATCCTGTCCTGCTGTTGTTCCAGCAGCTTGCATCAGCTTTCTGAGCTGCAACGAATTCTGCATTGTCTCTTCTGAATCTCTGTGAAAGTAACTTTTTTATTATCAGCTCTGAGGTTTGGCTTTGAGCCTGTTTCCTGCTTGTCTTAGGAGTCTCTTAATCTCTGCTTTTGCTGGAGGCTCCTAGCTTGCTATGTTTCTTTGTCATTCTGTCTGCTCCATCCTGCAGTCAAGTACATCCACTCCAAGACAAACATCCACTCCCATCCAGGAGGCTCCACACCCGTTCTTATGTGCTGCAATGGGCAAAAGCACAAACCAGAATGGATGCCTTTCACCAGCCTCTCATTGGCCACTTCACCGGTGGGTTAACGTGGCAACACTACAAGGGAGGTGGCTGCACTGTGAATTTTAGGAGCCTGGTGGTATCCAGAGTCAGAGCAGTTATGAGAAGGAGAACTCTAAGTGGAGTTGTAGCCTGCTGTTATGCTCAACAGTTAGGAAGAGGTGGAGAGACAGAGATAACAACAACAAGTAATTAAGGAGACAGATCTGAAGGTCTGTTTCCTTTTATAATATATGACTTTATTATCAATTGTTTGTGTTAAAGGGTTTTGGCTGTCATTCCCTGCAGATTTATTGAGTGTGGGAGGCCAAACCTCCGGTTCCAAGTAATGGTGAATGATGAATGACTGCTTCCAGGTAAATTCTTCCTCCCTCAGATGACAACAGAAAGGACCAGAATGGTGTGTAGAGACTGTCACTTGGTGATACGATTTTATGAAATAAACAGAATAGTTCACCTATCTCTTAAAATGTAGTGTATAATAAAATAACTGAAAAGTATCAAAATAGAATGTTTCTCAGCTTGATTGCTGATTATCTAGCTCATTCACATTGATAAAAGCTTGGGAGGAAAAAAAAAATCCCTGAAAAGAGTAGAGCAAATCATCACAGAATAAAGTACAGCATGATGAAAAAGAAATTTTGAGTGAACAAATTTACAATTGACCAAAGCATAACTGCCATCTGTCCTTCAAATAAATGAGAATGCAGCTGCTCAATGATGTTACATTAGGCTAATGTACCAAGGACTACAAGACTAAATGATGACATGTGAGTCATTTGGCATATATGAAATAGACATTGAAATAAATCACTGTCCTGGAGCAAATATCTCTTTGAAAACAAATGATCCTGGCTCAGCATTTATTCTTCATCAGTTCCTTCTCCCCACCTCTGTTCTGTAGCTGCAGTACCAATTGTGTAGCCACACACTGTAAAAAGGCACGAGCGTATGTGCCCCACACAGGCTGTGTAGATTGAGCGGAGGCACATGACCGACTAAACGGCAGAGGGACTTAGTGACTTAGTCAAAACCAATACGAAAGTGAAGGGTTCACTTTTAGCCATTTGACAGTTCTGGCTTTGTAAGTAGGTCACAGCATTGGAATATTAATGTATTACAGTGAACTTAATTACATGCAACAGCAAGATTGTAAGGAAAGGATTTTAACTGTAACTTCTGGATCTGCATTGAGTTCTATAAGCAGAGAAAAGCAGATGATTGATTTCCTTTCTTGTTTCTTTTGTAAAGGAGCCAAAATCATTCTCTCCAAAGCTCTTTTTATTGGGATGTATAGACTTCGGATATCATTTTATAATGCTTAGTCTTAATGGTGAAGTGGAGGGTGCCTTGTTGAGTGTGTGCCCATATAGTTGGTTTTGCTGCTACATTGCTTTCTGAAAAGCAAATGGAAGAAATCTGAGAGAAAGAAGATGTCACAGAGAGAACCTGACCTGGACTTCACTCAAATACACAAGCCTTGCAGAGAAGATAAAATCTGTGCTTTGATAGATCTTGCTTTAAAATGCAAAGCTTTCTCCCGCATCGGTGATGCTGATGAAGAGCTTATTTCACAGAGAGTTCTGCTTTTAATTGTAGGGCACTACATCAAATTCCAGAAGATAAATGAACATGGAACATATTTGTACTGGCTCTGTCAATAACTGATGTGACATCAGCATTTTAGCTCTTGGACAAAGGGAGCTTTGAGATCCAGAGGAGATGACAAAAGGGCCTTTTCTTTGTGTTTAATTCAAATGTTAAATTTCTATCAGCCTAAGCACTATGTTATTAATTAAAAAAAAAAAAAAAAAAAAAAGCTGGTGTTTGCTTCTTTTCCAGAACGTGCACACATGCTGTTTTACCGAGACCTTTACAAGCTGCTGTTGGCTAGCCATACACTCCTGAGGCTGTTTTATTGTTGTTCACCCTTTCTGCAGAAAACAAAATACAGCAACTTATGCCATGACATTTTGTGACATTTCCAGATATGAACATCTGGGAAGTTTAGTGTGACAGTGACAGCAAAGCTGGCAATGATTTTCCAGTTCCGCATACAGCCTGGGCATCTGCAGTCATTGCCTTTTCATTTTATTTTCCTCTCTTTCCCTCCCTCCTTCTCCCACCCAAATGCTTAATACAACCCTTCTCTATTTTGGCCTTGAAGATAGAATAATATCCCACATTTAGTTCAAAGCTGTGCGTGGAGCATTGTACATCAAGTGCATCACAAAGCGGCTCAGAGCGAAAGGGAAGTGCATTCCAGCTAGCAAGAGGAAGCGCAGCTGCACAAGTTGGTCTAATTGCCGACACTGGGTGGATTTGATCATCAGATGTCTACTGTGCATAAAATGGAAGTTAAACAGCTAAACATTAATTACTTCTATTATTACATTTATATATTGAGATGAAAGGGAAAAAAACCCAATAACCCACGCATCTTGGGTACTAAGCCAAAGGGAGAGAAGGGAAAAAAACAACAACAAAAAAGCCAGTTGCTGCATTTAAAATGTAAAATGTCTGGTTTGTGTGGTGAACGGTGTGCTGGAGGAAGGTAACGCTTTTCTAAATGACTCAAACTGCAACAGCAATATGGTTAGTTAATAAAGCAATGTAAAACAAATCAAAGTATGCTGAAACTTTCAAGAAATGTTGCCAGGATCATCTCAAATTAAAATTATATTGCTAAACATTGGTGTGGGTGATTGTAGGGAGTTATAGCTAGCAAAAGAAAGGGCTGTGTGCAACTGTGTATGTTCGTGTTGGATTTAAGCACTGCATCTAGCAGCCTGTCTAAAGGAGGAATTTTTGCTGTTGTGAAATTGTGATTTGCTGTGACCTAATGGAGTGAGGCATAAACACTTAGTCAATATGTTGTTTTGTCAACTTTATTTTCAACTTAAACTATTTATTTGCCTTTTCTGGTCCCGTAGATGTCTGCAGAAATTGTGTTCTGTAAGGAACAGTTCCTCTTTTGCTTTGAGAGCCAATACTGAGTGGCATTAGTGCAAACAAAAATTGCGTAACAGATCTAGTGTGTTGCAGCATTTGCAGCCACAAGGCTGTGTGAAAGCAGCAAAAAAACTGTAGCAAGCAGGCCTTGAAACTACATTGTGGCTTTTAAAGAGTATTTCAAAGGCTAATGCCTCAAATAAATACCTCCCTATCTTAAAAAGTATTCAGATGTATGTTTCAGTATCCACCTTAGGTTTTATGCTTTGAGAACCTCTACTTCAGCACAGGGTGACAGCAAAATGGTTTATATGTAATTATTTTCATTTGTATTTACTGCAGTCAAACACTGTCCTGTGTTTGGCTGTGTTTAGACATAACACTGATCTTACAGGCATTTTTCCTGCAGTGAGCAGCTTTGAAATATTCATAGTGTTGCTTTAAAAAAAAAAATGCTAAGATGAAGAAAAGGGTAAGGTACACGAAGGAAAAAAGTAATGTCTGTTAGGTGAGCATTTTGTTCATAACCTCCAGGAAAATTTATATTCTTTTGTTCAGAATTGCTTTAGCGGGAGACCAGAAACAGCCATATTATGTCCAGTCGACTTTTCTGTCCCAGCACGGACAGTATTCCTAGAAATAATGTCAGCTTTATGAATGGAAAATTATCTTTCTTATTATTCACTGAAACACAAGGTTTTCTCTTCCTTGAAAAATACTGTGTTTCCTCAGCTCTTCTTGTGAAAATCTCACCAATAAACTCATTTATTAGAATATTCTCTGAAGGCTAATGCTAAAGGAGTGTGGTAGCAGTGTGCAAAGGTCGTAACTTGTCAATTGAAAACAGAGAATTGCAGACTGGGCCCGCAGAGCAATCCCTTGCTCAGACCAGAGAAGCTGGTGCTCCTGGAGGACAAGCAGTGCTGGAGGATGGTTCCATGTTCCGTTCTGTTGAGTGACTGCCTGGCTGCAAGGCAGCAGCAATTTCCAAAACATAGGTGATTTTCCAGCTTCCCCTAGAAATATATATAGAGAGCCAGAGACAATGTCAGAGTTTTTTAGATTGACATTAGCCAGTGGTTGTTTCAGCCTGAGACAATTCTGATTGAAATAAAGTAATTTCCTTACCCAGCTGAATATATTAAAACAAAGGAAATTATTATAATCTTAACTGGAAAGTGGTGTGATGAATCAGATTCCACAAAAGGTTTCTCTTTTACCTCTTCCACCTTTCCATCCTCCTCCTCCCCCAGCTTTCTCTTAATTTGAACCTCTCACACATCTTCCTTTTAGTTTTCAGGACCTTTGTCTTATTTTGCTTTGACCCTCTTTATGCTGCTGAAAACCTAAGCAAATTGATAGAGCGAAGCCCAAATACAGTGTCAACAGCCTACAGAGAGGTTTCCTTAGAAGACAGCAGGCAGCAGACTTGTTTTTTCTGCTTCACGGTATGAGGATGTAGCAAATATGACCAGCTGTTCCATGGAGAGTGTTGGCACAGTGAAACCATTTTATGCAATGATGCTCTGGCCTAGCCCCAAACTTCTTCTTTCTCCCAAGCTCCCTCATGCAGTGTACTGGAGAGCTCAGTTGGCCGGGGCACGCAGTGTCCCTCTTCCCCCCACCCCAGCCCCCATGCATCTCCTCTACAGTTTGAGCCACTTGCGGAGAAATATTCTTTCTATTGCTTTCTGTTGCTTTTGGCCCTTGCGCATCGTTTTCAGCAAACATAAGGTTTTTTGTGTCCCCTTCCTTGACTGGTGGCTGGTTCACAATGTTGCATCATCTAAAACACCTACTCTGCATTGTTGATTTGGCTAAATGACCCTCCGTTCACCCTGGCCTTTGCTTCCTCTTCTGGCAAGAACAGTAGATTCAGTTCTGTTCACTGCAACTCTGTTTCTTCCATTCCTAGACATTTCTCCTGAAGTTTTCACCTTTATGAACTGGCAACTACTTTATATCTAGAGACATTACTGCTCTTACAGCGTGTCTTTTCCCATCTGTGTTCATGGCTAGAATCAGTTCATAGAGGCGGGTTTTTTTAGTTTAAATCTGCATTAGTTGTCAAATTGTTTCTTAGGTTTTTGTGTGAATGTTGCTACACAAACTTGGTTGACTTCCATGTGACTACTGTCTTGTAGTCTAACTGAGGGCTAGTTTATGCCTGTATATTGGAGGAAATTTTTAAAATCCTAATAAATTATTCTTGCATTTGTTATGGTCCCTGGATACTACCATAGCAATGTGTGGGTATTATGGGTACCCATGGGTGACAAGCCTGTAATGCCACTGGCAGAGGCACTGTTTGAAATCACTTTAGTTGCCATGTGAGAAGTTGCCTTCCTAGGAACTACCAGTGATGATGATATACCAAAATTGAATCTAAAAGCAGGAAATCGAATTAAATAGGAAATACCTCAAGCATTCTGGTGATGAGATCCCAAAGAATCTATCTCAAACAGACCATGGAAAGTTACAGATTTAACCAAAAGGTAAAGCAATGTTAGAGGATATTTTGGTATCTGGTGGAGCCTGAGACTGAGAAGGTTCTCTTGACTTGTGCCCCTTTTGCTACACCTTCAGTAAGCTGGGCCCAGTATTTCACATGACTTCAATTCTTTAGCTACTTTCTTGTGTCTCACTTGTAAGAGAGAGCCCCATAGACTTTTTGATTTACATTGGTTCTCCCCTGCCAAAAAATAGTAAAACCCACACAGAATGGTACTAAAAGTAGGAATTGTATCCCCTTGCTTATAAAAGTACATAGATTGTGAAGTATATGTTAAGCTAGTTTTGTTAAGTAGCTTGAATGTGAGTTTTGTGAACAATTTTGCAAAATATATGTTATGGAAGAACACAGGAATATTACAAAAATCAAGGAAAGTTAAAAAAAATCAATGTCATTTTTCAGATGATAGCACAAGTGACAACTGTAAGTTTTGGTTTGTGTGCTTGTTCTGTCAGTCCATCTATTAGGGGCTTGAGCTGTCTTACTGAGCCGCTGCCTGGGACTACACACACATTGTTACACTCTTTGATTTTCCCTCTGACACAATGCTAGCTCTCACCCTGAAGCTCAGTATTATTTTACGCCATGTGTTAATTTCTTGCATGAATGCCTTATTTACCTTCATTTAGAGTATGCTGCAGGTGGAAACAGAACAGTACTTACTGGCAATATTTTTGGTCACAAAAAACTGAAGGACAGCTCAGGGTCTTGCATACCTCCAGGGTATCACCACTGTGAAAGCAATTTGGAGGTGTGATTTGTCATTAAGGAGGACTGGTTTCTTAAATGCTGGTGCTTCGTAGGACTAACCACGAGTATGAAGTTTTGCAGTCTCTTCAAAGCAAGTAGATCTAACAATTTCTGGGCTCCATCCAAAAGCCAGTCAAGTCAATGGGAGCCTTTCCTGGAATTTCAGCCAGTGTTTGATCAGGCACTCAGGAACATTTCTTTTTGTTTGAAAGAGTCTGGTAAGAACAGCTGAACTCTTGGTGCTAAAATTACAAATTTATGTAATAATTAAGTAGGGTTCTGTTACTAAATTGTTATTATCAGTAGCTGTTCTAAGTACTTTTTTTTCTTGCAAGTTGCAGTATTTACTGCACATTGTTCTGTTTTATGAGCATTATAGAAGCTGTATCCACACAATTTATATTAGTTTTCCTATAACTCAGGTGCACTGACCTTAGTAATTGTAGTTATAACATGTATTCAACAAAGGTAGCTAGATAGGCATATGCATATACATTAAGACATTTTCACCTAGTGCAACAAGTTCTGTAGAAGATTCATTCACTACTGTACCATATAGAGGGATCATTGCTTTTCAGAGTTTCTCATTGTTGTCCTTTTTTACTTGGGCAGGTTTTTGTTTTCAAAGAGGTCTTTAAGACACTTGTTCTGCATATGTGACTTTTCCATCATCTTGGAGGTTTTGTATCTGTTTTGCTGTGCAACCATTTGATCCTCTACTAAAGGTCCTCCAAACAATGGAGTTCGTATTTTCAAAGTAGTACGATACACATTTCTTCAGTTAGTTTTAAAGGCTAAGTACATTGCTAAATTCCCTAGGCTGTTTGGGCAATGTACATTTAATTTTTATATTTTTCCTTTTCCTCCTTCACTCCTCTATTCAAAGGCTAATAAAACTGCTTTTCAGTGTTTAAAAATGTATTCAGCAACAGAGGGATTTTAATGCTTTTATCTGTGTGTATTTATGTGTTTGTGGTATTGGATGTTTATTGGAAATAGATGTATGAATCTATGTATACACACACATATATATATAAAGGCTTAAACCATAATTGTGATAGAGTAGAAAAGGAATGTAGCTAGACATAAAGCTTCTGTGTCATGTGACTCTCTTTGCTTCTCCTTCTCAGGATGCAGAAACATGGTTTGTGTTTGCCTTGAGAATGAATGCAGGGGCTGCTTAAATTGCAGCTACAGAAAATTCTTATTACCTTTACATTTCAAGAGCAAAAGTCCAGCAAAAGTAAACCCACAAGGAAATACCTTTAAAATTAGGCATATACAGTAGTAGTACACTAATAAATTTGAGCAGTATAGAACTTGCTGTCTAAGATACCACAGGAGTTGAAAGTTTAGCACAATTTCTATGAACACTCAAGCTTCAGGGCATAAACTAACTTCTAAATTCAGATTTAAGAAGCAACTTTACTTATTGAAAGGTTACTCCATAATTGCCAATTTCATGGTTTTTTACCCTTTCCTCTGAGGCATCTGATGCTGGTCACTGTCAGAAAGAGGATATTGGACTAGATGAATTGGTCTGAATCATTATGACAATTGCTGTATTTGTTATTGCGAGGAAATGATCATTTCTGCTGGCAACTTACCAATAAGAGCACTTATAACACATAGGCATTAGACTGAGAAACAATCTGTGCTAACACACACGTTGTGATGATTTTAGAATGCACAAATTTAAAATGCAAAATTGCAAACTGATCAGCCTGCTTTTACTGGAGATAAATTAATTAATGCTTTGTACCTTTTTTAAAAGAAACATGATTCAGTGTTCTGCTCAAGCTAATGGAAGTTCAGAGTTAGCAAATAATGTACAATACAGGATGGGTGATGTATTTCAGATGAGCAGCTTATGACCTTTTCAGGAAAACAAACCTGAATCTTCTCACAAATTTCAGACCTTTATCACAATGATTTCTGGTCTATAACTTGGGTTTCTAGATGATATGGTAGTACAAATAATAAACTGTAATAACAACACTGGTAAATATGATTTTTTTTTTGCTATTGTTTGCTCTTTTCCTAGTTTCAGTAGTAGCAGCAAAACTAATAGTCCTTTTAAATTAGTGAGTGATGCATCAGATAGAAGCAGATATGCTTCATGGGAAACCTTCCTGCGGTGGGTTACACAACGGGCTTTGGCTATTTTTCTGTATTTTCTGCTTCTGTAAAACCTTTCTCCACTAGGTGTCCCAAGTCCGAGGAATGTAAGATTCATGTCTTCTAGTTTTAAACATTGTCCTTTTTTCCCAAATGAAGCATTAGTGTTCATTTTGCTTACAATTAAAGGATTTATTGTATTCCAGCCTAGGTACTTTTACAAAAAGAATATCAGAAGCTAAAAAGGTGAGACTCAGGATACTTTTAGTAATCTTTTTCTTTATTTCTGCTTCATATCTGTGTAAAATTGACCTCCAGGACATCACTGGGACCTCTGTAAGCATATAGCTGCAAGACTCTACAAAGTTGAAACAAATAGCTTTGAAGAATTTTGTTAGGGCTGTGCTTAAGACTTAGTGAAAAGAAAGATTCAGTCCTTGTCTTAGAGCACAAGCTTATCCTTCTGGTACCTTTGCATCGGATAATTCTTAATGTTTCTGGAAATTTATGAGAAAGAGAGCCAAATTGCTCCAAATTCTGCATAGGAATTTTCACAGAACCTATAAATTGTTGGACCTGCTGCGTACTTCTGTGCTGTGGAGAAAAACACCTTGATTAATGAGGCCTCACTGGAACCTGCAAAAATATTTGGCAAGGACCTTGAGTTGTCATTGCAGATTCAGAGGCAGCAGACAAAATATACATATACTATGTGCCATTTGTGAGGACAGAACAGACTGATGCAAACTCCTGCTGAGACAGAGCCAAGATGATCAGATATGCTTGGTCATAAAAGTTATTCACTGGCAAGCTTGCAGTTTAGAATGTCAAATTATTAGGTCCTTCTGGCATGTTATGATTTTCTTAATTATAACAAGTTTACAGATTTTGTTGATGAGGTCACCACAGGAGCATAGGAAAGAATTTAAATCCCTAATTGCTGAGGGAGAGTTAGCAGCAAAAGCACCTTTACAAACAGCTCTAAATGCTGCAGTTACCATGATATAGTCAATGGAAATATGTGTGTTAATGAGCCGCTTTCTTCTTGGCTCTGGAGTTCTGAGATCCAAGGAGCGGTGTAGTCATCAGAGGAGGATCTTCTGGCTGGATGATGGGAATTAGTTCTGCATGAGAAAGGGCAAAGCCCTTCACACTTTGGAGGATTCCTTTGCTGCATTTTTTGCTTTCAATGTGTGTATGACTGCAGAAAAAGAAAACAGAGTTTTCTGATGGTAGATCCATGTATAGGGCAGGACAACATAGAAAAATTTATTCTTTCAGATGGCAGAAGACCCTAGTGCCCACTCAAGGTATTATGAAATACTCTGTTTCTTAGTGATTTTATCAAGTAGCAGTCAATCCTTCTGACAAGACTCTTTTGAGTTACCATTTTGCCATACTTATGGATTTTCGTCACTTTCCCTTTCTTTGTAAACTACCTTTTCTCATTCTTGGTATTGAGCTACTCAACAACATGGACTGCAATGTCAGAGAACATTGTAGGTTGCCTCATACCTGTCGCCAGCTCTTTTGTCTTCCACTTAGGATCCACACTTTTGCCATGTTCTGTTGCTAAAGGAAGAGAATCTTCTCTGTGTTTTGCAAAAGGGGAAGAAGTCCCTTGTGAATAAGAAAGAAGAATTTCTATTCACACCGTGTCATGATTTTTGCCCACAATGGAGGGCTTGAGAGCCCTTCCTACCTTCATTCCCCTCTTAACATCCAGAAAAATCTCCAACACTTTGTTACATTCTCAGATGACAGTCAGAACTTGACCCCCCCTACAGATCCCCTTCTTGCTTTTTTTTTTTTTTTTTGTCTAGCAGCCCTCCAAACTGTGTCTATGCTAGATAGCAACGTTACCTGAAAGCATCATTCAAGCACAATTTGGATATATATCTAAGAGTTCTGTCCTTATTAACTTCTGCTATAAAGATCTTGGCAAAGTAATCAAAAAGAAAAAGATATTTTTGACTAAGATCATGATGAACTGTATGTGTTAGGTGACATAAGCCCTCATGACCATCCCCTCTTTATATAATTTATGTAAGAATTTGCTAGCCATGTAAGGACAGACCTAGACTCCAAGTAGGTTAGCATGCTGTTTCCAACACCTTCCCAGCACATACCTTGGGCATAATACAGTTACAGAACAACCATGTAGTGATACTTCCACAGAATATTCTCAGCCTCCAGGAGTTAGTAGTCAGAGAGGTCGTCTTTGTAGTAATATACCTAAATGGATTCTTGAACTGAAACAGTCTTTCCTGGAACTCCTGGAACTTCTGTCATTCATCCTGGTTTTCTTAACCATGCTTTGAGTTCTTGCTAAAAATGCTATCAAGCTTCCCTATAGACCTCATTTGTCTGCATAATTTCACTGGAGGCCCTAATCTCAATGTTTTGATGTTCCAGTGTTTTTATGTAAAACAAATTAAAACATTCTAGAGTTTCCATCAGGCTTATTTGTTCCTTATCAAAAGAAAGACCTTTTTTTTTATCTGAAGATTATTTAAACAGTTTTCAGAGATTATGAAGCTATGTTATTAAGGTAACTGCACTAGAATCTCCGGGTAATACGTCGTTCCATCAAACTAGATGTAGACAGCTTTTCCTAGCTCTTTGAGAAACATCATACTCACTGGCACATTTATTTAAAGATGCATGGACTATTAATTAATTCCACAATACGTACTTGTTTTGTAAGAGTAGTATTTTTCAGTCTATTTTTAGGGTAACTCCAAATCGCTGTAGTGTTTAGATCAAGTCACTGCATTTAACTTGTTAAGCAAGCATTTAGAAGCTGAAAAAGAAAGAATATCTACTTGCTTGTACAATACCAGAAGTTTTTAGGCATTTGTTGTCCGTGACTTTATAATAGTGCATGGTGTTCTGCAGCTGGCTGTCCTTTCCCTATATTACAAAACATGATGAAGATTGTGTTCTGCAATGGAGAAAGTCCTGAATGTAGCTTCACCTCTACTCTTCCTGACACAGGGATCACATTGCAACCTCTATCAGCTACTGCCACATATTCCCTTACTGACACTTTAAAGCCTGACAGTGATGCATGGTGGTACATCATCCCTGGGATGAGGAGCAGACATGGCAAGAAACAGTATTCAGGTTTTGTGCTAATCACTAAAGTCTATTTTGCTCTCAGCTCTGGGCATTTGTGTGGTGCTTACCGGCTCAGATACTTATGTTATTCTTTTGAATGTGTTTACACTTTGCTTGACTTTGAGAGAAGTGCGATTGTTTTCTCAGCTCTGTGAATCATTTGTAGTTTCACATACAGAGGAGTAAACAGAACATACAGTATGTAAATTAACTGCTTGTTCTACCCCAAAGAAACTGTCTTTAGATGAAATATAATTCTAAATATTCTAAATCTGCTTAGTGCTCTGCTGCACTAGTCGGGAGAGTTAAATGGTATGATCTTCAGTACTCATCAGAACCTCTGGGCAAGAAATGAACATTTTATGGCTTATCAATCAGTGGCTGCCAACGACCTTGCAAAGAAAAAGGAATTTTGATTGGTTAATGTATGCATATCTGGAGAATTCTAGCCCTCTGAACATAATCTGTCATACTGCCGGAACAGGTGAGCCAAATGCTAGCTACCACATTAGGAGAAATCCAAAACTTCACCATCTACATTTTTTTTAGAAAATCTTTACAGCTTTTCTATTTAAATAGGCTGTATGTATGAACATCTGTATGAAGAATGGCTCTAAAGCATCCCTGTGCAAATATGTGGCTGTGCCTGGCTAGATCCTGTTTTCAAAATTACTTTCCCATTGTTAATAGCAAAGTTGAAATGTCTCCTTAAAGCCTATTAATCCATGGAGCTAACTTGCCAAGCCTTTCTCAGCAGCCAGTGCCACACATGTCCAGATGTCAGTGCTTTGGGTCTGGGTTCACTGAGGCTGCCTTCAGCCTCGTAGCAAAGCAGGATTTGGTTTCTTTGCATCCAAACAGAGCTACCTTAACAGCTTTGCCACTATCATTTGTAACAAAGGAAGTGTCAAAATGACAGTGTGTGGAACAGCTGCACCAAGTGTCTGCACAGTGTGGCAGAGAAGGTAGGCTGCTCATGCTTGCAAGCACCAATGTCAGCTGAGGTTAGAGCAGTCAAGTGGATTGTGCCTATAACTCAGGCTATTGTACATTTGCTAAGAGGAGCTACTGGTTATTTCTACATGGCTGATGGGCAAGGCAAGTGCTACGTGTAGGAGATATCTTTCTGCTCGCAGTTCACTTGTATGAGAGAGATGCTCAGCTGGTCAGATTTAAATAGTGTCCAGTATCTTCATGCCACTGAACTGACAAAAAGTGGTAAGGTTGCAAGAGAGTACTTGATCCCATAGACCAAATCCAATACATCCAACATCTGAACTTCTTAAAAAACATTTCTTAATAAAACATCTTTCTAAGGATATGGACATTTAAGCAGTGTTCTTCAACACAAAATGCTTTAGAAGATGAGCCAGGTGATTACAGCAGTCATTGTCAAGGTGTGAGGAACTCTAACTTATATGTCAGTAAGCTGGCCAGAATTTTTAAGACATTAAACCTTAGTATTAAATTTCAGCATAAAATACCACGTAATAAACAGAGTAAAAGCTATTATTCATTTTCAACTGATAGGTGATTTACTCTATGCAAATGGAGTATCACACTGGAAAAACGTTCAGACACTTTAAAAAAATTAATGAGAAGTTATACCTCCATAAATCATCATGTTACTGGTTCATTTCATCTTTTTCCTGTCTTATTCTGATGCATTTCAGAGCTTATAGTCACAACAGGAAAGGTAAACCAGAGAGGACATTAGAGACTGAAAACTCTTCTAAGAGTGGACACACACTAATCAGGAACTCCAGCCTCTGAGAACAGGACAGCTCGTTCCAAGATTTTCCTTAGGAAGGAAGGAACGTGCAGCTCAGTATCACACTCAGCAGCTGTTATTCTGGAGCTGACCATCCAAGACAAGTGGGATAACATACCTGCTTCTACAGGGATGTAAAGACAAGATCATTTGGAACAGGTTCGTGTTTCAAAAAGAAGAGGGGAAAAAGGCTGTGTGGAGGACTGTAGGCTTGTTCAAAAGCTTTTTTTGAGCAATGCAGTTGTGTTAAACGCATGGGTCTGATGTCTTAAGAACTGTAAAGCCAGATGTGTGCACATCTCTGCTTTCACAGTTCTGTTACCTTAGATTGCAGCTGTCACTTTCAGCAACGGAAAATGCATGTTGGCAATTGTAAATCCGCACGTGACATGCTAGTAAGGAAAGACAAAGCTGTAAAAACATAGTGCCATAAATGCACTGAGTTGCCTCCCGTGTCCCATTTTCAGCAACAAAAGGAAATAGTCTTAAAACTGTACATAAAGCTCTCCTGCCTTATATTGCTATTATTCCTGATTCGTTAAACACTTTCTTGCTATAATCAAACTTGTGGGAAAATGGCCATAGAACAAATGTGGAAAAATAAAAGCACAATCGCTTGTGCATTATTATTGCTATTAATGAGCACTGTGGGACTTGTACCGTAGTATGATATTTCCATAGTATATCTTACATGTTCATAAGCAGTATACTTCATCAGTGAAATATTACAGACAGGATAGCAAGGAGACAAACCATAAAAAACCCCAGTAATTGTACATAGGGAAGTATTTCAGCTGGGCCTCAATTTAGTGCATAATCAATGTTCAACAGTTGCTGGCACAACCCCCACATTGTGCAAAGAAATGGGTATGCATACTTGGATGGTCACCTGGAAGACAGATGTGCTGTAATGGGACAAAAGACCAGAACTTTTGGTAGCCTAGCAACACCACTATTCTGGACCAGAACCACCAGGGCATTGCCAGGCCTCTGTGGCACCAAGCTTAGGAGCCCCTCAGCAGTTTGCCCTTGAAGGCCCAGCAGCAGCAGGAGACGAATAGGGAGTCTCCTAGCCCAGGAGCTGGCTGATCTCTGTCATCTTAGCTCAAATTCTCATGAAAAGCAAAAATATTTTAAGCACTTCTGCCCTACCTAGCTTGGAAAGTTGCACTTTGAAAATTGAAGACTGTAAGTTTGCTAAAACTGCAGAAACAACTCAGGTAAATGGTACAGTTGAGTAAACACCCATGCTGTGTGTGCTAGGGCTTTCCGTACGCTTCAGAAGAAGATGTGGCCGAATGGCATTAATCAGGAGCAAGGAGCAGACGCAGCATAGGACTGGTCAGGAGCACAAATCTTTTTTTTTTCAGAAGTTATTTGTGCAATGGTTGCTGTGGTACCATGAGATTAAGGGTCCAGAGAGAGACATTATTCTTTGAGTCAGTAAGTCCATAAATATAAATTGTAACCTCATGGCTCTTCACTATATCTGTGTAGCAGGAGGGACATCTGACTACAACAGGTGAAGAAAGTAAGTGATTAAAAAGCTTTTCTCCTATTTAGATTTTGGATGAATTTTTCTTGGTTAGTTCTGGTGTGTCTTCACTCCGTATTAGCCTAAGTAATTTGTGGTAGAGGGTGAAGGTGTTAATTGACCTTTGTTCAGTGCCAGCAGAGGTTATAACAGAGTCACTGTGTTGCTGCTGTGTGGTAGGTGTGGGAAGTTGTTGCTGGGATTATTTTGCACAGCTGTTAACATAGGTGTTTTGAGTGTCTCCTGATAGATGACTATAGAAGAGCAGTAGTGAGTTTCTTCTCCTGAGCTTAAAGGAAAAGTTACTATGGGGAGGTGTTCAAATGTTTGTAGTCCTTTGGTGATTTGGTTTCATCCTCACAGAAACCAGACTAGTTACCAGTCTGAATGAAAACAGGCTTTAAAGGTTATGCTGTACTTCCAGGTGGGCATGACCAAAAGCTCCAGCAAAGTTCTTATGTGAGAATGAGAAGGATGAGATTCTGCATGTATGTAAGGCTAGCTTTGAAATAGCAATAGTGTCACCACATTATAAAGGATGTTTTAGTGGCCAAAGGTTTAAAAATGTTGCAGGTATTTATTCACCTCTGTTAAAGGTGAGTGGTTTGTATAGGTAAGTGAATTAAATTAGATTCCATTATGAGTTATTCTTCTATGCCCCTTCTGCAGTTTTCTCTTATCATCTCAGGTCTGTTAGAGTGTGTGGGAAGATGGCCGGAGTAAGACTGCTTTTTCTGTCTATCCTGTGGGAGGTTTATTGCTGGGTGTGGTTATTTTATGAGTGTTTTCTGTGGTAGAAGGTTGATGCATGCAAACAAAGAGAAGCTTGTTGAATCTTACGGTAAATAGGCGATTAAAGATTTTAGTATGTTGTTTTCCAGTGCCATCTTCGCCATAATCTTGTAGGGTTGATTTGCCACAGGGAGATTGTGTTAAAATAAATGCTATCCTGGCATGAGAAAACAAAGACGGGAGTGAAGATCTCGAATAATAACTGCTACTGAGGTTTTAGCTGCTCTTGGAAGTTGCTATTTCATTTGTATTGCTGCTTCTTGACAAAGACTGCGGTTGGACTACTACTTTGATCTCTTGATGTGTGGAGACATAGCGACCCACAGCCTCCCTTCTACTGGGAAATCCTGAAATAGGTAATGTAGTGGTCCTCAGAGTTTTGATTGCAAGAACTTTGATCCTCAGTATGGTGGTAGAACACAGATGAATACAGAGCAAGAAGCTTTACTGAAGTATTTATTATGTCCTTATGTTCACTACTAAATCTCTGTGTCATTAGACAACAAAAAACATATTAATAATCTATGCAAATATCCAAGATTAAAGATTTGTTCCTCTTGAAACCCAGCGTTTGTATGTGTGTCTCTATGTATGGGTGTATACATAGCATAAGGGTGGTTTGTTTGCTTGTATAGGCTTAAAACCTGTCTCAATGAAACAAAGGGAAGAAGTTTCCCTGACTAGTAAAATTAAAATTTTTTCATATTGTATGGTCTTTGAAGATAACAACTTTTATGTGAAGGTTCTATGTGACTTTTAACATAGATCTGACATATTTTGAGGGAAAGGCTTGCTTTCAAATAATTTGTTGCATAGTTAAAAACACATTAGTGAATTAAGTAGTCAACTTGTTTTTGCAAGCAGCATGACTGTTATGGTCAGAGTTTACCCATCATGAGAAGTGAGACTAGGCTTTGGATAGGCATAGTCCAGACTTTTTTGGTGACCTGAACAATTTCTGCATATAGCAAAAAACTTAAATATTTCACCTGTTTTAACGTCTGCTACTTTGGGTGTGCTTTAACAATAAGGTATATTTTGTTGATGCTTCTAGTATAAAACCTTGCTTGCTTTCCATCTGAATTTCTAAATCTCCTTCTCATGATTTTTGTTTTCTGCAAGTGGACTAAGGAAGGAAGGGCACAAGACCTTAGTTTCATCAGAAGCAATTTTGTTGTAGGTTATTAGTTGGTTATATCCTCAAGGCTGAGTGAATCATGGATCAGGTTTAAGTGGCAGGAAAAAAGAGAAACACGTACAGTTGGACTTAAGGTTGCACTTGGGAGAAAGAAGAGATCAATACAGAATTCCAGCTAGGGAATTCTAGTCTATGAAAGATGTGACCGTGATGTCAGTTATGTCATGTAAGGTGATAAGATTTTTTGTTTTTTAAGAAATTGCCCAAAGGCTGTTTTAATAGAAGCTCTTCTTTTAATAGAGAGTCACTGGATGAAATTCCTTGGCCAGTGTTCTGCAGTGGGTAGCTCTAGTTAATCACACTTAAACCCTGCGAAGCCAAAGACATTCTTTCTTCCTTGTGTTCAAGCTAATAAAAATATCCTCTCTGAGGATTTAGAAAGTGAGCGCTTGCATGCAGATTTGTGATAGTTTTTACATTGAGCAGAAAAATGGGAACACTTCATTTTGTATTATTGAATTTTATTGAGCTAATAGCTGCATTACTGGTGATCTTGAAGATGATCTGAAGAAGACTTCAGGTGGGAAATTTTTATGGCAGCAGAAGAGATCAACAGAAAATTGTTGATCCTGTGTACATAGTCCCAGCATTAATGCTTTCCATCAAGAAAAGTGTGTAATTTATCTTTCCTGAATTAGCTCATTGATTAAAGAAATATGATGAACTTACTAAACTACAAGATAGTGTTAGAAAAAAGAGTTGTCAGCCGCTGAGGAGAAGCTGTGGAACAAAGCAAATATAGGCAAACGTGGTTGGAAAGATGGTCTTGGTTAAGAACTTTGCTCTGTGTTGCTGAGCTTTGAAATAAAAGCAGGTCTGCAAAACAGAAATTTACAGTGTGATCCATGGTAAAATGGAGAGTGCTTTATTTTGAGAGCTTATTTGTATATGCTAGGACACAAAATTAAAATGCTAAAAGCCTTCAATATAAGGTGGCTCATTTGCTAGTCAGTCACTCTAATGTAGCTCAGCTGAAATCAACTAGTGTAAATCAGTCTCCTGTGTTTACTTGTCAGACTGGGAGATGACTGCTTTTTTTGTTTTGCTTTATGCATAATTGAAATGTTGCATTTTTTTTTGAGAATGTGCTGCTTACAGCTATGTAATACTTTGCATGGCTCTGGAGTCAGTGCTCAATTTAAAAGATGTATTACACCTGAGAAGCATTTAAGATTAAAAGGCTGTATTTTGGAAGTAAATGACTATAGTGCCATTTAAATCTGCAACGGTGTTTACAATAGAAAAGAAAAATCTTCAGGTTTTTTGTACTACTGGAGACCAAAGCTTCAGAAGGCTTTATGGCAATGCATGTTCCGAGATAAAATTATTTTTATAGCTAAATTCTCAAAGTGGGAGATCCCTAACTCTCCAGATTAATACTGGAGCTAAAGAACTATAAAAAACAGGAGGAGTAAAGTGTTTGGAAAATGAAGATGATTAACAGAGTTACACTTCTTCGTGTGTGTATAGTCTTTATCAGCCTTAGGATACATGCACTTTACAGTACTTTTCAACCCATAATCATATACATTAGTATTTATAATCTGACAATAATGAAAGATTAGCTGTAACTGAGAACCATTCATCTTAGTGGTGACTCCATTCAATTGCAGGGAAAATCATCTCCCCTTGTGTACTGGACCAAGCCTGATAGCAGTGCGGGTGGCTTCCATTATGCTGTGGGTGTTGTGGCTTTCTGTTTTCCATCTGGTTGCTATGTACTTCAGTTATTTTTATTTTCCGTAATGGTGAAGTGTTTACACACAGAAAGAGGAAAAGAGGTAACATTCTTCTTTTTTTTACCCTTTGCTTCCCCAGTGGGCATAGCTGAAGTTTTGATTGTTGTCAGCGCTTTCGTGCAGGCTGAGCTGATGCACTTTTTGATGGCTGAAAAAGGAAAACTCTTGTGCTTTTTAGGGTTGATTGGAGGTGCCAGAAATACCAAAGAACTGATACTCGGACATATTTAGGAAGCCAAATCCTAGTTGACATAATTAGGAATGCTTAAGCCCTGTCTGAAAATCTCATCTTTGTGACTTAAGACATGTTCTTTCTCCTCTCACAAACACTGTGTGTGTGATGGAACAGGGGGAAAGAAAAAGCATCCTCCATGAGATGGATGGGGAAAGCAGCAGAATAGGAGTCTCTCTGATAACAATGTGGTGAACTGAAGAGGCCATTCTTCAACAGGTGGTCATAGCATTATGGAGATGGCAGCCGGCAGAAGAGAACAGGAAAGCAAAGCTGTGTGCTTTAGCCTGTGATGTGAACTACATCAGCTGGAATTCTTTGCGTTGTCTTGCTACAACTCCCTCCTCCAGCTAATTGTTGAGGGAGCAAGACCCAAAAGCAAATTAGCTCAAGTAAATGAGCATCTCAGGATGAAAAATTTAGACCTGTGTAGATTGTTTCAGTCAAATGAAGGAAACTGCAAAACAGAAGAGTCACGGTGCCACTGTTTCCCAAATTATCTAAAGATCTATCTTGCCTCTGGAGTTCCTACCTTACCTGCCTTTTCAGAGACTGTTGAGGAGAACAGGCAATCAAGAAGATGAATTGCAACATCAGTGTTTGTATGATTGAGGTTTTGGTGAACTTGAAGTGTTTTCAGCCATAGTGTTTGCATTTGCTTGGGCTCTTTCTACTTACCAAACAGTTAATTCTGTGCTGTTCTTGCTGTTTCTTCTTGGAGAGATCCTTGCCAAAGAATGCTTGAATGAGTTTTCTTACAATCCAACTCTGCCAAACCCTTACTCTCTTTATAATCAGGACAGAAAGGAGGAGCCTAGATTAGGCATTGAAAGATCCGGAGTTCTGACTCTTTCATTATCTTCTTAGACTCAGATTGGCTGAACACTGTGCCAGTATGTCTGGTCACCATGAGGGTAGCCAAGAGGTTGAGGGAGTTCTGAAGTGCCGTAGGAAGGGTATGTAAAGTAATGCCAGTGCACCACAAAATTCTTGTATAGCCAGGCAATGGGCTGGCTATACAGGAATTCTCTGTCATAGTTTGGAGGAGGTTATTGCCAGTAGTAGACACCAACTTCAGCAGATCAAAATTTTTCCACAGTTCTTTCAAACAGTTTTAAATCTCTTCAACAGCCCAGACATCCACTCTAATTTCTCATATTTGCTGCCTGTAAGCCTATTGCTGTCTGAGAAAGAGGGTATTGTCTCTCGTCAACAGCAGGACTGTTTGCCAGCCCTCTGACTCAACAGGAGAATTCTGAGCTTTTGCAAAATTTGCAGCTGAGCAGATGGACAGCACACAGGAGGCCAAAATGGCATAAAGGGATCCCTTAGTTTGTAGAGCACAGTTTAGGTCTGTGTCTAGATTATCAGCTTTGTATTGTCTGCAAACAAGGCTGGTACACAGAGAAAGAATACAGGTCTGAGACAAAGAAAATACTCTGTGATGAGTGAGAGCATAAAATGTGGGTCAAGACTTGTACACCTCCTCTCTAGTTCTTCAAATGTATAGAGAATGTGAAAATTGGAAGACTGATACACAAGAAGCTTTGCTGTCCTTTCTTACTTGGCACATGCCTTACAGTTAGCAAACATGCGGAGAGTTTTTGAATTGTTTCCACCAAAAATGTTGAGGCACATTGTTGTGACCTTGCAAAAGACACAGGGTTCCTTGCTACCACAGTTTCACTTAGGATTTTCTGAGCAGGAAGAGCTTAATGCACTAGCAACACAGAATCTGGATCAGACTTCACACAGTGACCCTGAAAAAGTGATTAATGCAAGAGGATAGCCTTTCCTGTCCAGAATTAGAAATAGGAAAGAAATTGAAGTCATAGGAAAGGGAAAAGAAAATTAAGAAACACACTAAGGCTTAAGAACTCATCTTGTCCTCTCCTTCCTCAAAGGTTCCTTCCTTTGTTGGAGGCTGAGGCACTGGCACTTGACCCACAGGACTCTAAAGAAGCAACTCGGGACAGATTGTTCCCAAAAGATTTCTTTGATACTGTGGTCAATAATCATAAAAATTTCAGAGCTGCAGCTGGCAAAGGGGGGGGGGGGGGGGGGGGGGAGAAAAAGGGAAAACAAACAAAAAAAAAAAAAGGGTATT
>Ga0181612_152474_pt1 | contig 25438 bp, 10 predicted proteins | sample HoacroProtozoa21_FD_119630 | JGI IMG/M metagenome (GOLD analysis project Ga0181612, IMG submission 119630) | Hoatzin crop microbial communities from Cojedes, Venezuel. Combined Assembly of Gp0051906, Gp0051904, Gp0051908
CGCCGAGCCGGGGCTGCCGGCGGCGGGGCCGCGGCGGGGGCCGGGCGGGAGCGGACGGGCTTACCTGCACTTGGGGCGGCTTTGGGTGCCCTTCCCAGTCCAGGGAAATGTGCGTGTGTTTGGGATGGAGGCTGCAGCGCGCATGCGCCATCAAACTTGCCCTGATCCCGGATTTTTCCTCCTCGCGCTCCCCTTTGCTTTGATTATTGAATTTTCCTATTTCTAACAGGAGGGCGGGCGGCGAGCAAAACCCGGCCTGGAGCCCGCCGCCGCCGCCTGCCCCGGCCCGCCCGGGGAGGGGAAGGGGGAGCGGCGGGGAGGGAGCGGGCACGGAGCGGACTCGGTCTCCAGGCGGGCAGGGCAGGCGGGCAAGGGAGGGGCGCCTGCAAAACCCGGACCGGATCGCCCTCCCCTGGCAAGGGGAAAGGCGAGAAAAGTGTCCCCGTTTCCCAGCCCGCGCGGGCAGCTTCCTATCTCCTGCCCTGTCCCCGCACCAGGAGTCTCCTCTCCCCCACCCGTCCTCCTTCCCAGCGAGGCACTGGAAGTTTTATAAAATTTTCTATTTTGCCGACTGGTGACCTCTGCTCACCTTAGCTCCCTAAGACTAAACTCCGTGGAGCTCACGCACAACTAGGCTGCGTGGATTTCTTTATTCTCCAGCTGGTTTTCCTAGGCATAATGTTCGGTTTCTATTTTACAAACTTCTAAACTTCGGTACTTTTCTTTCGCTTATGTTCTTCGTCTGGATTTCACTCCAGTTTAGAACTAAGCCCTCTCATTGCGTTACGACGGCATCGTTTCTTGGTTTGGTAGTCTGCAGTACTCGCTCTGCTGGCGTTTATGCACAGGACTAACTTTTGCAGGGCTGGATCCTAGAGAAAACATCAGGGAACTGACGCGCAAGGCACGGGCAGCCTCGTGGGCTGGGCTGGTGTGGGGGGACGCCTGCAGAACCAGAGCCAAGAGCTCCCCTACATTTGGACGCACCTGAGCTTCCAGCAGACAGGCATCGCGTTTCCACGTTAAGAAACTGCTTTCTTCAGCTCTACCTTTTCTTTCGCAGCTCTATCTTTCATTTTACCGAGACAGTTCGTATACGTTATAATTACGTGTGCGCTCTCTGTGGCGACGGTTCTGCAAAACCACCCACACAGACCCTTTCCTTCGTCCCCCAGCTCCTCGACGGGCACCAAGAGCCTCGGCTCACTGGCACCCCTGCACTCGGCGCTGGGCTTGGAGGTGCGCCCGCCGGCCGGCCTGCCTGCCAGCCCCTAGTCTTCGCACGAATTAAATCTGTGGGGCTGCGTGCAGGCGAATGTATCTGCCTCCATCACAGCGCTTGCAGGATTCGGGCCCTAGGCCCAAGCTATGCAAACCTGTAAACTCTGGAATAACTTTACTCATTCGGAGCAGGGAGCTCTGCGTCAGCACACCCACACAGAACCCCTTGCAGGAGCGTCTCGCTCTTCCCAAGCGCTTCCCTGCCTGTGTCTGTCTCCACCTGTTGCCTCTTGTCCGATGCTTACACTGTAAGGTCTTTGGGGCAGAAACCATGGTTTTGCTCTGGATTTGTCAGTGCCTTGCACAATGGCTCCGTGATCATGGCTCCTACGTGCTATTGCCACACACATAAATAATAACAATAATTAATAATAATAGACTAATTCCTCTGATTTCGATGTGACTACTCATGTGAGTAAAAGTGACTCACACACATGAGTGTTTGCAGGACCGCTGCCAGCTCTTGAGCTTTTATTGTGAGTCTTCCAATATTTGGTGTTCTCCTTTGATCCCCAGCTTCTGGAATGACATGTTTCTAGCACTTGTGTTTACACAAGGAAGCTTGAAAATGTGGCCTAGTGCTCCCAAAAGCCTCAGAAGACAGAGGACAAGTAAGAAACTTCCAAAGAAATGGATTTTTAATAGCTTTTGAGAAAATCCCGTAATTTGGTGGCTGGGGGAGGTCGGGAGTCTGATGCATGAATTTGGAACAGACAAGTTTAGCAGTGTACATATATTGAGTTAAATATTTCGGTCGCTGTGAAGACTAGACTTGTACCAACCAGGCTGAATTTACGGAGGAGAGATATTTTTCTGTGGAAATACTCAGAGTGTTTAAAGTGTCTGTGTCTTTGCAGAATTTGGGCTTTTGTTTATTTGAATATTGTTTGGCATTTGTCATTCTGTAGTTATTTATTTTTACCTGCTCACAATAAGAAAGCAGGAAAATGGGGATGAAAATGGGATAGTTAAAGTAAATAGGACTGTGTGAGACTGTTACAACAACTGTGGCAAGTATTTACAAATTGCTGAAAATAAAAAGACCAAACTTCTTGAATTTGTATGCTGGAGAGGCACCGCCAGGTTAAAAACTATGAGTTTCTGAAAGTAAATGTCCCACCTTCTGGTACGAAAGTATAAAAGAGCAGGTCCCAAGCTATGAATTCTTGCTTATGAGGCATCCCTGAAGAATGAAGGGTTGGGAGAATCGGACCCTTTAATTAAATCTGCATCGTTACTTTTAATTGCATTTACTTCTTATTATTTTCTCTCGTTCGCTTTTTTGCATTTCTCTCATCTGGGGTGCTGAGTACAGACTGAATGGTCTTCCTTCTGCTTGGAAGTTGGCTAATTTTGGAGTGCTGTGGAGTTGTCCCAGCTAGGAGGAGAACGTGGGGACAGTCAAGTGTTTTGGAGGCAGCCGCATTTATCACCAAAGACCTCTCATGCCTGTGCTCCCCTGTACGCAGTGTGAGGCTCAGACACCCTACCGACTGTACCTCTCACAACAGCTTCAAGCCTCCTTCCAAACCACACCTTCCCCAAAAGCTCTCTCGGCATGTGTTTTGGAGCCCCACTCCGCATGCTTAACCTGGGTCTTTTGGCCTTTGAGTCCCTGCTTTCTGAAGCTGGCTTCGGCGAAGCCCATTCAGCCCACCCGACGTTTGCCAGACTAGCTCCCAGTAAAGGCCCCAGAGCGCATGGCTCCTCAGTCAGATAGAACATGAGGTAATGACACCTTACACAGCCCGTTCTAGATAGAAAGAAAATAATTTAGCAAATTGCAAATGATGCATACTTAACTATTTATGCAGCATCTTCCTGTCATCAACCCAAAGCAATTTTACTTCCGTGTTGAACAGTGGATGAAAATGTTCTATAGATTTAACCATTGCAGGAGTTCCTTTTAAGTGGTGCAGTAATCTCTCTCCAGCTAATTTAGTGTTGTAATAAGGCACCACCCTCACAAGTCCTTTGTGTTCTTGTATCAATACTGCCCCCAAACCATAAGTACTGGCATCTGCATCTGTTACAAAAGTGGGTCTGGAACACAGAAAGACTAACAAAGGAGCAAGACGGCCATTGGCAGAGCAATCTCAAGAGCCTTTTACCACTTCTGGACATACCGAATTTCATTCAGATTTCCTCTAAAACACACGTTACTTTCTCAACCAACCTATGCTATGGTTTAACAGCACTGGCAAATTCAGTAATAAACCTTCTCTAACAGAAGCAGAGCGAGCTGTACCTGGGCAGTGGGACACTTCAGTACAGATCCAGTTTTCTTCTTGCCAGTGGGGGTTCCTTGCCCACTGCTCTGGATTCGACTTGAAGCAGACTGCCTCTCTCTCGTTGGGATTGGAGACCTTTTAACCAAAGACCTCTAAACAAAATGCCTCTCGGTTTTGCTCTTTTCTTTTTTTATGTATACAACATGGCAGTGGAAAAAATCCAAGAGGAGTCTTGGACATCACTATTATTCCTTTTCCCCATATGTTTTTTTTTTACCAGCATTTACTAAAACCAGTGAGACCTCACACAGTTATGGTTCCTATCTTCACTATTTCCTGCTTGCCTGAACATTTAACAACCAAACAGTTCAGTTGCACAAGATCATTGGCAGCTCAGATTCCACGTGCTCCTCCATCTCCAAACAGGTTTCATCTGTTCCCAGTCTCTCTTTAGCTGCAATGGCATGTAGCTATACCATTAGCTGCTGCCCTTGGGGAGAGGACATCCTGCTCACTGCAAGCTTACTGCCCATAAGACATTGGTTGTATTGAGCTACATATTTCAAATAAATTTCCATGGACTGAAATTGTAGGACACCTTTCATGCTATTTATCATTCAGCAATTAGCAATAATAGCATCCAAACTCATTATTAGGTCATCCTCTATGTCTGCTGTCCACAACTCTTGGTTAGATCCAGAAATTTCTCTCTTAAACCCAACTTCGTGAATGGTTCCCTCTTTTGTTCAGGGTCCCCTTATTCCCACACTGGGGGGGAGGGGTGGCTGCAGCTTGTGTAGGCACGCTGCAATTACCTGTGGGGTGCAAGGACACAGAGAGCGAGTATCTGTCACATTCCTTCCTGCACTGCTGGGCAGTAGTGAGAGATGAGTGTGATGAGGTAGTACAAGCCACACAGAATAGAAGTGAACAGAATATTTAGACTGATGACAGGACAGCTGTTGGTAAAGCGTAGAGGCTACACCTTCACTGTAGCCTAGACATGAGCGTATTTTATTCACACCCAGTACGTACCCCAGAACACACCACCTGGCTAAGCTGCGTAAGTGCAGCCTGAGAAAACTTGATATGCCCTTAAAAAATTACTCACACAAGAAAAATGATGCTAAAACAACACGAGAAGCGCCTGGATTAAAATGACAAAAGCACAGAAATACATGCTGAGGGCTCTAACTCTGTCCTCAGCTCACCCAGCTGTGACCTGGCTACCGCTTTTTTTAGCGAGGAAGACGAAGGACTGCAAAAGGGGCTCCTGTTGCTCTTAAGGCGCATGGCAGTAGAGAATCAGGCCTAGATGCCTTGTTCCCGACCACTCAGACCTGATGGGACACTTTACATAGGCCTACAGGCCACATTAATTCCTCAAAGGGGCACTTCATCTCTGGTAAGTAAGGAGGCTGCGGTCCAGGCTGACCAGTCTACCAGACTGGACTGAAACAGTCCTGTATTTCATGTAGACTACCCAATGGCCATCAGGCGTCACAAGTGAACTTTTCCAAACCTAGCGTAGACCAAGGTGCTATCCAGGACCTCTCATCCTGCTTCACAACTTGCTGGAAGAATGAAGAAATCACTCAGACATGCATTAGGAAAATCCTGTGGATTTACTTAGTTTCGTAATGGAAAATGAAAAGTAATTGCAAAGAAGGAGGAGGCACTTTTTCAGTTGCAAGTATAATATTATCTGCTTTCATTTTTTATCATAAAAGTGGTACAAGTAATCAGAGAATGTCATGCGGCCATTGTTTGTCAAGTGCCATTTTCTCACAGGCAACTATTTCTTTGCATATGCACGCTTCAGAAAGAAAAAAAGTGACTGGATCCCCATTGTACCCTGGTCCAAATCCTCAGAGCAGAGTAGGCATTGCTTCACACTGACAGCAGTGGGGCAAGACTTATTTATATTGAAGAGGAGCAGGCCCTGTGTTTTGAAACTTCAACTTTTGTTTAGTAACACATATAATGAATATCAATATGTGAGTATATAATAAAAATATTGAAACTGTGTGGGGTAAATTATAGGTGTACAGACTGATACTGATTTTTGGCTGGTATAAATGAGGGTAGACAAGAATTTACTCAGCTCAGAATCTGTCCTTATCTGTTTTATTTGCCTTAAATCTGTATAAAGGTTCAAGCAAAAGACTTGGCATTTAGCAAGAATATCTGGCGTTTAACCGCAGTTCTGTCCCAAAATTTCCCAGTGACTTGACTATTCTGTGTGTCTGGGTAATATCCACTGCTTTGGGGCTTAGCCCTAAAGGAGCTAATAAAGGCAATAAATAAATGCAGAAGAAAACAATAATAAATAAGCAATAACAATAATAAAACTGGAATTCAAGTGTGAAGCTGTATGTTTGTAATAGCTTGCCTGTGTTAGAAAATAATCAACTAAATAGCTATAAATAATAAAAATTTATATTAACAATTCATTTGTGCTGATACAGACCTTCAAGTTACAGTTCATTATATTAATTTACTAATTAATTAAGCACTACATCACCTAGTACCTACACAGGTTTTATTACACTTTATAGATGGAAAGCTTAAGAGTCTTGCCTAGGGACACAGTGAATCAGTGGCAGAGCCGGACACAGAACCGGAATATCCTCCACAGCTCGAAGTCTGTTTACAGCATAAACCTGCCCTGATTTTCTGACTAATTTAGTTCAACAGATGCAATTCTCACTGTGGAGACTCCAATTTGGGTGCAAGAGGGAGTTATTTTGTTTGAGCTTAAATCAGTTCTTAATTATATCAAGCTAGTTATATAAATGCAGTTTTAAAAATATCCTCGTAGGCATCTACATTTCGGGCCATTGACTTAAAAACACACCTTTAGTTTAAACGCTCCTATTTTCCAGATAGGTCCCAAGTCACAACAGTTCTTCAGGTTTCCCCCCATCCACATTTCACCAGGAAACTTAAATCTACTAAACTGAGATGTGCAATTTTGAATGTCTTTCACCAAACTGTTCAAACATTGGTGAGTGCCCTGATTTTGGTTAAAGACAGAGTTACTGCAAATTAGGTTGGCCTTTTAATAAATGGTTTAAACTTCTTCAAAATCAGGCTTTGCACCCAAGTTTCAGTTGCTTAAGGAGCTGCTGCTAAGCAGCTGAGCTGCTCTGTTTTAAGTGCACAAAGCTGAATAACTACCAGACGATAACCCTTCCACACTCCATCTCTCAGGTATCACGGAATGCTGTTATCAAGGCACATTTATCTATGGACTTCTCTGAAATTTGATCCCTTCCAATATGTGTCCCGGGCTAACACTTTCTCCTGTTTGGTCACCCCACACCCATGTCCTGGGCAAGAGGAGGTCACTTTACCATCTCTGCCTTGCTCAGTGTCTTCTGTGGTCATGCTGGCTCTGGGGCATGAGCACAAGGAGTGGCTTGGCCCTCTCCTTTTTTTCCAGCAGTGTGTGCCAGCCTGATGGGATGGCATGGGAGGCTTCACAGGCTGGCCAAGTGAGATGGAGGCAAACCAAGGGCTGTAGAAGGAATGCATGAGAACTGCATGGGATAATGGGAAACATTATTTATAGCCTGAATGCAGAAAACCTCCCCTTTCTCCCCCCTCACCGACAGACAAACCCATGTCCAGTAATGACAAAGTCATTACCTTTTTATTATTTTTCAATAGGGTTCAGATGTAGCATGTCTGTTCCTTACAGGCTGTCCCGATGGCTCCGGGCTCCCGTCTCTCTGAGAACATTCAGCTAAACGCAATGAGTGGGTGTGGAGTCACCAGCCCTGCTTTAGAAAATTTGGGCCTTACCCTCCCAGCAGCCTGTTATCTCACTTATTAAGGGAGAATTATAATGTTTCCCTTCCTCCCAAGAGGCATTTGGGACTACAATAAAGGCCTTGTGAGAACTGCTGCAAGATCAAAGCAGGGATCCCATTGGAGAAGTTCAGCATAGTGCTGTTCCTGATAAGATATAGTTTTGGGGGGTCTTAATAGAAACTATGGGCTTTTCAATATTTTTTTATAGCATGAATGCTATCCTTGAAAAAAAAATATTTTTTCATGTGGAAATCCTAAAATTATGTGATGCTTAGATATTGAAAAGGTTGAAATTCTTTTGGATTTGGTGGCTTTTCAAGCTTTCCATCCCAAAGTCTTACGTCCCATGAGAAGTCCCTATTCTGACATGCTTTTGCTCACTGATTATTTCACCATGGATCATTCTCCAAAAAGCTTCTTCCTCCTTCACCTGCTGCCCCTCTGTAACTCCAGCCCTTCTTTTTTCTTGCATTCAATGCCCTATCTGTGCTTTGTCTTTGTCTCCTGCTTTTTAAATGTCCTTCCCCCACTTTGTATCTCCAGCAAGACCCTTGTGTGCGGGTGTGATAACCCACGTAGCACCCATGTCTCTGGGATTTATTTTGAGATCTGCTGCTTGTTTATTTATTTCCCTTTTAGCACACCCAGCGAGGCCTGTGTGGCAGGAGATGTGAAGGGAGGTGATTATGGGAGACTATTTCCCCTCGCCGCTCATTCATGACAAACAAAGAGCAATGATTGATGATTAAAAATGCATTCTCTGGGCTTGTTTTCTTTTGTTTTACCATTATGGAGATATTATAAATACTGAATACTAATCAATCCAGACCTGGCGGGACCTCATAGACCTTCTGCAATCCCAGGGCTTTGCTGTTCCTTACAACCTCTGCAGCTTTCCCTTCCCTCCTTTGTTTCTAAACTAAACACCTAGAGTCCTCCATCCCAACCAAAAAGGATTAGGTTGACTTTGGATGAATTCACAATGTCTTTCGGACCAGCTGGGCTCTCACCTCTCCCAAACAGCCATACTCTCCGCTACAGGGACAGTCTCTGTGTTCTGGCACCCTGGCATTCCCCTGCCCTTTTTTGCCCTGCAGTGGGGTGAAAACAGAAATTCACTCCTCAGATCAAAAGAAAATTCCTCTTATTTAGGAAGCCCAAAGTGCCACAAATTTGCTTTCAAAGTGGATGCTTTGTGGAGAGGAGAAGAGATGAGGAAGTCTCGCCTAAAAAACTCTCATTATTGCTAGCAGTAAGGCTGGAGTTCTCCCTGGGCATCTCTGTGCAAAAGCCAGAGTGCCACATCTGATTCCGCAACATTACACAATGTCCAGATAAACAGCAAACTCGGTGGCGCTTGCATTCTTTTATCTTTATTCAGTCAAATTAACTGCTTTCTCTTTCTGTTCCCGGGCACATCCCCCCCCCTTGCCTCATTCTACCTCACTCATGTAAAATACAGACACATTGCACTGGCCACTGCAAAAATTGACCAAAATCATCTATGCTAACTGAATGAGAAGATTCCGCTTCACTTTGGCCTAAACTACTACTTTTCTCTAATCAGCTATTTCCTGTGAGATTTTTCAAGGGTTTCGCTCCCTGCTGAAGTCAACATTAAATCTCCCACACAGCAAAGCTCTGACTGACTCCAGTGGAGCACAGTTAGGTTGAAGCTAAGCTGTTGCAAAATTCCCCCCCAGCGAGCAGACGGAGGTCCTTCTTCCGCTTTTTACTGCTCATGGGCAGACCCGAGGCGCTGACAGAGACCCCACGAAGCCAGCAGAGTGTAACAGCAGCGCAAGGGGATGCCTGTTGAGCTCAGATTACTGAAAATAAACTACAGTGGGCACTGACATACATTTTTCTTAATATGCTTAGAACCAGACCAGGAATAGCTGAGCTCAGCTGGAGCGTATCAGGAAGGAGAAGGAAGAGAATCTAAGCTGGGCTAGCAAGAAATTTTAGTCTGAACCATATGGCAAGAAACTGCAGTATGTTCTTATCTTGAAGCCCGAGGATTTATTTTATGCACATAATTCCCTGATCATCTTGATGTAGCATCTCCTAGGATGGTGTTACACTATCTAACCACCACTGCTGGAAGCTGACAATCTCTCTATCATCTTAACTTTCTTAAATAATTTTAAGTATATATCTGTGTTTATAAAATATCAAGGGCCTGATCCCATTGAAGTCTCAGCAAGGAGACTAATCAGTTTCAGTAGGCACTTGGATCAAGCCCACAGATGTTCACTGCTCTTCTCTTTTTAAATGTTGTATCTCTGCATTACATCTTTGCATGCTACTCTTCCCTAGCACGCACAGGATCTTCCTCTCCCTTTGAAATCTGTGACATTTTTCTGTGAGAACAGCATTTCTCATTAATCTGTGTTTCAGAAATGGAAGCCACCACTCGCAAGTAATGAGGAAGCCTAAAATACTGATTCTTAGTCAAAACACTTTTTCCCTCTGTCTCTCCAAATTTACCTTTTCTCTGCTTCCCAGAGCAGTGTGAAACCAACTTGTAGTGAAAGGGGCTTTGCATCAGGTAATGATAATTAGTATGCTTCACATTTTTTAGTTTAGCCTTGAGTCTGCAAGCAACCTTCAGCTGTAATGTAATTACCACCAGTTCACCAACAAATTCTGTTTTGTAGACTTGTTTCTCCAGATTTAGCATGCAGACTGACTCAAGCCACTCTTTGGTGAGCCTCTGCCATGGAATTATATCTTTACACAGTGGTCTGTTCAAAGGAAAAATTGTTATTGCCGTATTTTCAAACATATACACTTTCACCCAAAGATCCTAACTCTTCTGGCAGTTTATTTCAATGATACCACTTAGCATAAGCTTGGCAGAGAAAGAAATGCGTGTATATGCATGTCTATATGTATATGTATGCACATGTATTACACCCACCCACACAAGTTACTAATCCATTGGCTGATGTATTTATGGCTATTTTCCTTATAAACCACTGCCCTCTAAGACGCTTACAGCCTTCTTCTGCAACCATGGGAGATACTTGCTTGCCTCAACAGTAAAAGTCTGCACTTCAGAAAGCAAAATATGCAGTTTGTAACCTGGTTGAGGATGGTGACCTTCGTGCACACAAAGAATCAGTCTAACAGCCCAGTCCAGACCAGAAGCACCTTTTGGAAACGTTGTCTTTAAGTTTTGCTTTCCTTGCTGCCTGCTTAATGCACTGCCCAGCTCATCTCCCTGCAGTTACAGTGACCCCCAGAGGCCAGGCCCAAGGAACAAGAGAACACCCCTCCCTCTGGTTTCAGCTGATGGCTGCTCATTTCTCACTTCTCCAGAAGGATTTTCTCATATTCTTAACTCTCTTAAAACCAGACCATATTTGCTTTTAGGTGGCATGGTAAAGCCGAAAAGCGTCAGTCAGAAGCTAGATTAGAGAAAGAGTCCAGAATGTTTTCTCCAGAAAAATGAACCTAGAATCTAAAATTGAAGAGGTGGGAAGTACTGCTAAGTCCCACCTGGATTCACTTGCTAAAAGCAGGGTAGGACTGCTTTCTGCTGTGTGCTTACCCGAGTAGAGAACAGAAGCTGGGGCAATTCTTTAGCCCGTGGTATGAAAGAGGTCAGACAGAAAATCACACTGGTCCTAGGAATATATGAATCAGATTACAAGGTATGACGACACTGTGTGGTACAATGCTGGTTGAAGATACCCAAGCTACTGCTGAATAAGTACAGTAAGCAGTTGAAAATTATACCAGACAGATCACTGTACTAATAGAGCTGTACTCTTCTGATATCAAGCTAGCTCAGGTATCTCTAAAAGGCATTGCGCTATGCCATGAATATATATACTAAATACTGCAGCTGGTACTTCTGCTGTTTTGCCACTCTGTACCTCAGCATCCTCACCTGTAAAATGGGGGGAAAGACCACTACCACATTCAGAAGGAGCTATGAGACTTATCTGATGTCTTTTAAGAGCCCTGAAACCTCAGAGAAGGGCAATTTATTGTTCTTATTTTCCTCTGATCACACTATTCCCACAGGGATTGTTTATTTCTCAGCTCTGGGTTTCAATTTATTTATTTCTCATTGTGTTCTGGGTTTCCATACACAGCAATTTCCACTAGCAAAGACTGAAGGGACTATTTTCCCTTTCCAGCTTCAACTCAACAAACGTGCAGGCTGATAAATCCTCTTGTGAAAATCCTACAGGGTGAAACAGGCTACAGATCAAAGGGAAGGAACATTTGTCCTCTAGTATGATACCAATACCAACAGAGTGTCCTCACCTTCAGAAAATGATCCTTCATAAAAGCTCCTGTCCCACCCTCCCACTCTCAGTTCCAAGACCCAGACTTCTGACTTTGCCACACATTTCTGCCACCCAGATCTTCCAGTGGAACCCAGCTCTATTGGCACTAAAGGGTCAATTTCCCTGTGAAAGATACCTCTGAAAACAGCAGGAAATGAACTAGCGAAGAGAACAGTACTGGATCCCAGGCTCTGCTTGGCATTTGGAGCTACAGGTCATTTGTGAGCTTGGGGAGAAAACCCAACCAGCTCTGTGTAACCAGTCCTAGCTCCACCTGGGAATGCCATTCGGAGAGCAGCCACCTCAGCGCACTCTCAGTCTGTGGGGTACTCATATCTGTGCAGACTTCCCTTGTCTCTGCTTTGGTCTGGTTCCAGGTAGCTATCCTTCCTGTTCCAACAGCACAAACACGCTGTACCTGAGACACCTATGGAAATCCAAAGGTCACTGCACTGCTGAGTGTGAGTGTTTGCCAGAGCTTGTTCACAAGCAGAAGAAGGGCCGCTCAGCACACCCTAGGACCTGCTTCGGTATGGTTTCCATGCGATGGGTTCAGTCCTGGGAGAAGGCGAAAGAACAGTCCTAGGTAACCCCAACTCAGTCTTGCTACTTCCACATGCTGGAGCAGTTATTATATAGACCTCACGAATGGTCTCAAGCCCAGTCCCAAAGTCCTTGCTCTAATTCAGGTATCAAGGAAGGTGCTGAAGTTGAATTTGTAAAAAACCTGGACAAAGGAATAAGGGTTATAGCCCTTGGATGTAAAATGGCTGGGCCATTTTTACAGCCTAAGTCATCCAGGACATTTAAGGCAGGAAGTGTCTGGCATCTTTATATTTCACTTGACTCTAATACACATGGCAGCCACAGACTAGAAAAGTAGCTGAGCACTTGCTTAACCAGAAGTACTGGAAACGTCCCAAGTGGTATCAAAGAGTTCTGAGCAACTATTGAACCAGCTACTTTCCAGGGTGTATCTCACATTCTTAAGTCCTGGATCATGATTCACAAACACAGCTATTCCCTTCAGTGGATTTAGGGGAAAACTATGAGTTTTGGTTTTGCTTACCTATCCTCTGTTATTAAACTGTTTGTCACTGGGACCATTATGAAGTAATCTGAATGTCGACAATCAGTTCATGTACTTGAAAAAGCAGATATTATAGTTATGTAATGAAAATTTGTAGGAAAAATTTGGGGATTGCCTGTACACTAAAGGTATGTGCAAATTATCTCAAGTGGCTGAATTATTATACCTGAAAGTTTCCCTTTCCCCAGCTGAGACACAGTACTTGACCATACTCTTGACCAGTTCCAATGGAAAAGCAAAATATATTTGTCTGAACCAACATAAATGCCAACACGGTTTGACCAGGCAAATTCTACTCTGGACGGCATGGATAGTTACTGTAGCAACTTTACTGGTAACCTATTAAGCAGAGATTTGACTTGAATCATACCCTAATACCAATAAATTTGGCTTGGTGCTACTGGGGACACACTGCCTTTCCAAGGATTGAAACAGTTTATCAGTTTCAATGGCTTACAATGATAAACCAGGTTATATAATGGTGCATATCAAACTGTCCCCAGCAGGCTTGCACCCGTTCACACAGCCAGGTTTTAAAATCCCATCTTTAGTTGAAGAGCTCTGAATTTTAAACCTCAGTCTCTCTAAGACTTAAACTACATTTAGTCCATGAATGTACAAACCAGAGCAAACTGGGGTAACTTCTTACAGGTGAATGGAAATCTAGTGCAAACTAAAGTAGCCTTTGTCTCTTGTTATTAAACTCTGTCATAATCAATACTTAGGGCAAGCATCTCAAAACCAACTGTGTAATTTCAGGGGCTCAGTGGGAACAACAATCGGAAATCCCTGTAGGCACTTTTATAAAAACACCCCCTATGAGCATAGCTAAAATGGAGAAAACAATTCAGGTGAAAAATTAAAAGGAAAACTCTAGAAAGCTTAGGTGAGACGCAGCTGCTAATCAGTCCAAAAGGGTGGGGAAGATAATTTATTGCTACGAAGTGGACTTATGTTCCCTTACCTGTGAATGTTATCATCTTTGATAAGCCATATACATGCATATTTTATATTTCTGTGTTAAAAAGCAAAGTACAATCTTATAATAAAAAAACCACCCCGTAACTGCAAGGCCAGGTTGCCCACGGAGGCAGGTGTGTGTGTTAATGAAACAGTCCTTCCTCCCTGCCCCAAAGAGCCTGTCTTTATAGCCTGGTCACGAGCTGAAGTTACTGTAAACATGGCCTTCTAAAGTCACCAAAAAGTTCAGCACCCCTTGCAGGAAGGATCAGTTTACACCATCTAATTTTTCTGTCTGACTAATACATTAAGTCAGATATCGTTTCCTGCTCACAGACCGTTTATCCATTCAATCAAGCTTTCTCCCTGTCCTCTTCTGGATTACTTCTTGAATCTTTCTGCCCCGTTTCTGTTCCCTGTTTTTCCACTATGCTCATTATTTTTCCCACAAGCCGTTTCCCCTGAGCTTTCTCGAATATGAAGCGGAACACCTTTATGGGTATCTGCAATTCCCTCTGGCCCAAATCCTGAGAGAGCCATTCAGTTTATATTCCAGAAAATTTCTGTTGTAGCACTGGGAATACTGAGCTTCCAGCTCATCTCAGGATCTGACCTGCGGAAAAAGCTCTGTTATCCCATCTGCAGGGAGGACAGTAAATCAGTGGGCAGGCTCCAGAGCCGGGGATAAGCTCACTGCCCATCGGTGACAAGCACACAAAATCTCCACTACAACAGTGAGGAATGGGAGTGCTCTCTGCAGTTGTCAACCCCTGGGCAAAGAAGCACAAAATACTTTTTCCTGCTACACTCCTGTGCTTATGTACTACAGAACAATTCCTGGGCACAGAATGGCTGTTGCTGCTACCAGACAGAGAGATATTAGCCAAAGCACTTAGGATTAAAGGAAGGCAAGGAAGAAGAGGCTAGTTTTGAAAAAGCAAAGGTTGCCACTATGGAGAGAGAAAAGTAACATCAAGTGCCTGCAGCGTTGTATTAGTCTGCTGGGAAGACTGCTGGGAAGCAGGTGAGTTGTCCTTCTCTGGGGAGTGATCATCACTCTGTACATGCTGCCCACACATCCCTACTGCCCACAGGGGGCAACAGTGCCTGAAATATGGGCAAAATTTAATCAACCCCAGCCCCCAACAAGGGGTGGCTCTGATCCAGACACCTGTCCATTCACCAAGTCTGAATTTGGATTATTCCTAATGGGCCAACTTGGGGAGGCTTACTCCAGGAAATCTACCACTGATTTCAGATGGATTTGACAGCCTCCCCGGCCCAGACCCGAACAGCTTTCAGTGGACTGTGGTGGGTGTCTGCTTCTCTCTCACTGTGTCACGGGGCTTGAAGGAGAGGGTGTCCTATTAGCTCATACGCTGTGAGACTGCAGCCCCTTGGATGATCCTGGCTGGAATTTCACTAGTCCTAGTAAAGCTCCCTGCAGACAGAAAGGGGAAATAGCTCTGCACTCTGTTCCCCTCCTGCACCCAAACATGGTATCTGTGTCCAGGGAACAATGACTTAAAAAGGACTTCAAAAACAGGCATTATTTGTCATCTGGAAGAGCTATAAAAAGAAACACTTCTCAAGTAGTGAGTGTGAATACCATTACTTTACAGATTCAAGGGAAAAAAAGCAGATAACCTTGGGGAGACCCGACCTTCAAACAGGTTCAAATAACTTTACCATGCTTTCCCTTCCTCTCTCCCACACAAGCACAAAATTACATACATGCACATGTTCCCACACGTATATACTCCCACATAAACACAAGTTTGTAGACATGCATACGCCATCTCTCACACACACACAAAAAGCCTCTTGCACATGTTCTCATGCACTTGCCCACATTCACATGTTTCCACATGTTTTTATGCACTTGCAATACCACCCTCATACGCGTGCACACACACACGCACACAAAGCATAATACGCAAACGCAGTATGATAACTGCAGGAGAAAGATCAGACCTCTCAATGCTGAGTGTGTTGGAATTTATTTGGGAAAGAAATTCCAGTGTTTGTTCTATACCCAGAGTGTTTGGATCATCAGAATATAACCTTGTAAATTTACATAGTTAAAAATCAGACTACCTAAAAAATAAAAGCCCTTACTTTTGCAGTTTCCTGTCCCTTCAAATCCAGCTTTCTAGGCAGGCTGGATCAGCAACAGATTCTGACAGTACTTTCAGAGAGAGGTGCACGCCTGTCTGAGGAGATTCGCTAACTGTGCAGAGATTCACATCCAGAGCAGAACTTTGCAGGATGTTGCTACTGCAGTCAAGCCCTTGAGCCTACCGTGGTGCAGATCTGCGTGGCTGGTCTCTCATCCTCTCCTGATTTAGTGACTCGCCATCTTTATGCACTTCATATGTGCTGGGGGTACACCTACAATCCTCCATCAGCTACACCACACATCTAGCTTGTGATCTTGCAAAGTACCAGAACCATGGAGGAGATTCAGAACAACTCAGTTAAATTCTCAAAGCTGGAGAGTATGGCTACCCACTGTCCTCTTTTTGCCAGAATCAACCGAGAAAAACATTCTTCCCTACGATTTTCAACATCAGCTGAATATTCTGCTGAGGTGGGACCTGCTTAAGTCCTTGGCAATACTAACAACAATGCTGCCTGCTCCCCTACTTCCTTCTACATGAATACCTCAAAGTTCAATGCACATACTCAGTGGCCTTATTCTCCGGTGTATTTGGCACCTTGACTATACAGCCATTTCGACTTGAGGTACAGGTGTTCAGTAGTTCAGAAAACCAGACCCTACCAGCTCACCTCACAGCACAAAGACAGACCGTGGTAAGTTTCCTACCCTGGCCTGTTATCTCAGATAAAGAATTGTACTGTGGCACACGGACATGGCCTACGTTTTGAAAATAAAATCTTTTATAAAGCACGGTATTATTTCACAAGTATGTTAACCGAGAAAAAGAACGGGAAATGTTTTACCTCACACCACGCAGTAAAGCAGTGGCACAGCAGGGCGAGGAACTCAGAAATCCTGTTTCCTAGATCCTGCTATAATCATTAGATAATATACAGTGTCCCTCCTTGCTAGGCAAAACAATGATTTCATACTTTCCATAGAGGGTGAGTTTGGTGAAAGGTAGGGCTATAGCTCGCTTTGCATTTGCTTCTACTGCAAAACCAGGTATGCTGCTGCATATCTCATTTGGAACTCACTCAGTTTAATTTCAAAAGACTGGATAACACCCATGCAGAACCTTTCCTTTCTGTGGTTTAACTCCGATCTGCATCATCCTCTGGGAAAATGCAGTGAAAACAATACAATTACTTTATATTTTACCTATTGCCACAAGGCCCAAAATTCAGTGCTTTGTGAATTTTGGTGGCATTTAGTAAAAATTCCATGTCAGCTAGTAAAAAATAGCCAAAAGAAAAAGGGGGGCAAATAGGGTAATACAGGGCAAAAGAAATCTAGGAAAGAAATTTAGTGTATGACCACAGTTCTTGGAACTGCAACAAGGAGGAGAAACATTGGGGTTGATGTCCTGCAAAGATTCTCTCTCAGGTGGGAGCAGGCCTAGGCAGTACTATGCTAGCTTTCACCATCTCATGTACCTTTTCAAGGTCTGAAGACTGGTAAAAGGCACTCAGGAGTCCGAGAGCTATACAGCTGCCTCTCTACCTGCAGTCATTGGTATCTGGGAAAAATCATACTTGAATTTGAAAGTCACGAAATGCTACTTGGCCAAGGCAAAGCTTCTTTCTCATGCTATTGTACTTGCCATAGGGGACATATCAGCATTTATTGCATGTCTCCATGCAAAACGGGAAGTTTGCAAGCCAGAGAGAACACAGGGCAGGATCAGCTGCTGAACTGCTTGTTTCTGCTGCCTTCTGCGAGAAGAGAGGAAAGGCCTTTGCAGGGTCAGACAGCAACTGCAAAACTCAGGATGAAAACCCACAGCCTAGTTCCACCTGCCTCCATACACACCCAGAAACCTCAGCTGCTGGCTCCCTGCAGCTGCTGCTGAGGCTATGAGGAGTCACAGAGTAAAAATCTACTTCTGGAGCGCTCACAGCACAGGCTGGGTCGGGGTTGGGGTGGCAGCCACTGCACTGAGAGCCACTGAAGTGGTCCTGCTCTGACACACAGGGGCTCGAAGGCCCAGGTTTCAAACTGCGCTTGCAGTCCTGGAGAGCTGAGATGACAGTGCTCCAGCACCAGTGCTCTTTCTAGCGGTCACAATGCAGTGTTCTCTCCAGTTCACAACCGAAACTAGCCATGCCATCCAAAACCTGGCAAAGACTTTTCTCACTCCTGCTTTTTGTGACAACAGTGCAACTGCCCTTACAGAACAGACTTACCTGCTCCTCGGTGGGTTTGGCAAAGGGAGTGATCATACTTTTTGTATTCTTTTTTTCCACTGCCTCAGAAGCAGTTAGGAAAATCAGGAGGTTGGAAGGAAAGAGAAGACAGACTGCAAGGCCAGTCTATTGGTACCAGAGTTTCTGCTGCCAGTCTAAAAGGTCTTACCTTATCATAAACTTTGACCAAAGAGAACTGAGCTGCTGTGAAAATGAGAAGCAATGTCAACTGTCACATGAAATATGTCAATGAGAAGAGTTGCCTGGACTCTGAGAAGCTCTTTCATTCAGAAAGCAATTACTTGCCAGTGAAAATGTTCCTACTGGCCCAGACATCAAGAGAAATGTCTTCACCGACTTTCAGAGAAAGCAAGAACGCTCCATGGCCTGGATGACTGCTAGAAATACCTGTGTCATGGTTAACTGCTACAAAGGTTGTTTCAACTTGTAAAACAATGGGAAGATCTCTCTCAGTAGGTCTGGCTGACTAGCAGAGAGCCCCTTTTGGCTGGAGAGTCAGCTGGAAAGGCCTGTGCCTCGCTCAGTCTCGGAGTATTTTCAGTTTTAGAACAGAAATGATGTTGAGACCTTCACAGTTTGCTCCAGAGGTGTGACAAAAGGTCTCCAGAAATCTTGTGAATGGCCAGTTGTGTCACTGAGCACTGCTTGCCTCTGCTGGCATCACGGATGTGATAAAAATCTTGCAGTGGAATGGCAGTGAAGCAGAAATTTAAAAAAAAAAAAACACCACCACTCTAGTGCCTGACATTCTTTTTAGGATGCCAATAAAAGATAATGTTACCTGTAAAATGTGCAAGCTGCTTCTAGCACTGCGCCTCCCTCCTCTCCTACGCCCTTTCTTCTGAATTTGTACTACCTTGCAGTGAACAGAAACTCAGGAGAAAAAAGCACCAGAGCAAGAATGTCACAGACAGACCCTCAAGACTAAATCAACAGTTATAGGAAACAGTGAGAGGTGCTGAGAATCGGACAGATTTGCCTCCTGCACCATTTACAGCCTTGGTGGTTCCAGGGAAGCTTTTGGACTCTCGGACTGAGATTTGGATCAAGCTTTATCTCGGTGGATTTTCTAACATCCTTGTCAAATATGGGACAGGTATGAGAAAAGATGGGGGAGATCAGGCTGAGAGAAAGAAAATACAGTCACCATAGTAGGGCAGATCCAGTGTGTTAAATTCAGCTCTGACAATGCTCCAGTGGGTTGTGTTTTCCTAGTATAAGCCATTTCAGCTGCTTCACACTCGTGCATAGTGAGAAGTAGAAGGACAGATACTTTGATTTGGAACAGTTTTCCTGTTGCCAGAGACATAAACTATTCAGTGAGGTGCTCAGAAAGTTTGGGTGCACCTCTTTTTGGTTCAGCTTTCCTGTGCATTTGGGATGCTCCTGCTATTGGGATCTCCGTATGTAATATAGATTAAATATGACTTTGTGCTGATGCAGTGAATTTCATCAGAGGATCTCACAGCGTTTGCAAATTAATTAAACTCGCATGGCACCCTACTGCTAGTATCACCATCTTATTTAGATGGCAATGGAGGCCTCGAGAAAGAGCTGCCTTATTCTGGACCACCCAGAATGTCTGCAGAAAAGCTGGAAAAAACTCTGCAGGCCTGATGCTAAGTCCCTTCTTCCACTGATTCGACCAGTTCCCTCCCTGTCCATTATCACACAGGCTAAGGATCCCTGTTGCAGCCTAATATAACATGGAATAGTTCAGCAGAGGAGATTTTTGTGGGAGGATATAGAATTGCTTTTGGGTAGCAAAGTATGATAATTAGGAGGGGTCCAGTGGGGGAAAAACAGAGGTTTATTCCTTGGTCTGAATTGAATTGTATGGATAATGTCTACAAGACTTTTCTAACTGTGGCAGAGGACACCTTGGACTTGGTTTTGCTGCTTTCATCTGCCTTGCAGCACCTCCAGCGAACAGGATTTATCTGAAAGAGGCATTTTCCCTATGGGAAGCTGCTGTGGTGCCTTTAAGATTTGGAGTGATGCCCTCTGAAAAGGAAGCAAGAATATTTCAGAGGGACTCTCTCCTTCAGGAAAAAAGCCCAAACTGTGTCTTTCCAAGACGGGGTCAACTCCTCAGCCCTTTATCTGGAAGCACTTACTACACAATTAATGGAAGGAACTCTCATCAAATGAGGGACAAATCATAAAATTAGGGAGATGGAAATTAGGCATGGACAAATGATCCAGGTGCAGGGGAGATTTATGGGGGAGGTTGTATTATAGCTAATGATTTCTGCTAATGATCCTCCAAAGTATGAAGTGGCACAGAGCCCACTCTCAATGGGACGAGAGAAAATCCTGCGTGTGGAGTGAAGGGCATTCCTCTCCGGAGAGGAAGCCGGACCCACAGCACAGCAGTAGCATCAGATCACTCTCTCCATCCCCTAATCCAGAGATTGTAGTTGTGGAACTCACCAGCCAGAGGGCTGTGAGAACAGTGGGGGCCTCTCTGCCATAATGAAAGTCACCCAAAAAGCAGCACCTTTTCCTGTGCCTCTCTCTGCTACTTCCGTGAACATCCTATCCCAACTCTCTATACCATCTTCTTTTTTCTGAAAGTAACTCCTGACACAGCACTCAACCAGATGGAAGTTCCCTGCCACCACCACCAAACCGAGCTGGAAACTCACTGCTAAAAATGGGGAGGGGGGGCCTGGTCCTTCCCAACTCTCCTCTTCCCTGCAACCTACCTATCCCAGTCACATAAAGGACAGGAGCAAAACAAGGTGGCTCAAGATAAGCTGTGGTGTTCACCAGAAAGGGTCTGCCTCAAGCGGTAAGCCATTTCATTAACTCTTTCATTTTCTGTTTGGGGATCTCTCCTACTGACAGTTATTTCACCTTCACCCTACAGAGTAGCAGAGCTCCACGATAACCATGAAAGCCGCTGCTTTCACTCTAGCAGAGATAGATGAGCTGTGGGCTCTTCACCAGGACTTACAGCTGGCACAGAGTAGATCTTTGCTTCCCGGCATTACATCCCTTCTTATTCCATTTCTCATCTGGAAGAGGCTGAGCTTCAGCCTGCAGCAGCTACAAGCTATCCACACAACCAGAGCTCCTTGGGGCATCTGTACCAGTGTGGGCTTGCCTCAACCAGCATTTCTCTGTTGTTCCTTGTACCAAGCCTTCACTGATGCCCTCTACTATGTCAGCCTCTAACTCCTGGCAAAATCTGGGTCCTTTGCCATCTTCTGTAAGGAGGAGTGTGGGCCCAAGAAATGAGGCTCTGGAAACCTGGGGTCTATGCTTGGCTCTGCCCCTAGGCACAACATCCCACCTCTTAGTGCCTCTGTGAAAATAATAATCGCTGTGAAACGAAAATAATGATCCTGACCTGCTTCACACAAAGCTTTGAGATCTAGGGACAACAACAATGAGGCGTTCTTACTAACTAATCCAAGTGGAGGATGTTATTAATGATTTGTAACAATCAGACTCTCAGCAAGAAATTCAGCAACTATTTTCAGCCACAAAGGCAGCATTATTCCAAAACTTAATGGAAACTATAGGATCTCAGGTTTTGGAGGAAAATGTAGGATGGGAGTGTTGTAAGAGGGTTGGGGTTCGTCTCCTATTGTCAGGGAAAGGGAAAAAAACCAGACAATTAAAGCTGTGCTGCCCTGCAATCCCCTGGGAGCCCCATCCTGCCAGCTCCAGTGATTGGTAGTTCGGACTATTGCTTCACTGTTCTTGGAGTAATAAAAATTCCCGGTGAGTTTCATTTGGAGCTCTGATCACGAATGGCACAATGATTCACAGAAATATGGGCAGGATTGGATGCCAAAACAGTACCAAGTAAAATCTGCTGAGCTGGTGGGTTCATGCATTGTCGGTTGTGTCGCTGTCCCCATCGTCCCCCGCCCCCAAAGGAATTGGACGTATCTGCTGCAGCGAGGAGATGAAAAAATGAGGGAACAGGGGAAAAATGTAAGAGGAAAGAACAAGATTTGAGACTACAAAAGACAGAGGACATGGAAGTAAAAGGAGTAGAGAGCTACCCTGAACACTGCAGGAGGAAATTGCAGTGGCTTAAATCAGTAGGTCCGTAGACATGTGGGTCATTGCTGGATGTTAGCAATTGGTATTGCGAAGTGATACACTTAGAGAAGACATAAAGGAGATATTCTGGGTCTTAAGGAATATAGCCACCCAGGAGGGCTAGAGACAGGAGAAGACAGTTAATCCTATTTGTCCAATGCCTCAAGGAGTCCCTCCAATCTCTACCAGCACAGGAGACTCCTCTTCAGGGCTTGTTTCTGTTTATGCTCTGTTGGATGTATCCTGAACTTACCCCATATAACAAGACATATCTCCTTCCCTCAGCATTGTCATTAATTACAGCCAGGGTCCTAGTCTAGTCTGTAATTTGGTACACAGAGTTTGCTTCAAAAGCTCTTTTGTACCCACAGCCTTTGAAGGAACAGAGTTTTTATAAAGACCAAAGAGAGCTTCAGGTCTTCTCCTCCTCCTGCTGGGAAGAGTTTCGATCAACACTGACTGCAGTCATGAGCCATACACCTCAGAGAAGTGTCTCAAAGAAAGGAAAAGATTGCAGGATTAATGAACAAAGCAATAAAGGTGGTTAGAAATGAAGAATGTGGAAAAGAAAATGTTCCATAGTATTACCTTTGTATCTTGTTTTCTCTCTCCTGTGTATCTTTGCCCTCTCCTTAAGCCTGCCAGGATGAGGACTTTCTTAGTTTGGGGGTTGGTTGTTTTTTTTTCCCAAAAGGAATTTTTGTTTCCTACCTCTTTTCTTTTTTCCTTTCTCCCTGTTAAGGAACTGAGGTTGAGCAGTTCTCCTTTAGCTAAGATGACATTCATCACACTCCTCTTCCCAGACCTGCTCTCACCCAGTGCAACACAACCCCACATCAAGTGAAGTTCTCTATAGCTGTGGCAGGGAAACAAGCCTTCATGAGACCCTGCACAATATTTGTGATTGCCAGGATATTTAAGATTTAACACTGATGGGCAGCAGTACAAAACATTTCAGATGGACAAACAGATAATGTTTTGTGCTTAAACAGACAATCTAATGAATAGACAAAGATGTTGCAAACCTCCCTTTCTTTTTATCAACCTGGACTGGGATTGGTTTTGTGCTCTGATTCAGCAGAATGAGCAGTACAATCTGAACAAGATTGACCTGATGGGGAAAAGGGTCAGGGTGAAAAAGGTCAGCTAAAGTCTATAAATTGAAATCTACAGTCTAAGTACATTCTCTCCAATTCTCTCTCTCTCAAAAAGAAAGGAAAAAAAAAAAAACAAACCCAAAGCTAAATAACTTATATTTATTGTTATCACACAGCACATCCAGGAAAGTATTTTATACACTGCCAAATTTGCCTTCTAGGTGCCTACACCTTTGCCAGCCTGTGCAGTGCTCAGCTCTCCCATGTTTTCCCATCATGGAAATGGATGCTCAGCTGATGTTGCTCTGCAGGGCTGACATGCAGCAGGTACTGGCTCCGGTAACACAGGAAGGCATGCTTTTCCCCATTCACCCCAAATCACTTCCAGAGCAACATTTCAGCATGTTATGAAGGTCACAAAGAGGTATTGCTTGGATAAGCTCTGACTAGCAGAGATTCTTAGTGTCATTAGGTTCTCACCAAAATAGGAATTTTAATTTGTTGCATCCCAGTCAGAGTTAGGACTGACTGCCTTGCTCAGTCTGCCCTGCTTTTTTCTAAATTCCAGCCAGTGTATCTACTGGGTACCCTGTTTCTAATAGAACTGTAAATTCTGAAGCCAAAAGGGATCAATGAGATCATCTAACCAACTGAGATTAGCTGTGCAGCGACCACCATGCTGTGTCCAGAGTACTAGTTCACAGTTCAGTGAGATCTAGTCCTAAATTCCTTTTGTTGCTGACCCATCCTCTCTTGGGCCAGCTCCTTTAACACCTTTAAGGAAAGTTCGCATTTCAGTCATCACTTGATTTTGCCTTAGGGTAGAGGATGGACTACATATTTGCCTCCCTCCCAGGAGACTTCTCTGTCCATTTCTATGATTATCACGCTGGAAAGGATCCCTTTAGGTCAATCTCATAACCACCTTGAGTTTCTTTCAGAGAAAAATAGTGTACACATTAGCCCGCTCATTATGCATTTTCCTGCTGCATCTCCATGTTTTATTCCCTCAAGGGTATTACAAGTTTTGACCACAGGAGCCTACTCCTGCAGCCCTTACCCACGCAGAGAGACCCTCTGAAATAAACAGCAGCACAGCAGCCTCAGTCTGCTGAATGCTGAGACCTCCCAGCCGTAGGTTACAGGACTATATATATTGTGCAATTTGTATGTCCATAGTGGTATTGATCACAGCATTTCTAATGTTTCTCCATATACGAAGAGCAAACGGATGCTGTCAGTCGGAATAACATTCATGAACAAACTAACTATACGCAAAATCTCCATGAGACAGCTCTGTGTGTGAGCATGTATCTCTCTTTTTCTTCCTCTTTCCTCTGGCATGCTGCAATGAAATTAACACAAAATAGTCCTTAAGAGCTAACAAAGTGCAAATAATGCTTAGCTCTCATGTAATGCTTTTCATTTGCGAATCTCCTGGCAAACTTCATTACCCATATTGCACAGGCAGGGTAGCTGGGGCACAGAGGGACAAGGCGGTATGCCCAAGGCTGCAGAAGGAGTGAGTGGCAGAGCTGGAAGGAGCCCCGCACGGCCCTCTGCTCCCAGCTGAGTGCCTCAGAGCCCACCAGTCGTACAGCTACACACGCGGCAGGCAGACAAACACGCAGGTAAGACCTGCTGTCGGAACAGACGAAAGGCCCTTTTCTTTGCAGGCCTGCTCTTTAACTTCTTTGTCCTCTTGTCAGATTTTATTCCTGAGCCCAGATGGACCTGATTATTGTGATTACTCACACATCACCGTAAGGTGAAATATACAGCTTCACCCCACTGACTAAGAAAAATAAATAGGACTTTCTCCCCACCACCCACACCCACTCCCACACTTCCCTCCGAACTTGAAATAAAAAACCTGCAAAAAGATTCCCGATGGCTTTGTCAGGGAGGGGGGATGGTGAGGATTGGTACAGTATATAACATCTCAGCTCTCCCGGATCAGTCACGCTTCCTAATTCAATAAGGTGAGAAGGAGCATAATTTGATCATATTTGTTTTGCATCACTGCAAAAACAGAAAATGAGGGGCTGCAGAGCCGCACCAATTTACTTCATCCGACCTTGATTAAAAGAAAATTAATTGCCGCATCTCTCAGGATATCTCAGGCAGCAGCCAATGGCTCTCCAGAATGGCACACAAAAAAAAAAAAAAAAAAAAAAGAAAAAAAGAAGGAAAAAACCAGGGAGTGAGGCACAGAGAATCTTTGCCCTTTCC
>Ga0181612_156358_pt1 | contig 25436 bp, 6 predicted proteins | sample HoacroProtozoa21_FD_119630 | JGI IMG/M metagenome (GOLD analysis project Ga0181612, IMG submission 119630) | Hoatzin crop microbial communities from Cojedes, Venezuel. Combined Assembly of Gp0051906, Gp0051904, Gp0051908
AGTTGAAACTAATCAAAACACACTTCTTTAACAGCCAGGGATTTCACAGCCAAGCCCTAATTCAACTTATTCATGTAAATAGCTTTGTCATTTTATAGGGTATGTTCTGAGTAAAATGAAGAGTCCTTAGCGCGAAATTGAATTTAAAAATCTTGATTTTTTTCCTTACCCTCTCGTATCTTTCCAAATGTGTTGTAAATTTTTGCCTGCACTAAGCTAACCTTGTTCATGCAATCTAATGTTTAATAGCCATACTGAATAATATCCCAAAGATGAGTCAGAGTGTTGCTGAAATTTGCACGGAAGTCACAGAAAAACGTAACCCCTGAATCAAGAAGAATTTATGGTCTTTCCTCGGTCTCCTGTCCCAAGGTACAGATCCAGCCTCTGAAACTACTTGCTCTTTAAAATAAGAAGCTAAATCCTCTGGTGTACACTGGCATAGTTCCACCTGCACTGATAAACCGGTACAGTTCCGTACCAAGGGAGGGAGCACTCCCTTCATCAGATTTATTTTTAATAGATTGACTGAAGAACAATAATCACTCTGGACCTAAAGAGACTTAAGACTGGACAAATATTATGGCTATATCTACTTATGCAATTGAGAACAGGGAAATTAATGAATTGTGGGCTATCCGCAGCATTAATATAAGCCGGAAATGTTCTTATTAAGCTGTTTGGATGGAAAATGTTGACTGGTTGAACTACTGTTGAAATGCCTGTATTTTTGATAAAATTCTGCATGATTTCCTGTCAATCTCCCAGGTTGTCCTGTGCCTGACATTTGCATTAGCTTTGCTGCATAGATTTTGGCTGAAAAAGTGAGTTGTTCCTGTTGTGCAATAGGGAACCAGCTCTCTGCTCCTCTTCCAGCTAACTGACCTGATACTGACCTTGGTCTTGTAAACTCAGCGTCCTGCTGGAAAAAAAAATCAACCAAACAAGAACAAAACCACCCTGCCCCTCAAAAAACCCTGTGTGTGTATATATGCATAAATATATAAATATGTATATACATACATCTATTTTAAATTTTTCTCAGGAAATTTTTCACCATTAATGACAACACAGCGCCACTAGATTTTGCTAGTCTTTCAGCAGCGTGAAGACTGCCTTTTAATCAGGTCTAATCTTGCATACACTTATGTAGATTTCCCTAATGATACTGTAATTTCATCTCTGTGACACCACAGGACTGACAGTAATAATTGTTTCAGCATTTGTTATTACCTACTGTCCAAAGCCTTTGTCATTTCATAAAATACCAACTGCATTTATTGGGATACCATACTCTTAAAATACACAACGGAAAAATTATTGTTGTCATAAAATTTTCTAAATGTATGAAGCACAAAGTGAACAGCCCTATTTCTCACAAACTCTGCAGGATTAAATCACATACTTTGGGAGAACTGTTGCTTATTAAGGAATTATTTATGAGTTAAATTATATCACTTCTAAATATATAAAGAGTTGGGATGGTTTCCAACAATTACTCAAGAAGCCAGCCGAGTGATGCTTTCCAATTAAATCAGGCTTTTTTTTTTAACTTCTCTGTGTCCTGTGTTCTTTCTTCTGTTTTCCCTTGATTTGAGCAGATAATGTATTAACCTCATATAACTGGTCTCGCGCGTCTCCTCTTTCATGTGGCGGTGATCAGTAGGAGTCTCTCTGTAGGTACTCACTACATGAAAGGTTTCTTTCTTGTCCATATAACTGCTGCTGGTGATGCTTAAATTCTTGCTTTTATTCAGGACCAGTTGTTATACAGAGCTTCAAAGCTTGTAACTTCTGATGGCTCATTTATATTTGTATTGTTCATTCTTTGATAATGACTGTGTTAAAAAACCTGCAGAAAACAGTGCAGCACAGAAAACATTGACTTCCATGGTAGTGCCTACACTGTTTGAGTTATGCAAGGAGATAGATGTAACTCGATGACCTAATTTATTAGCAGGAGAATAAAGACAGATTAATTAAAACCAAAAATGCCAAACAAGAAAATCCACTAAACCATAAAGCATTCCTATTCCACTTATATTGGATGAAACTCAGACGTCTGCAGAAAGGTTATTCACCACCGCTCATGTGCTATTATATAGCACTTGTACCAGCTCTCTACAGAGCAAAAAATTTCCCAACTCTCCACAGAGGTTTGAGTTTATTTCCTTTATAGAAAGTACCGTCTAGCACTCAGCCTAGATATGTAAGACTTGGGTGGACATACCCAGACCAGAGCAGCCCATGAACTTTTTCTAAGATGCCTCTGAAAAAAGTAATAAGAAAACCTAGCCAATTATCTATAAGCTTAAATTTACTATGTAAGCACGCTGAACTGAATAAAAACTAAGTAATCTACAAAATGAAACAAAACACTGAAAAATCACTGCAGTATTGGGTGAGTGTTTATTCCTTGGCAGAGTAGCCTTCCCATAGCTGGCTATAGTCACTGCTGCTGCAGAGTTCACTTTGTTCTATGCTAAAGGAATATGGCTGCTCCCGAGTACATAGGGCCTGCCTTTATTGCTGGGATTGGAAGTTTGCCACTCAAAGAACTAATCAGAATTATTTATTTTTTCCAGCACTTTGAAGTAGATAGGAAGTTCATCTGGGTATCTGGCATATTTATTTAGCTCTGTTACTGGCTCACCTACTTACCGATGATAATTTACAAGATTTAAATAAAGGTTTCTCCTCCCTTAGTGCTGGAAAATGAAACCAGATTCTGTTACTTGGAAAAATGACTTAAAATGATGGAAATTATTCTTGTACTAGGAAGACAGAAATAGCCCAACACAAGCGTATTCCACAGTTGCCAGTTGAAACAGCAGCCTATTCTGTGCTACGCCTTTCACTGATTCATTTCTAGGGTTGTTGTCTAAAAAGACTCCACAGTTAGCGGGTCTGAACTGCTGCTTTCTGTCAAGTGGAAACCGAGTGGCTACTCCATAGCCTTTTTCCAAAAGCTCCTTTTGAAAACTGAAACACTGGGGCACAGAGATCTGCCAGGGAGTGCCACTGGGAATGCAGGAATGCGGTCCTTGCCTGGTGTCCCTATGTCCTGCCAGCTCCTCCCTTTCTGCTGCAACAATTCACATGCTGTAATGGTGACTATCGCTACTCGTGCCATACGTAGGAGTTTTAGCCAGAGGATTCATGAAGCCAAATCCATTTGTCATGCATCCGCATCTCCACCAGCCTCTACGAGAACTTCCCTGAAACAATGTTCAACAGTACTGGGGACTTGCAGGCAGAGTGCAGCTCGGCACAAACAGCTTTCCTTCCTGCAGAGTGGAATTACCCTGTCGTGCTGGTCCATCTGACCATCTATTACGGGGTTGGCACTCACAGAACTATCCACTGTTTTCAGTAAAGGCTGCTTTAGGTTGGCTTCAGGACCACAAGTTTTCTGGGCACAGAACTACCATCTGAACTGATGCTTTTAGGACTCTGCAGCCATCTCTGCGTGGGAGACAACACATTGGTAGTTCTTGCTGAGACTGGTAGAATTAAGGAAGTGAATGACGTGTCTTGGGTAGGGGGAGGACAGTTTCTGACTGTGTGCAGAACACCTCTGCTTTTCCTTTCTGTTGTATATGGGCAGCCAGAACCCTGGCTGCTCCCGGTAAATGCAGTTCTTACTCTAAAAGTCCTTAGGAGCAAGTCAAAAGAGAGGTAGTCTATGAGGCATTAGCCAAAGAGCGCTCACAAGACAAGGGATGAGTCTGTGACTATTACAGTCAAGCTACTCTAACTCATAGTTTTATTCACAGATTAATCTCATAAAAGGTAATTTAAAGCCACTCTGCTAGGCTCAGGTAAGGCTGTCAGTCCCTCAGGTAAAATTCCTTACAATCAAACGATGCATTAGATTTGGGAATGAGCAACAAAACTCGCCATCTCATGAAATTATACCACACCTCACTACATTTTCACAATGACATTCAAAGGGCAATGGCACACAAAAATACATGTTTATGTACTTTAAACACATGCCCTTAAACAGATCTTTGTGGAACATTCACCGTGCTTTTTAAAACTGCATTCTCACAAGCCAGCAGGCTTCTGTAAAACTCCCACCAACCACGATCAACCATGGATAACCTTTCAGGGCTACAACTGAAGATTTTTCTTAATACTGTGTTATCTGGGGGTAATGGGACATACAAAGAATCCCTGCAAAACTCTTCAAATAGCTTAAGGCCAACATAAACCCTTAGCAGTATCTGGATCTTATGTCCTTACTGAAGTCTATCTTACAGAGATCTTTTTCACCCATATGAATTTCACAGTCAGAGCTGGGATGGACCGTGGCAGGAGTGGGAGCAGGGAAAGCCGTGTTCCCCTTTCAGCCCCAGTTCTGCTCAATTCATTCATTTCGCTATGTGCTTGTGGCTGTACAACCTACCTTCTTCCTCTGGGTCAGGGCTGCGTCCATCCCTGCTGATCGTACACTCTAACCTTCTTCTGCCCCTTTGGTAACAGCTAGTTGTTCAACTCGCTTCCAAAACAGCACTTAGCTGCTCTCAAAATTACAGCAGCTTCTCTTTTAGGTCACAGCCAATGTGGCCTCTGTCAAACTGTTTATTTACAATACATCTTAAGAGCCCTCTGCCATCACAATCAGTAGGAAAATGAAATAATCATTGATTTCTTACAAGATGTATCAATATTTATACCATTATGGAGAGGAAGGAAAATAGAGGCTTGAGAAATAATACGAGTAATAACTTTTAAATCTCAGCCTGGAAACAGCAAGAAACACCCAAATATACACACTTCTTTATCAAATAAGGATTTTCAACACATTTTCTATATTTTTATAACTTGAAAACTCTCAAAGCATACTGAACACAAATATCTTTCACTTTTTGGTTGTAGAGTATATCCTGCTTAATACACCACCACCATGTAGCATGTTGGAATAACCACTAGAATGAAGGCTGTCAACAGAGTGTAGATCTAGCTGGCCATTAACGTTAACACCTAGCACCTATCTAGTCTATAAGAGTCTCTGCTCGGCGAGAACTGAGATGTCCACTGCATTTGTGTTAAAGGTCCCTATTTGGAAAAGAAAAAGGAAAAGATACTGAAGCAACTTTTTCTCTTCCTCTCCAAGCAGAAGTTATGAAAATCATCTCCATACAAAATTGCACAGAGAAGAAAAAAAAGGCTTTCACAGCAATCAGTTTCTAAGGTATTTAAAATTCCCTTGCTTCACTTGGTTCAAAAGTAGTATTACTGCTACCACAAATTTGCTGGAAAGATAATGACAGGTCTGTCCTGAGCTTCAAACAGCAGGCACTTGTTCATTGTTCCTTTCATAATGAAATACCAAATTTTCACTCATGTTTGGAAATCAAATGACAAAATCCTTTGACTACAGCTACATACAACAAGGGCACTAATTAGAAATTCCCTGGCAAATAACAAAGCCAAGACTTATTTCTGTTCAAGACCATGATGTTTAAACTTATTCAGGTAAAAAAAAAAAAAGCAGAAGACAAGGATAATCAGAGATATTTGTGTAACCTGAATGTTTTAATTTCCAAATAATCTGTACCAGATTCTTTTTATTAATTTCCATATGAAAAGTACACCTTCCAGCAGCAACTTTTACTTCCCACCTTCTCCTAAGCTGTAAATCTCTTCCTGCTGTATACGTTATCCACGTCAGAGAACAATTTCCATTTTTTTTTTTTAATTTATCCAATCACATAATCTTTCTCTTTGTACCCATCAGATTTCACACAAGCTGGGAATTTTCATTAATGTCTGCAAAAGGACAGCTTTTGGGACACAGCTAATCATGACTCCTTTATTCTACCCAAGTATTATAAAACATTCCGGGAAATGTAAACTTTCCAAAACTTGTTGCCATTTGAACATTTTGATTTAGAACAAATCCTCAGTTCTTCAGGTACATTGGTTTGTGCATTTAAACATAAACTTTATCTCTTTCCTCTCATGCTAGGAATCCCAGTTCACACATAGGCTAATTAACTACAACTTAGAACGGAGTAGGAATAATTACGTAATGCTGCTGTTTCTTAGCAACCGTGAAAGATATGGTGAAGGATGTGAAAGAGAGACCCAAATAACATCATTTCTAGATTGAGAACTTCCACCTAGACTAACCTGCTAGTGGGACAGTAAATTAATTTTAAATTTCCATTTGCCTGCTTCAGTGCTCTGTCTCTTGCCGGCTCTAACAGTGTGATTTTCACAGTCTAAGATGGCACTTGAGCATTTAATTTCTGCAGAGCTGATAATACCTGCTAGCTAATCTAAAAAATTTGTAAAATTTCATCAGAAAATTATTTTCCTGCTTCCTTCCCACATAATGACTTATGTCTAGCACTAACTCCTCACCTAGTGGGAGTTCTACCAAAGTAAAACTGGAAGGTTAGGCCTTGCATCAGTCTTCAACAATAAACAAGATTTATTTTATTAATAGCAAAATTGGTAACTATGGTTTTCCCCATAACGTTAATGAAGCATTTTGAATATTTAAATTGCTTTACTGTGCTCTGAAGATATTTATTTCATGTATTAACTGATTTTACACTGCAAGACAAACAATGCTGTTACTGATTTTCAAAAATATTAATAGAATTTTAAAAACAGTTGGAAAGCTGAAAGAGCAATTACAAATCAAATTGCTTTAATACTTGCAGAATCTTTTTATGCCTTGCTAGGCAGTCTCACTCTGCAGTTGCTACTTGCATGTGACATTGTCAATACTGCAGATTTAACTTTTGCTCAGGAAGGGATAGAAGACTGGTCTTTGTGATCTTACATTTTGCTTTTTGAGTATGGGAATGTCTGTAGCAGAAAACCACACGGCAGACTTCAAAGTACCAAAGTGAGGATAAAAATGAATTAATGACTCAAAATAACACAAACATTGTTGTCAGGTTTTGGTCTATGCATCTGAGACACATGGAACGTGCAGTCATGGGAGATGCGCATGGTAACATTGCTTATTGTCACAGCCTCTGGAGCTGGGAAAGCCCCAGCTGGAAGGGATGGAGGTCTGTGTCAGTACTGACAGTCTCATAGCTAACCTGAGGGTCACAACCCTATGGCTGTCCCCTCCCTGGCAGGGTTCAAGGCCAGGTTAGATGGGGCTTTGAGCAGCCTGGTCTGGTGGAAGGTGTCCCTGCCCATGGCTGGAGGGCTGGAACTAGACGATCTGTAAGGTCCCTTCCAACCCAAACCATTATGTGGTTCTGTGATTGACCCTCACTGTGTAAGATAGTGCTGCAGCCTGTCATGGGAAATGCATCTGGCACAGCATGAGGGAAGAACAGTGGTGCCAGGATGCAATGTGGTAATCTGCCAGCCTTTCTGCAGTGGGACCTCTCTTCCTAAGAGAGAGCCCAAGCCAAAGTGCCTTGCTGCTGTCTCTCCTGTAGCACAAGGTGCTCCTCATCAGCAACTCAGAGGTTTCACTAACCAGCAGCACCTGGTGCTTAAATGGGAGAGAGGTGGGAGGAGGCTGTGTTACCCGCTGTGGGGAGCATGGAGGAGGCAGTTGTGAAAGGTTGAAACATGGGAGGGTTGCAAAACTTGTGAGGTGGGTGTGTAGCTCCTTGGTATTGCTGGCGTGTCTTCTATCTTGGGAGGTCTTGGGGCTGTTATTTGTTGGAGACTGTAAGAAATCTTTGTGTTGGGTATTGCAATGTGCTCTGTTCTTCTTGTCTGTGTATTCACTGCTATGAGAGGTTGTGTACTGGGCTGGAAGGAGCCTTGGTCTGACTTGGTGACCATCCTGTGCAGCGTCCAATAGTATGCTGGGCCCTGTGTGGAAAATGTTTGCAGAAGACAGTAGCTTTTTTGTTGTGCTATGGAGTGTGTATAGGGTTTTTATGTTGTTCTGGCAGCAGGCACAGGTGGAACTAGGGTTTCCCTGGGTGGTCGCGATGGGTTTGTTTCATTATCTCATGGAACCGACAATGGACCCAACTGCTGCTGAAAGTTGTTTTTTTTGCTGAAAGAAGCCAAACTAAATATATATATATATATATATATATAAATCTGAAGCTGTAATTCTTTAGTTGTAAACTTATAGTGCTGTCTGGCAGGGCATTCTGCAAAGTCCTGAGTGAACCAAGGAGTTGCCTCTGATGGCCACTACTCTGTGTGGTAACGCATCCACCAGTCTGTCTAGTTACGTTTTTAAAGAACTCCTGTTTACTCTGCGGCTTTAATATTAAAGTTAGTTTGGCAGCGTTTGAATTTTTGCTTGTTTAGGTTGTGTGGTTTTTTGGGAGGTGTGTGTTTTGTTTATTTTTTAAAGCAAAGCTATTCTTTAGTACTCTGGAAGAAAGCAAAGAAACTGTTGGATTAACCAGTATAAGCGAGTATATGCTCCTTGCTCAAGTGGTGTTCACAGACAACGTGTTTTCTTGCTGTGTAAGCTCAAATGGTCCCTGGGAATACCATTTTACTATATTTTAACTGCTTTCTGTTAAGGTAATTTGTTTACATCTATGAGGTAGATGAATGTTTCACTCCTTTAACATTCAAATGAATACAATCAAGGCTTGATTAGTTTATTTCTGGCAGCGGATTAGCTGAATGTTATGCCAATTGCTTTCTGTAGTAGTCGTCTTCAAGTGTTGTATTTCAGTAATCTTGTTCTGATGTGTTTTCCTTGCATAGCCTGGAGTGACTTTTTAGCACACTCTTTGAGAGGAAAAATAACTTTTCCACTGTCTCCCCCTGTATGATCATACTTATGAAAACCTTTGTGCTCACGAGTTCCAAACTTGCTGCTCCTAAAGGCTGGCTTGCAGGGAAATGGAGGGCAAGACCATACTTGGTGCGGAGTCCTGCCTCCATAAGGCAGCCTGCATCTTTTTCTCCTTCTGTAGTCTGGAGCTGAAGAGAGCCTGTTTTCTTAGCTTTGCCATATTTCAAATTCATAAAAACTGAATGAAAGATTTGGTGCTCCTGGCTATAGACTTGATAGAGCAAGTCAAGAGCTCAACAGTGTTTGGCTGAGTGACCACCTGGAAGGCATCTCACTTCTCTTACTTTGCAGGGAAACCAAAGTCTGTAGGAGGAAGGCTGAAGTGTCTTAGGCCCTTCCCTTATGGGTCAGGATGAGGCTGGTACTCGCAATAGGACTCTGGAATACTCTATCTGTTAAGATATAACCTAAAACCTACCAAACCCTGTTTCTTTTGCCCATTCTTGTAAGTGAAAAAGTCTTCCTTTTTTCTCCTCCTTCAGTCTGCTTGGACTTTTCCAGGGAAAAGTTAGAGCACTATGACGAAAGGAGGAAGGCTAACTATAATTAATAGGTTCTAACATTCCTGCCTTTTTTTTTTTTTTTTCCCCCCTGGTTAAAAATCAGATTCCTAAGATAGATGGTCTGTTTAGTTTATCTGAGGTCACTTCAGGAACAGTTCTACTTTTGTAAGACTTCTTGTTTTCCTGCTATATATGGCTTTGTTATAACAAGATTAAAATAAAAGCCACAGATGTTCAATGCATAAAATTACATTGTCGGGTTTGCCAGAAAGTGTATCTGCTCCTCAGCAACTGCTCTTGGTATTAATGTACATATTAATGTAAATACAAGATATTATTGACAGCTCTCCAGGTATAGTTTGCTGATGACTTAGACTGGCTTTTTTTCTGCTTCCAAAGCCAGCTGGCCCAGAGGGTGGCTGCACCTGGCTTCTGGAAGGACATCGGCTTCGGGAGCCCTGAGGGCAGCCTGCAGTTCCCAGGGCAGTGCCTGCTGTAGCAATTAAGGATCAGCAACACCCGAGGTGGTGCTGGGAGGGATTAAGCTGAACTGAATCCAGGGAGACGAGACGGGGATTGTCAGTGTGATCTGATAGCATAAACTACACACAAGTGATGCACCCTGATCTTGTGGTTTAACACAAGTTATGGTTTTTCAGCTTGCTGCAGAGAAGAGAGAATAACAAGTGATTTTATTTTTTTCAGCTGTGTCTTTATGAGCCTCAGCAACTCAGCTGTCTGCATTTACCTTTTGGAAATTACTGTTTGTGTTAAATCACCTGTAACTTGGTGATTAGGTAACTCATCAATGAACAAGGCTCTGAAACTCTGAAGTTGCAGCCAGCAAGGGCTGTTTGGCTAATGTTTGGATCAGTGGGCTATCTAGGCAATCTACAGAGATATTAACTGATGTAATGACACACTCCAGAAAGGTTGCAGCTTATATCTAAAAGACTATCGGTGTTGAAAATGAGATGGAGTTAAGGGCAGATTTTTGACAAAGGTTATTCTGTCTGCTCACGTGGAAAGCAAAGTCAGGATAACAGTTTGGTTTGTAGAAAATTGTTTACATTGCTGAACTAAGCTTCATATTGCTGTGTATTGTTTCATTGTCATAGAAACATGAGGTTGAAGGAATAAACTTTTTTATCAATCCTCTAATGACAGGACAAGGGGTAATGACTTTAAACCAAAAGAGGGTAGATTTAGATTAGATCTAAAAAGAAATTCTTCACTCTAGAGGTGCTGAGGCCCTGGCACAGGTTGCCCAGAGAAGCTGTGGCTGCCCTCTCCCTGGCAGGGTTCAAGGACAGGCTGGGTGGGGCTTTGAGCAGCCTGGGTTGGTGGCAGGGTCCCAGCCTGTGGCTGGGGGCTGGAACTGGGTGACCTGTAAGGTCCCTTCCAGCCCAGACTGTTCTAGGATTCTAATCCATTCCTTTCTCTGAGATAAGACTAGCAGGCTAGAAGAGATACTTTACTAATCTGTTCCTAAAGAACAGCAATATCCCTTCACTGCTTAATGCATGCTTGCAACCCTTACAGTTAGAAAGATTTTCCTATGTCAGACTAAATCTCCCTGGCTGCAAATAGGCTGAGTGCTCCTTGTTCCGTCTCCAGCAATCGATCCCTGTGTGCATTAACTAACTACAGCAAACTTCCAGTGTGTGTGTGTGTAAAACACTGTCCTGTAGTGATTTCATTTCTAGATTAAACAAACTGATCTTGAGAAGTGAGAGAAGGAAAACAATATTATCCACTACAGCTGTTTACTTGTAAATCTTCATCCTGTGTTTCTACAGGCAAGATTACTGTCAGAGCTTTATTAATGAAAGGCTATGCCTTGGCTGGACCTGATTTTGGAGTTTGTTATATTTTGGGCCAGGTTTCATCTGGCTTTCTAAAATTTGAGGTTTATTGCCAGGTTACCAGATTTCGTAACCTTAGAACAGGATTTATTACTCCTTCCACTAAGGCATTGCCTGGGATGAGGCAACAGAGGGCAGATGGTTTTAAAGCACAAATTCACACCTCAGCCAGCCAGCTTCCTGCAGAGAAGTCTTAACAGACAGGATCGGAAAATGTCCATGTTCCTTGGCCTGCACACAAGAGAGCCTGGCAGCAAGCAATCTCTTGAGAAGATTATGGTGTATGTAGGTGGGTTATACATGTAAAGTCCACACAAACTGTTTTATGTGGAAGAACTGAAACTCGGGTTATGAAGAAAATAGAGTGACTCTACATGCTGTGGGGAATACTCTTCACTGTGACTTTCAGTGGGCTTCTTAGGGACTGTGGTCTTAGGCCACGGTGTGTGTATCACAGGCACGGAAGACAGCCTGTATCCTACCACTTGATCAGGGTGTCTTTCTGTGCTTGATCCCCCCCTCTATTTTGAAAGACTTGTATCAGAAAATACGCTAGCAGTCACAAGCATGTTAATTCTGCCCAACTTCTTTTGTTCTGGTAAATTCTCTTTGGGTGAAAGGCTTTCCTTGTCTCATTAAGAGGCTCATGTACTAAAGGGAAAAGCAAAACAAAGCAACACCTGATAGTTTGAAATTGTGGGTTCTATTTTTATTCTAAACAGGCTTTCACTGCCAGAGAGCTAGACAGTCAGACTCAGAAGCAAATGGAAAGATGGGGAGAAAAAAACCTAAGTTTGTTCTCTTTAGCTGAATTGCTAAAAAATATGAATTTTCTACTTCTGTTTGTAACATTCCTTTATTGTCTTACGATCTGCAGTAGCGCTTATTGGGAAAAAAAAATCATTGTAGTCGTCTGTATAGTATGACAAGTGAGGTGTGGTTAAGATAAATTAGTTCTCAAACTTCATCCTGTTATGAAAGACTTCTGAAATTCCATACTGAATGCATATGTATCTTTCATATTTAAGATATGTTAACTGCATTGGTGCAGCTTCTTTCTCAGGGATGGAAGTTCTTTCATAATATACCTATAAAAGTACCTGCAGTGACTGTGCACTGTATTGATATTACAATTTACTAGCTTTTAATAAAATGTCTTGTGGTTCTTACTGCACAGACTCATAATGAAAGATGCTCCTGACCTAAAAATAGTAAAGGTAAACAGACAAAGCAGACCAGGAATGGGAGGAGAAATAGATACAACTGAAATACTTGCTTAAGGCTGTGATTAAGACCCTGCTGTCAGTCCAGTACTTCACCATCAGATCCTGAAAGGATATTATATGGGAGGTTGCACAAAGAAATTGGACCAACATCTTTACAGTGTCCTTAAATTTCAAATCCTATTTGCTCTGAAATTCAGGAAGGCGTTACTTAACAGATATCTAAAGTGGCAAAGCCTGTTTTAAAAGATATACAAATGGCAGATACCCAATGTATTGGTGGATAAACTGTTAACATGGAAGTCCAAGCTTAATATGAATACACTATTATTAGTACACATGCCTACTGGGATGTTACATGAAGAAAGGAATTCTGCCACTGTGTCTTGTGTATTGTTTTTTTAATGATGGAAAAACTGAAAAGAGAAGAAAAAAACCCTGGAAAGCCTTACTCGGATATTTTATCTTTTTCCAAAGCAGCATGTGGAAACATGGTGAAGCTTCTTAAATACTGCTATTTTCTGTTACTCTGCATGCATCTATCCCTGTGTACTCTGTTAGAACAGCTCTGAATTACATAAACCCCAAATCAGCATTCCATCTGTTGAAATCTGACATATCTGGGCATATCCTAGGAGAATGCTCCCTGTACCCTTTAACTACAGCCATCCAACACTTCCTCTGATGTCTGCTCTACCCGAGTAACTGTGCTATTGCAGATTCAGTCACCCTGCTTTCCCTGGCTCAGGTAGCACCATCCTGAGACTAATTTTTATTTGCTATTTCATTATAAATTGTTTTAGCCAAGCTAGCCTCTGTTTCCCCCCCTAACATCATGAAAGGGGTGTGTGTGTGTGTATATACGAGCCCAAAAGAAAGCAACTTTAAATACCAATTTTATGTGTGTCTGCATATGTAAATGTCATTTTGGAGTTGGGTTTTTTTGGTGGATCTGCTAAAGACAAATCAGAAAAATCCCAACAGAAGAACCTACTCCAACTCCTGGCACAATCCAGGTGTGCTACCCTCGAGGCCCGAGAAAGAGTTGCAAAGGGTCAAGATGCAGATTTTTCTTCCAGCGTAGCAGAAGCATTGTGTGCAGCTCTCCCTAGGGAGGGAGCTTCCCGGCCATGGTGCTTCCCAGGGGCAACTATGGGGAGGCAGAGATTGAGCTATCCCCAATACCAGTCTGCAGTTTTGATGGCACAAAAATGCCCTGTAGCATTCCTTTCTTCCCCAGAGATGTTATTCCACACCGTACCTGTCAAGAATTGCAGAGCCTGTACCTTCTATTACTTATTCAGGTCTTAGCATTTGTTACAAATATTTAAAACTTCACTTTAAAGTCTTACCTACCGGTGTGTGTGCACTTCCCATTCATGGTAACAGGGCATGATAATTATTAGAGCAAAAAATGTGCACCAACAGGATAATGACTTCCATTCGGCAGAATACTGTTCTCTTTACGTACTAAGCTGTTTCTGATATTCTGTGTATTCTTATGAAGGAAACTACTTTTATATTGTTTGTGGTACTTCTGCCTCTCTAGGGATGATGTCAAAAAACCTACGGAAGTCTATGGCTTAAAAGCATTTAGCTTTTCTTCTATATATAGCATTTCCTTACTTAAGGAAAATTACTTTCCTCCACTCCACATATATATATAAAAGGCTAGCTATATTCAATCACATGTTGTTTGTATATAAAAAAATTTTTCAGCTCAAAAAAATGTTAGACCAAGGCTAGTTCCAAACAAAGTGTATTCAAGTAGATGGCTGTAAAACTTTCAGCAATAAAATTGCCATGAGTTTTAGGAGCTTTATGATGTCATATGTATTTTTATCACTTTATCACGGTAAAGAAGCCACATTGCTTTAAAAGCAAGCTAAGTACTTATTTAAAGGTTCATTTTCAATCTTTTAATAATATATGATCTGTAGAGCAGACAGAATTTGTATTTTAGTCATTGATGAAATGACTAAGCATAGGCATCAACTGTCCCTAAATTATAATCCCTATTAAGAAGCATAACTACTGCTTTAATGTCTGTAGAAGTGAGGAAAGCAACAAATTAGTTGTTTAACATAATGGCACACATGCTATCTGAATTTCCATCAAATATGGCTATGAGGAAAAAGGAACTCTACAACTATAGAAAAGCTGTTCCAGTAACAAGTATATAATGAAAAAAAACTCTCACAGTCTGAGGTTGCCTGCATTGGTTATTTGGTATGTCCAGTCATACTTTATTTCAGTGCACAGCCAGAGGTATTTCACATGCACCTTTCTACCTGGTTGTCACTGACTGCCGTAACTTCAAGGAAATTAAATTCTGTTCTATGAAAATATGTAAAACATTGAATAATGGTTCCCCCCACCATCACTCTAAATTCTCGTCCTACACATCACTTCTTGCAGTCCTCATACTGCTCAGCTATTGCTAAGGCAGTATTTTGCTGGAGAAGTTCTAAAAGGTAAATACACAGAGCTGTAAGCAGTACAAGAGCAACTGTTACTCTTCTTCTGTACATTGATGGACAAGCGCAGACACTGCTCTTGAGAATTTGAAAGCTACACAGACATCTCAGCTGCAAAATCATGTAATGTGAGCATGTCTCTCCTGCTGTGCTGCACCGCGCAAACAGGGAAGGGCTGCACCAGGGTGGAGCTGTGCTCTCCCTGTCTGCTGTCCCTGTGTCCTCTTGTGTTCTTGCAGATCACACACAAGATGTTGCTGACTGAGGACAAATGAGTTGGGTCTGGCATTTTGGATTAGTGATCCAGAGAGATTCTGTGGTAGAAAATGGGGACCATGTTTCTAGCCACCCTGGTGGTGGAAGATGAAACCCAGGTGTCAGGGCGGCTGCTGGCCCTGCAAAGGGCAGACAGGGCTCTGATGCGAGTTTGATTTGGCTGAGCCAGGTCAGTGGTGGAGTGGAAAGGTGGATGCAGGTGCTGCATTGATGTTCTGGTGAACCTGCACCTTCTTGGTAATTCCTCTGCTTCAAGTCCCTTCCCTAAAGCCTCCCTTGGCATACTTCTGTGCTCTCACCCTCGTCTTGTTGGCAGGACAGTATCGAAAGAGGCATTCTTGTCCTAAGTGAAGAAGAGTTTAGTTTCTAGAAGCATCTCTCGCCTTCACGGCCTCTTCACAGCTGTTTAAAGCTTCCGCTTGCTTTTTAGAGGCAACCTCTGTGAATCCTCTTACAATATATTTTCATTAAAAATTATTAGAACTTCTAAGAAAATGTGTTGGTAAACTTGGATGGGGAAGATCTGCATACCACAGTTCATCACAATACTCTGCAAAAGGGCTAGGCTCTGTTTTCTTTTATTCCTTATAATCAAGCTATGTCATTAGAAAGCAGGGTCCTCCTCTGACTATTTGATCACTGACAGTCACAGGTGGCTGTGTCTGGAAAGAAACGCAATTCTCCCCTGGATCTGCTAGTCGAGTCCAATGATATGATCTTACAGGAGTGAGGATATACTGTTTCTCCAAGTAGTTGTTTGCTTGTTTGCTTAGGAATGCACTCTGGAAATAGCAGGGAAGCTCTTGTTATCTGCAGAAATGCTATTGTGTTCTCACTTGCTGGCAAATATTACATTTACCTGTTTTGCTATTCCAAAATCAAATTAACTTTCCTGTTCTTAGCATGCTTTACTAATCAAGATGACACCGATCTCATTTGCAAGCCCACTGCCTGCATTGTTTGCCAGAGGACGCAGGTTAGTTCCTCTGGCAAGGCAAATCTGTTCCTAATACTTCTCATTACAAAGACAAGACAATATCTTACTCCCATCAGTTTTCCCTTTTTATGAAATATAACCTGACAGCATTTACTCCCTTTCATAGTGGCAGAAATCATAAACACAAGAATATTTATGAAGAAATGAGTTAAGGAAGAAGAATCAGATCAATACTGGAAGAATTCATGCTTGCAAAAGAACAGCATAGTGGCTGAGGCACAGGGGAAATGAGATCAATTGCAGCTAGAAAGATGTGGGTATCTGGAGAAGGAACACCAAAAAAATGTTGGTGTTAAAGGTGAGGATGGATGGAAAGAGAAAAAACTGAAAAAGATTCTAGAGGTTAGACGATTGAGAACGTAGCCAAAATCTTGGTATCTGCATTCCTGCAAGGGACTTTGGCTCCTTTGGTAGCATGTGGCAGTCAGAGGGAGGGTGCAAGGAGGCTCTGACCTTCCTTGCCTTCTGCATGCCCCAGCACGCTGCATGTGCCAGGCCTTTTTTCAAAGCATGAGGCATTTCTGCATGTTCTCTCAGGGTGCAGCTCCATTCGCTGTTCTTGATGTAGTCAAAACATCAATTTTTACTGGCACAAGCTGTTGCACATAGCAACATAACACTGAAAGTGGCTATTTTCTGGCTCTTCATAACTGTGCTTTCAAACAACTAGCACTGAGTAAAACCAGTACAGGTTTCTCTTGAGCTTGTTGGAAGTGAACGATAGCAACTAGTTAAAAAACCCCACAGTTCACAGTTTGGAAATCGGCCTCAAAACTACAGGAGATCTCTTGGTCTGGAGGATAAACAGATATCAGCTGATTAACAACTAAGTATTGGGATTGCTTTAAGCCCTACGGATCTGATTTAATCAAAATTTTAAAGTTAAATCATGGAATTATGGAGAGCATTGGTATTCATCTGTCCTTAAGATGATTTGTTCTTGGCTTTCCATCAATTCTGTATGAATTCTGTAAGGGGAAGCGCTTTGTGGAGAAATGCCAGTGGTGACTGTTTTGGATGAATGTAGTTGTCTGAGGTTTTGTTGTTGTTTGTTTTTGATTTGTGTTTTTACTTAGGGTTTTTTTAATGGATGGGGGATGAGGCAAGGCAGGGGTGCATGCATGAGTGGAAACTTGGCCATATATGTTCCAAGCACACAAAGTGTTACGTCATTCCTCCTTATACAGGATAGTATCTGATAGCAACCTTTAAGAACTGATATGGAAATAAGATTCCTGAAAAACCAAATACAGGTAAGAGAGAAGCCAGAGACACCTCATAGCTGAGGTCAGGCCAGACTTATATGATAGAAGCTGGTGTCTGACAGATGAGGTTTAAACACTGAACAAAAACTTGCTCTTTTAGTTGCATAGAGCCTGGTATATTTAAAGGGTACCAGTTAGTCCAAGCTGGTAAGAACGGGGCATATTGGCACTCTACAAAGTTTGTGGAAGTGGTCTTTACATATACTTAGGCTTGAAATTTTTATCCCATTCCTAAATCTGTAATCCAAGTCAACATTTCCCTTCACTGATTCTTTATAATTTTCCAAGAAATCCAGTAGTTGTGCATCATAATGACTGTATTAATTATTTTTGCATCTACTACTAAACATTTCTCCTAACAGTGGAGATTGTTAATGAAATACTGTATCAAAATACTGATGAGTATTAAAATAGCGAGGCACCAACTATAACTTGCTTTGAAGTAAACATGAAGGTTGCTCTTGATACCTTTTAACCCACTTCCCTCTGACTTCTGGGAGTGAAGGGGAAACAATGCACAAATACACAAAGTTAAAGTTAAATGCAAGTAAACAAAACCCACAGACATTCAGCTGGTGTAACACTGTATGGCACAGAGGTTTTGTTGGAAAAATCATCTGAAAGATGGTTATCTTAATCAAAAAAAACCAAACAACTCAAAATGCCCTCGCTTTGAAAACTCCAAGAAACCTGTATCTGATCTGCACCTGTCAGTGATTTGACTGTGCAAACTACGTGCTCTAGAAGTAAACAGACAAGTTGGAAAGGAAACAGTAACACAATAATAGTGTTAATAATTTCTTCAAAGAGAAAGAGAGAAAATGTAGTTTTTCCTGTAACACAAGCTGCTTGTATAAACAAGTTAATGCCAGAAATTAGATGCTCACTGGTGGTAGTGAGGTATTGTGCTAATTTTTATTATTTGTGTTTCAGATATGTGTTTCATATTAAATTAGCACGAGTAAGAAGACCAAAGAAAATGTCTTCACCATCAGGTGTTTGTTTTGTATCATAGATGGAAATAATCTTCCTGCTCTATTTTCTTTTGTTACATCAACACACGTTAGCTAAAACCTGTATCTGCACAGACTGGTCACTCTTCCTCTATAGGAAGACTAGACAGAACCTAACTGATAAAACCTGACTTAGAACAGAATCACTACCAAGGAGAGATTACTGACCACTGAAAAAGACAGCAAAGTGACTTTTGCTCTTTCTCAGCCTTTTTCATTAAAGTTCATTAAAGATGGCTACCTTAAAAAGCAGAAAAACCACTGGCTACCAGCCAGTGTCTTGAACTCAGCTTGGCTTCTGAAGAAGATGCTTGAATCTTGGGTATAAAGTCATAATTATTGCAACAAGTTAGTCTCAGCTTCCCATGAGTCTCCTTCAGCTAGACTTGTCAGCCTGTAAGATGTCCTCCCATAATCGAACTGGCAGAGAAATTGCTGCAGACAAACAGCAAATAGCACACTTCTAATTGGGCAAGGCTCCAAACTCAGGTCTTGGCCGAAGGCAGCTACCCTGAGAGAGGTCCACAAGCAGTCCAACAGTCTGGACAGCCTTGAGCAGTGCACCAGAAGTCACAGTAATAGTGAAGAATCTCTGCACCCTGCTCTGTCCACAGGGTCTATGTAAATAAACTGGGACAGAGACTGTTGTACGTGCATCGTGCTGTCATCTGGATGCAAGCTGAATTCTTTCCCACACTCCAAATGTTGTTTAATTCACGCTGACCACTGTTATTCTCTGTCTCATGCCAGGACATTTTGTGGGAGGCTATCTGGCATAGGCTGAAACAGTGCCAGGAAGTATATTAATAGATAAACAGTTTAGAGGCTTGTGTACCACTGCTTGGGCCTGCAGCCAGGTCCTGCTTAGTTTACTAGAAAAGATAGTGAGTGCTCTTAGAAAGTTACAGGGTTCTCCCACTTTCCTGGGAGGGCTGGTCACCCCAAGGCTGATGCTGTGGGTAAAATGCAAATAGTAAAGGCTTCTTGGGCAGGACAGGTCTTCAGGAACTCCTCATTTATCTGACCTACTGTGTTCCATTTTACCTGGGCTTTATTCTTCCATTACTAACAAAATCAGGTGACTTGCTCTTCCAACTGTGACTTCTTAGTCTTTGGTGTAGATGAGAAGAAAGGGTAAGAGATTTATTTCTTCTAATGGTGGGAATTGTGAGGTTTTTGATGAAGTGAGCTCGTTGCCTTGTACAGGTCATCTACTATTGCCGAAACATCACATCAAGTTGAACCCACTCTCATCCCAGGCCTGTGGCAAGGCAGACGGGAATGGTCAATGATTGCTGTGTGGCAGGATATTGCTCCATATTCCTATTTATGAACTTCATCTGGCATCATAAATTCTTGCACCAAGGCTAGTCCATATCCACGTATTGGAAAAAGTAGAGGCTTTCCGTTCACTGACTGCTAGCAGCATCACAATTTCAGGTGGGAACAGCTCAGTTTGGGGCTACGCAGAGCCCCTTACAACCACCATTCACATAAATGTAAAACCAACCTCCCTGCTTGAGCAACAGGCTGGCTGTGACCTGACAAAATTCTGGCTGGCTTCTGCCTGCTATTTGTGTGTCTGGGTGGCACTAGCATACCCTGTCCTGAAAGTGAGTAGTTCTGATCAAGAATATCAAATAGTTATGCACTAAAATAACACAGTATCCCTTGCATGCCTGCTCTCCCTACCTGGGAGTCAGATTCTGCTTCACCAATGATGATAAATCATTCTGAAGTCACGTGTTTTAATGTGCCACCCTCTCAAAAGTAGGAAGAAACTATCAAAGCTACTGAAAAGAATGTTACGTCATATGCTGTTGCTTATTGCTGCTCAGCAGTCTCATTCACAGGTGTTGCTCTTGTACAAGAAAGGGAGCTTGGGCTTCAGTCCAGTGCTTTATGAAGTTCATATTTCTACCTGATTTAAAAAAATGAAAGCCTGAACAAGTTGACCTGTTCAGCCGTCTCTTCTGCTTGTCCAAGTTGCTTACTCAACTTGACAAAAGTAGGATTATTTACGATCTTTACTATCGTCCCAGAATGATTAGATTTTTTGCCTTTCAAAGTTTGGGGATTTTTGTGGTGGGGGGTGGGTTGTTTTTTTGTGGTTTTTTTTTTTTTTTTTCAGTTGGACGAGGCTCCCAATCTGACAGTGACTGTGCTAAAGAAGGGTTTGTGTGTAAATCGGCAGCTCAGGTGTTTCCTGGAGGGAACAGTAGAGACATCCAAAAAAAATTCACCCAGCTCGGCTCTTGGCTCACATGCCTGCCCTGGCTGCTGCTCTTACAGGCAGTTGCTGCCTGCTCATCCTGAAGTGTCTTTTGCTCGTGCTGTCTTGGCAGAGGAACTTGGACATATGCTTGCCTCAGTTTGCAGCATGATCCAAAAAGCCCTGTAAGAGAGACTGGAGCATGGGTTCCCATGACATGCTAGTTTGTGTCTGTTGTCTGTCCATCTTTTTTCAACTAGCTTTGTTTTTCCTTTGTTTTCCAGCACAAGGGAAGGGAGAGCCCTTTATTAGACAGGTGCTAGAAGGCACTTTGTAACAGAAGCATCCAGCAGAGTCTGCACCTTCCACTCAAAATAGTTTTGGTTTTGTGGGGTCTTTTTTTCTAGCTTCCATACTTACAACATGCTGTTATCTACCACTTCTGCTGGCTTGTCTGAAGTCCAATAAATATTATTGCATATCTGACTTTGAACTGTCTATGTAGAATCAAAATAAGGCTTTGTTAAATCAAAACTCTGCTTGTTCAAATACACTAGTGTTCCCTGGGGCAAAGTATACCTTTTGTCAGGGTAAACATTGTTCAAATGACCACTGTGATACTGCAAAAAAGAGTTATAAAATCCCTACTTGCCCTTTGTATCACATAAGCATGTTACTGATGCCTTGGATAATTAAGTGCTAAGTACCTTACAGTACACTTTCTAATTTATTTTATATTTACAAGAATAATTTAGCTCTTGAATGGCATTTAACTTGGTAAAACGATTAAAATATGTAACAGGCTTAAAAGATTAATATCGCAGAAGTACAGGCAGTTCACGTAGCATGATAAATAATATGCAGAAAAAATTATTTGCTAAGCACTGCAAATCAAATAATATTATCGTTCCGGAAAAATTACTCTTGTCTGTCAGGGCTGTTTTACAACAGTAAACAATGTCTAAACCTATTGTTGTTTTTACTAAGTATATATTTATTGTTCCAGGGTAGAATTCAGATAATTTATCAAATAATTTTAAATGTATTAGTATTTTGTCAGGAGTTGCAGGGTAAAATCTTGGCCCTATTGAAGACAATAATAAGACTCCCACTGCCCTTATAAATGCAAGCCTGGTGATAAGGTTGTTTTCATTTTGTTATTCCTGGCATCATACAAAGTTGTAGGCTCCATAGCACTAACGTTTAAAAAAAAAACAAAAAAACACCCCAAAAAACACCCCAAAACACCAACCCAAAAAAACCCACAAAACAAACAACCTGTCACCAGTTTAGACCTCTAGTTGGAGTGCAAGCTACTCTCTTTCCTAGGCCAAATGTCTTTTGACTTCAGTGGGAGAAAAGCCAGAGAAGGGACCAGCAACATTTCACTCTCCAGGGTTACGTTAAACTTCATAAAAATAATCTGTGTTGTTTCAAATGCCTTGAAGGCATTTTAGCCTCTAGTTATCGTATGCTAATAGAGTAATGTAATAGTTCCACTGAAATAAACATGAATTTCCATATTCTGACTTAGTAGCTTGTAGAAAGGCTTAAATCTGTATCGCATAAAAGCTATATAGTCAAATTCTTGCCTATTTTAGCCAGGGAACTACACCCAGAATCTCCAAATCCGCTGCAAAATCATTGCTGATCATTTGGTGATGACCTGGATTTTTGTGAAATGTTACTCTGAAAGATGGCACAGAGGATCATACTTTCGTGTGGTAGGCTGCCTATGAAAGAGCTGGGGAAAAAGTAGTCCATTGCTCTACTGAAGAGAGTTTTTAAAAAAAACAACCTCTCAGTAGGTGGACATTAAAAAATAGAACTTTGTTCTCATTTTAAGATTACCTGTTCAGTTCTCAGAAGGCTATCTACAGGCCAAGAAAAGAAATGTAACTAGTCTCATGTGCAGTAAAACTCAAGAAATTTCACTGAGGGCAGTGTTAGTAAGCAGGTAACTTTTTTCTTTTGTATTACAATATAGAATTTTTTCAGAATTGCGAAGACCTGTTTAATGCTCTTAATAGTGATCTGTCTCATGAGTAACTTTTTTTGTGGCGGTGGAGGACACCAACCCCAAACCCCCCTTTTTGACCATATAGAAAACTGAAATGTGAATCAGTAATGGATGGGTGTGAGGAGACTTGTGGAAGCCAAGGCTGTGGAGCTGGATGCTTTTGTGCGTGGAGGTGTGGTGCTTTTACACTAGTTGCATATAAGGAGCTTTTTGTTTGCACCAAGGAAATATGAAGATGCTATCGTGACAACACAGTCAGAACAAATACAGGGAAAAATACTTCTGCCTCCTTGGAGACTCAGCTTTAAGTGGGCTATTAAAGGAAACGAGGCTGCTGGGATCTCGGAGTCAGACTCCAGCTGGCTCTTGGAAGCCAAGCGTGCGCGGCAGATGGTGGGGACATAGAAGGTAGTCTCCTCTCCTGTCCCGTGCACTCCCACGTCAGTCCCAGGAATGGCAGGGCTGCTGTGCCACCGGGACAGAGCAAAAGGCTGAACAGCTATTGCAGGAGCAGTACAAACCCTTAAATGGGATATGTTTTAAACATCTGTATTGCATTAGTATCATGGAGCTGTAGTGATAAAGTAAACTGTATCATGCTGGGCACGAACAGTCAGACAACCTAAGAAGAGGGCAATGGCTACAAGGAGTTTTAACTGTGCAAGCTGAAGTCATTGCTTTACAAATGTGGAAGTCCAAAGACTGGTAATGAAAGGAGTAACCTAAACATTCAAGTTGGTGTCACTTTCAGTACAGAATCCTAGCTGTTCTAAAATCAGTGGCCAAAACTGGACCATTACTATAGGACTTCAGCCCACATCCTTCTCTGAGGCACTTGGCTTGCCCTGTAAAGGGAAGGCAGAAAGCCCCTGGTCCCTGGGATCTGTGGGGACCTCCCTGATCCACTGTAACCCCTCAGCTCCGGTGCCTGCAACAGTGACTGACAGCGTGACTACTGAACATCCACATACAGAGAGATGCTGTGCTGTACATATGGCAGAGTACAGAAAAAAGACCAAATGAAATCTAGCAAAAATGTGTTTTTTCAGAAGAGGATGAGGGATACAAACAGCAAGTAATTCTTTAGTGCAGGAAAAAAAGGATTGCAACTGGTTAAGACAAAACCACCAAATTTTCACTCTACTCCAGTTTTATTCTACTGCATAGGCATCTGCCATGTATGGTCAAAATACCAAATTTTTCTTCTCTTAGATAGTACAAAGAAGGAATAGAGAAGAGGAGAGGAGACTGATGAACATCAACTCTTGGCAGCTAGCAAGCGATGACATAAAAAGCACTTATGGCAATCTCTAAGCTTAGTTATTTTTAATTTATTTAAAAGAAAATCCTATTCAGAACAGGAGTAAGTTGTTGGCAGGAGCTGTCTTACATTAACTCATCTATAAAAGTAATGTTTGTAACTTGTACTTCATGCACTGCTTTGAATATTTAGATGTAAAAGTATAGCTGTTGGTGGTCTTTATAAGTTCAGCCTAATGGACCTTTATGAATATAAGGAGCTCTATGACCTGTTGCTAGCCTTATTTCATTCTCTCGATCTCAAGTAAGAAAATACAAAGCAAGACATCAAGAGGAAATACCCCTAAGATTTAAAACTGAATTGGGTTTAAGACTGCTATAAAATCTTTTTCTGCTGGGAGACCAGACAAGGTAACAAGTATTTATCTTATGATTTCCTACTGTTGTTCATCACTACTGTATTAGCAGGACAGTTAAAATATTTCACAACATATCTGGTATTTTTTTCCTCTTGACTTAAAATACTATGTTGAAACCTTTCTTTTGGGGGGGGTGCTAGCTGTGATAAAGACATGTCTAAGCTGGACAGATCATGGTAAAAAACTCTTCTTGAAGAAGAACTTGTAACATGGTAACTTTTCTATTTGAGCTTACGATGATCTGTAGGACAATTTCAGACCTCACTCCATTGCGCTTCCTCGTGCCTGATGCCAGTCAAATGGCTTCAGAGGGGGTGCCTGTGACTTCCACCATGGCAGCTGGAGGCCGGACAGGTCCCCTCGGCACCGAGCGCCAGCCACGCGCGTGACACTGCCGCGGCCAGCTCTGCCGAGGGCCGGTGCCACCAGACCCGGTGGGGTGGCCCGGAGCCGGCAGCAGTTCCCCGCAGAGCGGCGATGGGACGCGTGCCGGGCTGGCAGAGCAAACCCACCTCTGCGTGTGCTGGGCTTCACGCGAGTTCCCTGTCCTCGCCCGCCGCTCGTGCAGGTCAGCCTTCGGTTGCAGCACACCAGCCAGGGGTGGTTTTGCGTGGGGCACAGGGATGTGGAGATTTGGAAACGGCAGGAGAGATTTTGGTTTGGTTTTTGATTTTTTTTTTTTTTTTTTTTCCTTCTGTCTCATCTCGGAACTATGTGGGCTGCAGCAGCTCGACAGCAGCGTTTTTATGTTTTTTTTTCGTGACAAGTTCTGACCTGAAAACAAAAGCGCAGCGGCCCGAGGGCCTGCGTGCCGGCCGCTGAGGGGGGTCGGGGTCTCGGGGCGAGCTGCCGCGGTCCTGGGGCGGCAGCCAGATAACCCTGACCGAACCCAGAGAACTTCGCGGCCTCCGGGCACGCCGCACAACGCACCGGACCGACGTCAGCACCGCTGATTTAACGGGCTGTCACGGCGCGGGTGAACGCAGCTCCCCCGCGGAGCTCTCACCCCCCCACCCCGGGCAGAGCGGGCCGGGGCCGGGCCGCCCCCTCCTCCCGCTCCCGCCGGAGGAGCCGGTGGCGGGGGGCTTCACTCGCCCTCGGCTGCGCCGCGCTCGCGCGGTGGCCCGTCCGCGGCCGTGCGCGCG
>Ga0181612_103989_pt1 | contig 25435 bp, 18 predicted proteins | sample HoacroProtozoa21_FD_119630 | JGI IMG/M metagenome (GOLD analysis project Ga0181612, IMG submission 119630) | Hoatzin crop microbial communities from Cojedes, Venezuel. Combined Assembly of Gp0051906, Gp0051904, Gp0051908
CACTGCTTCCTGGCCGCCCCCCGCCCGCCCCGGGAGGAGCTCCGCCGCGGGGTCGGGGTGCGGGTCCCGGCCCCCCACAGCCCCCGGGCGCTCGCGGCGGTGCCGGCGGGGGAAGCGCCGGTGCTTTCCCTGTCGCCGGGGGAAGTTGCGGCTCTGCCTGCTGAGGGGGAGAGCCAGGGGAGCGGGTTTTTGAGACGCATTTACTTCTTAGATCCCATCTCTCTGGCTCCCCGCCTTGCTTTGCTGTATTTGTTTACATCTCCTTATGGTACATTTCTGTACGATCGGCGTAGGAATCACTGCTGATGGCAGAAGCTGTCAGGAGAAGGTAGTGGGGAGGACGGCAGAAAAAATCCTGACCCAATTCCGAAGCCTTCCCAGTCACTATGTTAGGATGGAACAGATGCTTTCGGTGTTTGCAAGCTCTTTCGGTACAAAGCTGTCGCTTTTAGCTGCTTCGGGTAGTGAAATTACCCAACTGGGCCACCCTCTAAAAATGAAAAGGCAGAGGGAGACTGGCTCCAAATTTTCTTTTAGAGCCGTTTAGGGATGTTACTGGGAGATGTAATCTCCGGGAAGATTAATGTAACTGCAATCTCCCAGAAGCACAATTCTAGCTATAAGCCAGCAGCCTGGGCGGCTAAATTCCAGCCCTGGAAGTGATCGATTAAACCAGAATTGTGTTTTGTGGAGTTTGTTGTCATTGGGTCTTTTTTTTTTTAAGAGTGGGTTTGGGAGGCATTGTAGGGTGCCCGTTCAAGTTAAGATTATGGGGAGAAGGAGAGGAATTTTTGTAATTGGGTGGAAAGAGGCAATACACCCGTATCCGTTTAATCTGATGTCAGGAAGTGTTGTCTACTTCTTGTGCAGCTTGACTTCTCCAGAGAAAAATGAAAGCACATCTGTTCTCCTCAACAGTTTTGCAGCCTCGCTGACAGTCTGCTGTTTATGAATGTTATGGCTGTGTTTAGGTCGGAATGAGTATTACCCTCCCTGTGCCAATGGTGTACCAGAAGGCTGGATTAAAATTTTGTAGTAGCAATAAGGAAGGGCCTGGTGAGCGGCTTGGTGCTCAACCGGGTTACAAAAAGCAATATTCCAGCACCAGGCTTTGAAATCCCTGGGCTCAGCTCTGCCTTGTGCCGTACCTGTGGTTCTGAGGAAAGTGAAGATGTATCCGAGAACAGATTTTTACAGCTCTGTGGAGTCCTATGTCCCCAAAATGTCAGAAACACAAACAAATCCATGCCAGGGCTCCCACTCACAGAAACCTGTCTGGTTTTGAACTCAACCCTTACCTGAACGGCGTCTCTATTTTACCTGCTCTGCTGCTTGCGCTGCAGTGCCGTGAGACACCTTCAAAAGCTGTAAACTTAGCAAAATTTAATTGTGGTGTTGAGCAATGCCTCTTACAGAAAAGAGACAGCTACAATTCTCATTTTCACTGGGTACATCGCACCAGTGCTTATAAACAAACGCCAACATCTTTCTTTTGGAGCATAATATTATTTATTCCCATTTCTCTGTATTCATCTCTTGCTTGCTTTGTTTGAAGTAACTGTGAGCGAACGACCATCCAGCGGAGACTTTAGGACTGGCTTTTATGAGTGGGCTGTAGTAGGGCTGTACAGGGGTTGTGTGGATACAAAAAGGGGAGCTATAACATGGGATACATGAAGAGCTGGTTACAGGAAGAGGTAAGTGAAGATTTTTCGTAGAGATATCAAAATCCTGGGATGAATAAAGGCCCAAGGATAACAACTGTGGAAATTCTGTCAGGGAACTGAATGATGGGAATTTCATTTCTGTGAGTGAAGAAACAAGTGCTAAGCATTGTGTAAAAACGTGAGTGATGTTTTGAGGCAGGCAAAGGACTTCAACCCACAGGAGCCCAAGCTGCAGCCTGGACTGAGGCAGGGTCAGAGGCACAGAAGTGTTCAGGACTGCAGTGTAAGGCTGCAGGTTCTGTAACACCAATCCGCTCCACGTTGTAATTAAAAGAGAGCAACAGCTCAGCAGGCAATTTATTTAATACAAGAACTTCTCTCCAGCCCACACATCCCGCTGTGAAACAGTTAAAACAGTAGTTTTGCAGTACAGAGGAGGAGAAGAGCAGAGTGATGCATATCTGCTGCAGCAGAGCACCGTGGACCAGCGGCACCAGTGTCTCTTGTCCCACTTCTACAGCTGTGGACTATTGTCACCCTGTGTCCCCCTGTCCACCATGGTGGTGCAGTGATGTGGGCGCAGATGCGGACACGACAGTGGTGCAACCAGATATGCAGAAAAGATTGCAGGGGTGACTTCATGAAGGATGTCGTTATTGCAGTAACAGCAAAAAGGAGCAGCCCAGGACGACAGGGCTGTGTCTGGGGGAGACAGATTTGTAGCTGTGCAGAAAAAAAGACAGAGTGAAGGGAGAAGTGCTGTGTTTATATAACCAGCACAGAAATATAGTGCACTGTGGGTGTGTACTCCAGGAGAATGATAAGATACTGCCAGGATACAGGACACAGTGATATTTTATTAATTAGACTTATGCTATATTGGTGCAGTGATGTTCTAATATAATAAAGCAGTAACACTCTTTTGGGGCATTTTACCATTTTGTGATTGAGTGGTACATGAACTAACAAATGCAGGGTAGTGTAATGATGTATCAGTACAAGCCAGGATGTCATCTTAGTCTGATGACACGTCTGCACACCGGATCGGCGAGGCAGCCGCAGAAGAGCACTCTGCCGTGGAGTTTACTGGTTAGCACGCAGCGCTGCGCAGCACCGAGCGCCTGGAGAACACAGCGCTGGCAATGCGGTGGGGTGGTAATGCAATCCGGTGGCAGAACAGAGATGTGATACTGGTGCCATGCGGTAGGGGTTTGGCAGTGCACAGGTGTGATAGTTGTGTAGTGTTGTAGCCTGACAGAAGAGTTTAGCAGTCTAATGATGCAGTAATACAATATTCCAGACGGGAGCTATTCTGTACAGCAGCAATTACTTCTGGTGTGATATTAGGAAAGGGCTGCGCTGATCTGACAGCACCATCCCGTTGTTCCAGCGGGCAGCGAGTGAGATGGTACCACCGTGCCGCAGTGTTGGAGGCACAGCTGTGAGCTAGCACGAGGGCAACGCCACAGACTTCCCCGGTGACAGAAGAGCAGTGTGAGTACGGCTGGTCACGCGACGCCTGTGACGGCGGGACAGCGGCGTTCTCAAGCAGTGCTGCAGCAGCAGCAGCTCAGTGCGGTGTGAGACCAGCGCAGCGACTCACGGGCGTAGCTGGCAAGGGATGCGCATGTGATAACACAGCGAAGTGGGAAAGTGGCGAGACAAGGCAGCGTGGGGAGGGTGTTTCATGTAATTTTGACCTGGTAGCAGGACAGTGCTGGAGTGGCCAAGTGGTAAAGTGTGTTGTGGAGCAAAAAGGAGCGTGCTATCACCCGTGCAGAGCAGAATAGTGTGATGGTCCCATAATGCCTATAGAGTGGCCACAGGACACAGTTTAGCAACAGCACGGTATTGAGCAGTCACACGTCTGTAACAGCAGAGGAGCAGTGATCCCTCGGCAGCCGGGATGGTGACGAGGTGGCAGCCTGGCAGCAGGACGCGGTTTATTAACATGAAAACGGTAGCAACAGCAGCACAGAGACTGCGACAGCAGTGTGGTGGCAGCAGGGACTGCGATGCCACAGTTTTGTGGCAGCAGGATTCCTGGGGTCACAGTGATGCGGCAGCAGCACCTACGGTGCAGCAACAGCTTGACACCGGGCTCACGGCGCAGCGCTGTATGGGTACCACGGCACAGAAACCCGCTGGTGCTCATCGCTTCGTTCCTCCTGTGCCACAGCATTGGCCTAGCTGGCACCTTTAAGAAGAGCTTTTTCCGGGCCTTTGCTATGCAATATTAATTTGCAAGCGATCCTGCCATGTGAGACCCGACCGTTTTCAGAGCCGTTTAGCTTTCACACCCTGCCCGACTGTTAAATTTTTAAGTGAAGTGATTCCCCAACAGTTTTCTGTCAATTGCCTCTGGTAGCATGGGGATCAGAGGGGTCAAACAATGCCATAGGGAATCATTAAATATTTACAGGCTTCTGCTGTTAGCACTGTGGCCAAAGGGGCTTTTGTATTTCTATTAGTACAGGGAGTTAAAAGCCTCTCCTATCTGCACCGTCTCCCTTTCCTGCTTTAATGTCAGCGTCCGCATTACTGTTAAAATAGGGAAGGAATCTTTCTGCATTTCTTGTATCGTTTCCCTTTTCTTGTCCTGCTCCATCTTCCTTTACTCATGGGCTTTAGTTCTTCTTAACAGGTCTTAATGGACCTTACAGCAACCGGGGTGACAGAACTGGCCGCGTTTCGGGGCAGAATGCGTCCCCGGGCTGCCCGTGTGGGAAGGAGCTGTCAGGAACATTCTCCTCTAAACCAGCCGGGAGCGGATAGAGAAAAAGCGCCTTGTCCATCCTTCCACCCTCCTGGTCTCCTCATCTGCGGGATGACCTTGGTCCCTCTGATGGCTTTGGCTTCAGCTGATTCTAACAGGAGTTTTGCCCCAAGAGCACTTGCTGCATCAGGACCGCGCTTGGAGCTCCGCCAGCAGAGAGCAGGGAGCCCAGGCCAGCCCAGCCGAGGGAGAGTGGTTAATGGCTCAGCCATGGAAGTTTCCCGTTGCTGCCGTGTATTAGCGAGGGAGGCTGCAGCGTGTCGGGCTGCGCCGGAGCAGTGGCGCCAGTGACGGAAACTTTCGGATGTCATGCTGTGGGATGGCAAAGGTGAAGGTGGAATGTAGGGCGAGCGGGTGTTCACCTGTGGTGCTGTCCCGTGCTGTATGGCAGGTGATGCAGCACCATGTCGGGGCTCGTGGCCAGCTGAGGACAGGCTTTAACAGCGGCTCATTTACCGTGCTAAATCGGCACGGTAGTTTGGGGTGAGCAGACTTCTTCTGTCTCGAAATGACCAGCCGCCGTAGTGACACTGGTCCCATCGCATAGTCTTGGCTCGCTGGTACGGAGCATGGGTGCGTGGGTTGGGAGGGAAAAAACGAGAAGAAAGACCACATCTTCTGCTGACTTCTCCCCTTGCCACGGCACCTCTGAAGGACTATTCCTGCCCTGGAAGGGTCCTCGAAGGGCACGGAGCAGGAAGGGGGTCCCCAGGGCCGCTCCAGTGGGACGGCCTGAGCTGCAGCCGGTCGCTCACAGCCCTTCTCCCTGGCGTGGGGACCCTCCCGCGGGGCTCCCTGGCACAGTGTGGCACCAGGCCCCCGTCCCCCTGCCCCTGGCTGCTCCTGGCTGTCAGACCTGGCTCGGCACAGACCCCCTGCCTGCTGGGACTTGGCATCCACACGGTGAGTGTGTCAGACCCGGGGACAGCCCCATGGTCCTGCTGATTGCCAGGTGAAGGGCCGGGTACCTGCATGGGGGTCGTACGGCCTCTGCGCTTCCCTCCCTGCGTGTGTCGGCACAGAGCCTGGCAGAGAAAGCCCTCGCGCACACGTCTTGTCTGTGCACACACAGCCCGGAGGCGTGCAGCCTCTGCTGAGCCTTCTCGGTGGCCGTGCAGCCATCCCTGCACACGTGTATGCGTTCCTGCGCTGGAAAATGGTCGGCGTATGCATACAGCCCTGCCCGCTGGCACCCGCCATGCCTTCCAAGGTGCATCTCGCATGTTTTCTGTGCAGAACAGACACAGAAAAACTCTGTTCAACTTGAGCACATCCACTCAGCTCTCCCCCTGCTCAGCTTGGAGAAGGACTTATCATGTTTATTGCTTGTAAAGAGCTTGAGGGATGAGAGCCAGACGTACAGAATCACTGGGGGGCAGTGGATAAGCTTCCTGCCTGCAGTGGGTCTGCCAGCAAACATTAATCTTTGTCAATGTTTTACTTTTTAAACAAATCTGTTTTAAAAGGGTATGGAAAGACATCAGAATAAACCAAACTAAAAGAACATTCATTAAATATTCCATTCATTAAATATACAGCAGCATGATCTAATGCACTGAAATACACAACCCTTCTGGTTAGATTCAGCTTATCTTCTGAGAGGAGAAAATCTTTCAATAATAAATTAGTTATGATTTAAATTAGTCCACCATGTGTTCCATTGACCTATACCGCTTTGGTTTTTGTTTCATGCAGTACTGGGTTTGAACACAGTGTCAGGGAAGAGCTTAGCTTCAGAGGCAGCGGCTGGGCTGCAGGTTTGTCCGCCGAATGAGCTGTGGTCCTTTGTGGCATCGCAGCCTCAGTAACTGTTTTTCCCTGATGAGTCCGTGAGTGGTATTGATTTCCGATAACAAGCGGCTATACGGTGTGCATCCAGTAAAAGACACCTAGCTAACTTTGGGCTCCCTTTCAATAATCCTCTGACATTCCTGTGACCTTAGAGAGCAACAGCAGTGCCCATGAACTTGAGTAATCCTCCAATTTCAATCAAATGCCCTGCTTAGAAATAAAGACAAACAGCTGCCGTAGCTTGTGTGGTGATATGTAGTTTTTTAGTAGTTAGTTTTTCTACACCAGCATGAGACCATGAACTCAATAGTGTCTATGAATGAAGTAATTGGCAATATTCGAACGTTTCTTCCACCCATTCCTCCCCTAGAGTACTTTGCACCTTGCAACCATCTTTGGAAAGAATATATAGCATTGCTTCATCCCACACAGATGAAATACATTCTCTGCTCTTGGAAGGAAACAGGCAACCGTGTAATGTTGCGAGGCGTCATGTCACAACGGCTGAAGGCAGGAAGCAGAAAACCGCCAGCAACCCCCCTGCGTTCTGCTGAAATGATGCAGAAAGGGTTTAGGTAGTTCGTGGCCGGCTGTGTTGGGTTATAGGTGGAGATCTCGTGCTGGGATGCACAGTCTGATGCTTCTAAAAGTGCCGTCCGACCCTTACTCAAGACAGAAGTGAGGCAGACCTCGGGTGCGTGGTGGTGTGTCTTGCGTGATGTTGCAGGGCTGGTTTGGAGCGTTTGGTTAGTGTTGTTTCCCAGGCCTCTGCTCATGCAATAATCAGCTGCGCTTTCTGTGGCACCTCAATGTGCCAGCCAAATCCTGCCCCCCTGTCCCTTCCGCTTTGGGAGAGGTGAGGGAGCCAGGGCAGAATCAGCTGCTTTCGCAGTAGTCCCAGACAGATAGTGATTCACAATTCTCATACGCCTCAGCAAAGGGAAGGGACCACTTAAGGTTCGTTCTAACAATCTTTGTACTACGTGTACACAGCAAATTGTGACAGCAGTTTCTGGGCTGTCAAGCTTGTACTTGTCTGTTTGTAGCCCACTGATGATCTTGAAAGCAGAAAATATCCACAACATGTTGTGCTCTGGCCAACACATCTCCTGCACAAGGACTCAGAAGTTGGGCTAGTGCAAAATATCTGGACCAGATCTGCAAGGAAGGTGTCAGGAGATGGCACATTCCCATCGCTTTTCATCTAATGCAGAATAAAGCAGCTAATTACAGACAAAGCTGTTCCAAACAGAAGTTGACAGAGCAGGCTTTGCTACCTTGAGAGGGATGGAAAATATCCTTGGTCTTTTTAATAACCCTTCTGTTGTTTGTGATGATTGAATATGATCCAATTGCTCTAATGGAGGAGAATATTATGCACAGCGTGAGTCAGCAACACTTTCTTCCTGGAACAGCTGACAGCAAAGAAAGTTCCCAAACTCTCTGCAGAAATATTCCTCCCCCGAGATGAGGATCTGGACTGCAGCCACCGATACCTGGTGCCTCCCCTTGAGATGGACCTGTACTTGTCTGGCTGGAATAGGGAACCATCCAAGGTTCATTGGAGGTTAGAAGACACAGCCTGACGTGCAGCAAAAGCACTTGGGGAGTCTGACACAGAAGAAGAGAGAGAAGCTAGTCGCAAAAGTTCGGAGTGCCAGTGCATGTTCCAGCAGTCGGGAGCTTTGAAAGAAGGCCCTTGACAGCACTGGCAATGGGAGGATGTTAACAATTCCAAATGCTAAGGCTCATCGGAGGTCATCCAGTAAACAAGACTGGGTTGTTTCTTGTAAAACACAGATCGATGGCCACCAGCTAAAGGGTGGTTGGGAATGGATTTGATACTGATCGATATGTGCACTCTCTACTCCGTGATAGGAAAAAACGGACCAAAAATTCTTACCTGTCAGGATAAATTAAATAAGGTGGCATATTTTAAAATACTATATCTTTGAAGCGTACAATGGGCTCTTGGATAAAACTATGGACTCCAGTGAAAAGATGCTAGAAATGAGTTTTCCCTGCTTGACTACCTACTCCCCTCAGAGGTTAACTCGCCTACCTACTGACATTGCCCTGTTGCAGTGTTGTGTTGTGTTATGTTGAGAGCAACTATCTGATCTAATGTTCCAGCAAGCGAAAGACCATGCACTGAAATGGGCCTGGCATCTGAACAGTCTCCCTGTACAAATCTGTACTTCCACTGGAAATTTTTGCCAGGAAAGCTACGGTCTGATAAACAATCCCAAGTTTTGGATTGATTTGTGTTCTTTCTGTTGTGGCTGTTGGATATTTCCTGTCACCGGATAAAGTTTCTGGCAGCTACCAAGTGACTAGCTATGGTGGGATGCAACATTTGCCTGTGGAATGAGCATTTCTGCCAAAGGTGCCATCCAGAAGCACATCACTGCTGCTTTTTAAAGAATCAGGACTTACTAAACCACCTAAATCACTCCCTCTTCAATGCCAAGTCAGCCAGCCTCCTCCCTGCTCGGTGCTAGGGTCAGCCAATGCGCCAAACACTTCTTTCCCCTGAGCCGAGACCTTGCTCTGTGCCAAACCACATCCACTGATGTCTCTGCTCCCCACCTTGGGCCTCGGGGGAGATGACGGGACGCGGGCACATAGGCAAGACTCGCATTTCACAAAGTCCCTGCCTTTTTTTAGAAAGTTTACAACAGAGCCCTAGACCTTAGAAGAACAGTGTGATTGCCACAAAGAACAGTGTGGGAAAACCAGTACACATGCATGTGCAGCCCTCCCACACGCACACTGACTACCCCAGATATAGGCATACCCACAGATCAGCACCTACACACAAATGTTTTTGACACACTTATTCTCAGCATCCTGTTCTCTTACAGCAGCCTCAGTTGGAGGAAGGGAGAAAATATATTCCTTCTAACCTAATCTTCTAATGACCTTTCTGCCAGCTCCACTTTCCTGCCTATCTCTAAGCTGCCTGTGGTGGTGATGGGAACAAGATCCCAGTGCAGAGAATGATTTTCGTCCTCAGAGCTCAGCAGGGTCTGTCTGCTAGATTGTGATGTGCTGCCCAATTGCTGTTAAGAGATTCAGGGTAAATAAGGAGATAAGAAAGTTGTTTACGGTCCCGTCTCTTGGGCCCCTTGCAGCTCTGCCAGAGTCCTTGCGGGGTCAAAGGACTGTGACTGTGCTGCAAACCTGGCGCACGTGAGCTCCCGTCACTTCTTCCCATCCTGGACTGTGAACTCCTGGCCAAGCCTGGAGGCAGGTCTCAGCCCTCTCATTCTGCCCTGCATGTTTCCCTCAGCTTCAGCAAAGAAAAGCAGGAGAGCAGGCAATAGTGGCAATGTGCCATGGTGGCTGGCTCTGAATGCTCGGGTACAAGCTAATATTTGGAGGATGACGACCATCTCAGCTTTTGTTGAGAGGCTTTTGGGGCTCTGTAAGGCACACTCAGCGCCTGTCTTCCAAAGCTGTCCTGTGGCAGGCTGGGGGCTGTGAAGGATTCTCCTGGCAGGAGATGCCCGACCCCCTTGCTCCATTCCCTCTCTCCGGGAGGATGCAGGAGACAGGCACTTCTCAATTGCAGGGTGTTCCTGGCCTCCGTGCTGCTTGTCAAGGGGAAATTAATTAGCAGCAGGGAGGCGATTCTCTCTCCCCTCGGCCGTGGAATTGGAGTCGTTTGTCTCAGGAAGGAGGCCAGGCGCCTCGCTCACTGTGTGGCAGCTTCTGCTCAAGGGAGACAAGCACTCTGTCAATAAACAAGGAGCCTGGGGAATGGCTCCAGCTGACAGAGGACATTATTAACGACCGGCACTTTGGCTGAGGGTAGATCAGCCTCCCATTAGCTGCTTTAAGAGGGGAAAGAGAAATAGAGCCAAAGATGGCAGCCTCGAGAGGAGCTGGGAGTTTCAGCATCCTCCTGCAAAGTCCCCCCGCTGCAGGGCCCAGGGCTGGCACAGCCCCCAAGGAGTGACTGTATATTTCCACAGCGTCAGGGGTCTTAACAATGTGACAGCGGGAGGCAGGCCCTGCTCAGGAACAGTTTTGCTTCCCAGCCCACCATGGGTGGGCTCTGCTATGGAGGTTTTCTAGACCAGAGCTTCCCCATCTCCTCTGTCCCCCTCTCAGTCTGCCCTGGGTGCAAGGGGTGTCTTCCAGTATCTGCTACTGCAGCTTCTTGCTTTGGAGGGCCTGTGGACCTTTGTGCAGCTTCTTCCTAGGCCATGCAGTGAAGAAGGCATTGAGAAGATCTGAGAGGAGGCTGTTCCACTGCTTCACTCTTGGGGAGCAGTTAGTACAAGGAACAGCAAGGAATGCCATCCCGCATGGCCGTGCACCTCTGGCTGCGACTGGAACTGGAGAGGCTGTTGACTCTTGTCATGGCTGGACTCCTAAACTTATCTCCTCAGGTGGAAGAAGCCTCTAAGCTTTCAAGCAACCGTTGATTCACCTTACAATCACATTTAATTTGCCACAGCACCAGCAAGGTGGGAGAAGAGAAATCCCTGCTTTGTTGTGACATTGATAGTTCATCCTTCTCTGTCCTACAGCCCTAGAGCTGCCAGGAGAATCAGTCTTTGGCTCCTGCATGTGGTGCACATACTCAGCCCATGGGTTAGGTCTTTGTAGAGCCACAGACTTGTAGAGTCTTTGGAACCACACTCACAAAGAAAGTTGTGAAACCTTTCAGGGGAACAGCTGAGTGTCTAACCAGTCCACTGCACAGACAGGGTGTAGAATCAGTGTCATCTTGGTCTTCACAGTTCTTGAGGGAGGTAGCTCTTCACGCCATGGCTTCTTACCACTGTGGAGCTGCAGTTGTGGTGGCTTCATACCTAGAGGCTGTATTCACCATCCTGTTCAGATCCTGTTGCCTGGGTGTGATGGTGAGATTTTTATGGAATTTAAATCTCTTTTTCAGACTGAATGTGCTTACGGTCAGCCTGAGATCAGAGGAAAACATACTGGGGACTCATCCCTTTTCTTTCAGAGATGATTCTGTTACCACAACAGGCCTAAAGTTTGGAGTTCAGAGCTGGCTCTAGGTTTAGGAGCCTCTTATTTATTCCAGGACTTGGGTGCTTGGAAATGGAATGGATGGATCTGAAGTCCAGATTCTTTGCTTCACATTAAATAGCCTGGGGCTGTTCAGATTTAGGATTCAGGTGTAAGCCCATCTTTGGCAGACTTGTGCAGGTGAACAGCCAGTTGATTTCTACTTGTGGAAAGCTGGAAAAACTTTACTGCAAGACTGGCTCAAGGTCTCTCCCTTGTGGTTAAAAATTACTATCCTGGGGCCGAGAGTGTTGTAGGGTCCCTGGACTGCTGCCTCCAGTCTTGCTTCCACCGTGGCAGGAAAAGAATGAGGGACTTCTAGGTCTGCTGGTATTTATAAGCTGCAACAGGTCCCACCCAGATAAATGGTCCACTTCTGCTCTGAAACGCGCTCTGGACTGTGCTCCAAGCCCCTAAGTGGATTGCCTTCTGGCCAGCCTAGCTCGCTAGTGATTGAAAAGCCAAGAGGAGTTAGAAGGGGGGTGGGTAGGGATGCAGTGTTTAGAGGCTGTGTGGACCCAAACTAGCTGGATTCACTGAACTCATCATCACTGAAATCACTTCTTGCGGTGCCTCTCTGTTTTAATTCTCCCTGAATCAGCCCTCTCCCATGAGTGAAACAATCTTGCCTGCAGATTGAGGGGGGTGGGAGGGATTTGAACATTAATCTGATGTAGATTATACATCCGCCTCCCTCTCTCTCCCCTTCTCACTCTCTCTCTCTCCCTCTCTCCCTCTCTCCTTCTCTTTCTGTCTGTTTCTCTCCCCTCCCTCTCCTTCCTGCTTCATCTCTTCAAGAAAGTGAACATAAAGTAAAAACACGGAGAGAGAGAGGCAGAGAGAGAAAAAGCTCCCTGAAGAGGGAAGCCCCAGCAGCCAGTAGCTGTTTGGATTTGCCTGGCACTGCCTTTCTTGCTTTGCTCCCAAGGAATACCTTTAATGGGATCAGTTGCTTCAGTTCATTTATAACCAAGTCCACCGGAAAGGCAGACTCAGCATATTATGGGCAACTGTGTGAAGTCTCCACTGAGAAACCTCTCAAAAAAGGTATGTTCCCTGAATCAAAGTGCATTGTGCGTTTCCAGCCCTGCTTCTTGGGATGGGTGACGTTGTGGGCAGATGGGAATGGGAGGTGGGAGAAATGCAGAGATGTGTGTGAAGGGTTCAGCTCTCTCCACCAGTCTTTTTTCGTAAGAGCTGCTCATGAAAGTGCAGCCGTTAGAGCCTGGGATGCTGGGTGCCGCAGTATGTGTGTAAATAAACATGTGTGTATGCATACACGTGAGCCTGCTTGTGTCCTGCTCCCTGTGTGTGCAGAGCTGTCCCCTGGGTACGTGCAAGGTTGTGCTTGTCGATGTGCACAGTGTGCTGGCACACATTTTCCGTACGGGCATCTTAACGTATCGTGTGTGTACACGTGTGAGTTTGTGTGTGTGTGTGCTCCAGTCCAGAGGTGTCTGCATGAGTTTAGTCATGTGTGCCATTTCTGTAGCGACATTCACGTATGTGTGAGCGGGCATGTGCCTGTCTGTACGTATTCCTGTCAGTCTGTAAGAGTGTGCACACCTAACGAGCCCATCTGAGGCAGGTGGGTGTCCTTGGCTGTTTACGTCCCTACGCACGCATCCTGAGGTGCGTGAGCAGGCGTGTGGTGTTTGTTGTGAGTGTGTACGGGCAGAATTTGTGGGCATCGCACTGGAATCCCTGCTTGTGTGGCACTCTGTGTGTGGATACCTGCTAGTGGATGTCCTCACAGAAGTCTCTATGTAGGCACGCACGTCTTTTTATGTACATCCATCCTTGCGTATGCACACATCGAGATTTGTTGGCATGTGTTTGGGTACAGAAGCATGTTTTTCTCTGTGATCTGTTTGTCCATGCCTCTTTGTGAGTGGGCACGCTGGGCCCCGGATGCATGTTTGTGCATCATGTCGCACGGCAGCACAGCCCATGTGTCTACACGCTTGGGCCCAGCTGGACTTCATTTGCGAGCTGCTGTGTGTATCTGTTAGGCTTCAACTCGTGGTCTGCTCTGTGCTGAGGTTTTACAGTGATCCCAGGACAAATTAGATTCAGGAATGATTCTGCTGATAGGGACTAGATTGAAAGGGGAATGACATGCCCCAGAAATATTTCTTGTTTGACTGAAGAAGGTCTTGCAGCACTGCGTACCTGTCAGCTGCATGGTTCTCACTTGGCATTGCTGCAAATCTAGTAACTCAGCAAAAAGCTATGCAATTCACTCCTTGTAAACAAAAAAGTTATGCTAAGCACCCAAAGTATTGCAGTGAGGAACTACCTCTATGGAGACCTTGCCGAGAGTGAAGTGCCCCTGCCATCAGGATGCTCCACCCAGGACACCTGGCTGCCCGAGAAAGCTCCTCTGGGAGGGAGCTGTTGAGGAGAGGACCTCCCTAGCAGGGAGTTTCTTCTGGCCAGAGACTTGCCTCTTCTGTGCAGAAACACAGTTTTCTTGTTATCTTGGCTGCTGTAAACAAAGCCAGTGACGGCACAGAGCTGCTGCGGGGGAGCTGGGATACACAAGAATTGAGATTTCATCACCAAGCAGTTAGGCAGTGCTGAGACCAGTCCCTAGGTCAGGGTGACCTTCAGGGAGAGGCAGAAGTAGATGAGGTTTGCCCAGACGTTGTACATATGAAAAACCATCTTGGTTGCTTGTAGGTCACCTCCAGCTTGCAATAAAAGGAGTTCGCTGCAGCTGTGCTCAACGTGATTGAGGCGATTGCAATTAAAGTCTGAGGTGTGGCCAGGCTGCTTGAATCAAAATGGATTCAAGAACTTATAAGCTCTGTGTCGTCAGTCCTTTAGGTAATTTATGCTTTCCTTCGTAAACACTGCTTTGAATAATGCACTTTGTGCCTAGTTAGAAGGCCTGGGATGGCAGGACTAAGGAGAGAAAGTTGCAAAGCTGAATTAGAGAATTTCTCAGACGTTGCTCCAGCTAGCTGTGAATTCAGGCCTGGGGTATTCATCCTGATGGGTCCTGGGGCTCTGCTGTTCTTTGGATCACGACACACATGATTATAGTGGAGACTTTGCAGATCAGTCTTAAAGTTGCACAATTTCACTTGGCTGTTTTATGATCCCAGTCTTTTTTCTCAGATTTTACTTTGCGCAAACTCATATTGCTGAAATGGCAAAGAGGAGGGATGATAGGCAACGTGCGTGGAAGCTGCTCTTGGGTGACAGACTGATCTCGTGAAGACCTGATTTCAACCCAAAGTTTGCGAGTCACTCCCAGGCACCGGCTTGGTCTGGGACTGGCTGACACAGGGGTACCTTGCCAGTTTTGGGTGCTCAAGCTTTGTCTCCACAACGTCTGTTGTTGGCGGCTTTGCTTTACCCCTGTCACAGAGTCCCCCCGGTGACCCCGGCGGCCAGCCTGGCTGCCTTTCCCTCTGAGAGCCACGCACTCAGGGTGAAGAGACCCCTCTGGGCTTGCTGCTCTGCACAGTCCCTCTGACAGGCAGGCAGGAAAATGAGGTGAATCCTGTTGTGCTTCTGCTGTGCAGAAAGGGAAAGCTTTGGCATCCAGGTCCCCCTCTTCGCCACCCTTCACCATCAGTAGAGCCATCTCTTAATCAGCCCCGTCTCTTGCCTCTCCACAATCTGCTGGTCTGACACAGCCGCGGGGAGGACTCAGCCAGCAAGGGCAGTGGTCCGTTGCTCCGGGAAGGGACAGGAAAAGCCTGAGCTCCCCAGTCCCGTCCTTGCATTTTCCTTGTCGTGCATGCTGCTGTTTCCCCTGTAACGGGCGGCTGACGTTGCTTTGCCCCGTACCCATATCACAGCTCCCTTCCTGGCTCTGCCGGGGCATAGGAGGAACGTGGTGGAGGGGACTTGTGGGCATACTTGCAGGAGAAACCTGGCGGGAAACACTGAATGCCATAAGTCCTGCCTGCTAAGATGTGCGCCTTGTCATCCGGGCACTGTGATGGGTTGTCTGGTCAGAATCCTTGGTGGCTCTTGGCAACTGTTCATCGAACTGGCAATCTCTATCCGCACGGGAAAATAAGGGGATGCCCATTCTGTGGTACTGCTCTGTGGCTTGGTAATTAACTCCGTTAACTGTAAGGGTCAGCGAACAAGGATTAGGGGCTGTGGGGCCTTCGATCTTTCACGTGGCTTCACTGGAATTAAACACAGCACTGATGTGGGCTATTTTAAGTGATTCATATTGTTTGGTATAGTAAACTGAAAAATGTGCCAGAAAATGAAGCTGATAATTTTGAAAATACATTGCACTGATATCACAAAGCTGTGCAGTTCAACACAGATGCCTTGACATTTAGCTGAGCGAGCAATATGCCATTTGTGGACGGATGCTCATCTTTCAGGTTTTTAAGGACAAGTGTCCTATGTGTCAGATTTAATCAGTCAGTTTTCTTCCTCATCCATGACTGCAATGAAAATGCTTTTCTGCTTCATCATTTTCTTTCTCCATGGCTTGCTTCTTGAGTTGTTTTTGTTTTGATGCTTGATATTCACATGACATTATACACGAGCAGATTGGTGTAAGACTGTGTACAAAAATGCGAACTACAAACCATGTGTGCAATATAATAGCACATGGCAGACCCAGCAAGTAGATGCAATCGACTCGGACCAGTGTGAATGGGGTGCGTGTGTGTGTATCTGGTCTTTTAGCCTGAAAAAGCACCTCAGGCTTTAAGGAAAGGGTTAATAGAGACAATGACAATTGACAGAGCTTCTCTGATCGCCCCTGGGAACACCGGCTGTAAAAGTAGAATCATTCCTGAAGAGGAATCTGATGTATGATTAATGTTTATTCTATAAAACCAAGGGTCCTGTGGGTTGTGCTGGCTTTTTATAGCTGCATGGGAATATCAGGATAAGAGTTTTCTTGCAGAGCCAGGGAAATGCATTTCTATAAAAGGAAAGCAGTGCCTCCTTATAAAATCCAGTGCTGGATTCTGTTCTGGAGCCCTAGCTTAGCAGGACGTGTACACTTAGGAAAATGTGCAGATGCAAACAGACAAAAATGTTGTTCCCGTGCCTGATCTCTGCTTTGGGACTGTCAGTGATTAGAAGAGGCCAGCGCAGTAACTGCTTGAGAACCTGAGGATGCAGCTAATTAGAAGTGGCACAGGGAGTGAGAGCCTGCAGTTGGCAGAGCCACCCGATGCTGTAAAAGGCCTTCTAATAATATTCTAAAGCGTGTGATGCTGCGTTGCTGAAATGCAACGCGGAGCCTAGCGCAGTGTCCTTGTGCAGGCCCTGGCTGCTCTCCTGAGGGTGCCCTGGCCGACGCGGCTCTGCCGGCAGCTGCGCTCTGGGCACAGGCTGGCACACGCACTGTTAGGCTGGGCTGTGCTCGTCCTTTGCAGCTCATTCAAGGGATCGTTAACTCTGGGGCTGATGGCGGGAGCGTGGCCCTTTGGGCTGTGTCTGGGTAGATGTGAGTGGTGCTGAGAGCTTGATGTCGTTTCAAAGTGGAATTCTCCCGGTTGGTTGTACTTCTATCAGCCTTTGAAAGTGAACTCCTGGACTTACTGCTTCTGTACAAATCCTAATAGACCAGTGGGGGGGGACGCAGTGTGGACCAGATGAAGGAGATTTAGCAATAATGTCTCTGCGAGGCGGTTCAGTAAAACTTCCAAGGTGCGGCTGGGCACTACGGGGAGGTAACATCCTCTGTTGTGTTGTTTGCTTGCTGCTGGTTGGCTGGGAAGATCCGCCATGAGGAGAAGACGTGCTATAAGGCTGTCCAGACGAGCGAAGAGGGGCCGTCGGCTTGCGAGTACCAGGGTCCGCTCATGGTGCTGGCCCAGAACTGCGCCGTCATGCACAACCTGCTGGGGCCAGCATGCATCTTCCTGAGGAAGGGCTTCGCAGAAAACAGGCAGCCTGTACGTAAGTTACACCCAGCCGGGCGAGACACGCACAAAGCCACGTGGATGCGAGCTGGGGATGCCAAGCTGCCCGCACGCTCTGTCTGCGTGGAGCTCTGAAACCCCAGCCCTGGGTCTCGAGCATCCCGCTCTAGCTCCAAGCGCAAACACAGTCACAGGCAGATGTCTAACCTGAAGGATGTGCAGAGATATCCCCGTGCCTAAACACCGAGAGAGGAGGATTCTAAAAATGCAGCTGTGGAAGATAGATCCAAGCCTACGCTCAAGTAGGCATAATCATATGGACTCAGGAGAAGGACTTAGGACTTCAGGACTTACATGATCGTATGGACTCAGGAGGAGTCCAGTGTTCAAAGCTGTTGTTCCAGCAAGACATCCACATCTCATTCCCAGAGGCTCAGATCAGCATTTAAGGCCTAAATAGCCACCTAAATGCAAATCAGGGCATCCATATTGGGAAGAAGCTGTCCCACAGAGATGCCCAGATTTGATACTGTTCCTGTTAGCTCACAGTGAGCACACTAGCACCAGCAGAAACAAGCGTGCATCTGCCTCCTCACAGACACCCAAAGGCAATCTCTCATATGCTATCACGCACAGCCTGACCTGCAGCAATCCTGGCCAAATAAACCAAAGAACATCAGCCTGTCCTCATATTTGCAAATAGTGCCAGGCTACCAAACGCTATTACCCATACACACGCAGAGATAAGCAGCAAAAATATCTGTTCATTCAGTCACACCTATTTGTAACTATGTGTTCATATGCATCTAATGTGTGCATTTATATACAAACAATAAAAATATGTGTTTGTATGTAAATCCAAATGTCTGCATCTGGATATGTTAAATACACAAAAATATGCACCCCAGTATTATATCTTTACAAGAAGTAAAACATATTTTTGCACATAAACATTCGATTCCTACAATAACATGAATTTAAAGACATACACAAACATATGATTAACACACATTTTGTGGATACATATGAGCGAATATATGCATCGTCAGATATTCACCCAGTGTGTTCCATATTCTTCTGGTGAAACAAAGATCACCCCAGTTACCTGAGAGTCAGAGCTTTCTTGCCTCTCCAAGAAATCTCTGTCTTATGCATCAATGTGGTTATCTCCAGCTGCAGGAGACACCTAGATCTTCATCTCTGAAACCTCTTCTTCAACCAACAACCGAAAAAAGAGTCATTATTTGTCATAATTGATCAAACAGCTTTTCTTCCTAACCTTCAGCGACCAAGTGATCACATATTCCATGGCCCTGTTGGCTAAAACACAAAACGGAATATTCTGACACAAGCACACATGCACAGACTGTGTGGAAAATATATAATAAAATAATATATAATACAACCCCATAAGAAATAGATCAAGCTCCCTAGTGGAAGGCTCATAGCTGGGCAGGTATCCATCCTGTTTAGGGCCTGGAAACTCACAGTACTGTAAGAAGTTTCCAAAACAGGATTAGTGATGTCTCTAACTACCCTGCTGTAGAATAAGTGCATCTGATAAACAGCTTTACTTTTACTGACTCTAGACCAACAGGATTTATTGTGCATAGAACAGAAATACATGAGGGTAAGACCATTATGTGTAATGGACTCTCTGAGGGTCAGCTCTGCTCATATCTAGGATCTAAACTCTCTGAACAGTTTCATTCCTCGTTCTATATGTTCTCCAAAATCTGTGGAGTGATTCAGCCCATTTCTTCCAAAGCAATTTTCCTCCTTTATAATATTAGGGGATCTTCTTTCAAATTTAAAACAGAAAACCTCTTCATGACGTTAGTTATCACTTGAGTCAGATTTTTGGAGGGATGTAAACCCTCCTCCTCCTTTTGCCCTCGCAGTCTGTGGCTCTCCGATGGCAGAATCTGCATGTGCAAAGATATGCTCAGAGCCCTGCAATCGAAAATGCCTCGGTGTGCAAAACTAGAGCCGGTGCTGAAGCCCCCATTTCTGACATGTGTCAGTCATGTCGGTTGCAATGTGGTCTTCAGCGAATGAGGAGGAGGATGGTCTTGTGACGACCACGCTGGAGGAAGGCCTGGGTCCTGCCCCAGCCACTCGCACAAGACAGCGCTCACCACGGGTGGGTCACAGCCCCCTTCGCCCCACGGCGGTGGTAATCAAACCTCGGCATCTGCTGCTCTGCGGAGCCGGCTGCCGGCACACAGCAGTGTCCATGAGGATTAATGTTTGCAGACTCTGGAATGAGGTGCACAACGTGTCGGTACTGATCATGGGTGGTTTTCATCTGCTGTTTTATCTAAGGCAGCAGGAGGGCAATAATGCCTCCTGCATCCCGTCTAAGGTGTTTGAATTGTTTTGTGACTTGGTGTTGATGAAAGCAGAACAAATGGGATGACATGTTTGAAAATACCAGGTCTGTGAAGGATGAAATGGCAGAGCCAGCGCGCTCCGACAGTTCCATCCAGCACAGAGATGCCTCTGGGAAGGTTATGAGTGGCAAGCTGGTCATTTCTCTGGCACGGCCCACTTTTGCACAGACATAAACCAGTGCGTGTCCTAGTTTGCTAGGCACTCTGAGCAGCCACCCTTAGAGTTTGCAGAGGAGCCTGTGGTTCAATAGCAAAGGATCATCCTTCTCAAACTGATCAAGGGCACCGCCTCCAGGGACATGTGGTGAGACTGGAGGACACCTGGAAGGCAAGGAGAAACTCCCCACGGTTGAGGGAAAAAGCCGAGAGGGAGACGACAAGAGATCGCGTTTCTGTGTTTCCAAATTCTCAGATGTTTTGGATTTGCCTGGGAGCCATGAGAGGAATTAGAAAGGGCAATTAAACCAGAAAGCAGTGCATTTCCGTGCTCATCTCTTCTTCCTGGTGCAGTGTTGGAATTTTCCTATACTCTTTTATATCCTCCCCTTTCTTCCAAGAAATTCAAATTGGATGTTTGAAGTTGCAGTGTTTCCTGAACATGGTGAATCCTTGTCCTGTTTTGTTTGTAGATGACCTTGACGATGTATATGTTGTGTGTCTGCCTTCATGCCTGGTTTTAAAATGCTTGTGTATGGAGTTGAGGCTGGGGGAAAGTTCCTACCTTTTTGGGGGGACTGACTATAGGAGATGGCACCGGGACGTGGGCTGTAAGGGAGCTTGTGGCTGCTGCTGTCCTGCCAGAAGGACAGGGATGAAGCGGTGATCCAAGCAGACGATGGTATAGACCTGCTGGTTACAGGCACTGCTGCCAGCTGGTTTGATCTGGCTGTGTCAGCAGGAGCTGCGGTAGGAGGTACGATCAAGGCTGTAGCAGAGATCATAACTGCTGCAGGGACCATCTCTGCTCCAGGACTTGGTGCTGGGGAATGATGTAGGAGCTTCGTGAAGGTGCTCATGGTACCATCAGGCAGGGAGGCCACACGTATTGCTGTGCTGGCCCAGGTCTCTTCTGTTTTGGGGAAGTACCTGTCATCCCCCTGTCCAGCAGATGTGAGGGAGAGGGGCTTCCACAGAAAAGCGTGCAGGCTAACACCCCTCCTGTTGGGGAGGAGGGCTGGGAAGCCTTGCTAGGTAGATGGTATTAAACATGTCATCACCTTCTTGTTTCTTCTCTCACTTTCTGGCTTGTCCCAGAACTGTTTGCATCAACAAGTGCTATTCTGAAACTGTGTTTGTGGCAAGCAAACGGCTTTAACATAGTGTGTTCTCTTTTTGTAGGATAGAGAACTGCGTCCGGAAGAAATAGAAGGTAAAATTTGTCGCTCCTTCCGCTTCACCTTTCTCCCTGCCCAGTGAAAACCTACTGGCTGGCCCTTCCAGGTTGGCCCCCATGGGGTAAAATAATTTGGGGCAAATCATGGGAGATGATTACTGGAATAATTCCTGGAAACCCCTGCAAAAGAAATAATATGTAAAATTGCAAAAGTGCTGACTGTGAAGGAATTTGCATCCATTCCAGCTTCTTCAGGGTGGGAGGAGAAGTGAAGTAAGGGGATATTGGCTGTCAGGGTACTGCTGTCCACCCCAGCTCCCACAGAAACTGTTGTAGAGCACGATGTGATAGTATTGCTCCGGGGAAGCCGTCCTAGCTGCTGATCCCTACAGTGAGGGCTAGATATATTATCTAGTGCAGGGGTAAAAGTTGGGAAAACTTATTAGTTTCAATTTTTTTAGGGAGTACGGTTTAGCAATGATCAGTTTGTGACACTTGTAGTCCAGGCAAGCTTTCCTGTAAGGAATGGGTCAGCAGTGCTGCTGTTAGAAGAGCTTTGCATTGCTCTCCAGTCATTGCCTTTTTGCAGGAGAAAATGTGGAGTATCTTAGGGAGCCTGGCCTCATAAAGTGCCGCTGATTCTGGGGAGGTTTCTTGGAAAAGGTATTTCAGGCTGTCACTGACAATATTGCTCTTTTTGGATCCACTCCCACAGAATTAAGAGAAGCCTTTAAGGAGTTTGATAAAGACAAGGATGGGTTTATTAACTGCAGGGACCTGGGGAACTGCATGCGAACCATGGGCTACATGCCTACTGAGATGGAGCTAATAGAGCTTTCCCAGCAGATCAACATGAACCGTGAGTAGTACCCACCTAGCTGTACCTCCCTGCTGCTGCTGTGCCCTGCATCACTGCCTCGGGCTCTCTCAGCCTCCTGCTGTCGCTTTTCCTTTGGATTTTGTCCCCCTCTTTTTTTGGTCCCCTCATCATCTCTCCTGCATGTTTGTGGTCCCTAGAAGTTGATGGCTGTGTTTTTTGCATATCAAAGGAGCTGTGTGGACTGTGATGTATGGGAACAGGGAGTGGAAGGGTTGTCCTTCATGCTTACGCTGTCAGGTATAAAACTGCCCTTGGTGTGGGCAGTTAGACATTGGTGCACATGTTGTAGGTGTTGTCATATTGAAGCTGTTGTCAGATGGTGTCAGACTGCAGAAAGAGCCTGGGAAGATGGAGATGCTTTGGTCAGAAAGAGTGATGGATGGCCTGTTCACCCTGCGGCGGGTGCTTGTGGATCTGCTGTGCGCTTGGGGATGGGCTGCGAGCGAGCTGTGCCGGCCGTGTCAGATGGGGGCATCTGCTGCAGTCATGGAAAAATGTGACAAACGCATCCGATTCACTGTAACTGTGTTTGTGCTGCTTGTCTTTCACTATCATTTTTTATCGTCTCTTGTCTGTGGCAGTGCAGAATATTACTCTCAGCCAGGTGGCAAAAAGTATATTTAGTGCATGTTATTTCTGACACGTGGTGATGTAAAAAGGATAATTTACTTGTCAAGGGAAGGAAAACAGTTGTGACATACGCAACCAGTCACACACAAAAGCAGCTGATAACCCTGGCACACAAGTACTTCAAATTTCAGAGTGTAACTGACAGCTTTCAGATAGGGGACAAACAAGAAAAAGGGCTAAAATGATGAATAAACAGTTGGACATACATTAGCCGTTGCTAACGGAGCAAGACTCCACCACTGCTGCAGGGCGCTGCCGGGGCCGTGCAGGAACGTCATGCTGTGCCCTTGCCGTACTCTTCGGCACAGGCGCAGCGGGGGGTTGCTGTAAGTGCTGGAATGATCAAGCCTCTGATTCCTGATACGTGATGCCACAAGGACGTGACAGTCAGTGGCAGCCTAGGATGGAATAGCTTGGGCTCATTCCGCCTAGCCCACAATCCCAAAAACATAAAGCCAGTGTAAAACTACCTCTGCTTTTCCTTCCACTGTCCTGCACCTTCCATGCTTTGCTTCCTGGAGATCCAAGCTCTCTCTGGGGCACACAGAGGTGCAAAGTGCGTGCTGGGCTTGGCTAACGTATGGAGTTCTTACACACGATCTTTCATCTTATCCAAAGTGGGTGGCCATGTGGATTTTGAAGATTTTGTTGAGCTGATGGGACCAAAGCTGCTGGCAGAAACTGCAGACATGATTGGTGTAAAAGAGCTCCGCGATGCCTTCAGAGAGGTGAGTGCTCCCTACCGTGTGCCCCCCTGATAGGTGAGGAACAGGAGACAGGAAATAGAGAAGACCCACTGGGGAAGAGGAGGAGGAGAGAGAGCAGCACAGTGGAAGACAGAGAAAGAGCCAAGCCAGACACAAAACAAGGGAGGAGCAGAGAAAGCCACTGAGATAAGGGAACCCGTGAGGCAAGGAAGATGAAAGCTGGTGCAGACACAGCAGTATTGAGGGGTTTCTGAGGAGAAAAGGCAGACTGGACCCAGACCAAAAGGCACCCAAAGGAGAAAAAGGAGGGACACAAAAGAAATGCTTGATAAATAAGGGCACTCAGGAGCAGGACAATACAAAATCCAACTCAGAGCAAGATCCATTTCCATTAACTGTATTTCCTGTGCTGGTATTTTTCATGTACTTGCAGTTTGACACCAATGGTGATGGGGAGATCAGCACCAGCGAGCTGCGAGAAGCCATGAAGAAGCTTCTAGGGCAGCAGGTGGGCCATCGGGATATTGAAGAGATCATCCGGGACGTGGATCTGAATGGAGACGGGCGTGTCGATTTTGAAGGTGAGAAGGGATGAACGTTCCCTGTCCATCTGCTCTGGTGTGAGTCAGAGTTCCAGCTCAGAGGCGGAAGCAGAAGGGAAGATTTGCGTGCTCAGGACCCAGGTATCGTCAGTATGGAGGAAAAAGTCAAGCCGGGTTTTTTCCCTAGTCAGCTGAGGAAAACAGAGAACATTGGCCTGCACAGGGAATTCCTCAGCTGAAGTGTTCATTTGTGTGTTGTCCCTTGCTGCACCTCAGTTTCAGTTGTGTCTCCATAATTCTAGCATGGTAAGAGATATGCCCTGTCACAGAGAAGCAGATTCTGGTGCACACATGCTGCGCCAGTCTTCTTTTTATGGAGCATTTTCCTGTCTATAAAATCTATTGCAAGAGCTGTGAGGGGACTGGATTGGTTTGGAGAACTCATTGCACCTTCCATTTCCTCTGGCTCACCTTGTTATCTGAGTTTATAGAGAATTTCTTTCTGTGCCTGTATGCCAGAAGGTGCTCATGTGCCAGATGTGCTCACTAGGACTGCAGACAGCTGATCTAGAGGTGTCATGTTGCATCCTAGAGATAACTCATTTCTTCTCCCACTTTTCATGCTGGAAGGACTTGGAAAATCTAAGAGTGGTTAGGCTACTATCCTAGCCATCAGCCACCGCAGGAGCAACATTAATAGAGCTCAGGGTTTCTGGCAGGGGAGCCATTGGTATCAGACGGCTAAGCGGATCTAAGAGCTGGAAGGTGTGAGAGCGTGGCAGGCTGCTTGTTTTCATAGTGCAAATCCAGGCGTTCTTTTGCAGCAAGGGCAAAGCACAGGAACTGCAGAATTGAAATAAAATTGACATACTTTTTTTGTCTCAGAGGTATTCCTGGGTCTTCTACATGACAAGAAGTCTCAGCCCTCAGGATTGCTGAAGCTTCTGAGGGCTTTGAAAATGCTAAAAAGTGGAAGTGTCTCCCTAGAAAGTATCTGGTAGCTGCAGTTGTTCTAATGTTCTGGCTGATTACACGGCAGTAGGTCTGCTTGTTTCCCACAGCTAAATTATGTTAGACAGCTAAACCACATGAAATGCTATCCCAGTATCATTTTCTCTGTGAGTTACTGCTTTGGTTGTCAAAGGACAGCTCCATCAATGGAAAATGAGAAGTCAAGGGGGTAATTTCCACTGCCCTCCTCTTTGCGGAGTTATTAGTTCCTCGGCAATTCAAGTGCAGAATGAAAACACACTTATATTTGATGGCATTTGCACTCAATTTGAACAATTGTAATTGACTTCACAAGCTGCAGGCTGGTGAAGAAATAGATCCAGGGTATCCCTACAGTTAACCTGTATCTTTAAGAAGTGCATCAAAGTAAACTTGTATCTACAAAAATGCTGGCACCTACCAAAACACTAGTGCTTTCCCACACAGGTGTCTCTGTGAAGTGGCAAGCTTACTGAGAAATCACACCGTGTTCCCAAGAGTATAAATCAAGGTTCCCTGAAGTGACAGTGAAGGGAGACAACCCTTGCCGTAGTGTCTCACAAGGAGCTGCTGGCGCAAGCAAGACTGCGCGCTGGCTGGGAGGGAGCCTGAGGCAATGAACTGACCTACTGGTGGGATCGTATCACCATATCTAGTGCAAGGATTAAAGCCCGTTTCGTGTGAGCTCTCCAGGGCCAGTCACAGAGCAGTGCAGACCTGCTGGCAGTGTTTCACCCTGGCTGCGTGCTGTCTCCAGGGAACAAGATGAGTTGGGGACCTTGGATGCCTTCTGCTTCAGGGCTGTCTTTTCTTGTTGGTTGCAGA
>Ga0181612_127852_pt1 | contig 25432 bp, 22 predicted proteins | sample HoacroProtozoa21_FD_119630 | JGI IMG/M metagenome (GOLD analysis project Ga0181612, IMG submission 119630) | Hoatzin crop microbial communities from Cojedes, Venezuel. Combined Assembly of Gp0051906, Gp0051904, Gp0051908
AAGTCCTGCAAAAATATCGTGCGGCAGCGGTTAGTGTGTAATATAATAGGGTGTTGATCCGTGGATGGGGGAAATCCACTGTCTTAGGCGACTGGCGGGCGCATGCGCCGCTGCCGCGCCTCACATTCAATACAAGGGGATTCAAATGGCTAAGTACAGCGGTAACGGCGGTTCGGGGTGGCCGACTTGGGAGGCTCCCGAGACCACGTGGAACCGGCGGGAGGCGGAAGAAAAAGAGGCGGACGCCTCCTCTTCGGCAACGGGCAAAGACCAGGCAAAGAGCGGCCGCGCGGCAGAGGACGCGGGCGCGGCAGGCTCCGGAAGCGCGAAAAAGGCCGCGACGAAGCGGCATGAGGGGCGCGCGGACGGCAGGGCGGCGGCCACCAGGACGGCCGAAAGCGGCGCGCGCGAAAAGGCCGGAAAGGCGGCTCCTGAGGACGAGGACTTCAAGGCTTCGCCCCGCCGCGGCGGCGAAGCGGCGGCAAGCGGGGAGGAGCCTTCGGGCAAGGCCGCGCTCGGCTTTGAGATATACGTCGTCGCCAGCATCATTTTCATGGAAATCTTCTTCAGGTTCGTGACGAAAGGGAAGTTCACCTTCGGGACGACGATCCTGACGGAGGTGTTCGCGGCGGTCTGGGGACTTGTCGGGGTGCTTATTTCCTCGCTCTTCCCGCCGAAGGCGAACAGGTGGATAAGGTTCGCCTTCCTGTTCTTGACGGCCATTCCCTTCCTGGTCTGGTACTTCATATTCAGGCAGTTCAAAATCTACTATGACTGGAACACCGTGATGAACGGCGCGAACGACGTCGCGACCGGCGGCTTCGCCTCGCACGCCGCCGCGATGATATTCTCGCCGATGGGATTCATCGTCATCCTCGGCATGCTCATGCCGGCGATCGCCTATCTGCTGCTCGCGATAAAGCCGCTTAAGCTCGATCCCGCGCCGCGGGCCGACGTCAAGGCGCTCCTTCGGAAAATAATAGCGGTTCCGGCCTGCTTCCTTATCGCGATGTTCCTCGTGTACGTCTGCGGGATTTCGAAGGCGACCTACACCGACGCCTATTTCTTTGACAGCGCAGTCAGCGAGTTCGGCCTTTTGACGGGCCTGCGCCTCGACTTCGCCAACCGCGGCAAGAGCGCGGCGGACGGCTTCGACTTCGGGACAAAGGAGGCGGACAATGCCTCCTCGGCGGCAACTTCGGCGAATGAAAGCACGGCGGCGCCGGCGGGCGGCTCAGCGGCCGCCGATACCGCCGATACTTCGGAGGCGCAGCCGACGGTCGCCCCGGAGGTCACGCAGACGGGCTACAACCAGTACGACCTCGACTTCGCGGCCCTCGCGGCAAATGACACGGACGACCTCTTAAAGCAGCTCGACACCTACGTCTCGACGCAGACGGCGACGAACAAGAACGCGATGACGGGCAAGTTCGCGGGCAAGAACCTTATTATGATCTGCGCGGAGTCATTCTCGGCTGAGGTCATCGACGAGAACCTTACCCCCACGCTCTACCGCCTCGCCAACAAGGGCATACAGTTCACGGACTACACGGTTCCTGCAGGCGCGGGCACGACGGGCGGCGAGTACATGTACTTCTTCGGAAGGCTTCCGAACGACGGCGGAACAGCGATGAACACTGCCACGCAGTGGACGACCTACTGGACGATACCGAACCAGCTCAACCGCCTCGGCTACTACGGCAAGGCCTACCACAATCACGACTATACCTACTACGACCGCGAGCACACGCATCCGGCGCTCGGCTTCTCGGACGGCTTCATGGGCTTCGGCAACGGCATCGAGCAGTTCGTCCAGCACCAGTGGCCGAAGAGCGACGAGGAGATGTTCCAGGGAACGATCCCGAACTACATCGACAAGGAAGAGCCCTTCAACATCTACTACATGACGGTCAGCGGCCACAGCCGCTACACCTTCACGGAGAACAAGATGTCCATCAAGCACCAGAGCGAGGTGGAGAACCTGCCGTACTCCGAGAGGATAAAGGCGTACATCGCCTGCAACCTCGACCTGGAGGCGGGATTAAAGCTCCTGGTCGACGCGCTTGAGGAGAGGGGGATCGCGGACGACACGGTTATAGTCCTCACGGCCGATCATTTCCCGTATGGCGTCGACGATGACGGAAGCTACACGTATCTGTCGGAGCTCTACGGACAGGAGATTTCGAGCGAGTTCGTGCGCACTCACAACCGCCTGATCATCTGGAGCGGCTGCCTTGAGGACGAGGAGCCGATCACGGTCAGCGACCCGGTCAGCCTGCTCGACGTGCTCCCGACGCTGTCGAACCTCTTCGGCCTCGACTACGACTCGAGGATGATGGCGGGCCGCGACGTGTTCTCGGATTCGGAGGCGATCGTCTACTCGGGCAATTACGCCTGGAAGACGAACCTCGGCTACTGCGAGCACGGCGTGTTCACCCCGAACTCCGACGATATCCAGGTCACGGAGGATTACGTCAAGAGCCACGGCACCTACGTCTCGAACAAGATCACGTTCTGCAGGGGCTGCCTTGAGACGGACTACTGGGGACACGTGCTCGAAGCGCTCGGGATCTCGGGCTGACGCTTGAATGCCGCAAGGCGCACTTTTGAAAATGTTATCGAAAAGGCTGCCGCAGGACCTGCGGCGGCCTTTTGCGTCCTGCAGCGGCTTATGTCTTTTAGCGATCGAGCAGGGCAGCGCCGCGCCCCACTCGATTCCGCAGGAAACCGTTCCGCTTTGGCCGGCGCTAAACGGACGTCCGCAGGGCGTCCGACGCGCTTGTGCACCTGAGGCCCGTCCGCGCAGGCACGGCGGCCGCGGATTTCCCGCGCGGTTTCTTCGCACTCCTGCGTGTCCATCCGAGCAGGCACGGCGGCCGCCCGGCGTTCTTTCACGCAAAAAGGCCGCGCCCTTTTGGGACGCGGCCGCGGTGTCGTGTGTTGAGGGATCATGCGGGCGGAACAGCCTGACGGGTTTGAGGCAACGTCAGCCGTTCGCCATTTTCTTGACAGTCGCGAGCGCCTTTGCGACCGGCGGGATCATGATGACGATTAGGGTTATAATAGCCTCGGTGAAGATGTAGAGCCCGTTGTAGCTGAGGGAGTAGACAAAAGCAGAGGTGCCTTCGGGGGCGTAGCTTCCGAAGAATACGATGCCCGAGATCACGGCGAAGAAGGTGCGGCCGAGGATGCCCGCGACGTAGCCTATCGGGAGGCCGTGCTTCCTGTTCGAGAAGAAGCCCGAGATGCCGAGCGCGCCGAAGGAGATCGGGTAGTCGAGGAGCAGCTGCGGAAATGATATAATGTACGGGTCGATGAGGAGCTGCAGCAGGCCGTAGGCGACGCCCGCGGTGATTCCGGCGGCGGGGCCGTACCAGTAGCCGATGAGGACGATGAAGAGCATCGAGAGGAGCGTGACCGAGCCGCCCGTGGGCATGTCGATTATTTTGATCATGCTCGCGACCATGGCGAGGGCGATCGCTACCGCGGAAAATGCGAGGCAGCGCGTGTCGAAGACGCGTTTTCTCGAAGCGAACACCGAAATGAGTACGATGAAAATGAAAGCGGCGATGCCGAATGCTGTGTAGCCGGCAGCCGTCAGGCCGCCCTCAGAGGTGACAAAAAAAGACATATAAAGCCTCCTTACGCCGGTATTATCCGGATCAAGTGATATGGGTTGCGTCCATGACGCTCTCAGCCTTTCGGCACCCCAAGCAACCCGTTTACTATACAGCGCGGGGCGAAGGCGGTCAAGGGTTCGAAGGATGGCCGCGGCGGGCGGCAGGCAAAGGCGGCGCGGCAGAGGCCGGCGCTTTTTCCCGAGGGGGATGATTCTCGGGGGCGGGCGCGGCAAGCCGGGAATGGGACTGTAACGCTATGGGAAATATTGAGAAACTTTCAGACGAGTGCGTGTACGAGGGGAGCGTTTTTACGCTCTCGAAGTGCAGGATGCGCCTTGCGGACGGCTCGGAGGCGGTCTGGGACTTCATAAAGCACAGGCGCTGCGGCGCGGCTGCTGTCCCCGTGCTGCCCGACGGGCGGATAATACTGGTCGAGCAGACGCGCCCCGTGCTCGGGCGGAGGGCCTATGAGATCCCCGCGGGGGCGAGGGAGAAGGCCGCCTGCGGGAAGCCTCGGCCCGAGGCGGCGGGGCGCGCCGAGATTATAGCGGCCGCGGCGCGGGAGAGGCGCGCTGCAGGTTTTCATTTTCAAAATGAAACCGGCGGAGGATTCGAGGATACGGCCAGGACGGCGTACCGCGAGCTTTTGGAGGAGACGGGGCGCGCGGCGCTTTCGCTGTCGTTCCTGCTTAGGTCGTACAGCTCGCCGGCGTACAACACCGAGTTCACGGACATTTACCTCGCGGAGGTGCCTTTTGAGGCGGAGGGGCAGAAGCTCGACGCGGGCGAGGACATAACCTGCGCGGCATTTGCGCGGGAGGAGATCCTGCAAATGATAGGTTCCGGCGAGATCGTCGATTCAAAGACCGTGGCCGGGCTGCTTGCCGCGCTGCGGCGTATGGAAAGGAGCGGGCGATGAGCGACGTGCTTTGCGACAGCTGCTGCTACCTCGTCTACGACGACGAGTACGAGGAATACGTCTGCGACATCAACCTCGACGAGGACGACTACGGGCGGCTCGTAAGCTCGGGCTACCGGCAGTGCCCCTACTACCGCGACGGGGACGACTATAAAGTCGTCAGGAAGCAGATGTAAAGATGGATACAAGAAAATGCGCCGCCGCGGTTGAAACATTCGAACAGATGTGCGATAATCGGCGGCATGAAGATATGGTTTTGAACTGACACGAACAGCGAAGCTGCCGGCGGTTCATGGTATGCAGTGAAGCGGAATGAGAATGTGCGCTTTGAAAAGCGCAAAGCGCAAAAGCCGCAAGGGGCGCTTGGCGCAGACGGGCGCAGGCGTTTTCGGCATCGAAAGGCAGTACGGGAGCGGACATTAAAATGTACAGGTCGATTGATTTATTCGCCGGGATCGGAGGCATAAGGAGAGGCTTCGACAATGCCTTCGGAGATGAAATAGAGACGGTGTTCGTCTCGGAGTGGGACGAGGCCGCGCAGGCTACGTACAAGAAGAATTATCCCGGCGCGGAGATAGCCGGTGACATTACGAAGATCGACGAGAAGGACGTCCCCGCCTTCGACATCTGCCTCGCGGGCTTTCCCTGCCAGGCCTTCTCGATGGCGGGAAAGCACGGCGGTTTCGACGACGACTACCACGGTATCTGCCGGGGGACGCTTTTCCTTGACGTCGCGAGGATATGCGAGCTCCACCGGCCGAAGGTCATTTTCTGCGAGAACGTCAAAGGCCTTACGATCCATGACAAGGGAAGGACGTTCAAAGTCATAAAGAAGACCTTCGAAGACCTCGGGTACGACGTATATTCGCAGATCCTCAACAGCAAGGATTTCGGCGTGCCGCAGAACAGGGAGAGGATATACATCGTCTGCTTTAGGAAGGATCTCGGGATCGAAGGCTTCGAGTTCCCGGTAGGATCAGGGGAAGAGAAGTGCATAAAGGACATTATGGAGGACGCGCCGATACCGTCGAAGTACTACCTTTCGACGGCTTATATGCAGACGCTGATCAACCATAAGGAGAGGCACAAGGCAAAGGGCAACGGCTTCGGCTACGAGATAAGGCCGCTCGATGGGATCGCCGGGACGATAGTGTGCGGCGGGATGGGGCGCGAGCGCAATTTGATCGTGGACCACAGGGAGCACAGCCGCGTGCCGACCACGCATATAAAAGGGGAAATAAACAGGGACGACATCCGCAAGATGACCCCGCGCGAGTGGGCGAGGCTTCAGGGTTTCCCGGATTCGTTCGATTGGGACCTGGCCGATACCCATATGTACAAGCAGTTCGGCAACAGCGTTACCGTCAGCGTCATAGAGGCGATAGCGCGCAACGTAAAGCAGGCATTAGAGGGGGTAGAGGAAAATGAAGGGGAACAGCCTCGGCGACGCAATGGGCGTCGACCACGAGGCATAAGTATGCCGTCCTCTATGAGGAGGACGGCAGGATGTACATGAACCTCAACCTTCAGATCAGGTTCTCGAAGTGAGGCGCGGGCTCATTTGATTTCCCTCGCGCCTCCTCCGATGCTTACGCGGTAGAAGGCCGGTTCGATGCCCGTCTTGGCGGGGTACTCGGCCATGACGAGGTTTTCGTAGGCTTCGACCGCAGAATCTTTCAGGATGGTTACCGTGCAGCCGCCGAAGCCGCCGCCGGTCATGCGCGAGCCGATGACGCCGGGGACGCTCTTTGCCAGATCCACCAGGAGGTCGAGCTCGGGGCAGGAGACTTCGAAGTCGTCGCGCAGCGAGGCGTGCGAGTCGTACATCAGCTGCCCGAAGGCGGGGATGTTGCCCGCCTGGAGGACGGACACGGCGCGCATGGTGCGCTGGTTCTCGGAAATCGCGTGGCGCGCACGGCGAAGGAGCACCGGATCGGTCAGCATATCCTTGTAGCTGCTGAACTGGTCAACGGTCATGTCGCAGAGGGCGTCGATCTTGAGGATGCTCTTGAAGCGTTTCAGGGCGCGGGCGCACTCCTGCTGGCGGTCGTTGTAGGCCGATGAGGCGAGGGTGTGCTTGACGTTGGTGTTCGTCACGACGATGCACGCGTCCTCGAGGACGAGAGGCGTGTACTTGTAGGCGAGGCTCTGCGTGTCGAGGAAGATCGCGTAATCCTTCTTGCCCATGACGGAGGCGAACTGATCCATAATCCCGCACTTCAAGCCGACGTAGTCGTTCTCGGCCTTCTGGGCGGCGAGCGCCGTCGAAGGGCCGTCGAGAGAGTCGATATTGAAAATGCCCATCACCGACACTGCCGTCAGCACTTCGAGCGCGGCAGAGGACGAAAGCCCGCTGCCCGAAGGGATGTCGCCGCCGACGGCCATGTCGAAGCCGGAGGGAAGCTCTATTCCGCTTTGCCCGAGCGACCAGAGGACGCCCTTGACGTAGGCGGCCCAGCCGGAGTCGCCGAGCGGGCGGAGGTCTGAAAGCGAGGTCTCGACGACTCCGCCTTCCGGGAAGTTCTCCGAGAAGAGGCGGACCGTTTGGTCATCGCGCTTCCTTATCGCGCTGTAGATTCCCATCGTGAGAGCGCAGGGAAAGACGTGCCCGCCGTTGTAGTCGGTGTGCTCTCCTATGAGGTTGACCCTGCCGGGCGCGAAGTACGTCCTGACGTCCCCGCCTTCGCCGAAGTGTTCCTTAAATGCTGAAATAACGCTTTCCGCAGCCATTGCTTTCCCCTATCCCCTTCAAATAATCGAACTACTTTCAATTGTAAATTCAGACGGGGTTGATTGCAACGGCAAAACGCCCTGAAGAAAGGCATTTTTTGTGCAAAACTTACAAAAACGGATCGCCGCCAGCCTTTGCCGCGGTTTACGAAAGCGGGGTTTGATGGTATCATCTAACGAAATGTGCGGCGGAGGAAGGTGCGGAAAAGTCAGGTCTACAGACTAAAGCCTATGAAAGAAAGAGAAATAGAAAAACTGCTGGATGCGGCGGATCAGATCGGGAAGGCGGAACCGGACGGCAAAGCCGGCGCGGGGGCTTCCGCGGACGCCGAAGCATCCGGGGGCGCATCGGCAGAAGCGGACCTTCGGGCCGCGGCCGAAAAGGAGAAGCGCCAAAGGCGAAACCGCAGGGCGAAGCTTGCCCTCTGCGCCGCGGCAGCCGCTGCGGCGGGCATTTTCCTGCTGGTGAGATTCGTGCTTCCGAACATGCGCCATATTTCCGAGAAAGAGTACTTCGGAATCGAGGACGAGGCGGCCGACGTCGGCATCGCCACGGAGGACGGGCCGTTCGAGACGGCGGGAAAGCTGATCGACGGCAAGGTCTACCTCCCCTGCGGCCTCGTCACGGAAATGATAGACGAGGGCATTTACCACGACGAGGAGGCGCGGCTTTTGATAGCGACGCGCCCGACGGAGGTCGTGACGGTCCTGGCCGACGGCACGGACGATGCGTTCGCCATGAGCGGCGAAACCGCCTACGTGTCAGCAGACTTCGTGGAGGAGAACGGCAGCGGCGAGTGCGTGTACCTTGAGGAAAAGCAGCGGCTCATCGTCCGCACCTCACAGACCTACGTAAAAGCTGCATTTTCAAAAAATGAAAGCGTAAGGAGCGGGGACTCCGCGCGCGAGCCGATCGTGGCCGAAGCAAAGGCAGGCGATGCCTGCGTGCTGACGGAGGGCGCGGCCGGCGAGGACGGCGCGGCTGAAATCGCCGAAGAGGACGGCTGGGTCAAGGTGATGACCGAGGACGGCTTCGTCGGATACGTGCCCGCTTCTTCGGTTGAAGGCGCGGAAGCGGTCACGGAGGAAATAGAAAACCGGGAGGAGTTCACCCACCTTCTGTCGGAGGACAAGGTGACTATGGCCTTCCATCAGGTCACGAGCCAGTCCTCGAACAATGCATTTTCAAAGAGGATAAAGGGGGCGTCGGGGCTGACGCACGTGGCGCCGACCTGGTTTTTCCTCGAATCCGAGACGGGCGAGATGTCGTCGCTGGCGAGCAGCAAGTACGTAAAGCGGGCGCACAAGAAGGACCTGAAGGTCGTAGCCGTCATGAACGACTTCGACGGAGCGGTTTCGGGGCGCGACGCGACCGCGGCGGCGCTTTCGACGTATGAGAACAGGCAGCGCATGATTACGGCCGCGCTTTCGGGCGTCGAGGCGTCGGGAGCGGACGGGATCTGCGTCGACTTTGAAAATGTCGGCCCGGATTCGGCGGGCGACTATATCGAGTTTTTGAGGGAGCTGTCGGCGGAGTGCAGGACGCGGGGGCTTGTGCTTTGCGTGTGCGACTACGTGCCGACATTTACCTCTTATTACAATAGAAAATCGCAGGCGGCTGTTGTCGATTATATCGTCTGTATGTGCTATGATGAGCATAATGCTTCTTCGGCGGAGGCTGGATCGGTCGCTTCGCTCGGCTTCGTGTCGGACGCGATAAACGCGACGCTCGCGGAAGTGCCCGCGGAGCAGCTCATCGCCGCGCTGCCTTTCTACACGCGCCTTTGGACGACGTATGACGGCACGGTCGAGTGCGAGTCGCTTGGCATGGCGGAGGCGAAGGAGTGCGTCGCCACGATGGCGATGGAAACGGAGTGGGACGAGGAGAAAGCTCAGGTCTACGCGAAGACGGAGATTGAGGGCAAGACCTACGAGATCTGGCTTGAGACCGCGGAGTCGCTTGAGGCAAAGCTTGAGGCGGTTGAAGGATATTCCTGCGCCGGGGCGGCGTTCTGGAAGCTCGGGATGCAGGACGAGACAGCGTGGCCGGTCATTGAAGAATACGCCGGCGCCGCGGAAAGCGAAGAAGGCTGAGCGGAAAATATTTTGTAAAGGGTGCCGCAAGGCGGCTTTAGTATACGCGGGGAGCGAGCTGCCCGCGCAGGGAGCAAAGAGGGGAGCAATTAAGAAAGGAAGGCGGCCATGTACAGCGATCAGATGTTCAGGACGGTTATGCGCGGCTTCGACAAGGACGAGGTCATCGCGTACCTGAAGAAGCTCGAAGAAGAGCACACGAAGGCGATCAAGGAAAAGAACGACGAGATCCGCCTTCAGAACAAGGCGATTACCGAACTCAAGCTCCGCCTTGAGCGCAAGGAGGCGAAGTACGACAAGCTCGAGCAGGAAGTCGAGACGAAGTACCGCCGCTATATCGACGAGTACGACAAGATCGGCGCGCTCGTCTACGAGTCGCGCATCCGCGGCGACAGGATCCTCGACGACGCGAGGACGGAGGCCGAGAGGCTGACGAACGAGAGCCGCGAGAACTCCGAGAAAATGCTCGCCGAGGCGGACATCGAGGCGAAGCGCAGGATCGACTCCGTCCAGGGCGAGGTCGACGCGAAGCTCGCCGAGGGCAAGAGCCGCTACCTCAAGGTCCAGGACGAGATGAACGTCATCGTCGAGCTCATCAACGAGACCCAGCGCCGCTTCATGCAGTCCTACAAGGAAGTCCACAAGATCATCCAGGAGATGCCCGTCTCGCTGCGCGAGATCGAGGAAATCCAGCAGGATGGCTTCGAGGACGTCTCCGAGGCTGAGGACGAGGCCGCCGACGACGAGCTTTCGATCGAGACCTACGACGACGAGAGCCTCGAGGACACGGGAAGCTTCACCTTCCACTTCGACGGCGACGACGATGACGATGAAGAAGAGGACGACAGCGACCTCATCGAGATAGCCGCGGCGGCCAAGACGGCGGCGGAGGGCTCCGCCGAGGACGCGGCCGATTCGGCAAATGAAAAGGCCGAGGAGGCTGCCGAGGCGGCCGGGGAAGCCGTCGGCAAGAAGCTCGGCGAGTTCAGGCTGCCCGGAGAGAAAGAGGATGTCTGAGGAAGAAGCGCGGCTTAACACGGAAGTCGTAAGCACCGACCCTGAACGCCCCGATGCGGCAGCGGTCGCCGCGGCCGCGGAAATCATAAAAAAGGGCGGGCTGGTCGCCTTCCCGACGGAGACGGTGTACGGGCTCGGGGGAGACGCGCTGAGCAAAGACGCGTCGCGCAAAATCTACGCGGCCAAGGGCCGTCCCTCCGACAACCCGCTCATAGTCCACATCGCGGACATGGAGCACCTCTATCCGATCGTCAAGTCCGTGCCGGAGGCGGCCGAAAAGCTCGCCGCGCAGTGCTGGCCGGGGCCTTTGACCATGATCTTTGAGAAAACGGACGCCGTTCCCGACGAGACGAGCGGCGGCCTTCCCACAGTGGCCGTCAGGATGCCTTCGCATAAAGTGGCGGCCGCTTTGATTGCGGCGTCGGGCGGCTACATCGCCGCGCCGTCCGCGAACACTTCGGGGCGCCCTTCGCCGACGACGGCGCAGCACGTGGCCGAGGACCTCTCGGGGAAGATCGACATGATCCTCGACGGCGGCCCGTGCGAGATCGGCCTCGAATCGACGATAGTGGATTTTACGGAGGACGTTCCCGTGGTCCTCAGGCCGGGGTACATCGGCCTTGAAGAGCTGCGAGGCATCCTCGGCGAAGTCAGGATGGATCCCGGGCTTTCGGCGGACGCCGAGGGCACGAACCTCCGCCCGAAGGCGCCCGGCATGCGCTACCGCCACTACGCCCCCAAGGGCGAGCTCGCGGTGGTCGAAGGCGAAAGGCAGGCGGTCGAGCAAAAAATCAAAAGCCTCGTTGAAAATGATCATTTACAGGGATATTCGACCGGGGTGCTCGCCTCAACCGAGAGCGCGGCGGCTTACGCGGCCGACGAGGTGATCGGCCTCGGCAGCCGGAGCGACGAGGAGGAAATCGCCTCGCACCTTTACGCGGCGCTGAGGCGCTTCGACGAGCGGGGGATAGAGCGCATTTACGCGGAGAGCTTTTACACGCCCAAGATCGGCAGCGCGATAATGAACCGCCTCCTGAAGGCGGCGGGGCACCGCGTGATAGAGGCTTAATGAAAGTGCACAAGCAGGCGCGGGGCTTTGGCGCGCTTGATTTATTATTTAAAAGAAAGGATGGAAGACATGAGCAAGACTTTTATCATGGATCACCCGCTTATCAAGCACAAAATCGGGATCCTGCGCGACGAGAACACGGGCTCTATGCAGTTCCGCACCCTGATCGAGGAAATCGCCACGCTCGAATGCTACGAGGCGACTCGCGACTTGGAGCTTGAGGACGTCGAGGTCACGACGCCGGTCGGCGACACGGTCGCCAAGCGCCTTTCGGGCAAGAAGCTCGCGATCATCCCGATCCTCCGCGCGGGCCTTGGCATGGTCCCCGGGATGCAGACCCTGCTTCCCGCGGCGAAGGTCGGCCACATCGGCCTCTACCGCGATCCCGAGACCTTAAAGCCGGTAGAGTACTACTGCAAGCTTCCCGAGGACATCGGCGAGCGCGACGTGTTCGTGGTCGATCCGATGCTCGCGACGGGCGGAAGCGCGGTCGACGCGATTTCGCAGCTCAAGGAGCACGGCTGCAGGAAGATCCGCTTCCTCTGCATCATCGCGGCGCCGGAAGGCCTTAAGGCTCTTCAGGAGGCGCATCCCGACGTGGACATTTACGTCGGCTCGCTCGATGAAAAGCTCAACGACCACGGCTACATCGTGCCTGGGCTAGGCGACGCGGGCGACCGCATCTTCGGAACGAAGTAAAGAGGCGGAAAGGAGGGCATATGGCCGGAAAGCGGAGCGGGTACCTGACCTGGGACGAGTATTTCATGGGCGTCGCCCTCTTGAGCGGCATGCGCTCGAAGGATCCGAACACCCAGGTCGGCGCGTGCATAGTGAGCGGCGACAACAAGATCCTCTCGATGGGGTACAACGGCTTCCCGAAGGGATGCTCGGACGACGATTTTCCGTGGGACCGCGAGGCGGACAGCCCGGAGAACGCGAAGTACTTCTATTCCACGCACAGCGAGCTGAACGCGATCCTGAACTATCGCGGCGGCAGCCTTGAGGGGGCGAAGCTTTACGTCACGCTCTTTCCCTGCAACGAGTGCGCCAAGGCGATCATCCAGGCCGGGATAACGACGGTCGTGTACGACTGCGACAAGTACGACGGGACGCCCTCGGTAATCGCGTCGAAGCGCATGTTTGACGCGGCGGGCGTGCGGTATTATAAATATACGAGATCCGGGCGCAAGGTCGAAATAGACCTGTAAGCCTTTGAAAATGAAAAGCCCCAAGTCCTCAAAGCGCATTGAGGCACCGGGGCGGAAATGGTTTTTGGCGGGCGGGAGCCTTGCGCTTTGCGCCCGCTTTATAAATGGTTGAGGATTCCCAGCCCCTTGTGCCGCAGCGGCCGCAGGCAGGCTTTCGGGGATTTGAACCGATGGAGCGCCGACAGAAGCGAAACGGACAAAGCGGCACGCGGATGTCCGCTCATACATTTGCAAGAGGTGAGGAAAATGGCGAAGGAAGGAAAGCTGGTGCAGGCGATCACGTCGCGCGACGAGGATTTTGCCCAGTGGTATACGGACGTTGTCAAGAAGGCTGAGCTCACGGGCTATACGTCCGTCAAGGGCTGCATGGTCATAAAGCCGGCCGGCTTCGCGATCTGGGAGAATATCAAGAACGAGCTCGACAGGCGCTTCAAGGAAACGGGCGTCGAGAACGTGTACATGCCGATGTTCATCCCCGAAAGCCTGCTCCAGAAGGAGAAGGACCACGTCGAAGGCTTCGCCCCCGAGGTCGCGTGGGTTACCCACGGCGGCTTGAACGAGCTTCAGGAGCGCATGTGCGTGCGCCCGACCTCGGAGACCCTTTTCTGCGACCTTTACGCAAAGGACATCCACTCCCACAGGGACCTTCCGCGCCTCTATAACCAGTGGTGCTCGGTCGTCCGTTGGGAGAAGACAACTCGCCCATTCCTCCGCTCCAGGGAATTCCTGTGGCAGGAAGGCCACACGGCGCACGCGACCGCCGAGGAGGCCGAGGAGCGCACCATCCAGATGCTCAACCTCTACGCCGACTTCCTCGAGGACTTCCTCGCGATACCGGTCGTAAGGGGCCGCAAGACCGACAAGGAAAAGTTCGCGGGAGCCGAGGCGACGTACACGATCGAGGCGATGATGCACGACGGCAAAGCGCTTCAGTCGGGCACTAGCCATAACTTCGGCGACGGCTTCGCGAAGGCGTTCGACATCAAGTACGCCGACAAGGACAATACGCTGCAGTACGTCCACCAGACCTCCTGGGGCATGACCACGCGCCTCATCGGCGCGGTCATCATGGTCCACGGCGACGACGAGGGCCTTGTCCTCCCGCCGAAGGTCGCGCCGACGCAGTGCGTGATCATACCGATCAGGCAGAAGGCGGAGGGCGTCCTCGAAGCCTGCGAAAAGCTCGAAGAGCAGTTAAAGGCCGCGGGCATCCGCGTAAAGACGGACACCACCGACCGCTCGCCGGGCTTCAAGTTCGCCGAGCAGGAGATGCGCGGCTTCCCGCTCCGCATAGAGGCGGGCCCGAAGGACATCGAGAACGGGACCTGCGTCCTCGTCCGCCGCGACACGCGCGAGAAGAAGTCCGTCGCCCTTGAAAATGCCGCCGCCGAGGCTGCCGCCCTGCTCGATCAGATCCAGAGCGACCTCTTCGAGAAGGCGAAGGCCTTCCGCGACGAGCACACCTGCCGCGTGGACAATTATTCGGACTTCAAGTACGCGGCCGACAACAAGCCGGGCTTCATAATCGCCCCCTGGTGCGGCGACGTCGCCTGCGAGGACAAGATCAAGGAAGATACGACCTGCACCTCGCGCTGCGTGCCTTTTGAGGGCGGGGAAGCGGAAGAAGGCGATGTGTGCGTCTGCTGCGGAAGGCCCGCAAAGAAGCGCGTCATCTGGGGCAAGGCGTATTGATTTTCGCGGCGCCATAGCATTGAAGGCAGAAGGAATTAACTGACAGACCGCGGCCGTTTTCATTTACCGAGCCACGCTTTAGAGAGCGGGAGGCAGGGCGTGGAACCGGCCGCCTTGATTTTCGGGGAAGGTGAAACCTTACCTACTGAATTAAGGGTGGACGATGAGACTTAAGCTGCCGGCGAAGGTTAAAGCTGTAATAGATATAATTAACAGCAATGGCTACGAGGCCTATGCCGTCGGCGGCTGCGTGCGCGATTTGATCCTGGCCAGGGAGCCGGGGGATTTCGACATCACGACCTCGGCGCTGCCGGAGGACATAAAGCGGATATTCAAGCGGACGGTCGACACCGGCATAGCCCACGGCACGGTCACGGTGCTCTACGGCGGCGAGAGCTTCGAGGTCACTACGTACCGCATCGACGGGACTTACGAGGACGGGCGCCATCCGTCCTCGGTGACGTTCACGCCGTCGCTCGCCGAGGACTTGAAGCGCCGCGACTTTACGATCAACGCGATGGCCTATTCCGACAGGGACGGGCTCGTGGACTTAAACGGGGGAATGGCCGACCTGCAGGCGCGCCGCATCCGCTGCGTTGGCGACGCGGACGAGCGTTTCACGGAGGACGCGCTGAGGATCTTAAGGGCGGTGCGCTTCGCGGCGCAGCTCGACTTTTCGATAGAGAAGGAGACCGCCTACGCCATAAGGAACCACGCGGGGAACCTGCGGCAGGTCAGCGCGGAGAGGATCAGGACGGAGCTCATAAAGCTCCTGACTTCGCCGCACCCCGAAAAGCTCAAAGACCTTTACGACTTAGGCGTCACGGCCGTGGTCCTGCCGGAGTTCGACCGGCTGATGGCAACGCCGCAGAATACGCCCCACCACGACGCGAACGTCGGCATCCACACGATAAGGACGCTCACCAACATCGCGGCGGATCCCGTGCTGAGGCTTACGATGCTGCTGCACGACATGGGCAAGCCCGCCTGCCGCACCATCGACGGGACGGGGCGCGACCACTTCAAGGGCCACGCCGCGGTATCCGCGAAGATGGCGGAGAAGATTTTAAGGCGGCTTAAGTGCGACAACGACACCATTTCCAGGGTCGTGAACCTAGTCAAGTGGCACGACCTGCGCCCGAAGCCGGACGAAAGGTCGGTCAGGCGGGCGATGGTAAAGGTCGGACCTGCGGCATTTGCGGACTACATCGCGGTGCGCCGGGCGGACGAGCTCGGCAAGAGCGCCTATAAGCGCGAAGAGAAGCTCGCGCTCGTCGACGCGGCCGAGCGGATCGCGAAAGAGCAGCTCCAGAAGGACGCCTGCCTCTCGGTCAGGCAGCTCGCGATAAACGGGAGCGACCTCCTGGCGATCGGGGCGAAGGGGCGCGAGGTCGGAGAAATCTTAAATGGCGCGCTCGCCCTCGTGGTCGACGACCAGGAAATGAATACGCGCGAGGCCTTGATGGAATACGCCCGCTTCGAGCACTCAAAGAGGAACGCGGCGGTGTAAGCTGGACCTTAAGGCCGTCCAAGGAAGCCCGAGGGCCGGCCGGACGGCGGCAAGGAGGCGCGGCGGCGTAAGGCCGGATTCCAGGGCCGGTTCGGGCAGTCCGAAATCCGGCCGGACGGCGGTGAAGGGGAGCGCGGCGGCGTAAGCCGGACCTTAAGGCCGCTCAAGGAAGCCCGAGGGCCGGCCGGACGGCGGCAAGGCCGAGCGCAGGTTCCGCGCCGCGGATCAACAGGGAAAGCGGCAGCGGGATTCAGGAAAAAAGGCGGCACTCACCGCCTGCGGAGGACTATGAAAGAAGAGGTCAGGCAGAAGCTCCTGAAACGGAATTCGAGGACGACGAACACGATTTTCAACTTCACGACCAACGTCGGGGGGCAGCTCGTGTCGATCGCCCTTTCTTTCGTGGTCAGGACGGTGTTCATAATGACGCTCGGCAAGTCGTACCTCGGCATAGGCGGGCTCTTTTCGAACATTCTGACCATGCTCTCCCTCGCGGAGTTCGGAGTGGGCTCGGCGATAGTGTTCAAGCTCTACGAGCCGATGGCGGCCATGGACGAGCACAGGATCGCCGTCCTGATGAAGTTCTACAAGAAGATGTACCGCATCATCGGCCTTGCGGTCGCGGCGATAGGCCTCTGCCTCATCCCGTTCCTGCCGAAGTTGATAAACGGCTACGACAAACTGGAGGCGCTGCACATCAACGCGGCGGCCATTTTCCTGCTGTACCTCCTGAAATCGGTTTCTTCCTACTTTTTCTTCGCTTACAAGAGCTCCATCATCCGCGTCGACCAGAAGGGCTACCTTCTGAACGTAATAAGCTATTTCTTCTCCTTCGGCCTCGCGGCGGTCCAGATCGTTACGCTCCTGCTCTTCAAAAACTTCATGCTCTACGTCGTGCTGCAGGTCGCGGAAGTCATAACGCAGAACATTTTCTGCGCGAGGCTCGCGGACGCGATGTATCCCTGCATAAAGAACGAGCCTGAGGAGAGCCTCTCGAGGGAAGAGGTGCGGGGGATCTTCAAGGACTGCTACGCGATTTTCCTGTACACGCTCAACAACGTCGTGCTCAAGGCCACCGACTACATAATCATCTCCATGTGCCTGGGGATCGACATGGTCGGCATCTACTCGAACTACTACATTTTCTATACGAGCGTCGGCTCGCTCTTCAAGAAAATCTACACGGCGGTGTCGCACTCGCTCGGCAACCTCCACACGGAGCGGCGCATCAGCCACGAGTACAAGATCTACAAGACCGTCAACCTGATTACGGCGGTGATAGGATACACGGCGGGCATAGGCATCGCGGCGATCGGAAATGAATTCGTCACGACCTGGATCGGAAGCGAGTGGGTCCTCGCGCAGCCCTTCGCCATCCTCCTCGGCATCGAGACCGCCAGCAAGGCCTTCAGGATCGCGATCGGCAAGTACCGCTCCACCATGGGCCTTTTCAGGCAGGCGATGTACAGGCCCGTCGTAGGCATGGCCATCAACCTCGTGCTCTCGGTGCTCCTGGTCAGGAACTGGGGGATCTCGGGCGTCTTGGTCGGCACGATCGTCGCGGATCTGACGACCATGATGTGGTACGACCCCTACGTAATACACAAGTACGGCTTCGCGGGCAAGTACCCGGTTTCGGGGTACTACTTAAAGTTCGTCATTTACGCGGGGATCGCGGCGGCCGTGGGCGCCTTCAACGTATTCGTAAGCGCCCGCTTCTTCACGGGGCACGGCTGGTTTTCGATCATCGTCCACGGCGTCATCGTCGTAGTGACGGTGCCGGCGGCCTACCTCCTCGCCTTCTGGCGCACCGAAGAGGGAAAGAATTTCAGGAAAATGATTTTCCGCTACGTCAAAAAGCTGAAAGGCGCGCGCGGGAAAATCAAAAAGGCCCGCGCCTTGCGCAAAGGGGCGGCAGGAAACACCGATATAAACAAGCTTGACAACGATAATTAAAAGGAATATAAATAACACAGTTTATGCGAATGAGCAGGAAAAAAAGCCCTGCTTCAACAGCAAGGAGGAAGTACCTATGAAAAAGGCGGATATGGTAGCCGAGATCGCGAAGAAGACCGGCCTTTCACAAAAGGATGCAGACGCTGCTGTCAAGGCTTTCGTTGAAGTCGTTTCCGAAGAGATGGCCAACGGCGGAAAGGTCCAGCTCGTAGGCTTCGGCACTTTCGAAGTTTCCGAGAGGCCCGCGCGCGAGGGAAGGAACCCGAGCACCGGCGAGACGATCACGATCGCCGCGACGAAGGTCCCGAAGTTCAAGGCAGGCAAGGCCCTTAAGGATCTTGTGAACGCCTAAAGGACGGTTATTTTCAAGAAAATGATATGGACGCGGCGGCCCGTAGCTGGGCTGCCGCTTGTGCTTTGAAGAAAGGAGGCGGCCATGCGCCTCGACAAATTCCTGAAGGTCTCGCGCATGATAAAGAGGCGCACGATCGCCAACGAAGCCTGCGACGCGGGCAGGGTGTCGGTCAACGGCAAGGCGGTCAAGGCCTCCTACGACGTGAAGGAGGGCGACGTCATAGCGATACGCCTCGGCGAGCGCACGGTGCAGGCGGAGGTCCTCCGCGTGATGGACACCGCCCGCAAAGAAGAAGCCGGAGAGATGATAAAGTATCTGTGAGGGTATTAAAACAGATTGCCTTTCAAACGGGTTTTGGTTATCATTAATTAAATCGGCAGTGCGCATGAAGCGCATTTATTCGTCTTTAGGGGAAGGACGAACATGGGGAGCAGCAGGAAAGGCCGCAGAGCGGCCGCAAGGGGTAATAACGCCAAGGCGATGCTTTATATCGCCTTTGTCGTGCTGGCCCTTGCCGTGGTGCTCGTCATAAAGGGTAGTACCCTGAAGTCCAGGATAAGCACGCTGAAAGAAACCCAGGCCTCCCTTGAGGAGCAGATCGCCGACGAAGAGGCGCGGACGAAGGAAATCCTCGCCTACAGGGACTACCTGTCCTCGGAGGATTACATAAAGCAGGCCGCCCGCGAGAAGCTCGGACTGGTCGACGACGACGACATCGTCTTCATCAGGCGGGAAGAGTGAGCGGCGCTTTCGAAGAATGTTTGAAAAGAACCTGAAGGCCGAAAGGCTCGCAGGTCTTTTTTAATTAGCGGGCCGCGCACGGCAAAGGAGAGCGAAGTGCTGGAGAAGGTTTGGTCCTATGCAAATGAAAAGGGGATGCTTAGCGAAGGCGGCGCCGTCATCGCCGGGCTTTCCGGCGGGGCCGACTCCGTCTGCCTGGTCCATTTGCTGAAAATGATGGCCGAAAGGTCCGGCGCGAAGCTGCTCGCCGTCCATGTCAACCACTGCATCCGCGGCAGCGAGGCGGACGCGGACGAAGCCTTCGCCGCCGATTTCTGCCGAAGCGAGGGCGTGCCTTTTAAGGCGGTGCGCGCCGACGTGCCCGCAATCGCGGCGGAGCGGGGCATAGGCCTTGAAGAGGCGGGACGCGAAGAGCGTAGGCGCATATTTTTCGAAGAGGCTAAAAAAGCGGGAGCCGCGGCCGTCGCGCTGGCGCACCACATGGACGACCGGGCGGAGACTTTGCTGTGGAACCTGGCTCGCGGCACGGGCGCGGCGGGGCTCGGCTCGATAAGGCCGATTGCCGAGGCCGAGCGCGGCGGAAAGCGGCTGAAGTTCATAAGGCCGCTCCTGTGCGTGACGCGGGAAGAAATCGAAGAATACCTGCGCGCGGAAGGCCTGGGCTACGTGACCGACGCGACGAACGCGGACACGGCCTATTCCAGGAACCTCATAAGGAGCAAAGTCCTCCCGGTCCTCCGCGAAATGAACCCTAAGGTGTCGGCGCATATGTCGGCCGCAGCGGACGAGGCGGAGGCCGTGGAGGCCTACCTTGAGCGCGAGACGGAGCGGATTTTCGCGGAAAGCGCGAAGGCTGAAGCCGGCGCGGACGGCGGGAAGGAAGTCTTGATCTTTGCCGATGGCTTCCAGCGGGCGGATCCGATATTCAAAGAGAGGCTGGTCAGGCTCGCCCTGCTTGAGGCCGCGGGGCGGCTTAAGGACATCGGCCGCGTCCACTCCAAGGCCGCGGCGGAGCTCTTCTGCAAGGAGGAGGGCAAGAGCGCGGACCTGCCCTACGGCCTTGCCGCAGTGAGGACGCGGGAGGGCGTTTGGATCGGGAAAAAAGCGGCGCGGAAAAAAACTGAGGCGCCGTCCGCGGCCACCCTTAAAATCCCCGGCGAAACGCGCTTCGGGGGGTATGTATTTAAGGCAGAAATAGTAAGCGGCAGCGGCACTTTCGATTTCGAAAATGAGTATACGAAATTTTTCGCATATGATAGAATTAAGGCGCTTTTAGAGCTCAGAACGCGCCGTCCGGGCGACTTTATGACCATCAATCCGGACGGGCGGACGAAGTCCCTCTCGGACGTATTCACGGACCGCAAGCTTCCGAAGGAGGAGCGCGGGAAGGCCGTGCTCATGTGCTCCGGGGACGAGGTGCTCTGGGCCGTCGGTATCCGCGGAGGCGAGTCGGCGCGCGTCGGGCCGGACACGGAGCGCGTGCTCAAGCTGACGGCCGAGAGCGGCGATTAGGATGGTTATTTTCAAAAAATGCGCAGGGGCGGCGCTAAGGAGGCAGGGCATGGAAATCAGGAAAATGATATCCGCCGAGGAGATCAGGGAAAGGACGGCCGAGCTCGCTCAGAAAATCGCGGAGGATTATGCGGGCAGGGAAATCCACATGATATGCGTCCTTAAGGGGGGAGCCTTCTTCATGGCGAACCTCGCGGGGCAGATGCCCGAGAGCGTGCCGGTCTCGCTGGACTTCATGTCGGTTGCGAGCTACGGCGACGACACGAAGTCGTCGGGGATCGTGAGGATAATCAAGGACCTCGACGAGCCGATCGAGGGCAAGGACGTGCTGCTGGTCGAGGACATCATCGACTCGGGGCGGACGCTCTTCTACCTGAAGGACATGCTCAGCGACAGGAAGCCGGCTTCGTTCAAGATCTGCACGCTGCTCGACAAGCCCGACAGGCGGGTGAAGGATATCGAGCCGGACTACACGGCCTTCGTGATCGAGGACAAGTTCGTAGTCGGCTGCGGAATGGACTACAAACAGCATTACAGGAACCTCCCGTACATCGGAGAGGTCGTACTGTGACGGCGGGAAGGACAGGAAAGTGACAAGAAAAAGGCGAAGCGGAGGAATATTTTTCTACGCGGTGCTGATAGCGGCGCTCGTGGCGATATACGTCGCCATGGCCAACCAGGTGACGACGCCGTCGCTGACGACGATGCGCGACTTCATGACTTCGGTCAAGGAGGGGAAGGTCTCGGCGGTGACGATCCAGCCGAACGCGACGGGATCGGCGGGCGAGGTCATCGTCGCCATGAAAAATGAACAGACGAGGCACCTGTACGTGACCGACGTCTCGGAGGTCGAGGACAAGCTCGACGAATATTCGGACATCACGGTCACGGTCAACGACATCCCGAGGCAGAGCGTGTTCATGCAGTACATCCTGCCGCTGGTCCTCGGGGCGGTGATACTGATCCTCGTCATGCGGATCCTCTTCGCGGGACAGTCGGGCGGCGGAGCCAACCAGCTGAACAATTTCGGGAAGAGCAGGGCGAGGCGGACCGACCCCAACGACCAGAAGGTGACCTTCAACGACGTCGCGGGGCTTTCGGAGGAGAAGCAGGACCTCGAGGAAATAGTCGACTTCCTGCGTGAGCCGAGCAAGTACGTCCAGATGGGCGCGAGGATACCGAAGGGCGTCCTTCTGGTAGGCCCTCCCGGAACGGGCAAGACGTTGATCGCCAAGGCGGTCGCGGGAGAGGCGGGAGTGCCTTTCTTCTCGATCTCGGGCTCCGACTTCGTCGAGATGTACGTCGGCGTCGGCGCGTCGAGGGTCAGGGACCTTTTCCAGGACGCGAAGAAGAACGCGCCGTGCATAGTGTTCATCGATGAGATCGACGCCGTGGCGCGCCGCCGCGGGGCCGGCCTCGGAGGCGGACACGACGAAAGGGAGCAGACGCTCAACCAGCTCCTCGTCGAGATGGACGGCTTCAGCGTAAACGAAGGGATCATCGTGCTCGCGGCGACGAACCGCGTGGACATCTTAGATCCCGCCATCATGCGCCCGGGGCGCTTCGACCGCAAGGTCGCGGTCGGGCTGCCCGACGTAAGGGGGCGCGAGGAGATCCTCAAGGTGCACGCGGCGAACAAGCCGCTCGCCGACGACGTCGACCTCGGGCAGATCGCGAGGACGACGGCGGGCTTTTCGGGGGCTGACCTCGAGAACCTCCTGAACGAGAGCGCGATCCTTGCCGCGAAGGCGAACCGCGGCTACATCGTACAGGACGACATCAAGCAGTCCTTCGTCAAGGTGGGCATCGGCGCGGAGAAGAAGTCGAAGGTCATGTCCGAGAGGGACAAGAAGATCACGGCCTACCACGAATCGGGGCACGCGATCCTCTTCCATGTGCTCGACCTGGTCGGACCGGTCTACTCGGTCTCGATCATCCCGACGGGGGTCGGCGCGGCGGGCTATACCATGCCCCTGCCGAGCCGCGACGAGATTTTCAATACCCGCGAGCAGATGCTCCAGGAAATCGTCGTCGACCTCGGGGGACGCGTCGCCGAGGAGCTAGTGTTCGGCGACGTCACGACCGGCGCCTCGCAGGACATCAAGCAGGCGACCGCCATGGCCCGCGCGATGGTCACGAAGTACGGCATGTCCGAGAACATGGGCCTCGTCTCCTACGATTCCGAGGACAACGAGGTATTCATCGGGCGCGACCTGGAGAAGACCAAGAACTATTCCGACCGCACGGCAGAGCGGATCGACGAGGAAGTAAGGAACATCGTCGATTCCTGCTACGCGCGGGCGAAAGCGCTCATCGAAGAGCACCGGAGCGTCCTTGACGCGAGCGCGGCACTGCTCCTCGAAAAAGAAAAGATCAGCGGAGAGGAATTCGAAGCCCTTTTCTGACAGGGCAGGCAGCGGAGCGGAAAGGCTCCGCTTTTACAATGGAGAAATGCAGTATGGTACACAAGAGCTCATATTCCCTGCGTTCCATGTCGGCATCGGCCTTCCAGGCCTTTGCGGGAGATGCGGTATTCTCCGACGAGAGCTGTCACTATAGGATACCCCGCGAGCCGGTCAGCGGCGACACGGTGCGCATCCGCATAAGGACGCTGAAGGACAATGCCGACGAGGTGTGGCTTCTCACGTCGCCCTCGAACATCAAGATGGAGAAGGCCCAGTCGGTGGGCAACTTCGACTACTACGAGGCGAAGCTTGAGGTCGGGCAGGACACGGTCTACTACAGCTTCCTGCTGCGCTTCCGCGGGACGAGCTACCTCTACAGCAGGCAGGGCGTGCTCGCGGACGGCACGGAGATCCCGGAACGCGACCATTTCCGCATAGTGCCAGGCTTTTCGACCCCCGAGTGGTCGCACGGGGCGGTCATGTACCAGATCTACACCGACCGTTTCTACAACGGCGACCCCGCAAACGACGTGCTCGACGACGAGTACGTCTACCTCGGCCACCACGCCAAGAAGGTGCGCGACTGGAACGAGCCGCCTTCGCCGAGCCTTGACGTCTACAATTTCTACGGCGGCGACCTTGAGGGCGTGCGCAGGAAACTCGACTACCTGCAGGCGCTCGGGATCGAGGTAATCTATCTGAACCCCATTTTCGTATCCCCGTCGAACCACAAGTACGACGCGCAGGACTACGACCACGTCGACCCGCACATCGGCCGCATCGTCAAGGACGAAGGCGACGTGCTCGCCGAGGACGACATGGTAAATGCCCACGCCGGCAAGTACATTTCGCGGACTACGAGCCCCGAGAACCTCGCCGCGTCCGACGCGTTTTTCGCCGAGCTTTGCGCGGCGGTGCACGCGCGCGGCATGAGGATAATCCTCGACGGAGTGTTCAACCACTGCGGTTCGTTCAACAAGTGGCTCGACCGCGAGAAGATCTACGAGGAGCAGGAGGGCTACGAGGCCGGCGCCTACGAGAGCGCCGACAGCCCCTACCGTTCATTCTTCCTCTTCCACGATGAAAATGGCTGGCCGGACAACGATTCCTACGACAGCTGGTGGGGGAACGACACGCTCCCGAAGCTCAATTACGAGGACAGCCCGCAGCTCGTCGACTACGTGCTGCGCGTGGCGAAGAAGTGGGCGAGCCCGCCATACAGCATCGACGGCTGGAGGCTCGACGTCGCGGCCGATCTCGGCAAGAGCCTTGAGTTCAACCACCATTTCTGGAGGCTCTTCCGAGATGCGGTTAAGAGCGCGAACCCCGACGCGGTCATCCTCGCGGAGCATTACGGCGACTGCCGCGAGTGGCTCCGCGGCGACCAGTGGGACACGGTCATGAACTACGACGCCTTCATGGAGCCGCTGACCTGGTTCCTCACGGGAATGGAGAAGCACTCGGACGAGTTCCGCCCGGATCTTCTGGGAAATGGCGGAGCCTTCCAGGCCGCCATGAACTACCACATGACGAGCTTTTTAGGGCCGTCGCTCCTGTGCGCGATGAACCAGCTCGACAACCACGACCACTCGCGCTTTTTGACGCGCACCAACCATAAGGTCGGCCGCGTCAACCAGCTCGGGAGCGAGGCCGCGGGCGAGGACGTGCGCGTGGAGGTTCTCCGCGCCGCGACGGTCGTGCAGATGACCTTCCCCGGCGCGCCTACGCTCTACTACGGCGACGAAGTCGGCGTCGTGGGCTTCACGGATCCCGACAACCGCAGGACCTATCCGTGGGGACATGAGGACGAGCAGCTCCTCGACTTCTACCGCGACGTGATCCGCATGCACAAGACGCTGCCTGTGCTGCGCGAGGGATCTTTCATTTTCCTCGGGTGCGGAGACAATTACATTTCTTATGCCCGCTTCGACGAGGAAGAGCAGGTCGTCGTGGCGGTCAACTCTTCGGACCGCGCGCTGACGGTCTCGCTGCCCGTGTGGCGGGCGGGGCTTTCGCGCACGCAGAACGTCCAGATGGAAGAGGTGCTTTCGACCGACGCGGACGGTTATTCGACGGAGAGGTGGCTGCGCCTCGTGACGGGAGGCATGCTCCCGCTTGAGCTAAAGCCCAACGAAGCCGTCGTCCTGCGCCCGGCGCGCCTGCCCGAGTTCGGGCTGACCGACTGGCAGAAGGAAGAGCTCTACGATGCCGTGACGCGTTCGCGAAGGAGCTACCGCGAGATACTTTCGTTCGTAAGAGGGAACTGAAAGCGGCGGATTTAAATTGAACAAGGATTGCTACCCCGCCTCCGTGCCTTGAAGGCACGGGGCGGTTTTTTGTGTGCATTGGTGCGTCTCCGCCTTCGCGTCTGCACTTGCGCCCCGCGCGCGCGCCGCCGCCTTCGCGCCTGCCTCGCGCCCTGGGCCCGCGTCGCCGCCTTCGCGCCTGCACTCGCGCCCTGCGCGCGGGCGTCCGCGGCGCGAGCGGGGGAGTCTTAACGATGATTATTTTTTAAGGATCAGGGGCGAAGTTTTGTTGACATAGTGTACCTCGCACATTAAAATTAGAGAGCAATTAAAAGGGAGTACAGATTATTAATAAGTA
>Ga0181612_110200_pt1 | contig 25427 bp, 11 predicted proteins | sample HoacroProtozoa21_FD_119630 | JGI IMG/M metagenome (GOLD analysis project Ga0181612, IMG submission 119630) | Hoatzin crop microbial communities from Cojedes, Venezuel. Combined Assembly of Gp0051906, Gp0051904, Gp0051908
AGGGGGACGGAGCACTGGAATAGACTGCCCAGAGAGGTTATGGATTCTCCTTCTCTAGAGATATTCAAGACCTGCCCGGACAAGGACCTGTGCAGCCTGCTGTAGGTGACCCTTCTGCGGTGGTGGGGTTGGACTAGATGATCCCCAGAGGTCCCTTCCAACCCCTAACATTCTGTGAGTCTGTGATTCTGTGATTCTGTGGTTCTGTGATTTTAGATCAGAAAACCAACACTCTAGCATAAAATCCTTACACCTAACATACAAATCCAAAACAGCAGATCTCTGACTAACTCATCAGATTCTTAGGAGAAGATGAAGATTTGCTTTTGCTCTTTCTTTTCAATTCGGTGTTTATTATCAGCAGCCTTGCTAAAAGGAAGAATGCAAAAGGAAAAGCACATGCAAGAAGCAATTTCACAAAACAACACATCAAAAGATACAGCCACTTTCCTTTTAACAGTGAAGAATATTTGGGGATGAATATCAAAGAAAGCCAAATTCAACAGAATTAATGTCTTCACCAAACAGTACGTGTTATCTGTCTGGAAAACTAAGCTGCTGCTATGATGAGGCTATCAATCAAAGGTAGGATCCATCTGACATTATATAGATATCTATGGTGTAGGCATCTTAGCTGCAGATATCCACTGCTAAACAAGTCATTCCAGACTTCCTTTGAGTCCATGGAAGAAAAAATAGGCACGTCTAGGCTGTGATTCATTTCATCTAAAGTAGGTCTAAAATAGGTCATATGAATCACATCCCATAACTGCCTGATTCCCTCCACTGACTGTAACGAAAAACTAGCCTAGATGTAGGTATCTGTACCTTGTAGGCCTCTGAAGATACACAAAATGGATGTCAGTTCAGACTGACACTCTGTTCTGATACAAGGAATTTCAGAGAGGAAACCTGGGGGGAAGAATAGCAATCAAATATAGGCAGGAGAGATATTAGGACAGGTAACTGAAGATATTAACAGGTTGGTCAGAAATTAGTCAGAAAAAAATACATAAATTGCAAGGCATGAGAGCTTGTACCAGCTGAGCATACAAGATGAGGGTAATGGACATACTAAAGACACAGAAGAGCAGTGTGAGTAAAAGATGGCAAAGCAGGCATCTCCTTGATGTCCATACATTCATCCATACCTGAAGCCATACTTTTACCTTGTTATTAGTGATCTTGGCAAGAACTAACTCAAGTCCGAATTTGATGTTTTGGATAAAATTTTTGCGGCTCCACTGAGTCCACACAGTGTTTTCAGCTGATTCAATGCCAGTTAAACCATCCCAGATCCAGATGGATGTAAAATGCCTGAATGTCAGTGGAGATACAGTTTTTGCCCCATGTAAATCCCCCATAGTCAGTTTATGCCTGGTCACTTGTTCTCTTGTCATTTATTCTCCAGAAGCGGTTCTGCTTCTCTGAGGCTGGTGACACCAGAGAGCTACCTCTGTAAGGGAGAACAGAGTGAAGCCATTGATGTGTGTTACACAACCATAGAGTTCACAACTGAATTTGGCCCACAGTCTGCAAAAAGAAATGAGATATTTATTAGGGAACTGTCCCGCAATTTACTGTCTCATAGAAAATAACCTCAGCAGGATTTTGAAAATATCAATGCAAACTAATGAATTGCGTTTTAAATGCCTTCAGACAATCTGCACAGATGTCATATAACATACACGTACAGGGGAGCTTGAATTTATCTTAAGAGACTTGTTTTTCCCCAAGAAGAAAATGTACTCACAACAGATTTTCTTTCAGAAAATTATTAACTCAGTCTTAACTTGTGTTTCTGTTTGGACTGATGGCTGTGTTTACTATGTGTTCTTTTCTACAAAACCACTTGAGGAATTTCATATTTCCAGAACAGCTTTTTTTATGGAGACCCATTTGCTCAGAGTACTCTTTTCTTCATGATTTAGCTACTGTGTTAGATCATTTATTTTTATTGACAGTGAGACTAGTCCATTTGGTTGATTTTCTCAAACATAAACTGCTATAACTTTCATTTAAACTGCCAAGGTTTCCTCATTTACACATGAAATCATCCCATTCACCTCTCTAGCAAAAGTCAGGTCAGACATGGCCTTTCTTGCTCTCAAGGAGAGAAAGAGGAGAAATGGTAGCACCACTTCATTGGCATTGCCTTTTCTGTTTTGCAGACATCACTACTGAGGAGTCAGGGAAGATGGACAAGGGCAGACACCCTCCACGAGATCTTCCCAAAGCTTCTTACAAAAATAGATGCTGTATCCTTTAATCAAAAAATATTTCTTACTGGTCCTTTCTCTGATTCACCACTGAACAATCGCAGAACGCTGTCAAACTTTGAGCATCTTCTAGAGCATTTGTGAATCAAAGATTTCCAATGGGTAAGATGGAAAAGCTATGCTTACAGAGGACGTAGGATAAGCAGGCAGTGATGACAGCCGCGTGGCTTCCTGTGATTGCAATGGATGGGGTTTGGGATCCACTGTGGTTCTCCATTCTCTGTTTCTCAGCCTCAGATCTCTAGCTGGAAGCCTGAAAACAGGGTCTGACTCTTCAGGCAAGGAGGCAGAATAGCTTTAGAAAACCGACTAGGTTTACCAACTGTAGATAACAGTGATTTTTTAATACATTTTTCAATGTCCTAGTTCATGAAGCCCCCACAAGCTCTTATTAGGCACAGACCAATGGGCACAGAACAATTAATTAAGAGTATCAGAAAGTTCACCTCACCTCATTTGCTGACCACTCTGATCACCTCACATAGCCTTCTCCAGGCAAAAGGCTGTAAATTATTAAAAGTGAATGGAACAGTTGAGTTATGAGGTTTTACCACTAGGAATTAGATTGCTGTTTTTCAAGGATGCATTTTTCTTAAAAGTTAAAAGTTCCTGGAAATAATAATTGGTTTTGTGTTGCTCAGAGACTTCTCTCAAGAGAATTATTTCTTGCAGCTAAGGCATCAATTACTCAATGACTTCTGCGCCTTTTAAACCAGCAACTGATAAGCACTATTAGATGTTGAATCAGAGGGAACCTTAAAGATATGATCTAGATCCTCTGCACCTGTGCCTGACCCAAACTGGGAAAGTCAAAAGTAATCCTGAGAAAAGAATATACACCATTAGAAATGAGATCAGGTTTTTACTCTCTGTTTCATGTTTCTTGACTAATACCCAGTTTGAGGGACTAGATCTACAGTGTTATCTCTTTTTCTGTTTTCTATACCTTTTTTCTACTCTGCCTCTGAGAAGGATGCACTGGAAATGCAGGGTTGGACCTACATTTTGTGTAAATTAATATAGCTCTTCTGAAATAATCAGAGCTACTGTGCTCTAAAACTGCTAAGGATCTTTTCCTACATCTTATTTATATATTTTTAGAATCGACATAGTATCATAGTTCATACTAAAATGCAGAGTTCATCACAGCAGTAATCTCTAAGACACATGCCTGCCTGTCTCTTTAGATGAAGGAATTACATTTCTTCTAGTTGTGATGATAAAAATCATCACAAGATGATTTTCTGGAACCCGGATAAATTGAGCATACCGTACTGTATGCTAGTGGTTGAAGAGATGTGACTGCTGACCTAACCAGTGAAAGAGGTCTCTGATGTTAATGCAGTTAAGCTAGCAAGACTGTTGGTGTCACTCAGGGGTGGATAGTGTTGGGTTTTTTATGTGCTGATAGAAAAAAATACAAGTTTGTTACTGCTATTGTGGCCATGAAAAATGCATGGATCCAGTACGGGGTACCAATAAATTTCCACAGTATATATTGCAAAAATGTAGTAATTTCCAGCCAGCAGAGTTCAGATTTAATCCAGCCCACTGCTTGCTCCTTGGTTTTCCTGAAGCCTGTCAAATATGGAAAAGGAGCAAATAATTTTCCCAGCTCAGAGGTTTGGTATCTCTTGGCTTGCTTCCTACTGTCCTCTTTCTTAGGGACCTCACACTGTCTGACCACACTAACAAGACTCATAGATGTTAAGTGACCAAAACAGAGGTGTCCCCTTATTTGTGTGGTTGATGGTGAGGTCTGTCAAGTTGTTTGATGGGGCTGCATGGCATGCTTCTCAAGTGTTGGGAAAGCATGGGATCAGGAACACAAGACAGAAATTTCGTCTCATTTGACGGAGGAGGCAGTTATGGTCTGTTGCGGTCAAAAGATTGGGCAATGTTGGTGCAAAGAAGTGGTTCTCAGGCAATGGTTTGCAGGCAGCATCGTGCCCTAAAACTGGGCTAAGAGCAAAGTATAAATTGCCTGCAGCACATCACCTACTCAGCAGCTTTGCCTGTGGCTCAGCCAAGTCACGGGTCTCTGGCTTAAACAATAAATATTCAGCCTCTTTTGAAGAGACTGTGAACAGAATTTATTCAATTATAAATTTTCAAATAAATATTTATTCATTTTTAAACTCCTGAGTTCACTTTCTCTTTTTATTGATGTTACTTCACACTACTAAATGCCTGAAATATTTCCAGTTTTAATTATGCAGTGGAACATTTCTTTGTCATTTCTGTTTGAGTTTTATGGTCTGCATAACATTCAGTCATAGTGAATGCCTGCCATTTCTATTTGTTATTTACTGTTTGTATTACAACAGGAGGGTACGAGAACTGGACAGCTAATACATCAGATGACTTTGCCAAAAGTGTGAGTACCAAGCCTTGCTCCAGTGGATTGCTGAGGGCTTCTCCAAGTCCTCACCGCCAGGAGTGAAGCTAGGATCCCTGCGTGCATGGTGCATTAGCTGCCGTTGATAGAGCCGCACTTTTGAACAGGGAGGTGAAAGCCCCAGCATCGGGGTGGCCACCGGCCTGCTGCCATGTGGCATGCTGCACCAGACACTAGCTCACCTGTATGATCGCAAGGGAGAGGAAGAGCGGGTGTTACCAATTTAGGGCTTTCTAGCTATGCCATACTTTGAGAAACATGGACTCAGAAAGGTTGCTCTGCCCTGCAGGGCAATCCTGAGGGACAGCCATGGAGAAGGGGCCCAGAGAAGGCAACACAGGTAAAATGATTTGCCTGGCATGAACCTTTAATTGCTGTTAAAAGTGGGAATAAAATGTAGCTCCCCATGTTCCTAGCCCAGCACCGTGACTACTCAACAACACTCTGTCCTATTTGCTCAGCTTTCCGAAATTGCTGTGCTCACCCCACCATCTCCCACCCCGCAATGAAGTAGCAAGCCACCTACGATCTTTTTTCTGCCCTAGTTTCTTTTTTAAAAAAATCACAACACCGCCAACCACTTTTGCACGGCAGTCTCGGTCGTCTTTCACTATGCTGGTCCATCCAGCCTGTTATTTAAGTTCCCCCTGAAAAAAACCCACCACTTTCTTCCACAGTGCCCACACAAAGTGAGTCAATGTTCTTTTCCATTCATCTCAGAGAGACCAGGATTGCATCCAGCATGTTTTCTTAAAAAAAGAAAAAAAGAAAAAAGGGAAGAAGCATGGGTAAAACCACCAGCACATTCATACAAATCAGCTGAATAGTTACACAACTGTGTTTCTGCAACCCTTAATCTTCCTCATTCACACCCTCCCTACTATCAAACATACCATGTGGGCCTATCTGGCTAACTGTTAACTTACTCTGTGCATAACTGAATATTAAAAAAAAATTAGTAGCAAATTTTTTTCCCATGCGATCGTGCTTTTCTTCCTGAGATGGATTATCCAGTTAGATATTTTGAGTAAGAAGGCTCCCCCTTCCACTCCTATAGAAATCTAAGTCCTGGGTGGTGGTTCCATCTCTGCAAAGTTGTCAGAGTACAGGCTTCATGGACTCGGAGAGCAACATAAATGCTTAATTTATTTGATATCAGTCTTGCTTGTTTCTGTGTTGTGCTTAGATTCACCCTTGTTATCTCTAAGGCTTGTTTCACTTGGCCATGGTACCCCTCAGTGTTGAGTGTGAGGAACAGGGTGGTCCCCTGCCATAGCCACTGGCATTTGGTGCCACTAAGTGGTTTGGGGCAAGGTCTAATGGGTGAGGAGTGACAAATAGCCAGCAGGTTCAAAATGTAGTATCAGATACGCTTAAGAGTTTTTCTGGATTTTTCCCTGGATTTCACCTGGGATTAGCATGGAGAGCTTCATTTCCTATTACTGAGTTCAGTGATGGCAGGTTAGCTTGCCAAGGCAGTGAGACTGCATTGGATTTTGTCCGATGCTGGGATGCTCAGTCAATGGCCTGTCAACCAGTCAACAGGCTGCCCAAACACGTCAGGCCTTCAGCCTCCCTCTAGCAGCAGCTTGCGAGTGCACCGCACTTTGGGTACGGTGAACAGCTTTGCTGCTGGCAGCATCTCGCAGCAGCAGGGTAACAACGGTAGAGCAGAAGGGCTTCTGCTGCTGCTGGAAAAACTCCATAGCTTGCTGGGACAAAAAAAGTTGGGCATTACGTGTCTGGTGGTTTAAGGGATAGGTTTGATTAGCATTGATTGGTATTGACAAGACAGTGAAGTATCTTGGTATGTGAAGAAAGATTCTCCATGCACAGGTTCCCCATGATTTGGTACTGAAACATGTCTGGGGTCCAAGTACTGCCTCAGAATGTAGGTTTTGGTGTGGTTGTACTGCTAACTGACAAGGTGTGACAGTAAAAACAAGGTTCCATGATACAGTTCTTTCCTTTTCCTCTAAGGAACCAGCTTTAAATACCGTTAAGCCAAGTTAAAGGTCCATAATTTATGGAGCTGCTTTACTTTAATCACAACAGTTACTGAGGTAGCATAACTGAGCAAATGATACAGAAAAGGCTTTCACACACATAACCTGCAGTCTCTTTTCCTAACTCTAAAACCATAGTCATAAAAGGGAACAGACTTTTTTTTCTAGGTGAAGCCTGTCAAAAAACGTGGGAGACCCATGGTCCTGCGTGCCGTCTTTTTCTCTTGTCAGAAGATGCACAGGGGTCAGGAGGGGAGCAAACAAGGCATTTCTGGATGCTGTGTGTCCATGAGTTTCAGACCTTGGCTGGACCTTAACAGCCCTGGTGCATCTTCATGGGGTTTCTGTAAGGCAGAGGCAGCACATTGTTCTCATTTTACAGCTAAGATGTCAGGATGCTCAGCAGCTGCGTTCTTTGCGCCTGTTCCTTCAGGAAACAAGAAGAAAAATCAAGGCTTTCACTCCCATCTTTGAAGACTGAGGGGGAGCTTCTGGGAGGCCCAGGGGCGATGCTCCATGGCTGGCAGCGGGATGCCAGCTGTGGGGACCAGCTCTGCGGGGCCTGCCCCCACTCTTGCCCAGGCAAGGATCATTGTGCGAGGAGAGAGCTTCCCCTGCGTTTCTCCAGGACCTGGCAGGGCGAAAGCGGCTGTGCTGCACCGGGCGGAACGCCCTCAGCACAAAATTGCTGGCTGATCAGCATTTCTGAAAAAGCCTCCCAAACCCCAACAATCTATTTATTTTAAGCACACAAACAGAATTTTAGGAACCCAACTTGCTTTATAAAATACATTCAGATAAAAAAGAATGGCAATTTAAACATGGAGATTTCAAAGCAGGACATTTCCCATCAAGATTTTTCAGAAACCTTAAATTCAGTTAAATTCTGCAAACCCAGACACGAAGCTTTTTGTAGAAAGCCCTTGCAAAGGTAGTGCATCCAGTTTCTGAGTAATTACAGTTTGTAATAAATTTTTGGCTTCCCTGAAGTCAAATTAAATTGTACAACTGATGTCAATGTGATCAGGATTTCATTCATAGTCTGCAAGGCAGCATTCTTGGTTACGACAGACTTAACTTTCCTGGTATTCCAAGAACAGTGTAATTGCTGAGGGTTTTCACTATTCAGAATAATATAATGCCAACTGCAATCCAAAATCAAAAGGAAAGTTTAAAGCTGCAAATAATTTGATATTTTTAAAACAAATACACTCATCACTTGCCTCTGTATTGTCACAATTATGAAATAAATTTGAGCCATTCTAGGTCTTCTGCTGTCAGCAATCAGAACAACTGTATCTGAGTATGCTTAAAGTTATACCAGGATACAAGACATGCACATGAAAACAGAATCAGGGCTACCTAATGCAAAAATGTTATGCTAACTGTTCATTTCTGAAGTAAGGAGAACAGACTGCTGGACTTTCAGAGACAACCTGTGTGTGCTAAAGCAATCGATGTGCCATTCCTCTGTAAAATTCACCTCTGTGTAGAGGGTCCTGTGCAACACTTCTAAAGTGTGTTTTAAGGATGAAGTTTTGCAGATGTCTTCTACTGAGCTGAAGGGAGGATTTCATCCTCTTGAAGCAGAGACTTCAGGAGTAGTCATCAATGAAAGGGTGAGAAAGCTCCCTTTACATTGTCTCAAGCCCTCCAGCAAGCCAGCAATGACAAGGTTTGATTTTAAAAGTAAACAGGACAGAATTTTATCTCCTCTGAATCGCCAGCTGGCTTCACTGGGTAAACCACTGGAGCCTTCTGACTGTGTCTGAGCTTTGCACCGGGTCTGTACATTGGTTTGACACTGAAGTGTGAGTGAATCACAGGGAAATGATAGGCCGCAACTTACAAACAGAAGGAAGGACTCCTGCCAAACAGGAATAATTGGCTGCAGACATTAGTTTTCCCCAGTCTCCAGCCCATTTGTTTCTGCAGAACGGCTCTACAAAAGCGTCAACATAAATTTGACATTCTTATGGAAAACCACCTCTAGGTGGAAGTATTGACCCTGCAGACAGAGATGAGATCATAAATATCTATGTGGCAGAAGTGATGGCAATGTTTTTTTAGAATGACTTCCTCCAATATTTTGCTCTTGAAACCGTAATTAGATGAGGTGCTTTGAGATTTATATACCTGAGGGCAGGTTGCAGAGCTCACCGGAGCCAGGAATTTGTTTCTCTCTTGGCCCAGATCCAGACACCATGGTTCAAAGAAGCACTTCAAAGGTGCTGGGCATTCTCCTTTGGTGAATGTAGCAGTGAAGGGTGCGTTCTTGCTTTTAAATACGTGCTTACATGCAGTCCCCAGACTCCGTGCTTGCTGTCTGGACCATATTTTGATCGACACCACAGCCTGCACCTATGGTTCTTGCTTATTCAGTGTAATGGAAAGTTTTCATTTTAGCTGCACAAAACAAGAACATTGCTACTACCTCCCTTTCCCTCTTCGAGAACAAATTGCGAACTCCTGACTCTGTATTTGACCAGCTTATTCAAAGGATTAGTCCTCCACTTTCTAAAGTACTTTGAGTGCTGTGGATTGTAAACGATATGTGAGACTAGGTACTGTCTCTGTTACTGCCATGTAGAGTGAGGGTGTGATTCACAAGCGATCAGAAGCTGGCCTCATCCAACTAATTTCTGCAGAGATGTCAGACTATGATGGACTGTTTAGTTCACTTATCCAGATGATCATGAGACTTCTTCCCTTCTCACTGTCTAGGCTCTTTGTTACAAATTATGAGGGAAATTATCAAAAGGCACAGAAATACTGACCTCCACCGAGTATCAACAAGAGTCAGATGCCCCACCTGCCCTTTACACTCTCAAAGTAAACAAGAAATCATTATGCTATTGGAAAGGTTTCGGTTTCTTTATTTGCTTTTTTTTGCTCTGTTTCTGTTTTATACTGGAACCTGCTGAGGGTTTCTGTTGGGTTAGGCTGATATCTTCATAAACGACTAAGTGATGTGGGAGCTGAGCACTTTTTTCCCGCAGGTAGGTTTTATTTACTATCAAAAACATTGGTTATATCGACTGAACATCTCTCACTGACCCTTTGTCATGCAGAGGTGGGGCACTTGCTGTTACATCTTTGAGGTCCTAGGTCACAGCTCGTTATCTGCCTACAGGTGGTTCAACTCCTCTTTGTACCTGAGCACATGCGCTTGTGTCTTCCACTCATTTGATGAATGTCATAAATACAATGCTGTCGGGTACCCTAAGATGCAGCCTTGTCAATAACTACTGGCAGTTCTGTTCCTTGCTGCCTGCAATACTCCTCTGAACTAGAGAGCAAAGTTAAGCTGAAAGCAGAGTACTAATAGAGTAACTTTGGATCTGAGTTCATGGGCAGGTAGAAAAGCTTGTGCCTAATGCTTTGTATATCTCCCAAGTCTCTAGATAGGGCTCTGCCATTCTGTGAGCCACCAGCAAAGTTACTCCTCACTAGCTTCCAGTGAGGAACTGTTACGTTTCCTCACTGTCGCGATCGGGTCATGCTTCAATCTGAGTTTCCTGGGTGCCGTTGAATTGCATCCTGGAAAGGTGTGTGTGCGTGTGAGCAGCCATGTCAACGAAAGGACTGATTTTCATCCACACTGGAATGCGACATTCACCAATTCAGGCATAAAGCAGTGTAAGTTAATTGTTCTCTGGAGCAAGGTAGCCGAAAGAGGGTTAAGCCAGCAAGCAGAGGCCGGCAGAGACTGGCCAGCTCTCCAAAGAGAAATGGAAATTGCTGGACACAAAAAATATTTTTTAGCCCATCTGTAAAGAAGGATGTATCATATTTCTATGTATTTTATATCTTTATATCTGTATGTATCCTTATGTATATTTATACATAATGTGTATCTTTCACTATGTATGTCTATATATAGATGTACACATACATAAAGCTAATTTCTGTAGTCAAGATAAGCTCAGATCCATTACAGAGACTCAACCACATCATGAACACCTTTAGACTTTCCATCATGATGCACCCAGCTGTGGTGGTGTGTGGACTGGGCCAGCAGTCTGAGAGGTGCAGGGAGATTGTGTTAGTCGGCTGAGTTTAATGCTCTCTGCCAGAAGATATCAGGGAGGTAACAGTTACAAACAGTAACTAACAGTTAGTTAGTGGACTCCAAATGCCAGCTTTTCCTAGCGCACGTCTCACTGAGACTGAGCACTGGTCCTGTTAGAGCCAAATGTGAGCATTGTGTGTGAGACTGGAGCTGGAGAATCATTTTTATCACCCACTGTATGGAAAATCATTTTTATCGCCCACCAGATGGAAAACCAACACAGTGTTTTCTAGATGCTCTTATTTTTAAGTAAAGAACTAGATGACCAGGAGAAAAATAAGGTTCTTATTAATAATCGGTTGTGAATGTAACCTTTCCTTCAAGCTACAGTGGCACAAGACTGTGCACTATATTTTATGCAAAGCATATCATTTTCTCATAATCTCTTCAAGTATGAAGTACAAGGAAATGGCTTTTTGTTCACAGGGTATCTCACTGATTGATTATATGTTCATACCGGGTCAAAGTCTGATCTTATTTATACCACTGTAAACTGTGTGAATTGCTAAATTCTTTATAGAGGATTATCACTTTAATGTTAATCTTTGTTACCATTAAAATATTTGGACTAGTCACTGCTTATTACTCGGAGTTAGTCTGGAGATTTGAACCTTGAATACTGCCTTTTTCAGCTGGTTATCTAAATGATCAAGAAAGAACCTCAAAGACGCAGTTGCACACTTGGGTTTGTGCTTTGGATCCAGGCATCTTTTTTGCACCCTTTCTTTATTAGGGAAAAAAAATCTAAATGGCAGAGCATATATCCTCCAAGCATTTCATTCCACCCACACAGTTCTTTTTCTTTAAAACAGTGGCTTATTCCCAACTGGAAAGGCAGCAGTCTAGCTAGAAGACAGGTTATGTTCAAGAGAGAAAGGAAGGAGGTAGCTGAATCAGAGCAATTTAACTCTGGCTGGGTGGATGTAAATCCAGCCACTGGTTGCTGCTATCACAAGCATAGTATGATTTCGGATACAGGGAACGGCATATTGTTGTGGGTAATGAAGGCTAGAGGTCAGAGAAGGCTACGCATTTGCCTTTATTGCTTGCACTCCAGCAGGTGCAATATTCATTGCCTCCACTCTGTGCACAGCCATCTCTAGCATTACTAATGAAATGTCAAATCATATTTTTATTTACTTCCTTTCTTCATCACCTGCAAATAACCACACTGACAACCCCCAAAATGATCATTTGGGGGTTTCTAAGAATGCCATCAGTAAAAGTCAGTCATCAGTAAAGAGCACCGCTTTCTGGAAATAAACTAAACAGGTTCATCTGAGGCTTTTCATAAAATGAATGTTGCAACAAAATTAATTTGTCCAGCATTAGTCATCACTCTTTCTGCATGTTAATACTGCTTCTTCTAGAAGAAACTAATTTTTTTTTTTTTTTTTGTTGAAAATACCCTCTGTTACACTCAGCACTCGCAAAGGGCAGAAAAGGCACACATCTGAGTGGGTCATATTAACATGCTTCACTGTCCTGCATGGCCAAGTCATGCAGGCTGGTTTTGGTCTCAGATCAGTTGTTACTGTTTTCCCATATGAGTAACTACTTACTCCTCCTGTCATGTAAAAATCTTTGCCGCAACAGGTTAGAGGATGGCTCTTTTTTGTGTTGATTTGCCTCAGAACCTGGTGGCTTTTGAGGAACATAAACATATCAGGGACAGAACCTCTTCAGGGATGTGGTTGAGTCCCTGTCACTGGAGGTTTTCAAGATGTGATAGTACAGGGTGCTGGATAATCTGAGCTAGGCTCCCTTTCCCTTGAAAGGCTTGACCAGATGATCTTTGGAGGTCTCTTCCAAACTGGGCTGTTCTGTGATTTTGTGATTCTGTGATTGGTCAGATTGTACTTTTGCACTAAAAACCTTCCAAGAGAAGCAGTATTTAGTGAGTTTCTTTCCCAGAGCAAGTTGTGCCTGTGGTGCATGCTGTGCTAACGTAGGTGTGGAAAACGGCTGTGTGGAGGACTCTGCTCCAGACTCATCCCTTCAATCTCCTTCCTTTTGTTCCTTTCCTCTGGAGTCTGTCTTTTGCTTTTCATGTTAAGAGGTTTTTAGCGAAGGGATGTTTTGATTGCAGAGGGTTGCTCAGGAGGCAGAAAATGCTGTTGTAGGGCTCTTCGTTATTCCTGGGGGCCGCTAGGTTTGTGCTGCCCACAGATGGCAGGGAACTCACCAGGATTCATCTCCAACAGCTCAGAGACAGATACCTTGCCCACATCTGAATGGCCTCATGTCTACTCATGGTTGGAAACAGAGAAGGCAACAGCAGAGCAACTCAGAGCTCTTGCGTGAGACGTGTTGCTCGCTTTCCCATCATTTAGCCTCTGAATGCAAATTTTCCAACAGACTGATGACAAAGGGTGGTGTCTGGGGGCTCTTGTTTCATTTGCAGATATCAGACAGGAGAAAGGCAATGTTTTCTCTAAGGAGGCGAGCAATCTGTCTGCACCTACAGGTCTCTCTTTGATTGCAATTAATTAATCACAAGTACATGTTAGAAATGTGCCAAGCACTCTCTGATCAGAGAAGCTCCCAGTCAAAGGACAGGCACGTACAGAGAATTTAGAGGCAAGCCAGGCAATATGTTGTCCTTTGTGGAGCAGCTGCTGCAAGAGTAAATGCATAGTATTTTGATCTTTTCTGGGGAAATATTTTAGGAAGCCTACAGACAATGCCCGCTAAGATTAGAAAAGTACTTCATAGTTTCTGATGAAAAGGATGTTCGGCGTCACAGCTTTTTCTTCAATACCTGTTGCTTTTCCAACCTATGCTAATCCAGCTCCGGCTCAGAATTAATGTGGTAGGTAAGAGGGAAGCGAAAACTTTCTGTCAGGGTCTGATGAGGGTAGTTTACCTGAGATACATATCAAAGTGTCTCAGGCTTTTGAATCACATACCAGTTTCTTAGAGGGGTTTAGACACATCTGTGACTTTTTTCATTCTGCCCGAGAACTTGCAGAACATGGGAGATGTTGGACTCTTACATTCCTCTGGTCTTTCAGTTTCTCCGTCCTGGAAATAGCCTTTTGTTAGGTGGACACTTGAGGAAGGGGAAGAAAAGCTTTGATTAGTGCCCCACTCCGTTGTGACTGGCTGGAAAGAGATGATTTGAGGCTTGCCTACAGCTCCTGCTCAGAAGCGGTATGTTCTCTTCTTTGAGAGGAAAGCATTAGTCTGATATTAGATCATCTTAAAATTAATCCTGTAAGGGCTTTAAAGATTTATATAGATTATCTGTATGTCCTTTCGGGTGCAGAATTTCATAATCATTGACCTAAACTGCCTTCACAATCACTGCGCTGTTCCTCAGCATTATGGAGACGTGTCATCAGCTCTGACTTGTCCTCTGATTGGCATATCACAGGTTTACTTAGGATGAGACTTAACTACAGTAGAGACTTCAGTACTTATGCCTAAGTGCAGACTCATAACTGCCTGGCATAGGCTCTGAGCACCTGTCCTGGAAAGTTATTAGCAATAGCAAAATTCTTCACAAACTCCATGGGATTCTTGCTTCTGAATGTGGAAACTCTTCTCAGAAGAAGGATGGGAAAAGATTGTGGTGTGCTATTCAGAGAGAAAGTAGTGTCAATAATGTGGTACTCAGCAAGCTGAAATTTCTATGGAAACATGACACCTAAAGCACCTTCCACGGTACTTTAAGACACTTTTCTTCCAATGACTTTACTCTTTATTAGACAGCTAAATAATTTTCAGGTTCTGGATCCTAGCACATCACTGAATTAGTATTATTAAGTAGGAACATAATATGAAACAGTAACCTAACTGTCAAACTGTTATTTACTGTGGAAGCTCCTGTGTATGTGTGCTCAGATTAATCCAAAATTAAGATCCTCTTTGTATGGACCTCAAGGCTTCATTAACTGACCGCAGCTGGCCCATTAGTTCACAGTGACACTAAGCATCAATGTCTACAATATGCTTGCACCCCTTTGAGAGGTGTCCTGCCTAAAGCTCAAAGAACTGAACTAGTGACCTCAAAGGACCTTAGTTTCTCCAGATTCAAAGTTTCATGTCCTACATGTCCCACAGATGGAAAATGAAATAGAATGATGAAATATTAGAGTGATGACTTTTTTTGTGACAGAAATACTGAATTTTGGAGGACCAGAATGAATTTCAAAATCTCGTCCTGAAGGCAACATCAGTGTTTGAGACCAGCTTTAACAAAAAAGCTGACCTTCTGGTGATCTCAGAAAGAAAGATCAAAAATGATATTTGCTTCTCCTCCGGGTGCTTGTATGCAGCTCCATTCCTAATGTATGGGCATACCAAATTTCAACAGCCTAGCATCTTGGGAATGTGGAAATCAATTGTGTCAGTCGTTCACCCTGATGCATACTTCTGTATTATCTTAGATTGCATTTCTCCAGTGACCAAACTGGTGGCTCAAAGGATTGCTTGCTTTGTGGAAGACATCATGAAAATCAATATTACAGTTCTAGTTCAATGCACTATTTGATACTAAGAACTCCGTTACAGAGGATCTCTCTCCCAGGGAGAAAAAAAAAAAAAGCATTTCTTCTATGCTTTCCCTCAGGAGAGTCAGATTGGTGGGAACAGCTGCTAAAATTGTTAATCCACCATCTGACTGGTCATATAACTTCACGGAGACCTGCTATTGTTCATATGTGACGTGCTCTTGCTTTCTTTCTCCATGCTCTCGGTTTTGCACATCTGACATCAGCACTGCAGCTGTATTACACTGATTGCCTTTAATTCTGAGGCCTCATTGCTAATTACTGAAGATGAAGAGATCTCTGCCACCTACGATGCTGGAGACGGAGAAAGGCTGCAGTCCTATGCCAGCTCCACCAAGGTTACACCTTTCATTGAGGCTCCCCGTGTTCTGGTCAACAGCAGACTGCTCACATATTACACACTGTATTTTCTTGCCTATCAAATCAGCACAAACCTTTATTCCTAAGACCTAAGGATCTCAAGACTTTCCACAGATTAGCCATGGCTGGACACATCAACCTTATGCCCGTTTTTGATGGACCTGAGATGTTCATGTCTTCAGTGGTTTGAGAGACAGAGATCCTATAGCAATGGCCAGGGTAAATTGCTATGGGTGTGTGGTGGCTGGAGATGGTTGTACTTCTTCCTTGAGGGCCATGAAGTACAGGAATGCTGGGCCTGTCAGGATGTGTGAGGCAGGCAAGGCGTTGGCATACTAACCACCCCAAGAAGAGGGGCAAACAGAGCTTTCCATAGCACCGAGGAGAGATACGAGCATGTTACATTGACAGTGCAGTCTGGCATGACGATTTTGGTGCTTTTGGCCAGGACCTCTGGGGAATTTCAGAGGCAGGCTTGGTCTGTGATAAGGTACAAATCTGGATAGTACAGAAAGGAGGAAGACTGATAGTTGCTAGTACCATTTCTATTCTGGTCCTTACAGGGATCATTTATACTCTGTCTTGGCATGAGTGACAGAGGAGGTCAGGCATGCGTAGCTCATCCTGATGGGTTGAATTATGGGAGAACATCTACCATTTCTTCCAGAGCAGGGGCCACTGCGGGCGATGCGCACTGGGCTCGATGCATCCCCGGCCTGTCCTACACGGGCAGCTATGGTGTCCCTCTGAACGGCAGCGTGCCCTGCGCCCGTGCTCTGCCATTTGACATCCCTTCCTTCTCTCCTCCCGGAACAGCTTCGTAGTCTGTCACAAGGGTGACCAAGGGAAAACCAGATGAATCACTACAAAGACCTCTGACTTCTTGAAAAAGGAGTGGGTTTTAAAAATACAGAGCCATTAAGCAGCAGCTACCTGTGCATTCAAAGCGGAGTTCAAACATAAACAGTTCAAGATATCCCTGCAAGGCAAACACAGCACTATTTCCTTTGTACTTCACAAGTAAGGAAACTGCAGCGTAAGTGACATAGCTGAAGTTTCAAGCTAGGTGAATATCAGAGAAGGAATTAGCATTTATGCTCCTTAACTACCAAAACTGGTGTTTGCTCTTCAAGGCAGCAATGCCTCCAAGGCCTTGTGTCGCAGATTGAACAAAACCAATGCAACTTTAATAATGTGTATGCATACTTTGTGCCTTCACCGTAAGGACATGGATTCCTCAGGCTATATGATTTTGACGTGTAGTTGAGAGTGGTGCAGATGTAACGCAAGGAGATGGTCATGTCATAAATGCTGTAAGAGAAGAGATTTTTCCTTGCTGTGTGTCTGATTCCTTTCTTAGCATGAAGTCTCTGGTTTTGGAGTGGGAATGTGAGGTTTTCTGATTTACCTGGATCCAAGTTCCTCAAGCTAAAAAAAGCATTGATTTTGCTGCTGTACTGGTTTGCTCCCATTTTTATGCCAGAGATCCTCACTCCCATATCAGATTACTCATTTTGTCTGAAATACATCAGCCCTTCCTGCTCTCTAACTGTAAGTAAATATGTTTACAATGGAGTGCTTTTCCCCTGTCCTTATTGGGGCACAAAGAAGAACTTACGTATATGTATCTTCACAGAATAATGCAGCTAGAGATTTTTTTTTTGGGGGGGGGTAGATTTTTCCTCTTCAATGTAGGAAGGGACTTAGGTACTTAAGAGTGTGAGTACGTAGCTATAAAAGAGGATGCACCCTGCTTTCTGTTGGTCAGTGCCAGACCTGCTTAACGCTGCATAAATGTCTCTGTGCAGCGGCAAGGGGAACAGCAACGTGTGGGTGAAACAGCCGCATGCTGTAAAAACAGGGGAGTCGCCTTTAAATTCAGGATACGAGTTTCCAAACAGAGTTTTCTGGAAAAACATAGTCAGAATTGGCACTGGTACTCCGGGGGATAGTTGTACGTGAAATGGCACGTATCGCAGGGCTCAGGGGCCGTGTCCCTCTACCTAGATACAGAGGACGGGATTTCCAAAACAGAGCCCTCCGCGATGCCAGGGGTAGGGCAGCAGGGAGTGGGCTTCCCCACGGCGGGCTGTCAGCATGCAGAGACTGCCTGCCGGCATGGGATCGCTCTGTAGAGCAGAAATACGTGCGTGCAGGGAAGAAATCTTCCTCTGGCTGGCTCAGGGGTAGGGATATGGGCCATCTAGTGGGGAGAGAAATTAATAGCTGAGGAAAGCTCCCATTTCTGGTCCCCGGTACAGCCTCTGTGTACGCCGACGGCACAAGAGTTACGGGTAAATAATTTTTCTCAAATTCAGGAAGGAACAGCAGAAGTCAAGTCAGTGTAAAACATTCAGCAGTACTAACATTAATGGCATTTAGACTGCACTATCATCAGCAGACCTTTGCAGAAATAATGAACTGGTTTTGTTCCTTTGCTTCAAACAAACTGCCCTGCCGATGTGAAAATGAAGCCAGACTATTATGTGCTGCTTCTCAATATCGTCTGTGTCACGTTACTTCAGTACACTATTCAATTGCATTTAGTCCATGCCTTATAGCACCAGCTTAGCTTATTCTTCTGTGTTTCATAAGTCCTTATAGTCGAGTTTATGCTGAGTTATCTTTATGGGCCACAGGGAACTGACACACATCACACAAAGATTTGTATTTGTTTTTGTCAAAGCCTGATTCCTTACTTCAATTGTGTTTTTTTATGAAGTCTGAAGGTGCCTATAAGACTGCTGTATGCCAAATATCATGAGTTCATCTTCAATTCCTAAAATACCTTATCCCCCCCCTGCCCCCCCCCCCCGCAATTTGGTGAGTGCTCTCATAATAAACTTATTGAATTGTTGTTCCAAAAGACAGTGCTTTCACAGGAACAGGACTCCATCTCATGTAGCAAAGAACTATGTTAAGATCCACAGATTGAATCTAGATAAAATGTAGTCACCGTGACTGCTGGCAGCAAGAAGATCCCCCCTGCACTGCTGTGCTGAGACACCCATTGCAGATGAATCTGCAACGCAACTGCATCGCCTAGAGTGCAGCTGTACCAGAGAAATACCGCTGCTCCGAGGGAAGGAGGGAAGATGCTCCTGTTTCAGGTGTCACATGGAAAAAAACAAATCTACCAAAATTTATTTGTGTGAATAAATGCTCTTTGCTCTGCAGTTGCTGTGATCGTTAAGGTGCTTCGTCAGCTTTCATGGCTGGATCCTGCTGTTGGAGTACAGGGCTGGCGCTGGCCACAAGCTGAGGTTGTTGCCTTAAAAAGGGGCAGCTGTGGCTTTGCTGCTGGTGTCACACCAGCCCCACAATGTGCATCCCTCCAACTCCATCACCCTTCTTCCTCCTCGCTCCTGGGCAGGAGGCTGGCCAGCACCTCTGGACTGGCTCCTTCAACAACAGGAGCCAGGGGCTAAAAGCTGCTGCTGCCTGGAGCTGGGGAGGACCCATCATCCAGAGAAGGCAAAGCCCTGGCAGTCTGGATGTTTGGCCTGTTTGGGCCAAGAAGGAGCTTTCCTTGGACTGCTAGGAGAATAACGCCACTCACACAGGGTGGTGGGAGATATCAGAGTTGGTGTCATCATCCCTGGAAGGGTAAAATCATTTTTGTTGGTGCTGCTGAGGCTCTGCTAGGGTGTGTGTGCTTCCCGCCCAATGGGGCAGCCTCCCGTGAGCAGGTCTGACACTCCAGCCAGTGATGTATGTGCCCTGTAGCAAGGCAGGGACCCATCACCTTGGAGAAATGGATAGAGCAGGACAGAGGAGGATGTTTACTGACAGTAGAATGCATGAATGTGTTGGGTGGTGATCCCATTTCCAAGAAAAAGTCTTCCCCAACTCTTGTTTTTAACAAACACTGAAGCTATACAGGATTTGAATCTGGCCCTTGAGCATTACCCCACTGGCATTGTCCCACCACTGCTCTGGGATGGGAGCAAAATCTACCATGAGCCATCAAGTGGTCAGTTCTGATGAGACTTGATTAAGCCTACCTAACCCCCCCAACAAACCCAACTGCAAATATTAGTTACTGATTGCAAAGTTTTCCTCCCATGCTCTTTGATTCTTAGGGCACTTAATGCTGCTGATTATATGGCAAATGTATGATGTAAATATATGCTTAAAAGCACCAGCCTTTAAGGTAATGTTTCCTTTTTCGTATGACTGTTTATGAGGCGGGTGGAATACAGTGAGAACCAGGGAAGCTGTACTTGCTGCTCTGCTGTTATTGCAGTCTTCCACAGTGTCAAAGACAGTGTTGTGGACCATTTAGATTGGTGAGTTCTCCTGCGTGGGAATTCCCCTGTGAACTTGTTCTCTCCGGGCCTCTTTCGCATTTGTGGCTCACCATGATCCCAGAGAACGTAAGCCTGGCTAACAAGGTCATATATTCAGAAAGTTTCTGAGCGAGTTCCTGGAAAGTATGTGGTAGATGTTGGATTCTTTTCTGTATAGTAAACTTGAACTTATTGCTTGTTTCTGACTTCACAGTGTATACAGAAAATCAAATTATGCAAAGTGCCGGAAATTAAAGCAAACTACAGTCCCTGGTTTCACAAATTCCTTAAGCACCTGCATAATTCAAAATGTGTGTCTCACCCCATTGGCTGCAATGCCTGTGCCTAGATTTCAGCTCGTTTTTTGTGTGTTTCTGGAAGCTAAGCATCCCACCAAGCACTTGACGCGGTGATTTTCTGCTGCGGTGAGATCCCTGTAGTACTGACCACACAGGCTTCAAACGCAGCACTTGCATTGCTGCTGCCACCACGCGACTCGCACCTCTGACAGACTGACGTCTGTTTTAGAAGCCGAACCATGTGTCGGAGTTAATCCTGTTGGAGTTCCTGTCAGAAATAACACCTTTTCTCTCTGGACCGCACTGGCAATGTTTACGATTCGGACAGGCACATGTTGTTTATTATGGCTGTGTGCGTCCCTGCCTCACCGTCCCTTCTCAGGGACCCAGCTCTGGGGCTGGGTCTTCCCACCGGTGAGCAGCGGGTGGGTGCAGGGCTCGTGTGGGCCCCCTCCGCGGCAGGGATGCCCCAGGGGTGCCCTCCTTGCTCGTGTCCTCAGGGACATCTCGCTGGGAGCAGAGCCAGCCATCAGCAGCGTGCAGATGCTGCTTCTCCATTGCAAACACCAGCTGCCTGGCCCTCGGGAAGCCTTTGACAAAATGTCCTCCAAAGCAGCAGAACGGAGGCAGAAGACACTCTTTCACCTTCAGCTGCTCCCAAAGCTGGGTGACAAAGCTGCAGCGTGGCTTTCCAGGGCGGAGAGAGAGGGACAGTCGGATGGCCATGGTGACAGCACCCACGGCTAATGAGACCCGCAGGCAGCCTCTTGCTGGGGGTGGCCATGGCAGGGACCAGGGCTGGCCAGCAGCACCGGTCCGGCCCCCCCACCGCATTCATCTTCCTGCCTGGCTTTCCAAAAGGCTCTGGCAGCGGGGCAGACTCAGCCGGCCCCCCTGGGGATGGGGGCACCAGCAGAGCCCGGGCATCCCGTGCCCCCCGACGTGCTCGCCTGGCCTGTCCAAACACCTTCACTGCCTCCGTGGTGCTGCGGGGCTGGAATACTGCGATCGTTCCCACCGCGCAAAGGCCTTTGCTTCACAAGGAAGGCCTGGCCGAAGTTTAGTTTTTATAACGGCAGTTCCTATTTTTATTATGAGCGTTTACTGAAACGCTCAGAGGGGTAGGAAAGCCACCTCTGGGCTTCGCCTGCAGCCCAGTCCTCCCTCCTCAGGGTTTCATTTGCTTTCCGTCTCTCAGCCTGCATGCTTTAGTCAGCACAAGAGTGAGACTGTCGTCGTTTTTACCAAGCTGCGGAGATGCCATGTTAAAATACCAGCCCAATAAACTCGTGGGGGGTTCCTAATTATGCTGGCACAAGCATAATTTAATTCAGATTGCTATAACAACAACCAGTGTCCATGCTCTCTGTAATCATGTTAAGGCCTATACACGGAATAATTAGCATCTTTATATTTGGTAAATAGAGGTCTGCTCCAGGTCAGCCTCAATGAGGACACTGCACTGTTAGAAGCCGAGGCCTTTTAAAGCTCGCGCAGAATGGGCATTTGCAAATAAAACTCTGCTGGAAAGGACAAAAGGAGGGCTTCATTATCAAGGAAGAACCTCCACTTGCCTCTTACCCAGTTTTTGTTCCTCCTTCTGAAGAAAAATAATAATTCATTTATTCAAGCGCGAGGAATCAAAGGGAACCATGTATAATAGACACGCCATTGGCTCAGTTTCCTTTGCACAGCCAAGCGTGGTCTAACAGACCTCTCGAAAGCCAAGTGTGTATTCCTGCAGTCCCAAATCTGACAAAATGCAGGGGCGTTTGTTTATTTATTAGTCATTTCTACAGTCATTTGGCCTGGGACAGACTTGCCAGAATTTCAAGCGGTTCAAAAGAAGTCGGAGAACGCTTCCACAAGTAAGCCAGGAGCCGAGAGGCCTTTGCTCCAAAGTGTCCAAGTCATTTCTGCAATGGTCTTTGTTTCTTCAATTACATAAACAACATCCCAATAGTTTGAAACTTGTAGAGATTTTTAGTTTAGCAGAACAAAAGAGGACATGACAAAGCTAGGTGTGCTACGAAATGATAGGAAGAAAGTGTGCAGGGGAGGTGTCTTCTATTTATTCAGAAGTAATTGATGCTTTCCAGTGAAAAATGACCCTGCTTTATAACTGCAGGACTTTTCACCAAAAGCAGTCACTGCATTTGATTTTTTCAGTATTTTGTAATAGTGCCACAAAAATCCTTATCCCTCTAGATTGATTCCCAGAACTGAGATAGTATCTCGAACATTTTTACCTTGCAGTTTTGATTAGCAGAAAATGTTGGTTAATAATTTTAATAAAACTCTCACAGAAACCTACATGTAAGTCCACTAGACACAATGCTGAAATTTCAGCTGTTTCTCATCAGTCTGCTGTGCATAACTGTTTCGGTGCAATGAGGTTGGTCTGCTCCATCACATTAAGAGACAGCTCATTCAGTCAGAGGGTATCGTGGTGTATATTAATGTCAGCAACCTGTAGATCAGCCTGGCATGCGGACGCTGTTGAGGCCAGAGCTCAGGATATTTCAACAGCATTTGTAACGCATTTCTCTGGATCATCACGGAAAAAACTCTTTTCCTTTAGGAAGGGCGAGTACACTTCTCCCCACAGAGGTCCACTCCCTTTCCAGTGCTGTGCTCCTGAAGCAGCTAAGTTTCTCAGGAAATTTCAAGCACATTCCCCTTATCTTTCGGTCTTCATACCCATCTTTTTTTTTTTTTTTTTTTTTTTTTTTATGATTTAGTTAATCTCTAGTCTAATACACTTGGTAATTTCACCCCAGATACAATATTGAATGCAATCAGAGAGTGAGCACGATGGTCAGGCAGAGCTTACTTCCTCTGGGGATGCTTTTTCCTGTAGAATAACATTAATAAATTGTCTTATGATACTCTGCCTGCCCAACCAACACTTGTTTATATAAAATGTGTCGTCTAGGCTGTTTTCTGAAAGCTGGTGAAAGTTTTTGGACAAAAGTGAATTTTTGAAAGTGGATATAACAGAATTGTTTAGGGCATTTACAGCCAAGATCAGACAGTAGTTCCTCAACAAAACTAGAAAAAGCTCAAATTATCCTTTCAAATAATTACCCATAAAAATAACTAAAAAAGAGTCCTAAAAAGAGAAAAATTATGGGGTTTTTATTGAAATTTATGTTATCTCAATTTGATTTGAAACCAAAAGGGTACCAAAACAATTATTTTCCTGACTTTTTTGCTTTGCTATTTCAAAAAAAAAGAAAAGTAATTCAGGCAGCTTTGCATGCACTCAACTGCTTTGAAGTCTTTTTTCACCTGCACTCACACGCGCATGCTCACACCGGTACTGTGTGTGTTTCTGTTCCTGGCCTTTCCGGGCAGGCAGCCAGCACCCCGCTGCAGCTCCCGCACCCATTGCTGCCATCAGAAGTTGGGGTGCCATGACTTGCGCCCGTGGGGCAGGGGAGCATGGCATGGGCTGTGTCGGCAGGGCGACTGAGGCCCTTCAACACGCCTGGCCCAAAAATTCCCTCCGTGAACTATATCAAGCTCTGAGTCACAAATGTGTTCAGGGCTTTCTCAAATCCCACTCGGAAGCAGGCATGCTTAAACAACAGCCAGCGTTTTATGGAATTTCAGCAAAACCCTCAGACAAAAAGCACGGGGTGGGACTGAGTGGGTTATGAGCTGGGGCACCTCCGCAGCCACAGAAGCCAGGTTTTGGAATTTGGGCTGTGTGAACAGGTCTCTACATTTCTTTGCCTCTCTGAAGGAGAAAGTCTCAAGGCGTATGGATGGTGGAATATATTTATCAGTAGCGAATCTTATGTGATGGGTGCTATTTCCCTTAGTGGTGTTTGTGGTTGGAGTAATTCTGTATCATTTATGCTGAGAAACTAAGGAGGAGATACACTTTTCCCTTTATTTGAGTCTTTCTCCTACTTATATGACATTTCAGAGTCCGCTTTTCTTTCTGACCTCCCGCTCTGCAGAGATGTCTCCGCGTCCTTTGAGCTGCTGACGGCAGGCAGGGTGAGTGACAGAAGTGCTACGCCAAGACCTCGGGGTCTCTCCAGATCTGCTTTCATGCCTGTAGGGTTCTGCAGAACAAATCAGCTTGGAAAAGTTAAGCTAGGCTTAAATTCACGCCCGCCCAAACCCGTTGTTTACTGCTTGCTTCAGAAATTCTGTTCTGCATATCTGGTGATTTACATACTTAATCTGGAGATTGGGGATGGGCCAGATCTGAATAGCAGGTGTTATGGAAGAGATGCTGTCCCAGGGGAATTACTATACAGCTTCCTATAGGCACTGCTTTGCAATTTTTCAGGAGTGCAGTCAAATCTCCCTGTTAGGCATTCTGTGGCGTGGCCAGGACTCGTGTTATTAACTCATACACTCTTGCTGTCCTTTCCACTCTCTGCTATATAATAATAGATGTGCTGTTCTGATGATTTGTACTGTACTGTGCCTGAAGGTCACACCTCAATTCAGGATTACAGCTAGCTAGGAGTTTTTCTGGTGAAATGTAAACGTATCACAGTTCGCAGGTTTACTGAAGGCAAAGTCTTTTGTCAGCGCAGCATGTGGTGGTGTCATCCAGGTTTCAGTGGGAAGGGGTCTCACCACGTGTGGGGCTCCCTGGCAGGACTGCCTGGGGCACGAGGAGGGGGCCTGAGAGATGGCATCCAGCGTCTCAGCTGCAAAGCAAAAGTGTTTGTTCTGAAAACAACCATACCAAAAAACGTCCATTTCACAAACAAATGCTTGGGAGGCTTGGTTCAGCTCCGAGCGAAAATGGGAACAAATCTGGAGAGCTGTCATGTCCTTATTCTGTCCGCAGCGCTCTCAGGAGCCTGTTATACCAGCCGTGGCACAGAGAAAGGGTAAGCCTGCCTTCCCCGCCGTGCTGGCGACCTGAGGCGGCACAACAAAAGGGTGGGAGAGCAGCACTGTTATTCCCATCGAGCACTGCATGCCTCCTCTCTACCCGGCAAAGCGGCACGATTTCTGCTGCTGAACTGCTCCGTCTGGTGCTGTGAAAAACTATTTGCAGCTCTCCTTACACAAGAACACGGAAGAAGCCTATGGGAGGACCCCTTCGTCTTCCAACAGAAAAACATCATTCTCCCTTCCTGTAACCCTCAAACCTGTGGCCAGCAATGGCTGAAGTAGTTCACACTTCTCCTGCAAAAGGCAGGAATGCAAATTACACGTACGTCAGAAACAGAAAC
>Ga0181612_137939_pt1 | contig 25424 bp, 21 predicted proteins | sample HoacroProtozoa21_FD_119630 | JGI IMG/M metagenome (GOLD analysis project Ga0181612, IMG submission 119630) | Hoatzin crop microbial communities from Cojedes, Venezuel. Combined Assembly of Gp0051906, Gp0051904, Gp0051908
CAGACCAAAACTGCCTGTTTTCCAAAATCGCCCTCCAAAAACCTCGATTTTACGCCATTTGAATCTTTCTCATTTCCCGCGTATTTCCGACCCGATGTCAATCCGCCCGGAAATACGAAAGAAGTTTGTCAAGGAAAATGACAATGATTTTACGTTAGGCAATGATGAAAAATCCGGACAGCATGATACAAAAAAAGACCGGCTTTACAGTCGGTCTTATTCTTGACGGAAGTGAAGTGATCAGGCTTCAGCGGGAGCTTCGGGAGCGGCTTCCTCTGCGGGAGCGGCGGCTTCAGCCTCTGCTGCCTGTGCGGCCTCTTCTTCTGCCTTTGCTGCTGCTTCCGCCTCAGCCTTGGCAGCTTCCTCGGCTGCTTTCTTCTCGGCCAACTTCTGGGCGATGGCCTCGTTCACTTTCTTCTCTGCCTCGAGCTCTTTGGCTGCGGCGTCTTTCTTGCTCTTTTCCTCGGAAGCGCGGACAGCGTCAAGACCTTTCTGCTTGTCGGCCTTCCAGGCATCGAACTTCTTCTGAGCGGTTTCCTCGTCGAACGCGTTCTTCTTGACGCCACCACGGAGGTGCTTCATCAGGTAAACGCCCTCACGGCTGAGGATGTTGCGAACGGTGTCCGTGGGCTGTGCGCCGGTTTCTACCCAGTAGAGGGCGCGGTCGAATTTCAAATCTACGGTAGCGGGATTGGTATTGGGATTGTAAGTACCAATCTTCTCAGTAAATTTTCCATCTCGTGGAGCACGCGAGTCAGCGATAACGATGCTGTAGAAAGCATAACCTTTACGGCCGCCGCGCTGCAATCTGATTTTAGTTGCCATAATAAAAATTAATGTTAATAATTGAAATTCATGCTGCCAACTCGTGACAGCGGGTGCAAAATTACATGATTTTCGGCAGACGGACAAGGAATTGCGGGAGATTTTTTGCGGATTTCGGGATAAATTGCGTATTTTTGCATGTTATGACCAACGGACTTTCCATTCTCATTCCCGTCTACAATGCCGATTGCCGCGCATTGGTCAAGGCGCTCACCGACGAGGCTTCCGCCATCGGAGGCCTGCGCTACGAGGTGGTGGTGGCCGAAGACGGTTCTCACCTGCAGAGCGCCTTGGAGGTGAACCGCACTATCGCGCATATCCCCTACTGCATCTATCTGGAGCGGAAAGAGAATGTCGGTCGGGCGCGCATCAGGAATTTCCTGGCCCATCAGGCGCAATACGACACTTTGCTGTTCATCGATTGCGACATGAAAGTGATTCGGGAGGATTATCTCCGCACTTATCTGCAGCACGACGCGCCGGTGGTCTATGGGGGATATGAGGTAATCGGTAACGGGAAAGCGCTGGCCCGTAACCTGCGGTTCCGCTACGAACGGAAGGCGGCGCCAAGGCATACGGCCTTCTGCCGAAGACAAAAACCGTATCAGGACTTCCATACGGCCAACTTCACCGTGAAGCGCCAGGTGATGCTTTCCATGCCGTTTGACGAGCGGTTTGTCAATTACGGTTATGAGGATGTGCTCTGGGGCAAGCGGCTCAAGGAAGCCGGCATTCCCATCCGCCACATCGACAACCCGCTGGGCTTTCATCTTTTTGAAAGCAATATAGCCTTTGTGGAAAAGACGGAAGAGGCGCTTCAGACGCTCAACACGTTTCAGGACGAACTCCGCGACTATTCTTCTCTCCTGTCACTGTCGGACAGGACACGCCTTGCGGCACCGCTGATTCGCCTCGTTCACCGCCTCACGGGCAAGCACATAAGGCGCAACCTGTGCGGCGACCGCCCCCTTCCCTTCCTGTTCGGTTTTTACAAGGCGGGCTATTTCACGTCAATTCGAAAATTCCGGTAGGCGTCTGACGGCGCAACACGTCGAGTTGGAAGTCGGTGCCGGCCACGATACCGTATTCCCTCAGTCCGGCTTCCACCGTCTTGCGCGCCAGTTCGGGGTGATTGTTCTCCTCGCTCAGGTGGCAAAGCCAGACGTGGCGGAGGGCCGGTGTGGCGTTTTCGGCAATGGCCTGCGCACAGGCGCTGTTGCTCAAATGACCGCCATGACTGAGAATCCTTTCTTTCAGGAAGGGCGGATACGGACCGGCCTTCACCATTTCCTCGTCGTGATTGGCCTCGATGACCAGGTAATTGGCCTCGCTGATGAAGTTTTTCATCTCGTCGGTGACGTAGCCCACGTCGGTCATCAGACAGAAAGTGACGCCCTCGGCCACGATTTTATACCCCACACAGTCCTGACTGTCGTGCGGCACGTGAAAGGGCGTGACGGTGAATTCACCGAGAGTGAGACTCTTGTTTTTCTCTATCGTATGCCTGAGCGTTTCGGGCACTTTGTGGCGCACGCAGAAATTGTGGTCAATTCCCTCGTGCACTTTCTCCGTGGCATAGACGGGCAGTTGCCAATCCTGACTGACGCTGCCCACCGACTTGACGTGATCCGCATGGTCGTGGGTCACCAGCAGGTGGTGGAAGTCTTGCGCCTGAAGTCCGTATTGGCGAAGATATTTCTTCAATGTCCGTGTTCCTATTCCCGAATCTATCAACAAAGCATCCGTTCCGGTGTAGAGGCAGTAGCAATTTCCGCTACTGCCGCTGCCGAAGGATATGAATTTCAGCATTTTGATTAAATTTTTCTGAGGGCAAAATTAATCAAACTTACAGGGAAAAACAAGAATTAAACATACTTTCACACACCTATGCCAATCTCTTTTCCAAACGCTCGCGGATGGCGGCGATGAATCCGGCGGAAGTGACGGCCGTCGGCGTGACACCTTCCATCAGACTGACCAGGTCTTTGGTGACGATGCCCTCGCCCAGTGTATCGTAGCAGGCGCCTTCCAAGGCGTCGGCAAAAGCCGTGAGTTCAGGCAGACTGTCCAGTTCACCGCGCTTGCGCAGGGCGCCCGACCAGGCGAAAATGGTGGCCATCGGATTGGTGGACGTCTCCTCGCCCTGCAGGTAACGGTAGTAATGACGGGTCACCGTACCGTGGGCCGCCTCGAATTCATAGTTGCCTTCAGGACTGACCAGGACGCTGGTCATCATGGCCAGTGAACCGAAGGCCGTGGAAAGCATGTCGCTCATCACGTCACCGTCATAGTTCTTGCAGGCCCAGATGAATCCGCCCTTGCTGCGGATGACGCGCGCCACGGCGTCGTCGATGAGCGTATAGAAGTAACTGATGCCGGCTTTCTCGAAGGCCTCACGGTAATCGTGTTCGTAGATTTCCTCGAACAACTCGCGGAAACGGGCGTCATACTTCTTGGAAATCGTGTCTTTGGTAGCAAACCACAGGTCCTGTTTGGTGTCGAGGGCAAACTTGAAACAGGAATGGGCGAACGAACGGATGGAGGCGTCGGTGTTGTGCATGCCCTGCAGGACGCCGTTTCCGGCGAATTCGTGGATGACCGTCTCCTGATGGTCACCGTCTTCTCCGTCGAAAACGAGGCGGGCAATACCCGGACCGCTCACCTTGAGTTCCACGCTCTTGTACACGTCGCCGTAAGCGTGACGCGCGATGGTAATCGGTTTTTCCCAATTTTTCACCACGGGATGAATGGACGGAATCGTAATCGGGGCGCGGAACACCGTTCCGTCGAGGATGGAACGGATGGTACCGTTCGGACTTTTCCACATCTGATGCAGTTTGTACTCCTCCATCCGCTGCGCATTGGGCGTGATGGTGGCGCACTTGACGGCCACGCCATACTTCCGGGTGGCCTCTGCCGAGTCGATGGTCACCTGGTCGGCGGTCTCGTCGCGACGCGGCAATCCCAGGTCGTAATACTCGGTTTTCAGGTCGACGAACGGCAAAATCAGTTCGTCCTTGATCATTTTCCACAGGATGCGAGTCATCTCGTCACCGTCCATCTCCACGAGCGGAGTGGTCATTTGAATCTTTTTCATACGTTTCTTATTTTATTAATCTCTCTTAAATCTTTATTTTCAAACGGTCTATGCCTGATTTTCAGAAGGCGGATTCCACGGATAGCGCCGGAAATAGACCTTGACGGCCAGAAAGACATATGCCACCAGCAACAGGTAGCCTATATAATATAAGGTAGTCACGGAGAAAATCAAGTAGAGCAAGGCCCCTGCGGCCAAGAGGCCCAACAGGTAGAGTACGGCTTCGGAGGGCGGCAACAAGTGGCGCACCTCGTCGGTCGCGGCCAGTCCCACGATGAGCATGGCCCAGACGGAGGCCAGGAAGATACCCAACAACGGCGGAACGCCGAAGGGATTGAGCGTGGGATGAAAGTAAAAGTGGCGCCACATCTCGGGAGCGAAGTGCTGCAAGGTGGCGTAAAGGGTGGCGGATACGGCCACGATAATCAGCAGGGCCGTGGGATAAAACGACGGAATGTCGTTGAGGTGAACCATCTTCACGTTGTGCCGGCTCACTTTCCGGATGACATACAAGGCGGCTATGAGGGTGATGATGACCAGGAAGATCAACAGGTGGACGTCGGAGAAGACGGAGATGAACTGGGATATGGGGTCGTCGGGGTCAACGGCCGGGAGCAACGACTTCTCGCGCGTCCATCCGAACGACATGTCCTCGGTGGCCAACTGTACCCAAACGCTGTCGATGGAGTCTGTCGGGAGGGTGCGGATATCGGCCACGACGAGCAGACTTCCCTTTCCGACGGTGAAGGAATCCGTAGGCATGTCGTTGAGCAGTTCCTCCGGTTGCTGGCGGAGCAGACGGAGGGAATCCGCCCGCACCACGAAATTGAAGTTGTCCGTATAGTGGTGCGACGTGTAGAAAGACAGGGAATCCAACTGCCGGTCGCTGTAACTCACGAGGGCTTCCGACGCCGCGGGACGGCGATGGTAGCACGATGCGAACAGCAGCACCGTCAAGAGGAGGAGAACTGTCTTCTTATTCCACATAGATATTCATTTGGCATAATCGGCAATCAAAGGCAAGACGGAACGTGCGGCCGTCGCCCAAACGGAGCCGGACCGGTTCTTTCCAATGGGAGGGATGGCCGCCACGACGGGTGCAATAGCCCAATTCGTGCTTGAGACAATAGCGGCACTGCATGATCGGCTGGTCTTTCGTGAAGGGAACGGGCCGCCAGTCCTTGACCGTCGGGAGCGGTTCGGGAGCGGTCGGGGCGGATTGCCGCACCTTGTCCAGGGCGGCGAGCGCGTCGCGCCTGAGGGCGCTCAACTGACTGTTGGGAATAAAGCGGCGGGAAACGGGTTCCGTGATCTCGATTTCGCGGCACAAGTAACACGTGTCGCCGGTTTTTTCCAACTGTCGGTGCATGTTGTCCGTCTGCGACCGGAACGCGTCCTGTTTCTCTTCCCGGATTGTCGCCGATGCCGAGGTAAGCCGGACAGAACCGGTCAGCGAGGCCGTCAGGCGGTAACCGTCCGGTGTTTCCTCCAATGTCAACTTGACCGGAATCTTCCTTTGGGCTGTGTCACCGGTCAATATCCGCTGGAAAGCCTGGTCGTTGTTGCGCCAGAGGCGCATGCCCTTGTGCAGTCCGGCAGGCATCACATGCGGAAACAGGCGGTTGCCCTCCACCCTGTTGACCCGGAATCCTTCCAATTCCCGTTTGCCGTTCATGAAACAGAGTCCGTCGCCGTTCATAAAACGGACCGTGGAAGCCACGATGATGAAATTGCCGCGGATATCCTTGACCGTACCGACATGCTCGCCCATGACCTTGGGCGTGTCGAACGAGGCCATGTCACGCGTCCTGCCGTGCAGGAAATAATCGATGTAACCGCGGTTGAACGTCTTCTCCAAATCGGGTTTGAAGGCGTATTTTACCTCGCCCTCTGAGGCCCGGCAGTACAATTCGGGGCATAATCGGATGCAGTCATCCAGTCCGCGGGAATAGGCCGAGACGGTATTCTTCACGTATCCGACGTCTTTCAGGCGTCCTTCTATCTTGAACGACACCACACCGGCCTGAATCAATTCGCCCAAACAGCTAAAACGGTTCATGTCATGCAGTGACAGGAGGTGCCTGTCGCTTATCAGGACCTTGTCGTCCGCATCCAGCAAGTCAAACCGCATGCGGCAGAATTGGGCGCATTCCCCACGGTTGGCGCTACGTCCGAAACAGTATTCCGACGCATAACAGGCCCCCGAATAACTCACGCACAGGGCACCGTGGACAAACACTTCCAGTTCGACGTCAGGACAAGCCTCGTGAATCTCCCGGATTTCATCCACGGTCAACTCGCGCGCCAGGACCACCCTTCGGATGCCCATTCGGGCCAGCGACCGCACTTTCTCCACATTGCGGTTGTCGGTCTGCGTACTGGCATGGAGCGTCAGGCGCGCGTCCGCCCTGCCAATCAGGCGCAAATCCTGAATGAGCAAGGCGTCAGCCCCCGCGTCAGCAATGTCATGGGTCAGCGAAACCGCATCATCCAGTTCGTCATCATGCAGCAACGTGTTGAGCGTCACGTACACTTTGGCGCCGAATTGATGAGCATAGAGGCACAGTTCGTGTATGTCGGCCACGGAATTGCCGGCCGCCGCACGGGCACCGAAACGGGGCGCACCGATGTAAACGGCATCCACGCCATGGTCAATGGCGGCTTTTCCGCAGGCCAGATTCTTGGCGGGGGCCAACAGTTCCAGGGCACGTTTGCTCATCTTTTCAGTACTTATCCGATTTGGTTGATGTCGTAAGGCGTCTCCTGATAGACGTAATAGTTGATCCAATTGTTCCAAAGCAGGTTGGCGTGCGCGCGCCATGTCACAACGGGAGGATTGTCGGGATTGTCGTCACGGTAGTAATTGACGGGCATGTCCACGTCGTCGCGGATGTCCTTGTCACGCCGGTATTCCCTGTCGAGCGTGTCGGGGGCATACTCCAGATGTCCCGTGATGAAGATTTCCCGGCCTCCACGGGCCATCACCATGCCTACCCCGCTCTCCGGCGACTCTGCCAGGAGGGTGAGCTCAGGACACTTCAGGATGTCTTCCCGTCTCACTTCCGTGTGCCGGCTGTGCGGCATGAAGAACACGTCGTCGAATCCCCGGAACACCGGCAAGGAGGCGTCGGCGGGATATTCGCGGAAAATACCGAACATCTTCTTCTCCAACGGATACTTCGGAATCCGGTAATAATGGTACAGTGCCGCCTGTGCCGCCCAACAGATGAACAGGGTACTCGTCACGTGCGTGCGGGCCCAGTCGAAGATGCGGCGCATTTCCTCCCAGTAATTCACCTCCTCGAAAGCCATGGTCTCCACGGGCGCACCCGTGACAATCATCCCGTCATATTTCTCCTTGGACATTTCCTCGAAGTCGCGGTAGAACATCATCATGTGTTCGATGGGCGTATTCTTCGACGTATGACTGCTGAGTTTCATGAACTCAATCTCCAATTGCAGCGGAGTGTTGGACAAAAGACGGATCAAATCCGTCTCCGTCGTTATCTTGAGCGGCATCAAATTGAGAATGGCTATCCTCAAGGGACGGATATCCTGCGTGGTGGCCCGGGTGGAATCCATCACGAAGATATTCTCCTTCTTGAGCAATTCGATGGCCGGTAAACGGTCAGGCAATCTAAGTGGCATACAGCATCAGGATTAAAAACAGTTTTACCAGAGTTGGAGACGCTCGTTCTCGGGCAGGAACATCTTGTCGCCGGCCTTCACGCCGAAGGCCTCATACCAGGCGTCGATGTGCGGAAGCGCACCGTTGACACGCCATTCGCCGAGTGAGTGCGGGTCGGTCTTCACGCGATTGCGGATTTCCTCTTCTGTAATGTTCTGTCCCCACACGCCGGCGTAAGCCAGGAAGAAGCGCTGAGCGGGCGTGAATCCGTCGATGTTCTTGGCTTTCTTGCCGCCGGTGGCGTTCTTGAAGGCGTTGAACGACACCTCCAGACCGCCGTGGTCGGCCAGGTTCTCACCCAGGGTCAGGCGTCCGTTGGCGTTCAGATCGGGCAACACCTTGATATTGTCGAAGAACTTGGCGTACAAGTCGGCACGCTCCTCAAAACCTTTCGCATCATTTGCGGTCCACCAGTCGTTCATGTTGCCGTCGGCGTCATACTGGCGGCCCTGGTCGTCGAAACCGTGAGTCATCTCATGTCCGATGACCACGCCGATGGCACCGTAGTTGAACGCCTCGTCGGCCTTCGGGTCGAAGAAGGGATACTGCAGGATACCTGCGGGGAAACAAATCTCGTTGGTCGTCGGATTATAATAAGCGTTGACCGTCTGCGGCGTCATGTACCACTCGTCACGGTCTACGGGTTTGCCGGCTTTCTCGGCAATGTGCTGCTCGGAACGGAACTTGCGGCAGGCCAGTACATTCTCATAGAACGACTTACTGGGGTCGATGGTCAGTTTGCTGTAATCCTTCCACTTGTTGGGATAACCCACCTTGACATAGAATTTGTCCAGTTTCTTGTGGGCGGCCTCCTTGGTCGTGTCGCTCATCCAGGTCTGTGCGTCGATGCGCTGACCGAGAGAAATCTGCAACTGGCGTACCAACTGTTCCATCTTGCTCTTGGAAGAAGCCGGGAAATAGCGCTCGCAATACATCTTTCCCAGGGCTTCGCCCATCACGCTCTGTACTTGCGACGTGGCGCGGCGCCAGAGAGGATGGTCCTCTTTGCGGCCGCTCATCGTCCGACCGAAGAAGTCGAAGTTGGCCTCGCGCACCTCATCGCTCAGGTAACCTGTAGAACCGCAAATCACTTCCCACTCCATCACGGCCCGCAAATCGTCTGCGGAAAGCGCGTCCACCAGTTTGTCGGCACCCGCCATAAAGGCCGGTTGACCGACGACCAACTCCTGGATGTCCTTCGTCTTGACACCTTCTGCGGCGGTCAGTTCCTGCAAACGGAGGTTGGGGTAATTCTGACTGAATTCTTCCAGGGTCATCTTGTTGTAGTTGGCCTGCGGATCACGGAGTTCGGTACGGCTCTTGGAAATCAGCGCCAGGGCCGTTTCGAAACGGAAGACGGCGTCGCGCTTGGCCGAAGCCTCGCTCTCGCTGAATCCGAACAGGCGGAACATGCGGGCGATATGCTGTTTGTAAGCCTCGCGGATTTTCTTCGTCGCCTCGTCATTGTTGACGTAATAGTCTTTCTGTCCGAGGGTAAGACCGCCCTGTCCGATGTTAAGAATGTTCATCGTGGCGTTCTTCTCGTCGGCGGCGAAGTAATAACCGTAGGGCATTCCCGTGGCGACATTGACGTATTTGAGTTGGAGTGCCTGCAAATCCTCTTTGGTCCTGGCGCTTTCCAAGGCGTCGAGATACGGTCTGACAGGTGCGATGCCTTCCCGGTTGCGCCGGTCGGTGTCCATGGCCAACTTATAAAAATCACTCAGTTTCTGTTCGTTGGTGCCCTGTTTGTATTTCTTGGTCTCCAAATCTTTCAGAATACTGTTGATGCGCTTGTTGTTGTCTTCCTGCAACTGGTCAAAACTGCCGAAGCGGGAATAGGCCGCAGGCAGGGGATTTTTCTTCTGCCAACCGCCTGTGGCAAACTGATAGAAATCGTCTTGGGCACGGACGCTCTTGTCCAGATTGGACGGATCGATGCCCGATTTGTTTTGTGCGAAGCCAGTCAGCGGGGCTGCTGCCAACATCATCATGGTGATAATCTTTTTCATTGTAGTATATATTAAATATGTTTATATCTCTTCCAGGGCCTCCATGGCTTTCTCCCACTTCTCCGTTTCCTCGTCCATGGCCCGTCTGGTGGAGGTGTATTCCGTCACCAGTTCCATGTTGGAGGCGTTCTCCGGCAGGCAAAGCAGTCCGTCCAGTTCCTTGATGCGCTTTTCCATCTCTTCGATGCGCGCCTCGATTTCCTTGACGGTCTTCTCGGCCTTGCGCCGCCGTTTCTGTTCTTCCTTGCGCTCCTGGTACTGCTGTTTGCCGGAAACGGGCGCGGCCTGTGCCGTCTCCGACGGTGGAACGGGCGCCGTCTCTTTCTTCTGGATACCCAGTAAGTCCAGACTCTCGATTTGACGCGATGCCAGGAAATCATAGATGCCGCCGAGATGTTCTTTCACCCTGCCGCCGCCAAACTCGTATACCTTCTCCACCAGACCGTCCAGAAACTCGCGGTCGTGGCTCACGATGATTGCCGTTCCGTCGAAGGCCTTGACGGCTTCCTTCAAAACGTCCTTCGACGCCATGTCCAAATGATTCGTCGGTTCGTCGAGAATGAGGAAGTTGACCGGTTCGAGGAGAAGTTTAATCATGGCCAACCTGCTGCGTTCGCCGCCGCTGAGCACCTTCACTTTCTTGTCGGAGGCCTCGCCGCCGAACATGAACGCGCCCAGAATATCCTTGATGCGCAAGCGCACGTCACCCGTCGCCACCCTGTCGATGGTGTCGAAAACGGTAAGCGACTCGTCCAGGAGCTGGGCCTGATTCTGGGCGAAATAGCCGATTTGCACGTTGTGGCCGACCTTCAGTGAACCCGTGAACGGGATTTCGTTCATGATACATTTCACAAGCGTCGACTTGCCTTCACCGTTCTTGCCGACAAAGGCGACCTTCTCCCCTCTTCGAATCGTCAGGGTGACATGGTCGAAAACGGTATGATCGCCATAGTCCTTGCGCACGTCATCCGCAATCAGGGGGAAATCACCGCTGCGCAAACAGGGCGGAAACTTCAGGTGTAGGGCACTGTTGTCCACGTCGTCTATCTCGATGGGAACGATTTTGGCCAACTGCTTGATGCGGCTTTGCACCTGAACAGCCTTGGTGGGCTTGTAGCGGAAACGCTCGATGAAGTCTTTCATATCGGCGATTTCCTTCTGCTGGTTCTCGTAAGCGCGAATCTGCTGCTCCCGCCGTTCGGTGCGTAGACGCACGTATTCGTCATACTTTACCTTATAATCAACGATTTTTCCGCAGGAAATCTCCAAGGTACGGTTGGTCACATGATTAATGAAAGCCCTGTCGTGACTGACCAGTACCACGGCGGACGCGTTTTGCGACAGGAATTGTTCCAGCCACTGGATACTCTCTATGTCGAGATGGTTGGTCGGTTCGTCGAGCAGCATGACGTCGGGATGACTCAAAAGAATCTTCGCCAGTTCGATGCGCATGCGCCATCCGCCCGAGAACTCGGCGGTAGACCGGTCCAGGTCGGATTGGGAAAAGCCCAGTCCGATGAGCGTCCGCTCCAGTTCGGCCTCGTAATTCTCCGCGCCGAACATCATGTAGCGCTCGTGTTCCTGCGAGAATTTCTCCACCAGGGCCATGTACGACTCGCTCTCATAGTCGTCGCGCGAGGACAATTCCTCGTTCATCCTGTCCAGACGCTCCTTTTGCCGCACCCTGTCGGCAAAGGCCTTGCGCGCCTCCTCGCGCACTGTCGTCACGTCCTGCAGGTTCATTACCTGCGGCAAATAGCCGATGGTGGTGTCCTGGGGTACGGCAACGGTACCGGCAGTGGGCTGCTGCTTGCCGCAAAGTATCTTGAGCAGCGTCGATTTCCCTGCTCCGTTCTTGCCCACGAGAGCGATGCGGTCACGGTCGTTGACCACAAAACTCACGTCGGAGAACAACGGACGGGCACTGAATTCCACTTTTAATCCTTCTACGGAAAGCATGACAATAATCCTAAAACGACAAATTTTGCCTTTTGAAAGGGCAAAAATACGTTTTTTTTTTGAGTCGGCGAAACCTATCCTTATTTTTTCACGTTTGTTATATCCTATGATACCGGCAAGCGTAATTCAAAGGAATTTTCTGTCGGACCGGCGGCAAAGCGAGGAATTTTACCTAATTTTGTCCCCGATTGCCATATCATCCGTCTGAAATGAACGCCAAGACAGACAACATATCGCCTTACAGTTGTTTTCATCCGCTCGGGGAAATCCCGGATGATGACCTCCGGCTCAACAGTCCTTTCGACTATGTGCCGCATCCTTTGTGCCGGAAAGCGATGGCTCTGACCGGCGAATTCATTGAGCATCATGCTGAAGTCAAGACCGTCGTCGGCCGCGGCAAGATGCTGGGTGTCCTCATCGTAAGAAACAAAAAGGGAGAAACGGGATTCCTGGCGGCCTATTCCGGCGGTCTGGATGAGGCGGAATCACTGGCGGAGCGCGACTTCTTCGTACCGCCCGTCTGGGATTACCTGGCGCCTGAGGGGTATTTCAAACAGGAGGAAAACCGCATCAGCGGCATCAATCATCAGATAACGGTGCTGGAAAACGATGCGGAACATTTGCGGTTGGAGGGAGAATACCGGCGTACTGAGGAAGAATTACAGCGTCAGACCGACGATTACAAACAGCGGATTCTGACCGCCAAGGAGCGGCGTGACCAGCGGAGAGAAGTCTGTGGTGACGCATTGACCGACGGAGAACGTCAGGAAATGATACGCGAAAGTCAGTACATGAAGGCCAACCTCAGGCGCATGAAGCGGCAAGGTGAACTCCGACTGGAGGAGATTCGGTGTCAACTCCAACCGTTTCGCGACCGTATCCAAGCCCTGAAACAGCGGCGCAAGAAGGATTCCGACGCCCTCCAACGGTGGTTGTTCGCCCATTTTAAGTTGACCAACGCCCGCGGCGAGGAGAAAAACCTGCTCGAAATCTTCCGCACCTACCCTGTGGGACAGACCCGTCCGGGCATTCCTCCGTCGGGAAGCGGTGAGTGTTGCGCGCCCAAACTCTTCCAATATGCGTTCGTCCATCACCTCACACCCCTTCAAATCGCCGAGTGCTGGTGGGGAGAGGCCCCGAAGAACGCCCTCCGCAGACATGGCAATTACTATCCTGCATGCCGTGGAAAGTGCAAACCCATATTGGATTTCATGCTGGAAGGACTTGACATTCTGCCCGCCAGGACAAACCGTGTCGGGGAAATTGAGGTGATTTACGAGGACGAGTGGCTCCTCGTGGTCAACAAACCCGCGGGAATGCTGTCCGTTCCGGGCAAGGAAGACCGGGAAAACGTGAAAGACTGGTTGCTGGAGAGGTGTCCCGAGACGGCGGGTCCGGTGATTGTCCATCGCCTGGACATGGCCACTTCAGGACTGATGATATTGGCAAAAGACCTCAATACCTACCGTCTGCTGCAACGGCAATTCCTCCACCGCGAGATACACAAGCGCTATGTGGCCCTGCTTGACGGACGGCCGAAAGCGCCAAACGGCGTCATCGACCTGCCCCTTTGTGCCGATATCCATGACCGGCCGCGACAAATGACGGATGAGTCACGCGGCAAAAAGGCCGTCACACGGTATGAAGTGATTCATCAAGATGATGGACACACGCGCGTCAACCTGTATCCGTTGACCGGACGGACCCACCAACTGCGCGTGCATTGCGCCTCTCCCGCAGGTCTTGACTGTCCGATTACTGGTGACGCGCTCTACGGCAGACCCGCCGACCGGTTGATGCTGCATGCCGAGGAAATCTCATTTACGCATCCCGTGACCGGAAAACGCCTGACGTTAATTGCACATACGCCATTTTAATCGGACCAAAAACAAATTATTGTTAATATTAACTTGCATAAATAAACGAAAAGTATTGAGGGCAGTCTAATCCGTAAATTGAATTTATTTTCTAAAAATTTATGAAACGATTTTGGAACATTGCTCTCGCGGTCCTGCTGACGATGACGCTGCCTTCCGTGACGGAGGCCAGACAGTGGACCCTTCAGGAGTGCATCGACTACGCTTTGGAGAACAACATTTCCCTGCAGAAGACGCGTATCACCAAACTCAGCGCACAGGAAGACATCCTGCAGTCCAAGGCGGCCCTGCTTCCCTCACTTGATTTTTCCACTTCCCACAACGTGGCCTGGCGTCCCTGGCAGGAGTCGGGTACGGCCACCGTGGCCAACGGAACGGTGGAAACGTCCGTAGACAAAGTGTACTACAACGGTTCTTACGGCGTGAACGCCAACTGGACCGTATGGAACGGCAACCGCAACCGCAATCAGGTGAAACTAGATGAGATTACCTATCAGCAGGCGGCGCTTGATTCCGCCGAGACGGCCAATTCGATTATCGAACAGATTGTACAACTTTATGTACAGATTCTTTATTCCAAGGAAGCCATCTCCGTCAACAAGGAGAGTCTCGAACTGAGTCAGACCAATGAGCAGCGCGGCAAGGTGATGGTGGACGTGGGCAAGATGAGCAAGGCCGACCTGGCCCAACTCACCGCCCAACGGGCCACGGACGAATACAACGTGGTGGCCGCCGAGAGCGCCTTGGGCAACTACAAGCGCCAGCTCAAGCAACTCCTGGAGATTACCAACGACGAGGAATTCGACGTGGTGAGCAGTGAGGCCACCGACGCACAGGCCCTTCGCGCCATTCCCGCGGTAACGACGGTGTATGAGGCCGCCCTCGACACGCGTCCGGAGATCCAGAATACGAAGTTGACCCTGCAAAGCAGCGACCTGAACATCAAAATCGCCGAGGCCCAGCGCCTGCCGACCGTCGGTCTGACCGCAGGCGTGGGAACCAACACGACGACCTTGAGTTCGACGGCATGGGGCAGCCAGCTCAAGACCAACTTTGACGCATCGGCCGGTGTGACGGTCAGCATTCCGCTCTTTGACAACCGTTCCACCAAGACGGCCGTCAACAAGGCGCGCCTCCAGCAGCAGAGCAGTCTGCTCGAACTGCGTGACCAGCAGACCACCCTCTACTCCACCATCGAGAATTATTGGCTCAATGCCACGACCAACCAGAACCAGTTTAAGGCCGCACGGGTGAACGTGGAGAGCGAACAGACCAGTTATGACCTGCTCAGTGAACAGTTCCGACTGGGTTTGAAGAATATAGTAGAACTTAAAACCGGCAAGGTCAACTTGCTGACTGCCAAGCAGAACGAGTTGCAGAGCAAGTATCTGACCATCTACAACATAGACATGTTGGAGTTTTATAAGGACGGTACCGTCAAACGATAAGAATAAAAAGATCACGATATGAAAAAGTTAAACAAAGTCAGCAAGATTCTGGTCGGCGTAGGCGTGCTCGCCTTGGTGGCCGTCGCCCTTTGGTTGCTCTCCGGCACCAAGAAAAAAGAAGAGGTTTCCTTTGCCACGACGAAGGTGACCACGGCCAACATCCAGAACAGTATCACCGCAACGGGCAGCATCGAACCGGTGACTTCGGTCACGGTCGGTACGCAGGTGAGCGGTATTGTCAGTAAACTGTATGTGGATTACAACAGTGAAGTGAAGAAAGGTCAGGTCATTGCCGAACTCGACAAGACCAATCTGATCAGTGAGCTCAATACGGCGAAGGCCAATCTGGGCAGCGCCCAGAGTTCGCTCAATTATCAGTCGGCCAACTACAAGCGTTATCAGACCTTGTACAAAAAGGGTCTGGTGAGCGCCGACGACTTCGAGAACGCCCGTCTCTCCTACCAGCAGGCCAAGGAAAGCGTGGCCACCGCCAACGAGAGTGTGAAGAAAGCGCAGACCAACTTGGGTTACGCCACCATCACGTCGCCTATCGACGGTATCGTCCTTTCCAAGAGTGTTGAGGAAGGCCAGACCGTTGCGGCCAGTTTCTCCACGCCCGAACTCTTTACCATCGCGCAGGACCTGACCAACATGCAGGTGGTGGCCGACGTGGATGAGGCCGATATCGGCGAGGTGAAAACAGGCGAGCGTGTCTCGTTTACCGTTGACGCCTATCCCGAGGACACCTTCTCCGGTACGGTGACGCAAGTGCGTCAGGAAGCCACGACGACCAACAACGTCGTCACTTACGAAGTGGTGATTTCCGCTCCCAATGCCGACCTGAAACTGAAACCGGGTCTGACGGCCAACGTGACCATCTATACCGCAGAGAAAGAAGGCGTGCTTTGCGTTCCGTCCAAGGCCTTGCGCTTCACCCCGACCAAGGAGACTGTCGGCAAGATGAAGATTGTGGACACCAACGGCAAGAACAAGGTGTGGACCCTCGACGGCAACAACATCACCGCCATCACCGTCAACATCGGTATGACCGACGGTATCAACACCCAAATTCTCAGCGGGGTGAAGGAAGGTCAGGAAATCATTACCGAGATTCAGGTAAAGGGCGAAGAGACCGCGGATGACTCCTCCAACCAGGAAAGCAGTCCGTTCGCACCCGGACCGAAGAAAAACAAGAAGAACAACAAGAAATAACCGACAATGGAGAAAGACTCAAGGAAAGTTGTCATCGAACTCGACAACGTGAAGCGTGATTTCCTCGTGGGCGATGAGACGGTTCACGCCCTCCGGGGTGTCTCGTTCAAGATTTACGAGGGCGAGTTCGTGACCATCATGGGTAAGTCCGGTTCGGGAAAGTCCACCCTGCTCAACCAGTTGGGCTGTCTCGACACACCGACCAGCGGGGAATATTACCTCGACGGTGTGTCGGTCAGGACGATGTCCAAGTCGCAACGCGCCGTGCTCCGCAACCGGAAAATCGGATTTATTTTCCAGAATTACAACCTGTTGCCCAAGACCACGAGTGTGGAAAACGTGGAATTGCCGCTGATGTACAATTCCAGCGTATCGGCCAAGGAACGCTTCGACCGGGCCGTTGAGGCCCTCAAGGCCGTCGGATTGGGCGACCGTCTCTACCACAAGTCCAACCAAATGTCGGGCGGTCAGATGCAGCGTGTGGCCATTGCCCGCGCACTGGTCAACAATCCCGCCGTGATTCTGGCCGACGAGGCGACGGGCAACCTGGACACGCGTACCAGTTTTGAGATTCTGGTGCTCTTCCAGAAGCTCCATGCCGAAGGCAGGACGATTATCTTCGTGACCCACAACCCCGACATCGCCCATTACGCCAGTCGGAACATCGAACTCCGTGACGGTCATGTCATCAACGATTCGGTCAACACCGATATTCTCTCGGCGGCCGAAGGATTGGCTGCCATTCCCGCCAATACCGACGAATAAGGGACTAAAGAAGTGAAGTATGAACTACAGTAATCTATTCAAAATAGCGCTTCGCGCCATCGCCGCCAACAAGATGCGGTCGTTCCTGACCGCCCTGGGTATCATCATCGGTATCGCGTCGGTGATTACCATGCTGGCCATCGGACAGGGCACCAAGCGCAGTATTCAGGCCAACATCTCCGAGATGGGCTCCAACATGATCATGATTTCACCGGGAGCCGACATGAGGGGCGGCGTACGCCAGGACGCTTCGTCGATGGAGACCCTGAAACTCACCGACTATGAGAACATCCGCGACGAGTGTGCCTACCTGAAGGCGGTGAGTCCGACGGTGACCAGCAGCGGACAATGGATTTACGGCAACAACAACACGCCGTCGTCATTGTATGGCGTCAACCGCGATTACCTCGAAATCCGCCAGTTGACCGTGGATGACGGAGAAATGTTCACCGACGCCGACATCAAGTCGAGTGCCAAAGTGTGTATTCTCGGACAGACGGTGGTGGACAATCTCTTCCCCGACGGCAGTGACCCGGTAGGCAAAGTGGTGCGTTTCGGGACCATACCGTTCCGCGTCGTGGGCGTGTTGAAGAAGAAGGGCTACAACTCCATGGGCATGGACCAGGACGATTTAGTGCTGGCGCCCTACACCACCGTGATGAAAAGAATCCTGGCCCAGACCTATCTGGGCGGTATTCAGGCCAGCGCCATCACCGAAGGCGTGACCGACAAGGCCACGGCTGAAATCTCCACCATTCTCCGGCGCAACCACAAACTGAAGGATGCGACCGAGACGACCGAGGCGGATGAGGACGATTTCAGCATCCGTTCGCAGGAGGAATTGTCGAATATGATGAACTCCACCACCGACATGCTGACCATCCTGTTGGGTTGTGTGGCCGGCATCTCACTTATCGTCGGCGGTATCGGCATCATGAACATCATGTATGTGAGCGTGACCGAGCGCACGCGCGAAATCGGACTCCGCATGAGTGTAGGTGCCCGCGGACAGGACATCCTGAGTCAATTCCTGATTGAGGCCATCCTGCTGAGCGTCACCGGCGGTATCATCGGCGTGATTCTCGGCGTGGGCGCATCCTATCTGGTAAATGTACTGGCCAAGTGGCCGATTTACATCCAGCCCTGGAGCATCATCATGAGTTTCGCCGTGTGTACGTTTACCGGCGTGTTCTTCGGATGGTATCCGGCCAAGAAGGCCGCGCGCCTCGACCCGATTGAGGCCATCCGCTACGAATAAACGGTTACGACCGCACCACTTAGAATATTTCATCGGGGGTCGCCACAAAGTTGGTGGCCCCTAATTTTTCCAGTACGTCACGGTCGCGGAAGCCCCACAACACACTGATACAGGGCAGTCCGCTGTTGCGCGCCGTCATGAAATCCACGTCGCTGTCGCCCACATACACCGCGTTTTCCTTCGTCGCGCCCAATTGCCGGAGGGCTTCCTCCACCATGTCGGGATAAGGCTTGTGGCGCAGACCTTCCTGTTCACCCACCGTCACGTCGAAAATGTCGCCGAAGTAATGCGCGCAAATCTCCTCCGTAGCGTCCTTAAACTTATTCGTGACCACGGCCATCTTCTTGCCGGCCTTGCGCAAACGGTCCAACAGCGGCAGTATACCGTCGTACGGACGGGTCTTGTCCATGCCGTGCCGAAGGTAATGTTCGCGGAACGCCGCGAAGATTTCCTCAAAGTGCGGATGACGTTCTCCTTCCGGCACGCTTCTTTCCACCAGAAGGCGCACGCCGTTGCCCACCGCCGCCCGGATTTGCGGATACGTCCGCTCAGGCAATCCGTACTGCCGCAAGGCATAATTGGTACTCTCCATCAGGTCCCACAGGGTATCCAGCAGCGTACCGTCCAAATCAAAAATATATGTATCGTATGATTTCATCATAATAACATTCCTCTTTACACGATCCTCCCTCCCCGTTCCAGCATCATCCTCAACCTTTCATCGGTGACAAGCGACAAGTCGTCGTGGCGCAACAGGCACAAGAGCGACGGACTGTGCAGATGACGCGCGATGATTTCCTCCGCCACACGGATGGTCAGATGGCGCGGCGCCTTGCCTTCGCGGTGCAATACCGTGACGAAATAACGCTGCGTCCGTCCCGGATTCTCCCGCCACCAGGTGTCGAGTAAAGGCATGCCCCGGGTGGTGAGCGTGTCCACGCTCAAGTACGGATTGTCCTCCGTGCGGGCGAATTCATGGCCCGCCACCTTGGACACTGTCTCCACTTCCAGTGAGAGGATATGCAGACGGCGCATCACGCCCGCCATGAAACCCATCGACATGTCGATGTTGTCGGCCGCAATGAGCAAGCGGGTCTCGTTCATCATCGTGCGCAACCGCTGACCGGCGATGTATTCCCAATAGTCGTCGTGGCTCTCGTCGCCCTGCGGCGTATGAAAATCCACACTCACGGCGTCGCAATACCGGGCGATGAACGCCAACCGGTGACGCCACCTGCGCGTATTGCCGAGGGTCTCGTTGAGGTCAATCCGTATCGGCGCCATCAGCGCCACCCGTTTTTCCCGAGCATAGTCGCACCATTCTTTCCACTGCAAGAGCGATTTCCTTTGCAGGCGTCCTGCCTTCACGGGTTGCACCTTAATCATCCTCATCCCCGTGGCTGCACACCAGTCGATGAGCTTCTTGCTCAGTTTCGGGACGATGACGCCCGCCACTTTCCAGACATCATCCGCCAAGTGGAGCGCATCGTCGTATTTCACCCACACTTGACCGTCGGCCAAGGACACCTCGCTCGTGGTGCGGTTGTCGCCGCCCTCCCATGTTTTCAACTGCCGGGTGGCGCTGTCCACGACCACATATTTGTATTCCATGGGGAAAAACAGACCGTAGGCGTTGAGCGACAGGACCCACTCGCCTGCCCCGACGGGTGTCATGGCCAGGTATTGCGCGGGATTCCAATTGCCCAGTGCGGGATGATTGCCCAAGAGTCCGAGACTCTCGCCCTCTCCCAATTGGGGAGCGGACACCCGGAACACGACCGTCTTGCGGAACAGCGGCAGGCGGAACGGTTGAACCGCCTCATAGCGCGGACGTCCCGTCGTCACGAGATACGCGTCTGAATACAGGTGGTACGACAGGGGAATGTCGCGCCACGTGTCGGGAAACAGGTAATCCTGACTGCCTTCGGCGGCATAAAGTCTGGGTATCAGATTCCATTCCCTGACCACCAGTTGTCCTTCACTGTCCTCCACCTGATAGAAGTAAGAAAGCGCCGCCAGCGGCGACTGCCGCGATTCCATGATGGCCGTCTCGAGGGTCCACCGCTCTCCGTCGGCTGTCTGCATGAGCAGGTTTTGCTCCCGCACGCGTCCGGCGGCGTCCGTGGTGGTCAGACAGACGTGCAACGACTGTCCCCAAGTGGTATGATAATGTATGCTGAATTTCAGTTTCATCGGTCTATTCCTCCCGGACGAAAATCTCCTCCGCCGGTTTTCTGGTCTTTTCTTTTCTAGGACAATCGGGAGCGATATGTCCCACGGGTATGATGGCTACGGCTTCCCACTCATCTCCCATGGGAAACAGTTCTCGGAGTTTCACCGGGTCATAGTTGCATATCCAGCAACTCCCCAGTCGGCGGTCGGCCGCCGCCAGACAGAGATGCTCCACCGCAATGCCCAAGTCCACGTCACCGTGCGGTTTGCCGTCATAACTTCTCACCCACTGTTCCTCTTTCTGCTTACAGGCGATAAAGGCCAGGGGCGCCGTGCGGAACCATTCCCGGTCGTAACAAGCCGAAAGCCGGCCGAGCGCATCCGCCGAACGGCACACGACAAACTTCCACGGTTGGCGGTTGACGGCCGAAGGGGCCAGTCTCACGCAGTCCATGATGTAATTGATGTCCTCCTCACTCACCTTCTCAGCGGTGAATTTGCGGGCGGAAAACCGCTCTTCGCATAATGTCTTAAATTCCTTAGTCATGATTCTTCCTCCATTCTCTTGAATTGTGTCTCGTAGAGTTCGGTATACACGCCGCCCCGTCCCACCAGGTCCTTGTGCTTGCCGCGCTCCACTATCTCTCCGTCCTTGAGTACCAGTATCTCGTCGGCCGCCAGAATGGTGGACAGACGGTGCGCGATGAGAATACTCGTCCTGCTGCCGATGAGCGGGTCGATGGCGTCTTGTATCTTCTTCTCACTGATGGAGTCGAGCGCGCTCGTGGCCTCGTCAAAAATAAGCAGGGCCGGATTCTTGAGCAGGACGCGCGCGATGGACATCCGTTGCTTCTCACCGCCCGAGAGTTTGAGTCCGCGGTTGCCCACCACGGTGTCCAGTCCGTCGGCCTGACTGCTGACAAAATCCCAGATGTTGGCCTGCCGGCATGCCTCTATCATCTCCTCCTCCGTGGCCGTTTCCTTGGCGTAAAGCAGGTTGTCGCGGATGGTTCCGTTGAAGAGATACGTCTCCTGCGACACGATACCGATGTGCGAACGCAAGTCGTGCAAGTCGATTTTCCTCACGTCGACACCGTCGAAGAGCACTTCTCCGCCGCTCACGTCATACAGACGGGGAATGAGATGAATGAGCGTCGACTTGCCCGCGCCCGACGGACCCACCACGGCAATGCTTCTACCGGGCGCCAGGGAGAAATTGACCTTCTTGAGAATCTGGCGCTCGGACGAATAGGAAAAGTCCACGTCACGGAATTCCACGCTGCCCGCCGGCGATGCGATCTTGACGGCATCGGGCGCGTTCTTGATTTCCACCGGCATGTCCAGATAACCGAAAATGCGCGTGAACATGGCCATCGACTGAATCCAGTCCACCTGAATGTTGAGCAACTGGTTTACCGGACCGTACATCCTGCCCAGCAGCGCCACCAGTACCGTGATGTCACCCACGGTCAGCGACGAGTCGTAGCGCATCATCAGGATACCGCCCACCAGATAAAGCAACATCGGGCCGATACTGGTAAACGTGGAGAGCACCATGATAAACCACCGGCCGGCCATGCGCTCCTTGATGTTGAGCGACACCATCCGCTGGTTGGCCGAACGGTATTTCATGTATTCGTAAGTCTCCTTGCCGAAGAGTTTGAACAGTAACTGCCCGCTCACCGACAGCGTCTCGTTGAGGATACCGTTGATTTCGTCGTTGCACTCCTGCGCCTGCCGGCTGAGCGACCAGCGCGTCTTGCCCGCCTTGCGGGTGGGAATGGTGAAGAGCGGGACGATGATGATGCCGATGGTGGCCAGAATCCAGTTTTTCTCATACATGGCCACCAGCGCCACAATCAGCGTGATGACGTTTTTCAGAATACTGGTCAGTGTACTGCTGATGACCATTTGCACGCCCGAGATGTCGCTCGTCATGCGCGTGATGATGTCGCCCTGGTTGTTGGTCGTGAAGAAACGCTGCGACATCTGTTGCAGATGGCGGTACATCGCGTTGCGCATGTCGAAGGTGATGTGCTGCGCAATCCACGTGTTGAGGTAGGCTTCCGCCACACCTATCAGATTACTGCCGAGCGTCAGGGCCAGGGAAGCGACTATCAGGATGACGAGCATCCGCAAGTCGCGGCCTATCAGACCGTCGTCTACGATTTTACCCGTCAGTACGGAAGGCAGAATACCAAGCGTGGAGGAAAGGGCGATGAGGAGAATGACGAGCGTCATCTGTTTCCAATAAGGCCGCAAGTAAGAGAACACCCGCTTGACGAGCGCCACAGTCACCTTCGGCCTGTTGGCCTTTTCCTCCTCCGTCATGAAATGTCCGCCCGGTCCTCCCGGCGGTCTTTGTCCGGCCATAAAAATCAAATACTGTCTGCCGGCAATTCTTCCATCTCCTGCAAGACATCAGGACTGATGCCGAGACTGCCGAAAATGCTGCCCAACACACCACCGAGAATCTCCTTCACCTTGTCTTTCATCGGGTCCACCACATTCTCGTTGATCTGTTCCTCCACCGATTTCTTGAATTCATCCTCCTTGTCCACGTAGTATTGTTCGGCCACTTCCTTGATTTTGTCCTTACCTACGGTAAACACATAACCCAACACGCCGACGCTCACCACATGGTCCTTGCCGTCATAATGAATCTTACCGACGGAAAGCAGTTTGTGGTTGTCCACCTCCAGAAACTGGTCGGCCACCGTCTCAATCACTTTCTTGCGCAGGTTGCTGCCCACCATGTCAATGGCCTTGCCGAGAATGTCGTTGCTCTGTTTGCCCTCTTTCTGCACGGCCTCGCTCACACCGTCGGAAACGACCGTGGCAATGGCCTCGCTGTGCTTCTCCTTCGACGGACAGGTGTAGAACATCAGCGCACCGATGAGTACGAGTGCCAGCAGCGCCCAAAGACATCCGTGTCCGCCCCGCTTCTTCGGTCGGGCGGCGGCAGTACCGTCTCCGCCCTGTCCTGCCGCTGCCTGCGGCGCGCTCTCCTGTTTGGGCTGTGCCGGTTGGGCGGTCTGTACCGGTTGGGCGGCCTCGCTTGCCGGTTGACTGTCCGTCACTGCAGCCGTGTCCTGTTTGGCCCGCATGAGTACGGGACGCAACTCTTCCACCTGCCAGGCGGGAATCCACTGGTCACCGTCGGCGGCCATGACCAAAGATTCGGCCGTCAGACCGCGGTTGATCAACTCCTCAGGAGCGTAAGGGCCCCTCTTCTCGTTATTCACATGAATGTAATATTCCATAATACTCAGGTTTGGTTATATGGCGCAAATATAACGATTTTTTCAGACTTTACACGGAAAACACGGGAAAAACACACGAGAAAATAAAAAATTTCCGTTATCCTGTTGTAGTTTTTTTCATCATCAGGTCGTCTAAAGGACAAACAGCGCTGATAAAAATCACAACAACACGGCCTGCAGCGCCTGGAGCGCCCGAGCATCAGGACGGCGGCGGAAGGTCGGAAAACCAATCAAAATGAACAACAAAGAACAAGCCTTCAGTAAATTGGTCAGGGAGAACAAGAGCACCATCTACACCGTGTGCTACATGTTTTCCAAAGACCAGGACGAAGTGGCCGATTTATTTCAGGAAATCCTGATACGTCTTTGGCAAGGTTACGCCACATTCGAAGGCCGGAGCGACATCAAGACGTGGATTTACCGCGTGAGTCTGAACACCTGCATTTCCATTGACCGGAAAAAGAAGCGCAAGGGCAAGTCGGTTCCTCTGGCCATCGACAAGGAAGAAAACGAGGATGCGGCCTGGCGCAAACAGATCAGGCAACTGCACGGACGCATCACCCGTCTGCAACCTTTCGACCGCGCTATCGTCCTGCTCTGGTTGGAAGACCTCAGTTATGAGGAAATCGCCTCCATCGTCGGTATCAGCGTCAAGAACGTCTCGGTCCTTCTGTATCGCATCCGCGAACAACTCAAAAACATGTCCAACGAATAAAACATCAGTAATATGAATACGCAAAATACAGATTTTCAAGATATGCGCGGTCAGCTCCAGGCATTGAAGCAGGAGATTGACAAACAGGAGATTGTCAATGACGAAATGTTCCGCAACAGTTTCAAGAAGAACACTTCCCTGGCGCGCAACTACGGCAAGATAGCCCTCTTCCTCTGCATTCCTCTGGTCATCGCCATCTACCTGCTGGCCCGGTATGCCGTGGGATTGTCCTGGCCGCTCTTCTCCGTCATCGTCATCCTCACCATAGCCGATGCCGCCCTCGACTATTACCTCGGCACATACGACACGAGCCATGTCATGGAAAGCGACATGATGACGATTGCCAAACGACTGGCCTGGCACAACAAGATTCGCAAAAAAGCCTTCATCATCGGTGTCCTCGCCTTCATCCCCGTCTGCATCTGGCTCTGTGTGGAAGTGTACAACAGTCAGACCGGTTTCTACTGGAACACGTTCGAATCTCCCGAAGAGGTGCATTTCGTCAAACTCGGTCTCATCGTCTGTATCGTCATCGGTTGTATCATCGGTCTCATCACCGGTCTCGTCATCTACCGGAAGATGCAGCGCGCCAACCGCAACATCATCCGGGACATTGAGGAGATGCAGGAAGGGGCGTGAAACGTGAAATGTGAAACGTGAAACGTGGAGCGTGGGCACGCTCCACGTTTATCCCCCAGCGGGGTCGCCTTTCGTAAAAAATAAAGAAAGAGCACCACACAAACAATCACAACATTGTCAGAAAACATTACCATTTTTCGTCCCCGAAATCACGAAAAAGGACACATCCTGGCACAACAAAACCACCGTTTCTACTCCCTTGTCAACCGGCCCAATAGCCACCGCGGACCAAAACAGGCAGGTTTGGTCCGCTGTTTCGGCAGTTTCATGCTGCAAGCGCGGCACTCTTGCTTACCAGGCTCGCTGCTGCTGCAGACCAAGCGCGGCAGTTTTGTAGACCAAGAATGCCTGTTTTGCAAAAGCGCCCTCCGGTGAGTCCCGTTTTACGGCATTCCAGGCCTTCTCATTTCTGGCGTATTTCCGACCGACTCCCCATCAGTCTGAAAATACGAAAGAAGTTTGTCAAGATAAATGACAGTATGGTAATCGGGTGA
>Ga0181612_132600_pt1 | contig 25423 bp, 13 predicted proteins | sample HoacroProtozoa21_FD_119630 | JGI IMG/M metagenome (GOLD analysis project Ga0181612, IMG submission 119630) | Hoatzin crop microbial communities from Cojedes, Venezuel. Combined Assembly of Gp0051906, Gp0051904, Gp0051908
CGTGTGGCTGCGCGGAGCTCCCCCGCCCAGGGGCTCAACCCCGTGCGGAGACGTGGAGGGGCACCCCAGCGCAGCTGGGCAAACCGGGGCAGACAAAACGGAAAATCCGGGCCCGCTGAGGTCGGGAGCAAAACTGAGCTGCTGGCTCGGCGGATCTGGCAGGCGGGGCTGCTCACACCCATCACACGCCAGGATGGTGGGGGTTTGATGTTTCAAAGGATGGGAAGTATAACTGGCTGTATCTGGTGTCAGATCCAGTCATCCCTTGTTCTGGTACTCGTGGTTCTGTTACGAGTTTCAAGTGTGTAACCTTTTGAATTGTGGGACTTTTCCAGGCACCAAAATTAATCATGCCTTATGGCTTTTAGGTTTCAAGCTATGCTGAAAATACTCAGTGCTGGCCAGCTCATAGGCACACCCTTGTTTAATGCACCATTTGATGCTGTGCGTATGTGAAAAGCCAAATTACAGCCCTGTGTTCTGGTTTTAGTTCAGTAATTTGCATAGGTAGAACCATAGGCACAACAGGCAAGTAAGTTAAGACCCTCACCGTTCCCCCACTGAGATCAGTGGCCTTCTCCCATGAACTGTGCTCGCAAGACGTAAAGCACAGCAGTGGCAGAATAACGTTGTGGTAGGTGGGATTTTAATGTTACATTTCCAGAGAGAATGTTAGTTACTCCAGACCTATGGTACACTCAAGTCAATGGAAAGATCCTTGTTGATTTCACAAATGACTGGTTTTAATTGCTGTCAGTAACAGTTTTACTGGTGTTTTCATATTTTTATTAGCTAATTAAAGGATTTCAGGGTCGTAAAAATCAATAGAAATGTCTGGGGTCAGATTTTCTCTTACAAACGAAAAAAATTATCATCATGGAGACCTATTGTTCGAGTATAGCCATCCACAGCAACAAAACAGTATCTTTTTTTTAGCTAGAAAATGTAATTTACATAGTTTGGCATTTTCAGAATGTGAAATGATGTCTTCTCCAATGTTGTCAACAGGACACGAAATTGAGCACTGGCATAAAATTATTAGGTGGAGAGACTGTAACTACGGGCTTTCTGATTGGAAGTCGGATACAAACAGCAATTTTAAGGTCTGATTCTGTGATCACAAGTGTTTCATTATAGTTTAAATAAATAAATGTATAATTGCATGAATTAGGATTTACAGTTGAAGTCCTTAGTCACAGCAGAGTCACAGTAGAAAACAGTAATTTAAAGCTGGAGTAAAAAGTTATTTATCTTATTACCAGCCACTTGAGTATTAACTAGTCCCAAAGAAGTTAGCCAGAAACTAAGAATACCCCTGCATTCTGAAGCTTCTTGATGTCCTCTGTTAAGGTAGCCATAACTTCCCTTTATTTCTGCCCTGCGTTTGATTTTGTGTGCGACCACATGCATTGCCTGATAAATACCTTCTCACATGTATCCTCTGCATGAATAGATTTCTTCAAGTTCACAGAGAGCCTCCGAGGAGGTGCCAGTATTCTGCGAAGAGCTAATCGTAAGGCAGGAGTACTTGTGTAAACCTGTGCATTTGTGAAAAATTAGATTAGAAGCAGATACTAAGGAAAACTCATTTTTTTAAGAATTTGGATTGTTTATGTGGTTGGATTAGCAGATGGCAAATATGACTCAGTATAAACGTTACATAATTCTTCTTGGGAAAATAAAATCTCAAGACTGTGCTCTAATTGAAAAGATCATCCAGAAAGCTGTTGAAGAACAGTATGGAGAATCGGGATAGAAATATGAATGGAGCAGATGCATGCAGCAGCCAGCAAATTCAGGAAGATTTTATGAATGTAGCGAAGCTCCAAACATATCGCGGTAAACCCATCAGCCTAGAGCCCAACAAAACTGCAAAGGCTAAACAGAGGATTTAGTTTCATTAGCAAACAGAGCAGAAAACAGTTATTCTACCAATTTGAAAAGTAAAAAGGAATTTAAGCAGCACTATTTAATGGAAGGGTCAAACATGTATGAATTCTAAGGGCTACAGAAGCAAAGAATTCAGAACATGGGTTGGTCTGTTTCCAGAGGTGCAATTGATGGTAGACTGTAGTAAGAAGCCAATGTACTGAGACAGAGTTGAATGTAAATGGTCAGACCTGCTAGATTAGGTGGGCTCCTTTGTGTTTCTAGATGTCTTACATTCTTTGTTCCTGGTAATGTCAGGACAACACTGTAGAATGTTAAAAATTATATGTACAATAAATACTCTAACTAGACATAGAAAGTAGAAACATAGCTTTGTAATTTGCAGCAGTTACACGAGAAAAATAATTTGTAAAACAGCCAAGAGATCTTTCAAAACATTGTTTGCTTTTTGAGCAGTGCTGTTCCATGCCACAGCAGAATTTTGATTCTATGATTTTAGTTTTTGTGAAGACATTTTAAGTTATGACCATTGCAGCTGTCAGTGTCTAAGTGGCATCACACTTTCAATCTCAAAATCTCTCGTAACACAACATATGCCTTACCTTCTGTTTTCTTCCATTTTCTAAAGTACCAGAGAAAGCAGTTAGCCTAGCTAGAAATTCTTTAACAGGTTTGTCATTTGAAAGGACTGGGATTGACTGTAATAAGCAGGGACTTTCCTTAATGTCTTTACAGTGCAACTATCACTTGGCTTTGTTCTCATTTCAGGGTGACAACTTCTTGATTTCCTCCTCCATCATCCTCCTTTACTTAAAGGCAAATTAAATGTGTGCTTTCTAACATTCTGTGACTGTCTGCCTCAATTTTCAAGCAGGAGCATGGAAGGGATATGAAAAACTCAGTTGCAAATATTGAAAAACCCCTCAAATCTATAATATTAAAAATAGCTGTGTAGAATAGCAAACATATTAACATCATATTTCAGGACTGTCTATTGTCAATTCTGTCATGTAAAGATATAAGGAAGGTCTAAGATCCCTATTACAAATTCTGAGGGATATTCTGAGAGCTCACTCAAAATGCTGGAAGAAACCACCAATTAGAGCAGTTTGGCAGTGAAAAATAAACTAGCATTGAATAGGTCTAATTATTTTTCTTATTTTTGTAGACCCATGGTAAGCGAGGGACAACGGTTGCAAAGTGCCTGAAAGTTATTTCTCATGCACCTAGGTGACGAGTTTTTCAGTCTTTGTATTGTCTTTTGCTCTATACTGTATATACAGTGTAAAAAATACACAGTGAACTTCAGACGACCATGACTAGCTTTGTGTATGCACTGCTCATCTAGGAGATATCTAAGTATCAGGCTCAGAGGCCAAGTCCAAAGTGGAGGTACCAGGAGCATGCTGAGCTCTTGAGACCAGGCGTGAATGCCCATCGTGTCCTGGTTCCCTGTCAGGGTGAAACCAAGATGAACATCTGTCTTCCTCTGAAGGCCTTCCTCAGTGACAGGCGCAGAAGTCAGATGGACACAGTGGACAGGTCCTCAGCTAGATAACTGAGACACACCACAATACTGAATATGATGCTTAGTTTAGCTCTTGCCACGGAAATATACAAAAGGACTTACATCCTCCTCCATTGTAAAACAGAATTATAGAAACCAGAGGTACTAAACCTAACTTATGAGGAAAATAAAAATACCAAGAGTGCTATGGTTTCAAAAGAGTGCATGAATGTTGGACCCATCAGATTAACTAGAAGCTGAAGTACCATGTAAGGAAAAAGCCATTTTTGGTGAGTTATCCACAACAATCCCATCTCTGACTATACAATTCTGACTAGATCATGTTTTCTGTATTGCTTTGAGGAATGTTGTCATGGTGTAATGGAAAAATACATCCAAGGAAATGGTGCCTTAGTGATGCTGCACAGCAGCAAGACGCTGTCTCAGCATTTGTGCTGACTGACCCCACTACAGCATTCTCACGGATCTCCGAACGAACTGAAGAAGAGCAAGAAATTAAACTATTGTTCTGTCACCCGAACACTGACCTAGAGAGTCATCCAAACATACTGTGGGAAGCGTGCTGCGTTCCCCAGGGGGGCTGTGAGGTCCCACTGTTCGAAAGTCTCAAGTATGTACAGGCTGCAGGTTGTGTCTTCGCTGGAGAGCTGAATCTCCAGAAAACAGTGATGGAATACTACTGACAGTAAGTCAAATCTGTCTGCCGTGCCATTCCCAGTGCAACTGCAATTTTGCTCTCATGGCAGATGCTAAGATTAACTGGTATATCTATACATTTCTTTACATGTATTTTTTGTGTGACAGCAGGTGGGATTAGCAGTATAATTATTCATCCAATCCTTCTGCTCTGCCATAGGTTTACATCAGTTTGCTATCAAAATATGCCTAAGACTATTTTTCATGCATTAGAGAGAAATGCAGAATGAAGTGTGAGTACAAGTAGGTAAGAGCAGCGTGCTGATTAGATGCCCCAATCCAGTGTGTGCTGATAGATACAGTACAGCATTAAAGCTCTACCTGTACTGCTCAATCCACAGCTTGCTGCAAGGAAAACATCTTGTTTCTACCTTTGATACATTGCAACCTCTTTTGGACTTCAAAATATTTTCCCCTTCTTGTCTTCCCTTTAAGATATGTACATTGCCTACACATCGGTTTTTAACTGCCTGAAAGAAGGATCGTGACGAAATCTCAGCTGAAACATGCTAGCGGTGAGGGACAACTGAAAGTACAGACAGCTGTTAAAATTGTGCACAAATGTTATTCTTGGCTCTTGAACGGCAGCATACCAGAATGCCACCGCAGGGGAACTGGTGCACTGTAAGGCAACTGCACAGCTAGAGGTATTCTGCCAGTGGTTTCCATTCTGTTTGTGTCTCTACTAATGGCAACTACTATATAGGAATATATAGTGGTAAATCACTCCGCAGGATTAACAGAAAAGGTTGAGCAAACCTTGTGCATCATACATCCCTCAGGTATGTTTGTGCTCGTGGATACACATTGTGAGGACCAATAAGGCAGAATGTATTTGAAATTCTGACTGTGCCGCTCTGCAACACATAGCTTCAGACCTGGGTCCAAAAGAGACTGGGTCCAAAAGAGAGAGTGGTTACTGGAAATGAATCGTGCACACAGAAGAAAATGGAATATATTTAGGTAATGATCTGGGAAGGCTCAGAACTGTCTATATGTATTTAAAAGGTATAAATCTCAGACTGGGAGCTGGGTGGTAATAGATTGATACAACTGGAAACACTAGGAGGACATCTGAAAGGAGAAATACATGACAAAGACAAGTTTATGATTGATGTTGAAGTGAGAATTAGCATGGAACCAAAAGGACACAGCACTGGTTTTGTCTCAAAACCCAGATGGATATAGCTCTGTCAAAAATACAATGAAGAACAATCTTCCACTGCTTCTCTTACTGGCTGTAATTTACCACATCTGTGCAATTTCTAACTTTCATAGTTATTCTTAACACAAACGATGCAGCTAGCTGACTTTGCACTGGATTCTTTGGTCTGGCCAGTTCTTTCTGAGTGAATATAATTATTTGTGGTGAAAATGTGGCTGTCATTTCAACTACCAGGGCCTTTCTTTACAAGGGTTCAAGTCCAAGCGGTTAACTCAAGTTACAGTCCCTCAAGAACAGTTTTTTTGAAACAAATCAACGAACAAAACCAACTTGCCTGGACCAGATTAAATTTCCCCAAAGAGTCTGAAGGAACCTCAAATCTAACACTCATGAAATTAAAATGGTGAGGTGAGAGCTACTGTTTCAATTGGCCTTGGTACCAGATAAGTAGTAGGCAGCAAATGTGATGCTAACAACTTTTAAGGGGCTTAAAGGGGAATTACTGAGTCTGATTTCCATGCCTGGCAAATTGGTAAACACCTGGCTACATACAATAGCAAAGATTCAGTATAGCCTTTGGAGAAGCAAGGTATATCTCATGGATCTATTAGAGTTCTTTGAAGGAGCCAAAGAGCATATGGAAAATGGTAATTCAATCAATAGACTGTATTTAGCTTTCCAGAAGGCTTTTGATGAGGTCCTTACTGAATACTTTTAAAGAAACTAAACTGTTATCAAGTAAGAAGGACAATTCTCTTGGGAATGGACAATTGGTTAAAGGAGGGAAAGTAAAAGGGAGCAATGGCCAGTTTCCACAATGGTGAGAGGTTGTCAGGACAGCTGTGGAAAGGTCTCTCCTGGGACCTGCACTGTCCAGCAAACTCATAGTCTCTGAAGAGAATGTGAAGTGACAAAGTTTGCCAGCGAAACAACAGGTTTCAGAATAGCTTGCACTAAAAGTGAGTACGAATGAGTACATCATGCACTGTTCTAGCAGGTAGTAAAACAGAAGGTGGAATTCAACACTGACAAAAGAAAGTAATCATTCTCTGTTGCAGTATAGGAGGCAGATTTTGGTTTCCCCTTTTACAATTCCAAAACTGCTGTTACATCTCTGTAATCTCAAGTTATTGGAGATACTTCTATGAAATTGTCTGTTTAATGCCATATGGTAATCAAAATGGCAAATAAAATCATTGGGAATTATTAGGAAAGGAAATGAGCATCATTATGCCAATGTATAAAACCACTGTGTTTGTCCTGTCTGAAAAATACTACATCAGAGCTAAGCAAGATACAGTAAAGGAGAAGAGGTATAATCAGATGTATAGTACAGCCTTCATAGAACCTAAACAGACTAGGCGACTTCAGCTTTAAAAAAAAATGGTAACCACAGGGACATATAATAGAAGCATGTGAAATCGTAAGTGGTCTGGAAAAGGTAAATATACAACCATTATCCATTATTTTTTCCTAAGAAACAATGAAATCGTCAGGGACAGGCTTAAGCCACATTAATGTATTTTTTCAGTCAAACATTTTAATTTAGAATAGGCTTAGGGTTGCTTTGTATTAAGCTTGGTTGCATGTACCCTTATTCTGATAAACCACCTTTTAGCATGGAGACTGCTACCTATGCATGCACGCTGACAGTAACACAGCACAAGCAGTAAGTATGTAAGCTTTGCTCATCATTTTGCTCATCTAGCTTGACTCAGGATACTGCCTTGTGAAAGACAGTAGTTTAGTGTAGTCTTTGTACGTAAATTTAAATACACAGAGTATTGCTTACTATGTTTTTGTACAGTACATATACAGCCACTTCTGATGTTAAGGGTACTTCTGCTGCCTGCCAAGAGGAAAAATTAATACCAAATTTGTCCAAGGTAGTGATTTTGTGAAGCTGATACTTTGCTCCCAGCACAAGATTAGGGCCCCTGACATATTTTATTCAGTTAGCCCAACAGTAAAAATGTTCTTCATTCTTAATTACTTCTCCTAGCCTGACAAAACAATATTCTAGAGTGTTTATTAAAATTTGAAAGCTAGTCCTGTACTGCCTAGGGAAGAAAGTTATTGTTTTTTGCATGAGAGGACGTGGTTATGCAGTGAATTTCTAAATCTTGTTTATCTCTTGTGTAACTGGATTACAGAGGAAAATATTAGCATGAGTAATCTGTTTGCTAACGTGACAACTGTCTCATTTTCAGACTTCAGACAATACAATAGATTTTGGTCAAAAATAATAATTGGTAAAGTCTATGGCTAAACCAGCCAATTTGTTTGATTTATGCTCATTATTTATCTGAACCAAAGATGACTATCGATCCCAGGCAAAAAGCCCTACTAATTTTAATTCAGTAGCTAAATTAAAGCCAAGAGCTCAGAGGCAGAAACAGACACAAAAAAATACTAAGTGCAAGATAAATGTTTAAAGAACACAACAGCATATTGACCTACACCAGAGCATCAGTAGCAAAGGTAGCAGAGAGGATTACAGGAATACCAGCATATCCATGACACTCTTCTAACTGGAGCTGATTCAGCAAAACACATTTAGGAATTAAATCTTTGGATTCTTTTCCATAGGAAGAAAACTGGTATGGCTATTTGGGATAGATGCTCTATTTTCATATTCTGTTAAAAGGATAGAGACATACTCTGCTACAGATAATGCAAATAGGCTCACATCATCCTAGAAAAATATGCAATAATTAATGCAAAGTAATCTTTAATCAAATAATTAAGTACACCACAAACTGGAGCTAAAAAGATCCCCCTCCAATAAAGATGCAGTGTCAGAAGAGTCTGTGAAACTGTATTAAAGCAAGGTGAATAACTGAAGTAGGATGAATAATTCAAGTAGGAAAATTCTGAAGTCACATAAATCTAATAAATGCTGTGATTTTTTTCTTACATGTTTCTCTTTTCACATCTCTGAACGTGCCAAGTACTGTAGTTTCTTGAAAATAGGTTTTGTAACGGCAAATTAGTGACCTTCTGTGACACTACTATTTTATCACATCATTCCTTTTTGTAGTGAAGATTTTAAACATTTTAAAAACTGAAATAGCAAAATATGGAACTGCCCAGTTTTATTCTGACATTAGCATTTCATCAAATGACTGCTTCTCTGAGCGATATCCCAGTGAAGACACTGCCCTGTGTTAGCCTTATACCTTTTTATGATCCAGTTTGTTCCACCACCACCACCATTTTAGCAAGGAAACAACAATTCAGATTTGCTGTAGAAGCCAAATCAATTTGTTTCAGGTAGGACTGGTTTTACACAAAAAAACCTTTTCCAGATATTTTGAATCTTTTGGTACATTTTGTAATGTTCCTGATCTAGTGTACATTGTGTACACGTCTTCATGGTATCTAAACACTCATACCACCTGAATTAATATTCAGCACATCTTCATTTATCGTGCATTTCTCTCTTGCCACAATTTTTAAACTTCCTTTCATAAAAATTCTCAATCTTTCCTACTTCCTTCTCTTCTTTAGTATCACTCCATATTTCTCACAGGGAAGATTACTCTGTTACGATGGTTGTAGTGAAAATACACACCATGCTCAGGTCACGTTGGAGTTACAACCCTGCCTCATCCTTTTTCAAGTATGTGCAGCCACGGTTAACTTCAGCCATAAAGTTCAGCTCCAGTGCTTCAGACTCTCAGATTCTCCTGGCAGGCCATGTCCAATGGATCTCAGGAACGTGACTATGGGCGAGTATCTGACCTCCAACGTCAGACGCTCACATACTCACAGTATCTGATACAACTATTTTGTTATTCATAAATCTCACTTTATGTAGGTTCTCCTGATTGGCGTAAGAAGTGTCCTTAAAGTGAAAGGTCATCAACAAAGTGGGAGATTATGGCAGTGATACTTTTAATGGCAGTGATTGTCAGTTAGTAGCCAGCTACTACACACAGTGTGGTGTAGCTGCATTTACAAGTTTCTATCACCAGATGGGGAAGGAAAAAAACCAAAACCAAACCTATTACTGCCTATAAATCACTAATTGCTGCTAAGTAAAATCTTGCTTTTTACTCCAGCAGCTGTGGATTTAAAGGCAGCCACAATGACATTAAGGATGACAGCTATTCAGCCAGACAGCAACATGTTTTCATGAATAAGGTGCCCCGAATTTGTTCTACTGTATGGTTTTCCTTACCCTTATTTCAAGTACTCTCTATTTTTCCTCTTTCCTGACAGCAGTGACTTACAGTAGCTAAATGAGGGACATTTTGCATAATGCAAAGGCAGAAGAGATTAACTCTACGTCGTCTTTGCCTGTTGAAATATTTTGTCAAGTCCCATTTCAAAGAGTCATTTTAAATCTTCTTAACGGTGTAACTTTGAAGGAATACTTTCCTGCTACATAAGCTGAAAATGCTTCTGAGAATTGCAAAGGAATGTTTAAGAACCTCATCATTCAGGTCATGGCCACTCTCAGGTACATCTTCAGAAGAACACAAGCTGGAAACTTAACTTGCAGTTTTCCATGAGAGTTACATGTCACCAGCTGTTAAGTGATTTGGAAGGATTTAGGATCCAGTTAAAGCAAACAGCTCTGATACTGCTTTAAAGAATTTTTCAATGACTGTTTGCAACTTACCATATTTCTTACGTTACCCCTGGATATGAAATGGAATGCTGGATTTGATATACTTTTTTATAAATTTTAAGAAACCTGTTGTATAAATATTTTCAAGTACTGAAGAAGTCTGTAAGTAGATTTTTCTTTTCTTTGTGAATACTGCAGAAATATTGAATCTTCTCTTTTAGGTGCAAATGATTTTTCAGGACTCTTCCTGCTAAGTTTGACCAGAGAAGCCTCACTTCTACCCCACATTCAGTTCAGGTAAGTGGCTGTGATTGTGTTGGTGTCCAGTATATTGTCAAGTTCTGCAACATGTTCTAGTACGTGGCATCGCAGGATGACACCTTAAAAAAACCTCTCCATTGTACCTATCCTGAGTTACAGTCTCTCATTTAGAAATAAAATATAAGAATAAGTGGAAGAAAAAAAAACATATCAAGATTCCAGGGGAATGAAAAGACATCTGCTTTCTATGCTATTTTCTCGAAGTGTTTGACAAAAATAAAGTGACCCCATTCCTACAGGAGATTTTATACAGATTGCTTTTCTCCTTGCTTAGTCATCCTGCCTGTAAGTTTTTGAATAACTCAACAGGATATAAAAAGAAATGGCTCCAGATCACTTACCACACACTATAGTGTTAATATAAACTATCTTGCTAGATTACCATCTGGAGAAGGTAGGTAAGGTAAGCGTTTGTAAAGGATTACATTCAGTTATTTCCAAAGACTGCTCCTGAGTCAGGACAGGAGAGGACCCGGAGGGACCGGTGCCCAGGAGCAACGAGGCCCTGGCAGCTCCTGGCGCTGCCACTGCACGGCGCCTGGGTGCAGGAGGCCAGCTTACCACGTTTCACTCGCCTTTGAAATGGAAACAATAGAAAAATTCATCGTTCTGAGAACTAGTTAAGCACTGTTTTGCTTATTAGTAAAACACTATCACAGACTTCAACAGGATAATTCTCACTGCAAAAGTATTTTCCAGTGCTCAAAAACCTCAACAGTTACTAGATCAATATAATTACAATGTGATAAAGTATTGACAGTTGCACCTTCCAGGGTAATGGTGTACTGAGGTTTGCAGACAATGTGAAGACATTCAGATTTTCTTCACAGAAAAGTAGTTTAGAGGTTTCTTCTTTATTCAGCACTTGTTGGCTCAGACTACCGCTTCTGAAGCGCTCACTTGTTCACGTGCCTCTGTCAAATGTTTAAAATACTTGCCAATTATCCAACTCAAATCAAATCATGGTGGTTTCAAATGCACACTAACCTAGAAGAACTGCATTAACCAGTTCATGCATTATGCTCCACACACTACCAGCTTATTCTCACAGGAGAGACAGCATTACTCCGTATCTCATATGCCTTATACAGCACTCAGCATTTTCATTCGTTTCTTACCTAGTTGTGATACATCTTATTTTTACTTCCAAAATGTTGCTCTTAGAAATTCTTAGACAATGCGAGATTTAATACTGAGATTACATGGGGAAAGCGTTAGGAAATACATATAACTCCACTGCTGCTCATATTAAAATGAGTGATGACAACAAAAAGAAAGGCAGGAGATAGTGCAGAAATAACAAAATACAGATACTTTAATGTAACTGGTTAGGCATGGCTTGGGCAATGACAGACAAAACCAAAATGACCTTTTAACAAAGTTAATATTTACCCATTTAGGTAGCTGGCAATATAAGAGATTCATATCTTTGGGATGCAGAAGTTTCCCCTTATTTTGAGAGAGAACACAGGCTATCAAGAGTTTGGTTGACTTTTGAAGATTCACTTCCTGCAACTTGTTTCACCAAGTAAGTGGTGTGACACACACTTGCAAGATATTCTATAGTATTTGAGAAGTGGAAAGTTGCAAAAATCTTTTTTAAGCATTCATTTTGAAGTGTTCAAAAAATACCTTTCATACTTAAAATTGTTCTGATTTTTCATATCCAAAATACACAATAGCCAATACGCAGATCTGAATTAGTAACCAGACAATTCAAAGATAGAACGTCTAACCCTTGCTCAGACTTAGGAAGCAGTTTAAGCTGCCTGAAACTGGCATAAATCCATAATTACTTCACTAAAGGGACAGCAGGTTTGGCCCTCTACATGCAATGAGAAGACCATCAAATTTAAGTAATTCACTAAAACAAATTTCAAAGAAAACAGTTTTAGCAATGTGAGGTTTTAAGGTTTTTTTATATAAGAATGCTAAAAGAATACATAGAACTGTAACTATGCAGCTTCTATTTACTATTAATCTTAAGCTTTATGCTTTTTCTTCACTTAATTGAGAAACAGAACTTTCTTCCTCCAGCACAAGACCACTGTTACTAGTATTTCACTATACATTTTATGCATCCCTTAATACTGATTAACATGATCTCTGTGCTGCTTATGCTTTCAGGTCCATGTCGTTAATAAGCCATACAAGATCAGGAGGTACACTACCACAAAGTAGAGTGCAGCTTAGTGCAGACTGCCTGCACCATCCGAAGCCACGTGTTTGCCTCAACACATTGGAGATGTGCTTCAGCACTACAAAGCCCACTGCTAGGTTCACAGTGACAGGTATCTTCACTGAGGCAGAGGAAATGGGGCTGCTATCCAAAAGATAGTCAGCAAAAAGGAATTGGGAGGGGTTGGGGGGGAAAAAAAAAAAAAAAGGCAGCTAAGGTTGTGTTGCAGGGCTGTCAAAAAACTCATTTCCCTACTGCAAGGGAAGAATTAGTGGATTTCACAGCAAGTACTCACAACTTCATTGCTACTTAACGTATTAGCAAGGTCATTTTCTGTTCCTACAACAGATAAAAAGACATTGATTTGTATCAACAGCTTAATCAGAATCTGAAGTACTCTCTAAAATTTGTAGATAGCAAGCAAGCTGAAAACCTACTTCAAACATTTTGTGATGAATGTTTTAAGAACTAGACCAATATGAGCACATGTTTTATATAGAAACCATTTTCTCCATCGTTACTTACCCGAATCTGGTCGCTGCAAGGAGTTTCCTTCTACAATACAATCGCACATTTTGTATTCCTGGAATTGTAGATGCTTGATAAAGTCTTTACCTTTATTATCACATTCCCTTTACATTTATTATTAAATTACTAGGAATAAAGGTAACCGTTATCATGTCAGACTTAGGAAGTGTTCTGTAGCTAGCAATTATGCTAGATCAATTACGACCCCAGTTTAAGATGCCCAAGTAAACTGCTGGGGGAGACAGCGTACGGACAGACACGGCTAATGGGAAATAAAGGATCTAGGCAGAGGGGAGGGCAGGAAAAAAAAAAAAAAAAGATAAAGCAGTTCCCTCCCAGGCAGTACCATGGTCACTTGTGCCAACAGCCACGGTCAGTTTCACCCAGGGACTGGAACAGCTGTCATTTAGCCAGAGCAGTCACATCAGAGAACAGCCATGAGCTCTACAAAGCTGCCTCTCCAACAGGCCTCTTGCTACATAATTCTGTAAGGCCACCTAATTTTGATTTAAAATTGGTGCTTACCAACTTCATCACATTTACTGTGAGAATTGGAACAGTGCATGCCAGAATGCTTCAATGACCTAGCCTGGGAAAGGGCACACCCGCTTTAAGGTGAGCTAACTTGAAAGCTTTATTAGACATTAAAATGGTATTTCAAAACAAGGTGAATCAGTGTTAAGCTAATCTGTAGACCAGTTTAAATTTCCACAGAAAATGTAAAGTAAAACTTGCTAACAGCTTGCCTGCAAGAATTCTGGAGTCAGTTTTCTGTATACACTGAAGTTGTCCAAACTCTGTTCCATTTAGTTCTTTGCACAATAAAAGTGGTGATTCATTCAAGAGGCTCTACTGATGGTATACATTTCATATCTAGGATTTAAGGAGGTTATGAATGCTAGCAGAGCCCTGAGAATGAATTAAGCCTTTTTATTTAATCTGGGGCCTTTAATTGCTATTTTTAGTATAACCTACTAAGGCTTAGTTTAACTTTGTACTTTCAAACTTAACAAACTAACTCCCTCTGCACTTTTTTCAACAGCAAAACTCCTTTCAGAGTGACACAGTACTATCACTCTCAGTGATGTCAAGTCCATAACCAAGCACACCCATCTCTTCTGAACTGTCCACAGATGATGCTCATTACTGCAAAACTGCCAGGAAGTAGAAAGGTATTCAGTTATAATGAAGTGCAAGAGTGAGGTACCCTGAATTTCAACATTTGTACTGAGAAGAGCTGCCTTGGGTTCATCTTTTGGGTTTGGTCTGTGTTTGTTTTTTGTCAAAGCACCAGATACTAGCTTGTGCAGTAATAAGGACAGGCATTTGATATTGCTGTTTATTTATTTTTAAAAATTAGACAATTCTCAATGTATTATTCCAGCAACATGCTACTAAGCACTCCATACATTCCTTTCTTCACAATAATTCTAACTAGATCATGGCAGGGATAAACAGTTAGAATTACTGACTTTAATAGTACCAATCAGAATTAAACCAGGTGAGAACTCCTCCCCTGAATCTGACATGAAATTTGTGTGAAATTGGACTAACGTATTTAATACTGTGTTGTCTTAAATACCTTTTGAAACATAAATATTTAGTTTCTGTGTTAGTAACAGTTGTGTGTACAGTTTTTCATCTTATTCAGAATAATAAGATAAAAATTTCCATGGGCTTTACAGGGAGTTTCAACTAAGGTTTTGTAAGGCAGCCTTTAAAATAGTGCCTGAACCAGTTCTTCCACAGAGCTCTTGATTAAAATCTACATACTTTCAATAACTATTTTCAGCAATGTAAATTATGTGTCCTCCAAAAAGTTTTAATGAAAACTATTTTAATTAAAACTAGTTCAACAGCCTGAATATGTAAAGTCAAACCACAGGATACTAAATACTTTTTGAAATTTGGTCTGTGTATCTACAAACAAAAATTCCCTCAAACATCCCATGGAGCAGAAGCAATTCTGGTAGCAATTAAAAGATTTTCAGTTGTCAGATTCAAGGTCACTAGTTAAATTATTCAGTCAGTTTTACTTCTAGCAAAAACAATCTTTTACAGGCATGTATGGTTTTATATGTTGCTTTCTAAATGGTTTAGAAGCACACTCTTATATTCTCTGTTTTACAGTGTTGTGCTTTTTATTTATTCATCTGGATCACTTTTTAGCTGAAAATTATTGTTCAATTTGTACAAATCACCCATGATTTAAACTGTAAAATTACATTTCATGTAATCTCACAATTTCATTGGGTAATTAAATGATTCTCTACAGCTTTTTTTATCAAAAAAAGCACTATACAATTAATGAACCCCTGTAGGATTTTCCCCTTCCCCTCACAAGCACTGATATTACATATTTAAATACACTGGACCAAATCCTTGGGCATGTCTGTTGAGTTGTGCCGAAATCAGACACGCATGCAAAATGGCTCAAAGCTCACCTTTCGCAAAGGGCTGGATCCTCCTGCAGGGCTATATCCTCATCACAGAGAGAGGAAAAAGAGAAGTGTGAATGTCTAAATTACATCAGCTGTACAGATACAGTGGGCCTTCATACAGAAGGAAAGCCCAGTAGTATGCCCTCTTACTTTAATTCTCCAGCTTCAATGTGTTTTTTTAGGAGCGCATATGGAGAGGGTATATGGAACCCTATAGCACCAGAGGATTATTCTTAAAATCCTCTCTGGGCAAATTACACTGAATTTAGGGCCAGTTCAGGGCTGGTATTTTGATTTTCAGTAGCTACACTATTCTAGAGGATCTAGCCCATATCATCATAGTGCAAACATAACCTCCTGTACAGATACCTTCTGGTAATAATAAAACAACATAACCTTAACAAACAGAGGTACAGCTTGTTAATGAGGCATGGTACATTTTACCCAGTTATGCACCTAGGCACCTTCTTTCGCTGCTAAGCCATCCACTTTTCAGAAAACGTTTAAAAAATAACATCTCCTTTGACAGTATTAAAAGTAGATGATATGACTTTTTTTCTTCAGTAAATTAATAAAGTACAGTATAAACTGATTTTTCCAAAATCATTTCAGTTTAAAATGGGCTGAAAAAAGTTGCAATGTTTAATGATAATTTCAGAATAGTAACTAGTTCACAAACATTTTGTTCATCGTGAGAAAACTTTTTCCGTGACAAAAAAATAACCATGTCTCCCAGCAATTTACAATTAGATGCCACCATCACCTGAAGTTCTGTTGATGATGCCTTGCCCCAACAGAATACTGTTCTACTGACGATCAACACTCATCTTCTTTATACGATGAAGCAGGGCATCTTTTTCCATTTGGACCTCAGCAAGAGCCATTTTGGCTTTGGCTAGTTCTTGTTTGAGACATTCATTTTCTTCAATAAGCTGAAATGATCCGGTTAGAAAAGAGTGTTATCAGTATTCCCGCATACTGACAACTTTTTTCATTAAAGTAACTTTTAAAATACCACATGCTCACATTCATTGCTGAGTGCAGGTTTTTGGGGCTGAGTCAATTGTGACTGATTCCCAGTGAATGAGTGTAGAATATGGGAAGAGTTGACACAGTTAGCTCGAGAGGCCATGTTTTAGCTACGCCATTTCCACTCTGGAGTAGAGTGGAAATGACACCAGGTCCTGAGCTCTAGGAATGGATTCTTCCCCAGTGGAAGACACAGCCAAACTTGTGTAGAGGTTCTGTCACCATCAATCCAAAAATCCAGGTATCACTGATACAATAGCAAGGGTCTGGCAGTCCAGTCCTTTGTCTTTGACAGTTGTGTTGTACAGTGATGAGGGATATGAGGAGAAGGGACTTGCTCCCTCTGATGTAAAGGAGAAGAATTAAGTTTGCAGTGTATTATTATCCTATTTAGAAAGTAGTATTAAATTTATTTTGCATGCCTATGTAGTGAACCATACTATAATATCCATAATTCATATTTTCCATCTCACACAGATTTCTAAACAGAAGTAAACCTCAAGTCCATCCCCAGATATCTAACAATTATGATAATTAATGATTGTAACATAATTTTGAGGGGAGGAAAAAAAGTTAAAAGGAATTCTTAATACCTCATTTTTAAGGAAGTCAGATGAATCCCTGCTTGATTTAGAAGGTTTGGGAATTTCGCAAGCAGTCTGTGTGGCTTGGTCCTGTGTTTTACGTCGAACAGGTCCAGTTGCTTGCTGCAATACACTATTTGAATTCTTCATCTTTGACACATCATTTACTCTTTGATTGTCTGTATCACAGAAAGATACTTCAGAGCAGTGCTTATGTTTTTTGTCCTTTTTTTTAAAAAAGTTTCTCATCATTAAAATTAAAAAATTAAAATCACCTAAACAAATATACTTGTAATATTAAGCACATTTATATTTACCTCCCAAAATCAAATTTAAGAATTAAAAAAAATAATTAAAAGTCATATACTCTTTTGGAGAAAGGGAGAAAGGAAAGGTGGCGTGAGAAGCAGCAGTATGTAGCTTCCAGCTGGAAGAAAATTATCACATTTTTATACTGACCAATATCATCACCACAGAAGTTTGAGAAATATTGCTATTAGTATACTGTCTCCAGGTCCTAATCAGATCTGAAGACTTACATTTACATTTGAAGACACAGTGAGATAAACCTACAGGTGAAGTTTTTAAATTAGAAAATAACTTAAATGACTTGGCGTTAAAGAGACTTTCTACCATTTATAACTGAAATACACTGTAACATCTATTAAAATATACTGCTGTACACCAAGGGAAGAAATGAGGGTCATGGATCTTAGTAGTCTAAAAAATACTCTGGGTTGTTTTCTTTTAAACATTTTCTTCTAAACAAGAGTCTTCTGTTCATTACCCCCTCCTCCCACACACACACACACAAGGACTTAAAAATGTAGCACTGTAGATACATAGATGACTGCAGTGCAGATACCATTTGACCTATGGCTTTGAAGTCACTGTACCTAAGCAGTCCATGACAAGAACAGCACTTCACCAAAGCACTTCAGCAAAAAGGGGAAAAAATACAAGCTGAAAGAAACCTTAAACTATGTATTTTCTCACTAAATTAGTATTTCTGCCAATGTTTAGTGTAAAAAAAATCACCAAAATGCACTCATTTTTAAACACTCAAACAACGTATTAAACAATGTGGAAAAATTAAATAAAAGCAAATCATGCCACAGCACACCTCTCACAAGTCTGGTCCCTCTTTGCTCTACCTTCCCATTAGGTAGGTGAATGGGGCATTAAGATCACCCTGCAGCCTCCTCTTCCTCAAGTCATACAATACACTGCATATTGTTGGATTAATATATTCAGGACCTGGATGAAAGGGTAAGCACACCCTCTCCAATTCTGTGAAGAATACTAAATTGAAGGGGTGACTGACACACTGAGGGGAAAGGCTGTTTTCCAGAGGAACCTGGACAGGCTGGAGAAATGGGCTGATTGGAACATCATGCAGTTCAGCTGAAGCCAGTGTGAAGTCCAGCAGCTGGGAGTAAATAACCTCTTGCTCCACTACAGGCTGGGGACCAACTGGACAGAAAGCAACATTGCAGGAAATGACCTGTAGGCCTTGGTCAACAAGAAGATTTATCACGAGTCAGCAGTGAGCTTTGACAGCAATGACCAGGCACATACAGGCTGTACTAGCACGGGTATAGCTAGCAAGATGAGCGAAGTTATTATTCCCCTCTACTTAGCACCAATGAGACCATATACGGAATACTGGATCCAGTTTTGGATTCCCTAGTGTGAGAAAGATACCGACAGCAGAGGACCACCAAGATAACCGTGGTCAGGAGCACATGATGTACAAATGAGGGGCTCTGAGAGATGCACTTGTCAAATCTGAAGACGAGAAGGCTATGGGGTGATCTTAATGGTGCCTTTGCCTGCCTAGTGGAAGGGTACAGTGCAGATGGACCAGAATTCCCTGAGGTGCTTGGCAAGTGCTCAAGCACCTCTGTGTTGAGGTGGCAGGACAGGAGGCAACAGACACAAGCTGCAACAAAGGAAATTCTGATTAAACATTACCAAGAAAATTAACCATCAGGGTGGTCAAACACTGGGAGAGATTATTTAGGGCTGGTTGTGCTATTGCCTTTTTGATGTTCAAAACTTCACTGGACAGGGCATTGAGCAACATTATCTAATCTACCCCTGCTCTGAGCAAGGCAGAGGACCAGATGACCTCTAGAGGCTTCTTCCAACCTAGATTACTCTATGATTCTTTGACATATCTGTGAAACACAACAGCAAAGTTCCAACTCCAAATGTATTGCCTTGTTACAAGTATTTAGTATTTGCCCATGCATGTAGAAAAAAACCCTATAAGTGTATATGTGTTTCATGAAAAGTACAAAGTTAAATCGCTGTTTGAAATACAAGTCTCGGTGCAAGCCCAGCCGTGAGCTGCCAGGACACCACCATAATACACAGAATTGAAAACTGCTGCCTGTACTTCTCAGTCTTTTGTTTTACAATAGTCTCTATTACTACCCATAACACAAAACCACAAAGACTACAGATTACCAAGGTGGTTACCTGTTAAGAAAGGCAATTTTTTTTGTTTAGTTTGTAGTGAATCAAAGGAAACTTAGTCTTAGCACGACGAAGTGACATGCACTGATCATGACGAAGTGATATGCATTGATGAAGCATATCCTGATGAAGTTGTATGCATATTTTTATTTCTCTCAGATTGATTCTGCTGTGGGTTGTTATTACAGTCAACACACTATTCAAAAAGGTAATTTTCCTCTACATGACTACACTTAGAATTAAGGTATATGGCAACACAACTTACACAAACTACCATCGGTTATCTTTTCATTATTAGCCACATGTCTGCACAAAGGAAAAAAACAGCATTAGTAATAATGAGATTACAATATTGAGATATCAAGGTGCAGGAACATACAAACCTCTAATGAGAAAAGAGCCATCATCATTTCTTTCTATCCAGAGTATGTCAATATATAGTTTTATGGGTACCAGCTCAGATGCCTTGAGATTTTCACGTGGACTGTCATCCTAAAACATACAATTATTCAAAAATGAGTTTATTATTAAAATTATTCAAAAATAGCTAAGATGTTCAATTAAACATAAGTAGATTTAATGAAACTTGAAAGGGAACATTTTAGAGTAGAATTTTCTAATGGGATCTCCACTAAACTTTTGCTCCAGTTTTTTTCCTGGGGATCATATTAAAGGCCCAAATTTATCTCTCCAGTATGTCTGCTGAACTCAATATATACAGTATGACTAAAAGACTTCAAAGTATTTTTACAGACATCTCAATAAGATTATATCCCAACTCAAGACATTCTTTAGCTCGGGAGCTCTCAGAGTCAGAGATAAGAAGCCTACGCTAGATAGTATCTCATTTTCCCTTGAACTATTTAAAGATTGAATGGGTACAGCTATCATTCTTGAGCGGATTTTGGCTTTTTAGAATTTAGTTTGGGATGACACCAGCTGCAGTTCAATTATATTACTGTACTCAACAGAAGAGAAACTTCACAAATGACTTCTTTTGGGGTGTCCCCAGGAAGTCTTTAGAGTTTATTGCCCCCATCAAGCAGAATAATGCAGCGGGTACAATCAGAAGCTATACATATCAGCATTCAGCGTGTAGCAACAAAGCTGTTTAGACGTAACTGCCAAACTTTCTTGAAACAGCACTGAGACTGCAGTAGAAAATGCAAAAAAAAAAAAATTTCTTAAATTCTTTCCCCCGAAACACACTACATCAAGTCTCCTGCGGAAGAAATAGAGGAATATACTGCATTGAACAGGTAATGCAGCATGAATTTGAACTATATCCTCTTGCTCTTTATTACCCAATAAGTCTATAAAAATCAATCATCTGTATGTCAAATTTGCTGTTTGTCAATCATCATGAGTAACTTCACCGTGACTTGTGTGCACTGTTGAGCGAGCACTTCAGTGCTTTCGCTGCGAGCAGACTATTATTGCTGGTTTATTAATGTATATGCCCCACCTCAAACAGCTGCCTTCTCAAGAACATTTTGCTTAAGTCTGCCTTCCTGCCAATAAACCAGCACAATCCTGTTTTTAAAGTTAAATGATTATGTTAAGGCTTTTCTTTCTGCATTTGGGTGTTCACGTTTCTGATACATTGAAATCTGAGGAACAGATCCACAGCTCTTACAGAAAGTGCTTGTGCTACTCCTGTAGTAGAAACGGCCCTAAAGCCGTGCTTAAGCATCCTCAGTGGATGGAAAAGCTGCATCATGGAGGGAGGGACTACTGATGCACTTGGAGTAGAACACGACAGAGGTAACAACTGCCCTTCCAGTCAAGAATGATCTTAGCAGACTGAAGGTCTTAGCCCCATATGCAGAACTGGAGCTGCTATTCTAGTCCTCACTTTGTTCAAACTTTATATGGGTGATTATTAATTTCCAAAGCAATGCTACAATTTTTTTATCTTTGCACTTGTTTGGCCTTTTGTTGTTCCTTCTTCCCCCCCCCGAAGTGTCCTTATCTTTATATTCAATGGTAGTACAGCACAGAACGCGCCATCTCCTTTAAATGTCTGAAAGAAAATCCCCTAGGAGACTTCAGCAAGAGTGTCCTCTTAATGTTACTATTTTAAGCTACAGTGGTAAGAAAAGCTTGCATTATTTAGTATCTGTTTCTAGATAGGTCAGAACATGAAATCTGGGTTCTAAGAAACAGTATTCAAGTGGTTTGCACTGGAATTCCCATAACCTTTTTCCTTCTTTTGTACTGTACTTTCATTGCAAGAACTATCCTCTAAGTCACAGAGATAATTAACCTCTAAAATCTGTGTTTTGTAATTAGAAAACCATTGCTCTGCTAAGCAAAAAAGCCCAACCAGAAAAACCCACATTGTGCCTCTAGGAACTTGGTATACCTTGCCTATAAAACTCCCAGATGCTGTCACTCTACAAAAGAGACTGGGAGAGGAGCAAAAAAAGTATAAAATATTAATTCATATAAATAGCTTGGTCATGCAGAGAATCCCCCTCTAGGCATACCGCAGAGCTAACCAAGTTAAGGATTTTTAAATTGTTTTTACTGTTATCTAAAGACCTTCCAGAGTATGATAGCAGTTTGTTTGAAGTTAACTGTATCCAGATTAGTTATTTATCATCAAAGAAACAAGAATACACTTTCTTTAGAGCAGCCAAATAGCTCATTGTTAACATACTTTTAAATTAATTCTTGCATTAGAAACTTTTATCTTCATAGGCATCACTTCTGCAACAGTTTCATCTTCTAGAAAATGCTGAATGTTTGTGAGGGAAGACGTTAGAAATTCAGCACTGAAGTTCTCCACATGACACTGAAGAAAACCGTTTTTTACGGCCAGCAGAGAATGTATGACAGCACTAGGCCCACTTTCCCATCTCAAACTAATCTCAGGTGACGAGTTAACTGGTCCAGCCACAGATTTACAGTCAGAACCTGTTGCAAAAGGAAAACAAATTTGCATTAAGATTTTGCAATGTACAAAAAAGCAAGTATGATGCAACTACTTCTACCTCTACTGAACAACCGATTTTCCAATAGTACTTTAGAAGTACTATCCACGAATTACAGCACTGCAAATACAGAACCTCAGAGCAAGTATCTAGGCATACCACTTCAAAGTACTACAGAGAAATGAACAGTAGATACAAGGACTAGTACCTCACTGTGACAACAGAAATGGACAATACAGAGGTATCACTGTGCACAAAAAAAATCTGTTTTTCCTCAATGTCTTGATGACGAAAAAACAATTATTTTGCATACTTTTCGACTAAGTCCTTTCAATTTTAATTCAGAAAAACATTTAAAGTCAGTTCACTTTCTCAGAAGAGCAGATATTGTCTTGGAAAGGCAGAATTTCCTGACTCCGGAACCTACTGGCTAACACACGTGAACATAAACAGCAATGCAGAAGATGGAGAACATGACCACATGGTGCTTCCATTATTTTGGTGGCAGTACATTCAAACCATAAAAGAATCCTACCAGTTTCTTGTTAGTTTCAGTACCTTTAACCAGCAAGGACAACTGCAACATTCAACTAAAGGTTCTAAAACTAAACTAAACTGTTAAAGGTAACCAGATACTGTGGTGGGAACAGGAGATGGCAAGTATCCATTTGTTGTACAATATCCATTGTTGTACAAAAAAGAGGGCTCCTCACCAGAAATAATTACCCCAAGGGATTCTCAAGTCATTTGGTCACTATGATGGCTGACCTACAGAAATTATCTGTATGACAAAAAGCATATGCACAGTCATTCACAGTAATTGTATTAAGAAGCAAACATTGACACTTGAAAGGCAGCTGGAATCAAAGTAACTCAAGTAAAATCAACTGAATTATGCCAATTTATATTAGTAGAGCATCTAACTGTTAAACAAAATTGAGATAATTAAACAAAAAAAATGCTTCTTGGTTTAAACTCTGGTTCCCTCAGGAAAGTCCAGTGTTCACAAGCTTAGAAATTGGAAAAAAGAAGTGGATAAAGTTAAATTTGGAGATGAAGTACAACTTCCTCTTTCTACTTTTGTTGCTTTAGTAATATTCTTTCTCCTCTCCCCATATTACTGACATGCAGTTTATTGTAATCTCTCCTTCTTTATTTCTGCTTGTGCCTATATGAGCAATTACCAGAAAGCTGAAGAGAAGGCATACAGGAAATCTACTAGCAGCCTTCCAAAACCTACGATGAGGTTATAAAAACAGAGCCAGGCTCTTCACAGTGGTGCCTGTCAGAAGGTTGAGAGATGACAGCTCAAAGGGCAAAAAGAGAAGTTCAGACTGAAAGTAAGGAACAAGGAAAATTAAGCAGTGGTGCAGGCTTCCTAGAGAGGTTGTGCAGTCTCTGCCCTCGGAGTTCCTTTCCAAGGCCTGACGGAATAAAGCCACCCCACGTCTGATTTCACAGCTGACCCTGCTTTGGGAACAGGACTGGACAAGAGATGTCTTGGCATCACCTCCACTCCTCTACCCTCAATTATCCTGTGGACCCTATGCAGTGCAGGTTTCCTCTGCGGTGGCTTCTTTGCTGTGTACTATCTAATGTTAAGTAATAATGCACACTGTAACAAATGCAGAATACTTTACCCCTCCATTTCAGAGATAACCTACTTTGAATAATCCGACATGTACCGCAAAATAAACATAGTAAGCTGGTAGGCTGCAAGTTACATTGCTTCTCTTCAGTAAACCTTATTCTGGATGCCTTTATGAAAAGCAAAATCATGCTTCACAGAAACAGTACTCCTTCTGAAATTATACATCTGATTTACAAGACATTTGGTTAAAAGTCCAAGGCATCACTGCTGATCACGTTACATTTGCGAGACACGGGCTTTTTGATATATCAAGTCTCTACAGATATACTCAGGTACTCTGTTAGAAAAAAAAAAAAGACATTTGCAGCATGTGAACATATTTTTAAAAAGCATCATTAGTATATCGTTAATTGCTACTGCAATGCTGTAACAACTGTTCACAGCATTAGTATTTAAAGATTCAGATTCTTGATACACTACACCAGATCAAAGCATGGACCAAAACTGTAGAAACCAGATGACAATTCACTAAATCACACGGACACTACGCTGGGTCAGATTCATTCAAAAACTTAGAAGGTTAGCTTTGAGTGAATAAAAGTTACAGCGATTAGGCAACGTGTGCACGCTGAAGTTACAGCAGCCTCCCATTGGTATCCTGCACGTCTTTGCAACAATCCCTTTTGTATTCTCCCCAGTTCTTGTCTCCAAGATCAGTATCTCTAGATCCTTAAAAGCCTTTTCAAGGTAGGATCATAGAGCATAAGCTTTCTTTATGGATAAACACAGATCTTCTGTGGTTGCAAAGCTGCAGAAGTAATCACTGGCCAGAGACAGACCCAGAGTCAAGCCCCAGAGATGGCTGGTTACCAGTCACAGCAAGTTCCCTGCTGGACCTAAGAGAAATTCCCGTTTGCATTTGGGAAGTAGCAGCAGGGGAACGCTACCTGTTCAGTTCCTCTTAAGCAATGTGTGATGTAATATTTTTCAAAACTACAGACCAGATGGCTCCAAGATGCCTGTGGAACCTTCAGTAGAGGCTTATAAAGAACCTACCAGAAGACAAAGGACACTGGGGCAAAACTGACTTGGTCCAGGTTCCCAACAAGTGGATTACATCCCTAGTGGGGATGCTGATAATGGCACCTAGAAAAGTTAAACACCTACTATGTTCCTGGACAGTGTGCCTCCTCTGACAGGGAGCCAAACTAAGGAAAACAGATGCATGCAGCGCTCATGGATACCAACTGTAACTAAACATGCCACGTCCAGGAAAACAGCTCCAGGAGACTACTGTGAAGAACGTTTTGAGCAGTCAGGAGGAATGGCATCCGTGTCTGTTTTGTATATGTCTATTTTAAAAAGAAAAAAAAAAAAAAAAAAAAAACGGACTAGGAACAGCTTTAGGTACCCCGAAAAGGGACCCCGGCCTAGGGAAGTCCCGGGGGCGGGAGACAAAAACGGCCACACACATAACA
>Ga0181612_142335_pt1 | contig 25422 bp, 21 predicted proteins | sample HoacroProtozoa21_FD_119630 | JGI IMG/M metagenome (GOLD analysis project Ga0181612, IMG submission 119630) | Hoatzin crop microbial communities from Cojedes, Venezuel. Combined Assembly of Gp0051906, Gp0051904, Gp0051908
AGCTATAACCCTTCCCGGTTAGACAGTTGAAACTAATCTGGGTTCTTCCTCTTCCCTCCGCAGGAGCTATTCTTCATGGGGCCTTTTTCAGCTCTGTCCCGAAATAAGGCGTGTTCAAGCTGCTTCCAGACGAGGATAATTTTTTCCACCATTTGAACTGTCACTGCGACGCTGAACATAGATGAATTGACCCCTTCAGAGATCACTGGGCCTCCTTTAAGAAGCTCGTGTATGCCCTGTGTACTTTCTGCACTTGGTGAAACACCCAGATTGATTCATTTTTCAGTGCTTGGACCGCGGGTACCGTGAAGACACCACTGAAACCCAGAGGAACTCTAATACTGACAGATTTCCGGCAGAAGATTTACCCCCCGCTAGCATCTGAATTTTTAGGTATTTCTGTTATTGCGAAAGCCAGGCAGTGAAATACGACAATTCAGGTGCCAAGTATGTACAAGATAAGCTTAAAAATTGTGTTTTTTTAAAAAAAATACCAGGCTGGGTTCCTTTTGTTTGCTTTCTGGTGCCAGAGCGTCCAGACTGCCCATGGACAGGACCTTCTCCAGAACCCCAGGCAGCCAAAGTCCTCCTGTGTTTAGCTCAACAGATGAAACCTCGAGCTTTGTGGCCAGGCGTGCAAAGAAGCACGCTTACCAGCGCAGAGCTCATGAAACCCCCTGAACAAAGCCAGAGAAGGAAGAGGAGCAGAGACAACGGGGCTAATACGCTTTGCCAGAGCAAGCCAAGAGAGCAATTCTAGGATATGAAACCAGTGTCCATACACTGGTTTCCATCCCCCAGCCAAAACACAGAGCCGAGTGCATGGCTCTTCCTAGTTCATCCTCTTGAACTAGTTCCCTTCCCAGCTCGAGCATTAATGGAAAGGAGGTCTAGCAAAGATGATTAAATATCAGACTGAAAATTCTTTAAGTGCGTGCTTTAAGCATGGGCTAAGTGACACAAGTAAGTGATATGAATCATTAAAGGCAGTGGGTGGATCCTATAGTGGGAATAAGAATGGAGGCTCTGCAGCCCCCGGGCGCGGGGGCCGAGCGCCGTGTACCTGCCCTCCCTCCCCAGAGGCATCCCCGCGGCACCACGGCAAGCCCCCGCCGCGCTCCCCGGCTGCGAGCGCCGCTCTGCGACAGGGTCCGCACCCCCTGAGAGCCCCCCCGTGCTGCAAAGGCAGCGGCTGAGCTGAGAACCCACCACTATTTCACTTCGGCTCTACCAGCTGTCAATACCCTGCAAAGTACGGCGTGAGAGGAGCAGTCTGATTTTTGGGAAAGGACATGGTCTGCAAAGTAACCAGGTTGCTCTGAGAGGCACAGGAAAGCTTCAGCGGTAAAAAAGTATCTCCCTTCTCTTTCAGTAAAAGTCCAATTCTACGGACACGCGTTCAGGGGTGATCCGGGTGTTCCAGTTTATCCCTGCATCCCCCGGTGAAAGCCAAGACGCTGCACCACACAGTCCCCGCTCCAACAGCTGCTGCTTGAAGCAGGTGACACAAAACATGAGATCACACCCGAACCAAAGGACCTGTTCAAAGGATTCCGGCGTGCAGGAGACCGACAGGGCTGTGGGAAGCTCTAGAGGTGACGGATACTCCAGTGACACCTTGAAACGGGCTGGGCTCACATTTACAATCTCTGCAGGTGCAGGAGGTTGAAGGAAGGGGGGTGAAAAAATGTTTTCCTAGGTCTCTGCAAGATTGTACACGCACCTTCTCCTTTTTCGGCCTGGGGCACTGTTCCTCTTCGGTTGGTTCAATCCAGTCCCTGTTTCCAGAGGCAATCGCTTCACCAGCCGAGCAAGGCGGCTGCTGGGGAGTTTCTGGGCGCTCTGACTCCGGCATCCTGCTGCGAGTTTCTTCTGTAGAGCCATTTCCAGCTGCTCACCTGCATCAGTGTGAAGGAGCCAATAGTTTGGCTCCACAGTTTATTAAACTTTGCTTCTTTGTGACAAGGTGTGAACCTGTGCTCTACATTAATTTTCCAAAGCTTTTACATGCCAGGGAAATTACCAGCCATCGAGCACTGAACAGTGGGGGAAAGAGCAGGCTTCACATTAGGGATGGTCATTTGGTGTTGACCAGACAGACGAGCAAGCAACGCGTGAGGAACCTCTGCGCTACAGATCCTAATGAAGTCTGGGACAGGGGACTGTCACACGAGGTGTAACTCAGCCCCTGTCCACCCGCTGGCCAAGCCACATGGGGCTCCAGAGGCTCGTCCTAGCGAGGATGCAGCCCAAGGTAGGTGTTGCTTCAACAGCTACTTGGCGGCACATTTACTCATCTCCGTGCTTCGCTCCTGCTCTTCCTTCATGAGTCAGCTTGCCTTGCTGATGACAGCAGACTGATGGTTGTCATGACCCGCAGGCTTGGCTCTCTCCGCACAGCTTGGCGTTTTGCACGTGGGTGGTTGAGGTGTGGGACTCCCTGCTCCAGAGAAGACAGCTGATTTGCAAGTGGGCGCCAGCCAGATCAAAGTCACTCTGCTATCTCACGCCGGGATGCAGGGATCTGTGGGTTGTTCAGCCGTCGCTCAGAGCCACACCGCCTGCCTCATCCTGCCCATCACCTCCTGTGAATCATGGTCGGCCCAGGACCCAGCCCCACCACGCCTCGCCAGCGACTTCGAAAGGTTATCTGCACCAGAGCCACGCCTGAGGAGAGCAGAGCAAGACTCTGATGAAGGATGAAAAAGGGGAATATTGGTGGCTCACCAGGCAGAGGTGTGAGCAGTCAGGAGGCAACGAGAAACAAAGCTTTTCAGAGCAAGCAAGGAGTCACACACAGGGCACACAGGAATAAAAGCCGGGTCAGAGATGGAAAATGACGTGTGCCATTCAGGGCTGATAACAGCATTGAAACACCTGCAACCTCCTCCTCTGGAGTCCAAGGGCTCACATGGCTTGGGGAGAGGGCTCTGTGTTGGATGCAGCTGGCAGGAGGTGGGTGGAGGACACGCTGCTTCACTTGGTGTTCAAAAAGAAGGGTGGCAGAGCTGGCTGGAGCTGGCCCGTGTCACCCCTGCGCTGTGGCACACACACAGTGCCAAGAGGGTCAGCAGGAACGGCTGAGCAGAGCACCGATGCCCACCTTCATGCTTCCAAGCTGTGGTAAATGGAAGGATCCTTCTGATTTCCCAGGACTGAGAGCTGAGCTCTCTGTTGGGAAATCCAAGCCCCAGGATCAGTTCATCACTTGCATGCCCCATTTGAGCTCTCCTCGTCTCTCTGGTACAGGCCAAGCAACAGCATGGAGATGCCACCATTTCATCAGCAAAACTCAGGGTAGAGATAGCAACACATGTCGCTCGGTCAAGCGGTAACTCAGCTGTGACTTGGAGGAGGAGGACCTACTTAGAGTCTGTAACATGCTCTTGAGATGTAAAAACCAGGTGCCGTACAAACATCATGTGTTTGTGGGGTATTTTCTGATGATGAGAGTTACTTGGGCTGGCTCAGCACAATCCCAAAGAACGCCTCAGAGGCCTTGAGTGACGAGGGCAGGCTGGGGAGCATGGTCTCAAGGTCCTTTCAGTCACGAAGCAGAGTTCTTCCCAGCTTCATCTTGCTGCTGGCTCAGCCAAAAGAATCACGCAAGATCCCTGCCATGTCATGGAGGGCTTTCTTCCTGACTTTTCACACACTGGATTAATTTAATTTCATTTTGGCAGTAGCAATAAGAGAGCAAAAACCCATGCTGACATATGTTCCACATCGAGCTGTGAGGATTTCAGTTATAATACTTGCCATAGTCCTAATTCACTGCTCAGACATTAGTAGGTACTCAAGACAAATAACGCATCCTAGTGACCAAGAAAGGACAAGGGAGAGGGAATGGGAAGCAGTTCATGCTGCACAGTCCTTGTGGCAACAATCTCACCTAGCTCGGCGGTCGAAGAGAGAACTGTAGCCTCCTTCTGCAGCTACTGGAGAGAGACTGGCCTCAGGACTCCTCTGTGGAAGAGCAAGACCATCTTTTGGAGCTGCCTGTCTCTGAACATAGGAACCCAGAAAGCCAGCTTTGCCTGGAAGTCTAACTTTGAGGACCGCAAAGGCAGGCGAGATGGATCCATCTTCTGTGTAAAGGTCAGACGGATCCTGCAGTGATTTCTCTGGGGATCTGGTACGGGATGTGCTTTATACCGACACTACACTGACTCCCTTAGTAGCATTTGCGGTGTGAGTCAGGGGATATTTAGACTGATCATTTACACAGTGAGATCTAACAGTAACCCTTTCCAACAAAATACCAGCACAGAGAGAGAGGATGGGATGAGATAGGCAGCTTACTGCATCCATTCTGTTGTGCTACTCTTCATTTACACAGACCCTCCCCTGGGTCTGAATTAATGCCTGAGTCTACAGTCCCCAGTTATGTTCCATTTCTCTAGAGAAGCGTCTACAGCTGAGAGCAAAACTGAAAACTGGTCCTTTGGATGAAGTCCTGGAAACACATCCTGACTCCCTGATGTACCACAAAGCTGCTACGTGCCCATCAAATGACATTCCTCTGCTGTGGGCCACCACAACCTGTAAGTATCATTAAAAATCTGCAACTCCCACAGCATATGGGGACCACACTGACTCTACGACTTATATGAGGATTACTGCAAGGACAAGAGGACTTGGACTAGAGGAGATTAGGTTCAATGACTGTATCAATTTCGTCACACTGCTTCTGTACATTTTCTTGTGACCCAAAGACTCTTTTGAAAGCCCACTTCCCAGGGGACCATATACCTTTTCCTTGAGTGTTTGACCTCATGTTACCACCTAGAGCTCATTCAGTCCAGTCTTGCAGATTGTAACAGTTTTGCTGATGTTCTGGAACTAAAATTAATGAAATATCAACAGATGACTGCTGAGACTTCTGTCTATTTCTCTCTAACAAGCCACTTCTGCTTATTAGATGAAGGCATTTTAGAAACCTTCCCAAAGAAACACCATTCACTCCATCTTCTTCAGTCTCTTTTTGCCCAGTCTCCACTTGTAGTAAGTGCTTTGGCAGCTTTCATTTCTTTGTCAGCCTAATCAGATCCACTGGGAACTAAAAAGGAGGATTGAAGTGAGGTGAGATGCCGAGGGTTCAGCTTCTCAAGCAGCTCCTCACAGGACCTGTGGAGAAGTCTTCTACAGCCTGGTATTCTAGGCAAGGGATGAATATAAAACCCAGGAGCTGCTGCTCTTTCAGTGTAACCTCTGAAATGTCCTTTCTCTAAAGACCGAGCTCTGAGCAGTGGAAAGGAAAGTGGATGTTGTGGAGGAAGAAGCTAATCTGAATGTGAATGAAAGGGGTTGGCTGTGTGTGTGGAGGATGTGGTGGATTGAGGAATATAACAGAAGAAGATAAAAAGGGCTGAAAGAGTAATCCTGGCTGTAATGAGAACCTATTTGCTACCGGCGGTCTCCGGCAGAAGGTGACTCTACGGAGCCCCACAGGACAGCCAGCGGGGAGGCCCAGCCCCTGGAAGAGTCACTGGCAAGAGCTCTGCTGTCTTGGACTAGTATTGTGAAGGGGCCATGCTGGCATTGCTGTTTGTACAAAAACCGGGATGGCCCAGGAGCGGTGAGATCTTGTTCACAGAGAGCTATCCCAGCTGGCTGCTTTCAGTAAACACCTCTTGGGACATGGCAGGAAGATGGGAAGATAGGAAGGATGGCCAGGTTTCGGAGAGGTCCTGCCTCCCATAATACCAAAGGCTCAGCAATAAACCTGGGAACAATTACTTCACAAATTCTAGAGGTTTGGTCTCTCACAGGCCTCTTGGTGTGATCAGCGAAGATCTCTCTCCTCCATCTCTGGCCACTTGCTCCTGGCTTATGTTGCACAGCCTGTACAGGAACAGATGTGCTAGAACGAGACAGCAGCTAAAAATAAAGATAATGAAAGCAGTATGTCGCATCCATATTACTGTCTGATAATGAAAGAGTGTCCAGTACTGCTCCCTTGCCTGCAAGGTGGCACGGATCCAGTGGATGTGAGAAATGCTTGGAGGCCTTCCTGGTGGGATACACCCAAACCACGACAGGAACCTGCGCTTCCTCCACAACATTCACGCCAAGACCCGTTCTCTCTCCAGACCTGCTCCATCACCAAAAGCAGCTTGAAGGCAAACTGGTCAGATAAGATGGATTCAAGCACCAGCTGTCTGCAAGAGGCTTCCTGCTTCACCACACGACTGCTGCCAACATGGGCCAGTGCTTGGCCAACAGTGATATCTGGATGAGGTTGATTCAAACACAAGTTTGTTGGCAGAGAGAAATGCTTGAAAGAGCCTGCAGTCACATTTATCACAGACTCACAGAATCATAGAATTATAGAACGCTTTGGGTTGGAAGGGACCTTTAGAGGTCATCTAGCCCAAATCCTCTGCAGTGAGCAGGGACATCTTCAACTGGATCAGGTTGCTCAGAGCCCCGTCCAACCTGGCCTTTAATGTTCGAGCTCTTCAACCACAGCCTCTCAAGAACATGAGGCGCCATGTCCAGCCTCTTGGTTTTCCCACCAGCTCCCTGAAGAAAAGGAAATCAGGACAAGGTCGTGCCCCTTATTTTGAAGGTACTCCATGGCACTGAGTTGGTCTATCTAGGACACACAGAGCCCACGGTGAGGGCTGTGTGAACAGCCTTGCTTTGTGGCACCACGTGGGGCTCTGCAGGTAGATGAAAGCCTGCCTGTGCCACGAAACAAGAGTCCAGGAAAACAGTCTCTCCAGGAAGGCCAGCTCCAAGTGTGAGGGACATTTCCTCAGCATGTTTTGTCTAACATGAACACAAACCTGTGTAGACACCACCTATGAATAAATAAACGCAAAACAAACCAACAGTCTTTCCCCCCACCCCAGATCTCCTGCATTCACTCCTCCTGGGGAACCGGATGAGAAAACAAACCACAGAAAGCAGACACTAGTTGAATCGCTCAAGGCACTACCAGAAGGTGTTCAGATAGCAGGGTGTTGGGAACACACAGAGACAATTGGATAATGAAACGTACTAGCAAAATAATGAATTCTGCCAGCATTCAAAATCCACTGGGTAAATCACTCGCTGGAAGCAGCCCGCCTTGCCCAAAGCTCTTGGGGAAATGAAATATGAGCTCACAGTTGGTTGTCATGTGCCCAGCTCCAGCTAGAAGGTCAACATGCAGCTGCATGGTCTCTCTCTCCTTCAGTCCCGCAGGGAGTTTCGAGCAAGAGCAAAAGCTTAGGGGGAAGAGTAGGAGGGCAACAAAGGAAAGAGAAGGACAGTGTGACAAATACAGCTCTTCCTGTCTTTCCAGGCAGCTCACCATCCCTCCATGTTTCCATCCATGAAGGTGGGAAGTGCATTTTGCCAGCCACCTCTGAAGAAATGCCTCGGCGCAGAGGCTCATCGGATGCGCGCTCTGAGGCTGCCCAAAGTAGCGAGCGCTGCGGGAGGGATCCCTGTGCCCATCGCCTCCTCCTCAGCCCCCTTCCACCACCTCTGCTGCCAGAGGGGTGGTCCAACTCTGCGGCACGATGCTCTTTGCCAAAAGCAAGCTGCCAGTTACAACAGGAGCCTCTCTACTATCAAGGTCACGTAACACTCCTCCGTTTGTCCATAGCCTGCCAAACCGTAATGACTCATAAAAAAACTGTCTGTGCCCACTGCCTGCCTTGGGCTCAAATTCCTTGCTGATAACATTAACAAAAGCGGTGACACCGCATTTTCAATAGATGCCAGGAAAATCTTGCCTGTTTTGGAAGAACATGAGGCTTTTGTGCTACATACTTGAAAATCAAACGAAATTTAGTTCTCTGTGATGAAATTTGCTGTTAGCACAAAATCCAATCCAGACTGGATTAAAATACGTGTATTTTTTTATTGCTGCTTTCACACAGTGGTGTTTGTGAGAGGTGCCTCCATTTTTGGTCCTCCCACAAGTGATGAGTGTGTGCCTTAACTGTGGTAGACCTCTGCAGCCCTAGGGGCCATGGTACCCCCACGAGACACAGACACAGGGGAAGCAACCCAGTTAACTCCAGTTCAAGGAAAAATACTGGGACCCAGCCAGCAAATCCTGAGTTTAGCTCTCACAGTGCACCTCAGCCAGAAAAGCTCCAGTCCTTACCACAGGAGGCTAGGAAGCAGCAGCCCCCAAAATGTATATGAAAAGTAAGTGAAAGGCACTTATTTGTTGGGTAGGAATGGGCTACATCTGCCCACTGTGACATAGCAAAGTCAGTCCCTTGGCCACGCCGCTGCCTAAAACCAGTTTGCCAAACCCACAGCACTGGGTACTAGAGATGGACTATTCAAGCATACCCACCATGTTCCTTCAGCCCTTCACGCTGCTGGTGTAGGCGGTACCAGACTCTCCATGCTGGACTTGGCCTCTGGGTTTCAGCAGGAGAGTTCTGCTGTTGCTGTGTTTTCAGCAACCGGTTCAAACTTACTGACGTGAAAATAGTTGCACAGAATAAAATGTGATTCCTTTTCCTCTCCTCCCTCTTCTCCCCTCCCAACCTACTTGTCTCTCCCAGGAACACGCACTGGCGGAGATCAGCCTGGTTCTCAAGAAAGGCCCTGCCTGCCCACAACATGGCAAGCAACTGCACAAGACTTCAAGTTCCATGAGACCACAGACCATCTACACCACTTCAACACCATCTGACATGAAGAAGCACTTGTTGAGACCCTGCAGCAAACTTGACCCCCAGAATGGCAAAGCCAGCATCCTATACAAGTAGGGAGAGAGCAGTGAAGGTCACAGGTACTGGAGACACCTTGAGGTCCTCTCAATCTAGGAAATACATCCAAAAAAGAAAGCAAAGTTCTCGAAGTGGTGATCAACAAGAAAGCCTTCATAGTCTCTCCTGTGCTCACCAAAGACTGCTGTGTAATACATTAAATAACCGTGCTTCTTCTTCCAGCCTGCTTTACCCAACAAAAATGTCAAAGACCATGAAAAAAGACAAAAACCTCCCTATTCAAGTCCCTGAACAGCCACTCTTCACTGGCACCTCCTCCACCACCTCTGAGCAGGAAAGGTGTTGAGTCCTAGTCAGAGCCAACAGCATCGGTGGACCTGTTACAGCTACATTCTCTGTATACTTAATATACCGATATTAATAAGGCCGCTTCTCCAGCTCCCAGAAGCCTTCTTCATGCCTCGCCGACTTGTATCAGAGAGCTAGGGCTTCACCAAGAACAGCTGCACTAAGTTTGACAGAGCTGGTTTGGCAAACGTCCTTTTCCTTTGCCTGCTAACAATGTGTCCCCCCCGGTGAATGCAGCATGCTCCATTTCAGTCCTTTTCCATCCCCATCACTAATGAAGCTGATGGAAAGCAAGGAGTAATTGTGTTTGCAGGTGACAGGGTTGGAAGTGCATTGCTGGGAAACACGTACTTGGCAAGAAGTCCCCGTTCGGAGGTGAGGGAGGGCAGCCAACTGCGAAATCCCTGGCAAAAACGTTTGTGTCAAAGCAATGTTGCTCTGCTCAGCCCAGCTGCTGCAGAAAATACAGGAGGAGTGTGCTTACAGGAGAGCAGCGTAGTCAGAAAGGGCTGCACAGCGCTGGAGAACCTGCCTCCGGGGTACGGCAAAACGCGCCATTCCTTCATTCAACATCTGACCGAGCTTCGCTCTGGAAGTCTTTCCTGGTCATGGAGATGTGCGGTTGTGGATTCCCCAGTGCTATGCAGCTTTATTTTCTTAGTTGTTTCTCCCTGTTAATTCCCAGTTTGCATTTGAGTTAATGCCTGGTATTTCATCTGCGAACAGGCAGTGGGGACCCACTCTTGTTTCCTGCCCTGCGTGCCAGTTATTTATCTGTCTCACGTCACAAGCTTGGCTGGAGTAAGGGCAGGGATGTTGGAACCTCTTCAAGGCAGGGATATTGTCCTGTGCTTGCTCTAAAGTGCCATGCACATTTATGTTACCGTAGAAATAATAAATAATAATAGTAAGTCATCAAAGAAGTGCACCTCAGGGAGGAGTCGAATCATAGACTGCGAGAAGCTTTCACTCTGGACATAACTATTACACATGAGTTGGTTATTGCAGAACAATTTCCTTCAAGGGTGTATAGCCTGAACTCTATTAAAATGAATGTTCTGATGGTGACTTATGAATTTAGAAACCAAGAGCTGCACTCTGCTTCCAGCTAAACAGGATGGAAATCTGGGGTCACTCTGCTGGCCTCCTTCACACAAGACGATAGCGATTCAAACAGCCAGAGCTGCGAAAATCCATACGGTCAGAAGCACAAAGGACTCCTCATCTAGTTGCCAGACACCATTTTGCCCTGAATCCTGCCCAAATCAGCAGAGATTTGCAAGGATATGAAGGATGGGTAGGCATCAAGTGAAAGAATAAATTTGATTAGTGGGGCAGAGAGGGTAAAATGCAGTGGCATAAGGTCCACTTGCCTCACACCAGATCCATAGATGAGGAAATGTGAAACAGCCTCTTTCTGTCCTATTTAGTTTTCACTTACATTGCATGAGCATACGCTAATGAGATTCCAGCAAGCAGACATCCCAAGGAAAAGGCTTGATCACGAGGCCCGGCTTCTAAACCCGACCTTAGAAAAATGAGGAATATTTTATTTATTGAGGTCTTCCAAATTTAAAAAAGCCTAACTTCCCAGCAAAGGAGACCTCTCAGCCTTCCATCTGCTTTTGTGAGTCTGCTGGGTGAGGTGCAGCAATTAAAAGCGCTTTGGGAAGATGAACAGCGTTTTAAACGGCTTCGGGGAGCTTGGGAGGGTGGAGTGAGGTGGCCTGTGGTAAGAAAAATGGGGGAGAAAAGGGAGCAGCTCTGTTCATTAGCAGCCGGCTGCTTCCACCCATGAGGCTAATGCACCTGGGGAAAGCAATGCCAAGGAGGGATGCACCTTGCTGGAGCAGGCAGCCTCCTCTCCCAAGCACCGGGATCCTCCTGAGGCAGCTGCTTTTAGCAGTACTGAAAATTAGGTGTTGCAGGTAATGAGCCAGCAAGACTCTGTTGTAGGACAAGGAAAGCCCAGCACACGGTGTCCAGAGGCTGTTAAGTGCTAATTGTAATTGTTCTGATTAAATGCTTCCCCAAGCAAAGTCTCTGTTGTTAACACGGCCGCTCCTCCATCTCCACGGCACCTTGCTCCTCCCTGGGGAGCAGAGCTGGCACCTCTAAAGGGGTTTGGGCCCCTACAGCCCATCAGTTCAGAGGAGTTTTGGGGAGATCACAGGAGCTAGGTGTTCAAAGCCCACTAGAAATCCAAGTCACAGCAACGATAAGCTCTGCTTTATAGATCTCTTGTGGGAGACCAGAAGGTTAAGGTGAGCAAGGCTTGATCTCCAGCCAGGTGATGCTGGAGTCTTCTAAACCTCAAGGCACCTTGCAAGACTGAAGGCACTGCTTGGTGTATTGAGAAGACTACATCTGAGCATCCTAAAGGTCCCTTTACAACAAAAATGTTCAATGTTTGTAAGAGATAAGTGCAAGAACGAGCAGAACACATCCTCCCACTATACACAGACTGCTGCCGATGGACTATGTGAGCCTGGTCCGTAGGCTACAAGCCCTAGGAGCATCCTCCAGAGCACATCTCTTCCCCCTCTAGCTGTACAGATGTGTGCTGACAGGTCAGTGCTCCAGGTGCTGGTGGTTTCTGGTGAAGGGCAATGCTTGAGGCAGTCTGTTTGTCCAGGACACACAGACTGTCCCTGACGGCACCAGCTGGAGAGACGCCTCTGCCTGAGCTGGTCCCCAGGCACGTGGCTTCATCCTCTCCCTGTGCGACCAGCCCCAGCCCCGAACCAGGGAAGACACCAGCCCTGTGGGGTGTACCCTCTCCTTAGCTAACGGAAGCATGTAGCCCTGGCTAAGTTTGCAACACACCTCTGGAAATGCCACGTAAATCCCCTCCTTGATGCTCAAGACTGGCTACTTTCAGGACTGACCACCACCTCTAGCCACAACTGCTCTTAAGAGAGAATGGGCGCAAATGACCTGGTTTTAATTACAGATGTGGAAGGTAAGTGGTAGGGGGGTCTACAAGACCTTCAGGACCAGCTCCCCCTCCAGCTTGAGGATACTTTTCTCTCGGCAGCTCTGGGGAGGAAGGCAACGCCGTGGCAAGGCAGAACCCTGGTTAGAAAAGCAAGCAGGCGGTCGGGGCTGTGGGAACACCGGGCACGTTACCTGGTAGGAGGCTGGTACGGGGAGGGAACGAGGCAGGCGGCAAAATTCAGCTTTCAGTAAAGGCAAATCAACAAAGAAGCTTTTCAAGATCAATAATAAAATGCGAGGGGACAACAAGTCAGCAAAAGGCCTGTTCTGGAGCCCAAGGAAGGCAGTGTAAAACCTCCCACTGACTGCAGCAAGCTTTCAGAGCCGGTCCTCACAAACTCCATCTGGAGACTTCAACACTACCAACAAATCCATTGTCGGAAAACACAAGCATGTCGCAGCGATGTTTATTGGCCCAGATAATCCATACCCCTTTCAGAAAAAAATTATAATCCTCTCTCCTCCTTTCCTTATTAGCAGTGTGCAGACTGCCATTTTATAATCCCAAAGCTGTAACGGTGCTAGCAGGGCCCCGCACACGCGGCGCCTGCTGCGGCTCAGCGCCGGAGCCCTGTGCAGTCAGCGATAAGTGGATTCCCCCTCATCTCTTCTCAGATGTGTTAAAAGAAAGGGGGGAAAAAAGGGAAAAAAAAGAGAAAAGAAAAAAAGGAAGCTAAGGCGAAACGAAAAACACAGCGCAAGAACCGAACGAAAAACATTTCATTCTTCTCAGCAGCTGGAAGCCAGGCAGATAAGTGAGTGCTGGCTCCCTTCCAGTATCGGATTTTCCCCAAATGAGGAGCGTGTGGGATTGGAAGCTGTTTTCCAGCCTAACCTTATGCCACAGCAAAAACTGTGAGGTGGAACGATCCATTTTGAAGGTGATTAATGGCAGCGCGCTCCTGGGGGGAATTCAGCTGTGTCGCGGGCTGTCAGGGGCAATGGAGGGAACGGTATTTACCTTCCAACAAATCTGAGATGATTTACCTACCATTTCTCTGTTGTTGTTGCTCATGAATGGGTGTCTGGACAGTGACAAGAAACCTGGCCAAACACACAGGGGAAAAGCTCACAAAACTCTTCTTTTCTTGCAGGCTGGGGGGCTGGTGGGGAGCAGCGGGGAGAGCGGTGCCGATGCAGCCCAGGAGCTGGGGTTTGCTTCAAAGCAGCTGAGGGGATCAGCAGAGGATTCCTACCCCCCCCGACGTTATGACCTGTGGCAAGAGGAGAAGACGCCGGTGCTGAAGCTGGGACTTCATCTGAAGGTCAGCACTGGGAGGTACTGGTCTCACCGGGGCTGCCTGAGACTGCAAACGGCGTGCGTGGCTTGGAGGGAAAAGAGGCCATGGAAATGGAGCCAACTCTTTCCCTCACCACACCCCGTAAAGTTCAAAATCGCTGAAGCTCTTGCTCAGGGCTGTCTCAGCCCTACCTTGTTGAGGAGACAGTAAACAAAGAGGAAAACAAAGAAAAAAATCCTGTTTCTAGACTGAACCGTGTGATGTCTTAGGTAAAAGGGAGCCCCCCAAATCTACATCTCCCCTTCCTCTTTCTAACCATTTCTCTTCTTTGCCTCCTCTCCTCACACTTAATACAACCCTTCCAAAGGACCGCTGTCGCAGGAGTCACACCAAGGCTCCCAAGCCCAGCGCCGAGGGCTGGTATGACCCACGCGCACCACCCCTTCCACCTGGGTACCTCCCTGAGACGGGCACCTGCCTGTCTAAGCACTCCAGTGCCAAGGGCAGGGTCTTCTGCCCCGGGGAAAGGTTTCTTGCCCTAGACCCACGACACATCACTCCCTGGAGTCCAAGCAGCCTGCCTGAGCGCAGACATTGGATGTAGTCCAGCTGAAGCGTGGAGGGCATCATCCAAAGCTCATCTAAGCCTCATGGTAAATCAACCTATACAACTCCAGCCAAAAGGGATGGCACAAAAATACCCCTGTACTGCCACGACGAAGACCCTGAGGTCAGGGCTTAGCCTTGCTTTGCTCTGGGTGCTGAGGTCAAGTCCTGGAGCCGAATGCAAGGCAGGAAACCTGCAACACGCTGCTGACAAAGGGAGGCTATGAAAAACCAAGGAACCATCCTCCACAAAGCTTACAAAGCCCAGCTGCTGGCTCGGTTTCTCCCCCACCCCATGCCTTGTTTCTCCACGGGCTCCTCTCCGCCCAGCAATGAACCGCTCCTGCAGCAACCTCGCTGTCCGCTGTGGTTATTTCTGGCCCTTTCACTGTGGTTCGTAGCATTACTTCTCCTATCACTTCATTGGGATTGCAATTAGAAACAGTCTGGCCCTGTAATGGCCACTACTACCCCCAGGAGGGAGGGGGGGGGGGTGTGTAAACAGATTTTTCAGTCTCCCTCAGCTCCACGTCGCTCCGTGGCAGCTTCTACTACCGACCGCGGAGACACGGAGAGACAGACGCTTTCCCCTTGCTCAGCCTGCTGAAGGTCAGGCAACTGCATGGAGTAGCCCAAGAGGCTGGAGGGAAAATCAAAGGAGAATGATTGCTGCTCGTGGGAAAGGTGAAAGGCAGGGTCATTTTGCCAACATGTGTGGGAAGGGCAAGGGATTGATTTAAAGAGGGAAAAAGACGGAGGGAGACAAGGAGGATCTTTTTATTCCTTTCACTAAGCTCTGTGGCTGTTTGACAAAGCCAGGCTCCAAAAATGCCGAGGATATCAACCCACAGCTGTTGGTTTTCTCTCTCACACCTTCTTTAATGTGTATTATGTGCCGCTCAATCACACAATAAAACCTCAGATCTTCCCCTTCGCTTACTGCTCTTCCTGGGCAAAGGAAATACAGAAACACCGCTATTAGTGACAGCCTTTAAAGAGCCTTTGGATGGAGAGGATGAAGCGGTGCGCAGCCTGCCCCAAGAGCTCCCTGCAACCCAGATGCTCTGCCACCAGCCAGCGTAGAGACTGATTCCTACTGAAACTACATTCAAGGAAGGAAAATGTTGGCGCTGGAGGAAGACCAACAAGGGTCTCTGGGGCTGGCTGGCCACACGGTACCCAGGGGAAGAGACCGGGTAACTGCTGCAGGAACAACAACGCAGGGAGAACTACGGGAGAACATTTGTTGGAAGGAAAGCAGTTGCTTGGGCTTATCCGTACTGGGGTGTTTCTGTAAATGTCTACGCAAGCAAATGTTCTTGGCAAACACGAGGATATCCACAAACAGAGATAGCCTCCTGAGTCTGCAGCCTCATAAAGTTGTAGTTAACATTAAGCATATGCTTAAACCCCAGCCGGCTTCAGTAAGAGTGCAGCACATGCTTTCAATTAACCATGTGGTTAAGCACCAAGCTGAAGGAAAATCCATCCCCATCCCCTGTGCTGGGGAATAAGAGCCCTGAGATCTGCCCAAGACCCTTCACTTGGCCCTGAAAGCCCAGGACACAGCAGGAGGAGGCTTCGTTCTGGTGTGCAGGAAAGCTGTGGAAACCATCACTGAAGACCTCTTCCCAGAGCAGTAAGGGGTTTCTCAGGGCCACTCAGGACGATGGTGGGTGTTGTGGATACCTCGACCAGGCAGGGCCCATAGGCAGGGAATTTTTTTAACTTTCTGGCTTTGGCCTGAAAATGTAGATTTGACACAGAAACTCTTGATTTCAACGTGAAGGTTCCCCAAAGCCTGGATGACAAAGATGAGGGAGAGGCAGACTGAGGAACGCTGGAGGGGTAATGTGAAAGCCAGACTCCAGCCCACGCTGAATCACGGCCTGAAGCACGGGACGATGCAGTCACTCAGCTTCATCTACTGGGGCTCTTCTGCCTTCTCCACACAATTAAATGTGGGAGGGCAGGAGGGGCAGGATGAAGAAAACTCCTGACCTTAGAGATGGGATCTAAGGCACTGATGTAGCCTCCTTCATGTACAAGCCGTGGTTCCAAGTTAAACACATCAACTGGAGCCTCCCCATGACTTCTCTAGGCAGGGGGTTTCCCCGAGGTGCTTTTCCACCTCTTGTTTTATGTGAAAGCTTTTGCAAGACCTGATAATCCAACGCAGAGGAAATACCAAAGCCATGAGGTATTCTGCAATCCCCAAATCCTATTCCTCACCCAGTGACCCCCAGGGTCACCCAGACGGATGCTCATGAGTAGATGAGCTTGCCATGGGCTGCTCTCCTCCGTGAACAACTTCCACACCACCGTGAGGCTCCGAGCAGCTCTGTGCCCCGGAGCACCCACCCCACGACCTTGCACAACGTCTCTCTACTCCAGTCCAAAATTAATTCTGTAGCGCACAGGACGAAACGAAACCTCTAGGTCCAGCCTGGGCCCGGAGCAGCACAGCCCAGCTTGCCGTGGCCCCTGGTTTTTCACTCCCCATCATTTCCCCATCTCCTATTCGCACATGGTCCTCTCCTCCGAACCGAAGGAAGAGCTGCTACCCAGGGGACGGAGGGGTGTCACTCATTTATAATTCCAGGGGAGATGACTTTTCGGAGGGAGGAGGAAGCGCAGAGGAGAATGAGGAATCGATGGCGGCAGCCGGATCGCTCCGCTCGTTGGCATGGCGACGCCGCAGCGAGCGGGTACCCAGCCCAGGAGCGCGCGCACCTTCCCAGGCTGCCTTCCAACACCGGGGTGCAGGGGGGCTGCCCCTGGGAAACCGAGCCCTTGCATTCCCCGAGCTCTTTAATATTCCCCACCGCCGCCCCTGAAGCAGGTTATTGTCTAACGTGTCAGCTAGAAATCCTTTCCTTCCCACCTCTCCCTCCGCCGGCGGTTCAGCAATCTGTAGATAAAGTTAATATAATGCAGAAGCAGCCGCAGGGAGGGAGGCTGTCGTAAGCCATTACCACTGACTTTGCCAACATGATAATATTGTCCTTCATCAGCAAGAGGATTAGGAGCACGACAGACCGCGCGGTGCTGTGGATTAATGCCTTCACTCCTCAAGGTCAAACATGGAGTTGAGTGGGCTGGGGCTGAGAGTTCATCGGGCTCCTTATCCCGGCGCACAAAGCTGGAGGACCCGCTCTGGCAGCAAGCTGGGGACAGCATTTGCGCAGATCTTTGGTTGCTCCATCTGTGCAAGTCACAAAACTCCCGTGCTCCCCCTCTCGCAGCTCCTCCCGGCTTTTGGAGCGGGTGGGAGCACTGGGTGGCACTGGGGGACAAACACATGGGGCTGGGAGATGGGAGACACATTTCTGAGGAGGACAGGAAAATATCCAGACTAACGAAATTTCCTCTTATGGTTCCAGTTAGCTCGCTGAAACTGAGCAAAACTCTTTAGGGGTTATTTGTGGTTATATTTTCCAGCATGTCTAAAAAAATAGCTTGGTTTTCAAAACACAAACATGTGAGGTGACAGGAAGTTTTCACTTTCTAATTGTTTGTTTAACAGCAAAACTACTGCTGCAGTGAAAACATTTACTCCAACTACTTCTGTTTAGTTAAACAAGACAAAGTGCTTTCTGAAGAGAGTGGAAAACTGGGAAGGGTAAAAACAAGGCATGCAAGCCAGTAAATGACATTTTCCTGCTACAACACAGCCTCTGGGCACCAAGTTACCGTCGCAGGAACTTCCACTGCTCATCGCCACATCGCATAATCCTATTCCATCCAATGTTTTGAAAACTTACTCATACATAGAAAGTCTTGTCCATCAGAGTAGGGATTTAAGCAGTGGGCACTGGCACCCAATAGAAAAGCATGAACAACTTATTAAAAAAAGTTTTGTGACATTTATGAAGGTAACACAGACCTGCCCTTGATGACTGCGCACAGACAGTTCACACAGAGCTTTTCACGTCAGGTTGACAGTGGCCACGGTTCTTCTCCTAAAGCGTTAACGGAAAATAATTTAACCTGATCTATAACCAGTAATTCTATTCTAACATCACTGCACTGAAGGATAAATGGAGCCTTGTTCCCATTCCTGGAGGACAGAATTTAGACAGACACAAATAGACATGTCTCTCCCTTACCCTACGTAATGTTATTACGGGATAGAAGTAAAGACGAAGTAAAGGACAAACAAACACTTAAAAAGGGAACCTGTCAACACTGTACCTGTTGCTAATGAAGTCTTGTCTCTCATCCTCTGCCACTTCCCTTGAAGAGCTGACCAAAATGGGGGGCTGGAGCGGTGAGGATGCTAACCTCAAATTATGATCACATCTAGAAACTTTCACCTCTGTTTAAAGTGATCTAAAGGATTTTTTGCAGAATATAAGGTTGCAATTTTCCCCAAATCTCACCCTAAACCTTTTCCAGCCTTTTATTTTTTTCACCATAAAGACCACTGTATGTTTTTAGATCACTTCCAGGACTTTTTTGTGATGGGGGGAGGGGAGGAAGAAAGAACATAAGCTAGATTTATTGGCTGTTGGGTGGGATTTAAAATCAAACTGCTCTTTCTACCAGTGGTACCCACACAATTCCCACTGCAGGCGTGCCTCAGTACTGCACAGTCGTTATTGTGTTTCTGGTACAACAGCCATGCGGGATGGGTGAGCGCTACAAGCCCTTCCCATGCAACGTGAGACTTGAAGCACACCGCGTAGTTTTCTCCCAAATCACCCCAGGAACTTCTGGAGCCAAAAGGCCATCTTCACACTCAGCTCTGAGGCTCATATTTCAATTAAATTGACCTTGACTCATTAAGGACTCTTTCCTCTTTCTTCTCCTACCCACAGGCATACAAACATCCTCAGAAGAACTCGAGTGGAGTTTAGGGACCAGGAGCACCCCAGGTGCGTCCAAAAGGACCTTGGGGCTGGCCAACTCCATGGCCACCTCCTGCCTATACCTGCCCGTACCCCTTCAACCCCCCCCAAGCAATCCTCTATGCCAACTGTAGTGAAGAGGAAGAGCACCCACAGTTCACATCTCTGTCTTCTTCATGGGGAAAGGGTAGATGCAGATTTAGTGCCGTCCTCAGACTGAGTTATGTCTTCTGCCTCTGATGAGGATGCCCCAACACCTATGCTTTTTGGAGGAAGCTGCTGGAGAAGAGAGGGATGGTAGCTCAGTCTTCTGGCTCAAGGTAGGCCAGCATACAGTGAAAAAGTCAAGATATTTAGAGTAGGGAGAAGGAAAAATCTCTACATTGGAAGACTGTGGGTCCCTAGCTTCATTGTTGGGAGTGCTCACAAGTAAAGGTTCAGTCTGTTTCTGAACTGGATAACAAGTATTTTCCAAAACAGCCGTGGAATAAACCAAGGCAACAATCCCTAGAGTAGGAATTACAGCCCAGGAACTCTGCTCCCAGCCCCAACTCGCAGCCCATCCTTCCCCTCGCTCCCTACAGACAGTCACGCTCCCATCCAGCAAGGACAAAGAGTACCCCGCAGCTGGGACTGTCTGCACGCCAAGGCACTCACCAGCACCGAAAGCCTTTCCAGACCCCGTACGCTTACAAGAACAACAGTTCCTCTCTGCACATTTGTGCAAATAAAAAATATTTGCACGGACATGGTTGGATTGAATCCTGAGTTGGAATTGGCAACCATTTGCGAATACTTTATTTACACTGCTCAGCTGAGTGTAACCATGACTCACTGAGCACTGCAACACATCTTAGCAACACCAGCAAACATTGAGAATTTACATCTTCTTTGACTCTTGACTTACACTTGGAAAGAGAGTTATTTTTACAGAATGACATATATGGCTGATGTATCTAACAGCAGTAGTAATAATAATGATGATGATGTCTTCATTTTATGTAAATCTATCCATCCAAACATTCCCATGCACTAAACAGACCTTTTGCTATGTAGGAATCACTTTCACTACTATATAGATAACTATTAGATATATGAAAGATAAGTGTACAGATAAAGGAAAGGCATAATTTTCAGTCAGAAACACAGTATTTTTCAATAATGACACCTGGTTAGGCCATTTTTCCTAGGGCGGGGAGAAAAACAACTGAAACAGCTTTTTGTAGATCTCCACTTTCCCTCTCCTCCAGGGGCACAACCCATTTACTCTCAGTTTTACAGAAATGGAAATTACTACACTATGTTCCTTGCTAATGTCCATCAGCAGCTCTTCTCAACATAATTTTGATTATCATATTGCCTGGGGAGCACTGCCTTTTTAATCTCCAGTATCTTTGAGACTACCTGTCATTCCAGCGAGATATCAGGCCTCTGCTGAAATGGGTGATCCTTCCTTAACTCTGCTTGCTGAGAAACTTTCAAAAAAACAACAAAAAATCAAGCTCCTTCATAAAACAAGATTTCTCTAAACAGCGACTGCTCCAAAACGCCTTTGGAGGCAGCCCACTGGGAGGAGATCGGATGATGTGAAGCTTGGTGACCACAGGAGATCTCAGCTTTCTGGTGTTCACCTCCCCACCTTCTGATTCTAGGAGCAGCTACACTGATCTGCTGAAACAAGACTGGATTTTGCAGTGTTGTGCAAAGTTTGATCTTAAAAGTAGGGATCTGTAGTATCAGTCACATCCTCTTCAGGGAGAGGAAACAGCTCCAGACCCAAAGACGACACATGCAAGAAAGACTGGGTGAATCTGGTTCACGTTTTCTGTTACTGTTCCCTGAAGGCCCTTGAAGGCTCAAGACTCCAAATGATACTTCTCATCTCAGGACGGTCTGTACCACACCACTGATGAAAACTGCCCAGGAGTTTCCCTGTCCTCGCTGCTAGCACAAGCAAAACAGCCAAACTCATGCTGAGTCCCTGAGCATCTCAGCAGGATTTCTGGAGGCCACATTCTGTAGACAGCACAGCTCACAGAAGAAAGAAATCACGATACTAACAGACCACCAGCAATGTCTTTATTTAACAGCGTTAAGCCATTGCATCAGATCAAACATGTGGGATCCAGAGACTCCACGCCTGACTGGGTTTGGATAAGAAAAGATGCATTGGATCTGCGGGAACACATCTGTCCACCCCTCAGCGGAAGCTGCAAAGGGATGTCTTGTTCCAGACAGCCAGCCCTGCCAGTTCCTGACATCTTCTCCCACGTACCCTCCCCTTGCATGGCACCTGCACTACCCGGAGCATCAGAGAGAGCTGTCCTGCTCCCCAGCCAGAGAAGAGCAGCAGTAGCAGGACTGTGAAAGCAACAGCAGTTTCAAAAAAATAACGGACCCATTTCTCTTTGTGGAAATTTGGAGAGCGACCAAGAATAATAGCAGCTATCAGCTGGTAGGCACAAGCAGGTGGACTAATGAGTCATCCTAGCAAAATTCCAACACTTTGTCATCTATGGACCAAACGCAGCGCTGGCATTTGCTCCCACTCACAGGTCAGATCTGCTTTCTCGTGTCCAGCGCTCAAACCGCCACCACAAGCTGTGTTTTCAAGCAAACTGAAGAGTGACCTCAGTTACTGCCGTGTGGCAGGAACATAATTCTGGTTGCTGCAGCTGCCTGGTGTGGTTTCTTGCCTAACATATTCATTAGAGATTAATTGCTGCTTATAACACTGCTTGGGACCAGCCTGGCTTCTCCATTACATCATTAGAAAGGCACGAACAGCCCACCGAGGGTCTGCCCCCTGTTCTGGTAAGGCAGAGTGCTGATGTTCAGATTTCTGCTACTGCCTCCACTGCAAGGCAGCAACTTCATCAGTGCTTTCTTCCAGGAGCAGCGATCAAGACACAGGGAGAGAAACATATATATGCAGAACATTTACTCTGCACGGACGCACGCTCCCTTGCTGAACCTCTTCCAGGCCACATCAAGCGGAGGAGGCATTACTCTTGCTCCCTGGGGGTCTGCCAGCTGCCAGCCCCCTCGACAGAGCGGGAAGCAGAGCCCCACGGCTGCAGCGTCCCTAGCAGAGAGGTGCTGCAGGCAGCGCAGCGCTTCTGGACTGTCCCTCTCAATCTCAGCCCTGTCGGGCTGCGAGCAAATATCCCCCCATCCAGATTGCAAACGCTACATCCAGCTGCTACTGCCAAACTCCAGCAGGTCACTCAGGGATGACGCCTGCCATACGCCAATCGATGCTGCCTGAGCCTGCCCGCTCTTTTTACTTTCAACAGCGTGTGAAAATACATATTATGTGGCAAGGCATAATATACACGGGAAGACACTGGAGCATAATGCAAAGAAATGTTCCCGTATTGATTTGAATTCTCTGAGTCACACAGTGGTTCCTATAAATTCATGTGACCAAGAGAATCTGTATTTCAAAACACATATTAGAAAAAACATAATTGAGGTGGAGAGACCAAGATAAATTTGTGTTATCAGGTGTAGTTACCAAAGCAGTAAATCATTGTCACAGCATAAGCTCTTATCCATATTTCCATATTAACACCAAACTTGTACTCTGCACTGGCGCTGCTGCACATAAAAGGTATCAGCACGTCCCAACGCCGTTCGCCGTCGCTGGCGTCTGCCATCAGGGGTCGAGCGGAGACAGCAGTGTGCTCCTCGTCCCACGGGCACCGGGAGCCGGAGCCACCCCCGCACCGGTGCTGCTCTGCGGTGCTGGGGGCTGAGTGTCCCAAGCTGTTCTCGTCCCGAGGGACCCTTACAGCTCACGCACGGGAGAAATCTCCCACCCAAAGTGGAGCGAAACGTCTTTGTGATGCACGGAGAAACTCGTGACCTTGGCACGGCTGGCTCAGCCTCCCCAGGGAACAAGCGAAATAGCAGCACGTCTTTTGGTCACTGCTCAAGTCACCAAGCAACCCCAAAGGCCAGGCGTGTCACATGAAAGCTAGGACTGTGTGATGGCCGGATGCCAGGGTGAAAAGCTGGAGGTGCTCCCCTGAGCTCCTTACTGGCCCACCTGCCCCTGGAAATGTGCCTCTGATGCCTCTGAGTCCTTCAAGCCTCCATCTTCAGAAACAGCATTTCCCCCCCCCAGCAATCTGCCAGGCTTCGGATGCAACCAGGGCATGCCACGACTGCTCCCTTTGCATCCCCTATCCAAACAAAGACCAAATTAAGGTCTCTGGCACTGAGAACGCTCTGGCTCGGTCTGACTATATGGGCATATGTTATAAATAACAATAAATGGAGCCAACATTTGGTTCTACTTGAGATAATGTTTTGGCCATGAGTGCGCATCTTTACAGGCAAGAAATAAAACCTTGCAGAAGGCTCCCTAATAAACACTCTCATTTTTGAAGACTTCAAAGACTCACACGAAAAGCTGGTTCAGTTACCAACTTGACTGATGCTCATTAGTACACTGAAGCTGAGATAAGGCTTCACTAAAATAAGTTGCCAGTGAGAAATGTACTGATGGAGCTTGGTCAGCGTTGTCATTTTTCCCTCTCATTTGCTTGCTTTTTCGGAAGAAGACAAGAACACAGAGGGTCTCAATGGAGTGAACACAGTAAAAGGAAGCAGTAATTATTGGGCAAACTGTCAACCTTTCATTCAAAACCCCAAATTTTTTGCTGAAACTAAACGGCTTTCCAGTAAAGCCTGTTGGTTTGTGACAGTGATTTTTTTTTGTGCTACTGGATCAGCACTTTCCTTGCATAATGTACAAGCAAAGTGTTACTCTCTGGCTGCATTCAGCCTGCCTTCGGAGGAAGAGATGCAGTTATGGAGACCACGCTTCCCATGCACGGCCTGTCCCCGCTGAACAGTGGAGAGGAACAGTGAAGAAGCCAGCATAAAAATCATCATAAAAAAATGACAACGGCTTTTCCTACCTCTGCGTGTTGAGAATGCGACTACCCAGCCATCACTCTGTTGCTGGCTGCGCATCCCGGTAAATGTGAAGTTCTAATCTGTTCCTAAAGCAGCCACGGCCTGAGCTGAGACAACCCCTATGATTGGTTTTATTCTGCCTAAACCCAAAAGAAATTGCAGCGGGGTGATCCTGGTGGATGAGTTCTTTCCTCTACCTTCAGTCACCTCCACAAATTACATGTCTGCTCCAAGCTCATCATTCAGGCTCCTCCTGAAGAAGTGGCCAGAGGAAAGCACCCCCAGATGACAACCCCCCATCAGCTTGGGCGCGCGGGCTGGAGCTGGTCTCCAGCCAGGCACTACGCAGCAGCACAGAACAGTATGTGAGGTCTTTAAACACTGATACAAGCAGGAGAATTTGAGCCTGGCACGGCCTGAACGTGATTTTTAGTATTGAAAGTGGACTATTCATCTGGGGTGGGGTGGGGGGGAGTCCTCTGGAGCAACCACAACTCCCTTTTAAGCAAAACCGCTGTGGCAGGGGACAGGATACATTGAGAATGTCTCTTTTATTTTCTGGCGGACAACAGAAACCCATCGTGACTTGCTGAAACTTCTCGCATCAGAACAAACACTTGCTAGGGGCTTATTTATTTTTGATGGTTTGGACGTAGTCCAGAAGCTCCATCTGTTTACCTACACCTCCCCACGCTGGATCCAACCCACCCGTTGCCCCCTTCCCTCCCCTTGGACTCTCTTAAAATTTATTCCCTTATTTCCCGCCTGAGCAGAAAAAGCAAAAGAGAAACTTGCTGATTGATTTCAGTCTCCGAAAGTCCCTGTCATCTTGTTTGATGACTTCATTGCAAAAATGAAATAGGCAAGGGAGAAGCAATGTTTTCAAAACAATTTGGAGCAAGAGGAGGAAGGTAGTAGGAGGGGAGCCATGGGAAGTTGATGGCCTTTATTCTTCAATTCCCATGTTGCGTCTGGCTTGCTGCAGGCTATAGAGAGAAAGCAAAATTGTTATGATTCTTATTAGCTTTTATTTTATAAAGCCTGAACTACACTCTGCAGGGGTTTCAAACCAGAGCTGCAAATCATACGCGTGCCTGCCTGCCTGCCTGGCTACCTTATCTTTACATTAATGTAGTACCTGTCTGCAGGGAAGAAAACTTCTGTCTTTTTGCCAGTCACAAGCAAGGCGGCTAGTTAGGCGACAGAATCCGCCTCGGTGCAACACAGTCCTTTATTGCTGTGTTACAGCCGCACATCTGACACGCATCAGGAGTGACTGCTGTACGTCACTCACCAGCCTCCGAGAACAAAGAGAGCAGTCCCAGCTCGGTTCCTGCAACAACGCAGCGCGGGTAAAACGCAGCGGTAAAGGAGCCCACGCGCAAGTGCCGCTCTCGCTGCCGCTCCCGCACGCCGCGGCCGAGGCACGTCGGCCGGGCCTCCGCAGCCCGCTCCCACGCTCATGGTCAGCTCCCCGAGGTGCCGGCAGCACCCCCAAGAATCCTCCCAGCTCCGCAGGGTGTTCACGTGCGGCAGCTTTTCTCTCCTCCCAGGTGAGGTTTAAGAAAAGCAGGGTGTAAACAAAAGGGTCACCTACAGCACCTGGAAGACTTCACTGCACTGGCAATGTCTGCGCTGAGCCTTCTACTACGCATTTTGCTTTATAGCTGCTCCGTGGACCCAGCACCTGAGCTTCAACTCTCACAGAATCACAGAATGTTCGGGGTTAGAAGGGACCTCCGTGGGTCACCCAGTCCAACCCCCTGCCGA